>Ga0182024_10017116_pt1 | contig 13660 bp, 14 predicted proteins | sample P32metaG_FD_120480 | JGI IMG/M metagenome (GOLD analysis project Ga0182024, IMG submission 120480) | Permafrost microbial communities from Stordalen Mire, Sweden - P3-2 metaG (Illumina Assembly) | ecosystem: Environmental > Terrestrial > Soil > Wetlands > Permafrost | place: Sweden: Stordalen... | reverse complement strand
GATCTTCTTCCACTGCGGCGGCCTCGATCTTTAACCGAGAAACCCATGAATATTCGGCCCTTTTTGCAAGCTTTAGGATGTTGCACCTATGTTTTTACCCACTGCAAACCCGGATGAACCAAATATTGAAGCACTCTTGCACCCATGAAGGGCGACGAGATGCCCTTGAACGCAATGGTGAGGTTCCTTCGAGAACGCCGTTAGGTGGCACAGTATCGCTTCAGAGGGGCAAATCAGACTGCAAGATCATTCCACGAAGAAACAAACACGCAACCCGTAGTCGTCGAAGGTATCATGATCGGCCCGCACGTGTTCACAGGCACGGTGGGCCGAGTGGCAATGCCCAGGAGGGAATCTCCACGAACCGCCACGCAGCACACAGCATTGACCTACTTGACATTCTTCTGGTCCTTGAGGGTCAACGACATCTTTTTGTGGATAATCTCCAACGTAATCATTACACCACTGGCTTCGTCATCCATGCCATTCTCTTCCAGGAAGTCGGCAAAGATCATCCGGGTTGCTTGATCGTGAGGATCATCGGCAAGCATTTTGAGAAACGTCTTGTATTGTTGGATGTCATTCATTTGTCACCATATGTTCGGACGACCGACACGACGACCTGCCTGATAGCTTATCCCGATGATATGGCGATTGCCACAGATTGCTGGCAATATCGGCGGCATGTGCGTGTCCCATCAGGTTGCGATTCTACTCCCCTTCCGCCCAGACCCGCACGCCGCCATCCTCATCGACTTTGACGCGAACGTCGTTCGGGCGGCAACATACAGGACAGTCCTCGACGTATTCCTGTTCAGAACCAGCGGAGAAATCGATGGGGACGACGATCTCCTCGCCGCAGGCATCGCAGATGTAACTGGATTCGTCCTTCATTTCACCCACCGACCCTTTTCGCCTTGTAGCCCATTTTTTCAAGCTCGACAATTAGGCGCTCCCGTTGGTCGCCTTGAATCTCGATGCATCCATCTTTGACCGTGCCTCCCGTGCCACAACGCTGTTTCAACCTGGCGGCAAGTTCGAGAAGTCCAGCTTCATCCAGGGGCACATCGAAAACGGTCGTCACTCCTTTGCCACGCCGCCCCGCCGTCTCCCTGCTAACCTTGACCGTGATCGGTTTCCTGACGGGTTCCCTGGTCGGCTGGGGTTCGATGTCTTCCTGGGACGGCGCTTTGCCGCCGCCACCGAAAAACCGGGCCACCAGGTCCATGATTTCATGCTCGATCAAGGCCAGGGCTTCGGGAGCATCGTTGATGTGCCAGAACTCAACCTTTTCCGCCCAGGCAGGGAACCGCTCCTGGAACAAGGGAAGATGTTCATGTCCTACCAGGTCACTAGCCCGCAAAGAGAATTGGCCGAAAGAGGCGAATGCGTTTGGGAGGGGGGCGACGTGTGGAGCGATGCGGAAATGGCTGTGACCGGGCTGGTGGGAACAGAAGGCCACATCTCGAATGCGGTGGACCAATGAAACACCCCTGATGGACAAAGGAGACACAATCCATGACCGTACTCCAAACCGAAACGATGACCGCTGCGGAAGTCATCGAAGCGATTCAAGCCACATGTCGCAACAACCACCGTGATCCCAATGAAATTGGCGTGGTCTTTGCTCATGCTGCTGGCGACTACTGGCGCACCACCATCGCCGACTGCATCAGCGAAACGGAATACGACGACGTGGAATACTCCGAGTACCATCGCCAACTGGTCATCGAAGACGACAGCGACCGCAACACGCCCAGACAAAAGGTAATCGTCCTGAAATGAAACACCCCCTAAGAGACAGCACGAAAGACGACCACGGGAGAGAAAGCCATGCCGCAAATCTTCTATCAATGCCCTCGTTGCAAGCACAAATGGGAAGATACTCATGAGAGTGCTTGTGACGCAGAGTGCCCTTCTTGCGGAGAAAGCGACATCACACCCATCGATTTCTCCGAAGTGCCAGCGGTGAAAATGATGAGCCAAGAAAATGAAGCCGTCGATGACCTGGTTTGCCTGTTTTGTGGAGAGAAGACGCCCAGAGAAACCGCTCTCGAAGGTGGCTGGATTCCCTCCTTCTGGCACAACGACAAAGAGCATGCAAGAGCCGGTCATGGGATTTGTCCGGTTTGCACTGGGAACCAACTGCGCTTCAACGAGGAGTTCGGCGACTTCGAGCTGCTTCCGTACCACCCTCTTCCGGCCTTGATTGAGAATGACATCCTCTCCGCCATTGCCAAAAAGCACTTCCAGATCGAGACGCTTGAAACACGTAACAGCGACGAACTCGACTTCCATGAGGTTGCGGTCTGGGCGGTCAAAGAGGGGCTGGCAGAGGCGTTCCGAGCGGGCATTCAGGCAGGATTCGTCTCTGAGGAATGAAACACTCCTGCAATGTGGAATGAACAACACCACAACACGAAGGAGAAGGATCATGGCACACGAAATCGAAATGATCGGCGACAAGGCTTCAATGGCATTCGCTGGTCAGACCCCCTGGCACGGACTCGGAACGCCTCTCACCGAAGAAGACCTTTATGACTGCCAAAAAACCTGCATCAAGGCCGGTCTGGATTGGGAAACGGAACTGGTGCCGCTCCTGACCGCCGACACACAGACGAAAGTGGACCAAGTTGCCGTCCGTCGAATGTCCGATGGGCGCATTCTCGGCACGGTCGGCCCCCGCTACACCGTCCTGCAAAACCGGGACGCCTTCCGGTGGTTCCAGCCCTTCCTCGACGCCAAAGAAGCCGCTCTCCACACGGCGGGCAGCTTGCAAGAAGGTAGCCGTATCTGGGCGCTGGCCAAGCTGAACCGTAGCCCGTTGGTGATCGCTCCTGGGGATGAAGTGGAAAAGTTCGTGATGCTGAGCCATTCGCACGACGGCTCTTTGGCGGTTCGGGTCGGCTTCACTCCCCAAAGAGTTGTTTGTAGTAACACACTGGCAATGGCCCATAAGAACGACGCCAGCAAGCTCATTCGGTTGAAGCACACCAGGGACATTCACGAGAACCTGGCCAACATCAGGGAAGTCATGAACGTGGCCAATCAGGAATTTGAAGCGACGGCAGAGCAATACCGCCTTCTGGCCAGCAAATCCATCAACCAGGTCGATCTCAACCGCTACGTCAGGAAGGTGCTGAAAGTTGAAGAAGGCAAGCCCAGCACCCGTATGCAGAACACGATCAAGGAAATCATCGGCAAGTGCGAATCCGGCAAGGGCAACGATCTCCCTTCCGTCAGCGGCACCTACTGGACGGCTTACAACGGCCTCAATGAATGGCTTTCCTACGAACGGGGCCACAATCAGCAGAATCGGCTCAATTCGCTGTGGTTCGGTGAGAGTGCCAACCTGAACCGCTTCGCCCTGGAAACGGCGCTGGCAATGGCAACGTGATTCTCCTTCGTGCATCGGGCTGAGCATGGATGCTAGGCCCGATGTCTTTTTTCAAGGGAAGCAACGATGAACGAACCCCAAGCCAACGAGATCAACGACGTAACGCCTTCTTCCTTGAGCCACATCATCGGTCAGAAATCCGTAGTGGCCCAGGTAAAGGTCGCCCAAGATGCTGCCCAGGAAGATGGCAAGAAGTTCGATCACGCTTTATTAGTAGGTGGGCCGGGGCTGGGAAAAACGCAACTGGCTTCCGTCATTGCCCTGGAGATGGCCACCGAATTCCACGAAATCCTGGGCCAGAGCATCAAGAACGCCGGTGAACTCAATGGGGTTCAAGAAGGAATTCCAGACTGCCCTCTACCGTGCCATTGAAGGCCGTAAGTTGTTCCTCCAGGGAAGGTCGAACAAGACCCAGAGCATTCCGCTGGCCGATTTCACCTTGCTCCTGTCCACCACCGACGAGTATTGCCTGCTCCAGCCATTGCGGGACAGGTGCCGATTGATTCTCCGCTTCCAGTTCTATTCCCCCGAAGAACTGACCACCTTGTTGCAGCAGCGAAGTCGGGGGTTGGGCTGGAAGGTGGATGAAGAGGTACACCCTCTCCTTGCCCAACGTTCGAGAGGCACCCCCAGGTTGGCGCTTCGGCTGCTTCAATCGGCCAGACGTGTTTGTCGTTCGGATGGAGAAAAGACCATCACCCTCGACCACCTGGAACGAGCCTGTCAGTTGGAGCAAATCGACAGCCTGGGCTTGGGACCAACCGGACAGCAGTATCTCCGAATCCTGGCAGAAGGTGACAGCAAGCTCAACGTCATCGCCTCTCGGATCGGCTTGCCTTCCCGCACGGTTTCCCAGGTCACAGAGCCTTTCTTGATTCGGGTCGGTTTGGTGGTGAAGGACGATCACGGACGGCGGCAATTGAGCGTTGAAGGCCGTGAACACCTGTCAAAAGGCCGTCAACAAGATGTCTAATTTTAGCCCAAAAGGTGTCGAATGAGTGTCCAGATTGAAACGAAAGCCGCCGTGACGGTTGCTGAGATGGCTCGAATGCTTGGTATGTCCAGGGCCAGATTCTACCAGCTTCAAAGCGCCGGAGTTTTCCCTTTGCCTGTCTATGATGTGTCTACTCGCCGTCCAATTTATGTCGAAGAAGCGCAAAAGGTCTGTCTAGAAGTCAGGCGAAGAAACTGCGGGATCAACTGCAAGCCGGTTCTCTTCTACGCTCGCAACATGACAGCCCCGGCTCCAAAAGTGCGGACGGAGAAACCGAAGAGAAACCATGCCGAACTGATCGATGCTCTGAGTTCCTTGGGACTGGATTCGACAGCTGCCGAGGTCGATGTAGCGGTCAAAGACAAGTTTCCCCGAGGCACCGAAGGCATCGAGCAAGCCGAGGTCATTAGGGCAGTGTTCGTACATCTCAAGCGTCAGAATACGGCAGATAACGTGCGGAGATAATAACCCTTATCAGTCCAGATAGCCCCAAGGAGTGTCTAGTTTATGTCCAATTTCCGTAAACAAAGCCGTCAGAATTCGGGCGATAATGTTTTCCAGGGCATCTCGGTCGGAAAGGAAGAGCCGACCCTCTTTGCCACCTTCCTCGACAGCGATGATTTCTCTGCCAACAGTCGGCGAGCGTTCATTCAGGATGCCCGGAAGCTCGCCACCTGGTTCAGCAGCGCCAACAAAGAGCGCTTCGTCGTTGGCCGAGTGACCACCAGGGACGTTTCCGACTTTCGTGACCACCTGCGCAAGGAACAGGGCCAGGCGGTTGCCACGGTGAACAGAGCGCTCGTGACGGTGAGGCGGTTCTTCACCTGGCTTGCCGATCAGGGGCACGTCGCCAGCAACCCCGCCAAGAAGGTGAAGGAATTGAAGCGGCAGCAGTTGGCACCGAAGGGACTCGACCGGAGCCAGGTGCGCCGCTTGCTTCGAGAGGTTGAGTTGCGTGAAGACATGAGGGCAATGGCTATCTTCTCGCTGGTGCTTTACACGGGCGCAAGGGTTTCTGACCTCGTTCAGCTTGAATTGGCCGACCTGATGCTGTCTGATCGAACTGGCACGGTCGTCTTTCGCTTCGGCAAAGGCAACAAACAGCGTTCGGTGCCGTTGCCTCTGCTTGCCCGAAAAGCGATCCAGGCATACCTCGACACCCGTCCGCCCATTGCCAGCCAGGTCGTATTCGTCGGCGAGCGTGGGCCTTTGACGGATCGGGGCGTCAGGGCGTTATGTGACAAGTACAGCGGCATCACCGGCATCAAGCTGCACCCCCATCTGCTGCGGCACACGATGGCCCACCAATTCCTGGCCGACAACAACAATGACCTCGTGAGCTTGGCGCAGATTCTCGGCCATGAGTCCTTGAACACAACGGCCAGATACACCAAGCGCACTGGCGAACAACTGGCCGAAGCGAGTGAGCGAATGACCTTCTGGCCCAATGAAACACCCCTGTTTTGTGTCGATAAGACAAATCACTCTCACGGGGATGAAGATGATCGAGGCATCACCGAACGGGGCAGCGAAAAGAGTTCATCGGGCCAAGGTTGACACGACAAGGCAAGCGCCGCCAACCATTTTCAGCGAATTGACCGGCACGCAGCGAGTCAGCCTATGCGTGGGCGGTTGGGCTGCTTCGTCCTGCTCCTGAGCGTTTGGCACTGCACCGAGGCGCTGCAATCCCTGACTGGCTCGCCGTTTGCTCTATCGGTTCTCCTGGCCGTTGGCGTCGATTTGGGGATGGTTGCTTGCGAGGTTGGCTCCATCATCGGCCAGAACCCAGACCGAGACACCGTTGCCTTGTAGTGGGCTGCTGGGCAATGGGGGGGAAAGACTTCGTGGTAGATTGCCTTGCCCTGAAAATGCACTGATGACGGCTCTGGGCGGCGGCAAAGGCAAGTCTGAATGGCACACACCGATGTGGAGTTAATCTAAATTATCAATCCACATCAAGGGCCTCACTTGCCGCCAATCAACTTCTCGAAGTCGTCCTCGCTCAGCACCGGCACGCCCAGCTCCTTCGCCTTATCGAGCTTGCTGCCCGCCTTCTCGCCGGCGACCAGGTAGCTCGTACTCTTGCTGACGCTGCCGGTCGCCTTGCCGCCCAGGTCGCGAATGAGCCGTTCGATCTCGTCGCGCTGGTATGTCTTCAAGGTGCCGGTGACGACAAACGTCTTGCCGGTCAGATCGACGGCGCCGGGCTTGGCGGTGGCCGGCTTGCTGTCCTGCGACAGCTTGACGCCGACGGCCCGCAGGTCGGCGATGAGCTTGATCTCCGCTTCGCTGTGGAAAAACTCGTGGATCGCCTCGGCCATGATGGGGCCCACTCCCGAGATCTCCGAGAGTCGCTCAGTCGTTGCGGTTAAGAGGCCGTCGATGGAGCCGAACTCCTTGGCGAGCAGATCGGCCACCGCCTCGCCCACGTGGGGGATCGCCAACCCGGCCAGCAGCCGCGCCAGACCTCGCTCCTTGCTGGCTTCGATGCCGTCGAGCAAGTTCTGGCTCGACTTCTCGCCCATGCGTTCCAGTTCGAGGAGTTTGTCCAGTTTCAGGTGATAAATGTCGGGAATCGAATGGACCAGGCCCTCATCGACGAGCTGGTTGATCATCTCTTCGCCGAGCCCTTCGATGTCCATCGCATCGCGCCGGGCAAAGGCGCGCAGCGTCTTCTTGAGCCGGCCCGTGCAGTTTTTGCTCGTGCAATGGTAGAAGACTTTTTTGTCGTCCGCCTGGACCGGCGAGCCGCACACGGGGCAGGTGGCCGGAAACTCGAATGGCTGTTCCGTCCCCTTGCGCACGCCCGGCTCGGCGCGCAAGATGTACGGGATGATCTTGCCGGCCTTGATGACGACCACCGTGTCGCCGACGCGAATGTCCTTGGTGCGAATGTAGTCGGCATTGTGCAGACTCGCCCGGCTCACCCGGGTCCCGGCCAGCTGGACGGTTTCCAGATGAGCGACCGGCGTCAGGGTGCCGTTCTTGCCGACTTGCACCTCGATGTCGAGCAGCTTGGTGATGGCCTGCTCCTGCTCGAACTTGTAAGCGACCACCCAGCGCGGGGCCTTGGCGGTGTTGCCGAGCCGTTCGCGCTGGGCCAGGTCGTCCACCTTGATCACCAGGCCGTCGGTTTCATACGGCAGGTCGCCGAGCTTCTTCTCCCAGGTGGCGCAGTACTCGATGACCTTGTTGATGTCGTCAAAGATTTCGCGGTGGGGATTGACGGGAAATCCCCATTCCTTGAGTTGATCGAGCAGTTGCGTGTGCGTGGTCAGATCCACGCCGTCCACCTCGCCATTACCGTAAGCGAAGAGTCGCAGCCGGCGTTCGGCACACATCTTGGGATCGAGCAGTTTGAGGGACCCGGCCGCGAGGTTGCGCGGGTTGGCGAAGGGTTCCAGGCCCTGCTTCTTGCGCTGTTCGTTGACGCGGACCAGGTCCTCGCGCGTCATGTAGACTTCGCCGCGGACTTCGAACAGGGCGGGGGGCTGGTCGGTGGCGAGGCGCAGCGGCAGATCGCGGACGGTGCGCAGGTTGTTGGTGACGTCGTCGCCCTGTTCGCCGTCGCCGCGGGTGGCGCCGAGGGTGAAGAGGCCGGCTTCGTAGGTCAAGGATATGGCCAGGCCGTCGATCTTCAGCTCGACGACAAAGCGAACGTCTTCGCCGCCCAGCAGCTTGCGGACGCGTTTGTCGAATTCCTTCAGTTCCGCCGCGCTGTAGGTGTTGTCGATCGACAGCATCGGCACGCGATGGCGGACGGTCTCAAAACCTTCGATCGGCTGGCCGCCCACGCGTTTGCTGGGGCTGTCCGGCGTCACCAGCTCGGGATGCTCCGCTTCGAGCTTCTGCAGCTCGGTGAGGAGCCGATCAAACTCGCGGTCGGAAATGTCGGGCTTGGCCTCGACGTAGTACTTGTAGTTGTGGCGGTTGATGACGGTGCGCAGTTCGGCGATGCGTTTTGAGGCCGTGGACATGGCGATGCTCCGGTTTGCCCACGCCGCGGCGTGAGGTACTCCGAACCCCGCGGGTCAGCGTGTGCAGGATCATGATCCTGGCACGCTGACCCGCGGGGTTCGGAGTACCTCACCCCGCGGCGTGGAATGGTTTTCGATAGAATATACAAATCCACCGATGGTGGGGCGAAATTGTGGGACGGGCTTCCTAGCCCGTCCGTTGTGGCCGAAAGCCTGACGGAGGCTGCCTTCGGACGGCCTGGGAAGGCCGTCCCACGAGGGAGACTTCCATCAATCCGAGGACGGCTTGACACTCGATCTGCACAGGCACGCGGTTCTGGAAGCATCCGCGGGCACCGGCAAGACGCACACGATCGGCGAACTCGTCCTGCGGCTGATCCACGAGGAAGCGGTGCCGCTCGAGCGAATCCTCATCGTCACCTTCACCGAAAAGGCGACGGGGGAACTCAAGAGCCGATTGCGCTCCGCCATCGAACAGGAACTCGACAACTCGCCGCCGCACCGCGAGGTCCTGCAAGCGGCCCTCGACGGCTTCGATCAGGCCTGGATCTTCACCCTGCACGGCTTCTGCCGGCGCATCCTTCAGGAATATCCCATCGAGCAGGGCCAGGACCTGCGCAGCGAACTCGTGGACGACGCCGAGCTGCTGGAGCCCTGTTTGCGCGAGCTGCAGCGGCGCACCTGGCGGCAAGAGTACGGCGATTTCCTCGATGAGGTCCTGGAAATCTCCGGATACGATCGCGAACAGGCGAACGCCTGGGAAGAGCGCGTGCTTGAATTGGCTGGACGATTGCGGCCCGATTGCGGCGACGAGCTATTGCCAGCCATGATCCCTGATTGGCCCGTCAAACTCGCGGGATTGCGGGCCCGGCTGCAAAAGAGCCTGCCGCAGATCCGAGAGCTGTTGCCCAGGGTCGTCTGGAATCGCCGGCTCAAGTGCCTCAAGGCGTGGGCCGAGGATCCGGAGACCTACGCCCGGCCGCTCAAGGCTTTTCACAAGCTCTATTGCGAGACAGAGCCAAAAAACGGTTTTGCCGAGAGCGGCTTTCCCTGTCTCTTGCCGGACGAAATGGCCCTTTTCTCTCCCGGGGAAAATGGCGCCCACGCCGACGCCGCCACCGCCCTGGTCAGCTTCCTGGAGAAGGTGCACAAGACCGGCGACTGGTCGAAGTTTCGCTATCAATTAGCGGTGCGCACCGTTCATCAGCTCCAGCGAGCCCTGGCCGACTTCAAAGGGCAGCATGGGCAATGGAGCTTTCAGGACATGATCGCGCGCGTTGAAGCGGGCCTGGATCCGGCCAAGAATCCGCGGGCCCTGGAGCTGGCGGGCAAGCTGCGCGAGCGCTTTCGCTGCGGCATCGTCGATGAATTTCAGGATACCGATCCGCTGCAGTGGCGCATCCTGCGGCGCATTTTTTTGGCCGAAGGCACGCGATCCCCCGCGCTCGCCGGAGGCGAGCGGCTCAACGGGCTCATGGTGGTCGGCGATCCGAAGCAGGCGATCTTCGGCTTTCGCGGGGCCGATCTGCCGACCTATCTCGCGGCCACCACGGAGATGCTCGACCATCATCAGGCCCAGGAGTATCCGCTCCTCGTCAACTGGCGTTCGACGCCCGAGATGCTGCGAGCGCTCAACCGACTCTTCGCGGGTCAGAACTGGTTTCCCGCTGCGTCCCTCATCGGCTATCGGGCCGTCGATCCTCCGGACGAAGAGGATCGGCCGAACAAGATCGTTTCGGATCGCACGGGCCGAGCAGCTGTGAACGTCGTCGATTGGACGCGTGATGAGCCGCTGTCCAAGCTGCGACGGCAAAACGCTCAGTTCATCGTGCGCGAGATCGAACGGTTGCTGGCCGGCGGCGAAGAGGGGCCGACGCTGGTCTCCATTCGCAAAGCGCCTGTTCGACCCATGAATGCCGGCGACATTTGCATCCTGGTCTTTCGCCGCAGTGAAGCCAGGCCATTGTTGGCGGCGCTGAGCGAAGCCGGCATTCCGTATTCCTTTTACAAGCAACCGGCTCTCTGGCAGTCTGAAGAGGCGAAGCAACTGCGGATGGTGCTGGAGGCGCTCCATCAACCGGAACACGAGGGCTTGTTTCGCAAGGCCCTGCTCACCCGCTTCTTTCGCATCAGTGCTCAGGACCTGGCGCTGCATGAAGACCTGCCCGCACGACATCCGGCCCGGCAGCTTTTCGAAAACTGGCTCGACCTGGCCGCACGCCGACAATGGGCTGCGCTGTTTCAGTCGCTGCTCGAAGATACCGGGCTGCTCTTCGACGATGTCCTGGCCAGCGACGCGGATCGTTTTCGGGCCAATTATCGCCACTTGACGGGGCAGCTGGTGCAGCAGGCGTACGGGCAAAACCTCGACCTGCTCGGGCTGGTCGAATTGTGCGGCCGGCTGCACGAACTGAATCGGTCCGATGAGAATCTGCAGCCGAAGGAGACCGAGCAGCCGCGCGTGCAGATCACGACCATCCACGCCAGCAAGGGCCTCGAGTTTCCCATCGTTTTCCTGGCCGGGGGTTGGACCGAAGGAGGCATGGACAAGCTGCTTTGCTATCGGGACAACCATGGGCTGGTTTACGACTTGACCGACCCCCCCAGCGAAGCATCCAAGCAATTGGCGGCTGGGGATGATCTCGATGAGGCCCGCCGGCTGCTCTATGTGGCGCTGACGCGGGCGATGTTCAAACTCTATGTGCCGATCGTGCGCGAGGAAAACCAGACAAGATTTCGCATGGCGGGCCCGCTGGTCAAGTTGCTGGCGCCCGCGCTCAATCGAGCCCGGCTCGAGCAAATGGACTTCGCATGCGCCGCCTATCTGGATCCTTCGCTGCGAAGCAAGCCGCTGACGATTTATCACGAGCCGGACGCCGATCGTGGGACGGGCTTCCTAGCCCGTCCACCCGGAGCCGCAGGGAGTCCGGGTGCCGATGCAGGTATTGAAAGGAGTCGGGTGGACGGGCCAGGAAGCCCGTCCTATGGCTGGCGTATCGACGGCCCATTGTTTCCGAGCCTGGATGCCGATCTGTCGCGGCCGGGCATCGTCATTCGCTCCTTCACGAGCCTGCACCGGGCGGCGGCGGCTCGGGCCGGCGAGGGATCCAGCTTCGCTACCGAGTCGCCGCGCGTCGAGGATGAGGAGATCGACGTCGCCGCCGCGACCGTCGAGCAGCAGAAGGACCCGTTGCGCGGGGCAGTCTTCGGCGAAATCGTGCACGGCGTTCTGGAGAAGATCGATTTCGACGCCGTGGGCCAGGCTCCATCGCCACTGGCACTCTTGAAGGAAAACTCGACGACGGAGCAAGTGCTGGCGGAAGAGATCGACTTCTATTTGCCGAGCTTGCCCGTTCGGCTTCCGGAAGACGAGCTGCGCAGCCTGTGTCGGCAGCGCGTCGCCGATCTTGTCTGGCGGGCGCTGCGAACGCCGCTCGCCGAGCTGGGCGGCCCGCTTTGCCAGGTTGAGAAGAGGGATCGTTTGCACGAATTGCAGTTCCATTTTCCCGAAGACGAGGCCCCAACCGCGCCCGCATTGGTTCGCCGGGAGGAAAACTTCATCACCGGTTTCATCGATCTGGTTGTGCGGCGCGAGCGGCGCTATTTCCTGCTGGATTGGAAGACGAATGTTCTGCCCAGTTATGGCCCCGAAGACGTGAGCCGGGCGATGGAGGAATGCGATTATCATTTGCAGTATCGGCTCTATTTGCAGGCGTTGTCGCGCTGGCTGAGGCGGTCGCTGGGGCCGACGTTTGATGAGAATCGCGACCTGGGCGGGGTCTATTATCTGTTCTTGCGCGGGATGACGGGGCAAGCGGGTACGGATGGGGTGTTCTTTCACAAGCCGGCGAGCGGAGGGCGTTAGCCCCCGCAAGACTAAGAAGGGGATACTGTGCTGGGTCTGGACCGAATCATTTCGGCGCCCAGAAAAGAGAATGAAGAATGAGGAATTAAAAATTAGGAATTAAGAACGGAAAGCGAGCATCCCGTAGTTCATTCTTCATTCTTAATTCTACAGCGCTGGGTCGAAACTGGAGAAGTTAGGAGATTCCGCAAGAGTGGTCTTCAGCCTGAAAGGCTGCAACATGACAGCCCAGGGCAACGCCCTGGGAAGGAGGAAAGAATGGAATCCAGCCCTGAAAGGGCGTAACAACAAGCGGTGGCCACATCGTGTTACGCCCTTTCAGGGCACATTCTTTATCTTCTCCTCCTTCCCAGGGCGTTGCCCTGGGCTATATTGTTTCGCCCCTTCGGGGCTGAATAAGCACGCTCGGCTCTGCAACAATTGTGCGACTCAGTGCTGTAGAATTAATTCCTCATTCTTAATTCCTCATTCTTTCTGAAAAGGATCTCCTCGCACCTACATGGATCCCTTGATGCGTCGCAGAAGCTCCTGCTCCACCAAGGCATCCCTGCCGCGCGAGAGCCAGCCCGAGTCGGGCGAGGAGGCGTCGATGACGTCGAACTGGCGGTCGATGTTGTTGTCGAGGCGGAAAATGGCCGAGCCGATGGTCGAACGCAGCGGCCGCGGCAGGTCTTCCAGCTCTTTGCGGACTTGCACTTCGACGAAGTAGCCGCCCTGGGCCGACGCCTGGATCAGCACCGTGACGCGGTGCCGATAGGTTTGCAGCGTGGACATGGTTCGTTCGTACAGGTCCGGACTGCCGGACTTCAAGAACATGATCAGGCCGGGAGCGAGGCGCGGCAATGTCTCGATCCGGCCATCGGCGCGGTTGGACTCGTAGATCTCGAAACCGAAGTTGTCGAGCACACTCAGGACCGATTCGAAAACCTTGCCGTATTCGTCCTTGTTGAGAGGCACAAACAGCGGGTTGCATTCCTGGGCCACGCGCGCATTGTCCGGTGGGAAGATCTCCATTTTCTCCAGAAAGGAGTTGTTGGAGATGGCGCAGCCCCCAGTCAGGACGAGCGCTCCGGCAGCCCAGATGGTCCGCAATATCCTCATGATTGATGCCTCGGCGCCGTGGATGCCAGCGGTTATGTTTTGGGCCGCGAGCCGCTCTCCTTGTGTGAACCTGTTTCCCGGTAGCGCGGGCTTATGCCAGGTTTTCCGGGAAATTGCAAGAGGAAGCCGGATGGGCCGCCTTCGGCGGCCATCCCCGTGGATAATGTTGTCAATCTGTGCGTTTGTTCACATTGATAACTTTGTCTTCGTGTGGCATGAATTGTCCCTCTAGCACCCACTTTCGCTTCATAAGCAGACCGTTGCGCACGGGGGGGTATCATATACGTCCGCGTGCGCGACGGTCCCATCCGACGCCGTAACGTATT
>Ga0182024_10017115_pt1 | contig 13661 bp, 12 predicted proteins | sample P32metaG_FD_120480 | JGI IMG/M metagenome (GOLD analysis project Ga0182024, IMG submission 120480) | Permafrost microbial communities from Stordalen Mire, Sweden - P3-2 metaG (Illumina Assembly) | ecosystem: Environmental > Terrestrial > Soil > Wetlands > Permafrost | place: Sweden: Stordalen... | reverse complement strand
CTGCGATTGATTCGGAATGCCAGCGCCATCGCTGACCAACTCCAGCGTCACGTGCTGGCCCGATCTCGTCGCGATCAGGAGGTTCGACTGAGCAGCCTGTTTGGTGATCGGCTTGACATAGACGTACTCCGGCTCTCCCTCGTTATGCTCGGCCTTGAATTCACCCGGACTGCCCAGAATGACGGATGTCACCTCCTCAGGCATACGGATTGTTGACTCAAACTCCGGCCGTAGATGGAGGACTGTGATCTCTTTCGGGTTGATCGTGATGGTGGCGACACGGGCTCCAACCGCTGCGTCCGTCGCGCTCAGGCGCAGTGGAATCGAAAGTGCGATGGGAATGAACCAGCGAAGCTTCATGGCGTTGACCTCCTATGCGGCCTCATGGCCGCATATTTGCGAATCATGAACTGCCGCCGGACCGCCAGCACGTAGGCCACAACGTCCGGGTTGTGATAGTTCAATTGCTCACTGGCGATGCCATGGTCGCCCGCGTAGTAGGCAGCAACGACCAGGCGAAGATCTCCGTGGAACTCCCACATCAATGACGTCACGTAGCGCGTTCCCGCAGCAATGTTCTGTTCCACGTCGAAGGGTTTGAAGGCGCCGTAACGCCGCGCTGTCGCCGGCATGAGCTGCATCAATCCCATTGCTCCCTTGTTCGACAGTGCTCGCGGATTCCACCGCGATTCCACATCGATCAGCGAAGCGACCAACTCGGGCGAGACACGATAGTGCCCCGCATATTGCCGCACGAACTGCTCCGCCGGCGCATGGTCGACTTGGGCCGGTGCGACTCGGGAAAACAGAAGTAACAGCAGGAGTGGGTATCGCTTCATGAATTTGGCCTTCCAGACAACTCCAGACTCCGCGCAAATCGCGCGCCGTCGTCGAGCAGACTCTTAAATCCTTCACGGAGCAGAAGATGTCTCCTGTCCTTCTCGGTTTTAGCTAAGAAGGGAAGTAATACATCTCGATGTTCCTCGGTTACGTGGTCTGTTCCGAGTAACTGCAATGCGTTCGCGAAATCGATCATTTCCGAGACTGAGGGCGGCTTTTCGAGCGAGTAGTTACGGAAGGAGAGCGCGATTCCGGCCATCTCGCGATGGAAGCTCTCATCGGCTTTCGGTGTGCGGCTGGCAATGATCTCGGCTTCACGCTCTGGCGTCGGGTGCTCAACACGCACGTAGAGACTGCGCCTACGGATGGGGTCACCCAGTCTGCGCTCCTCATTACTGGTGAGCACGACAAAGGGAATGCTTTTCGCGGTTACGGTTCCGAACTCAGGAATCGAGAGGGTCCATCCTGAGAGAATTTCTAGCAGCATCGCTTCGAACCCTTCGTCAACCTTGTCCAACTCGTCAATGAGCAGCACGCACGGCCGGTCGCATTCGAGCGCCCGCATCAATGGACCTGGACGAAAGAAGTCCCGCCCCTTGAGGTTTGCTTGCAAAGTCTGCCAGTTCTCATGCTGCCCCTTCGAGAACTCCATGTAGAGTCGCTGCAATCCCTCATCGAAGCGCCCGATAGCCTTGTCTTCCGTCACGCCGCGATAGCACTGGAGCCGCTCGACATGCGTACCGCCGGCCGCGGCGACAGAAAGCGCTAATTGGGTTTTGCCTGAGCCAGCGGGGCCTTCGAGCAGCAACGGCTTTTGAAGCTTCGAGGACAGAAAGACTACCTTCGTCATCACTGGGTCTATGAAATATCCGGTGGCTTTCAACTTGATCGTGAGTTCGTCGAGCGATTCAAACATCGAGATCCCTCCCTGAGTCGCTTGACAACGGTGCAGAGCGCAACGAGAAATCTTGCGGCCGTCCCTCAAAAGCGGAGCAAATATCGGACCAGACGTGCAGCCATATACCGATGTCCGAGGCTACCAACAGAGCAATGCACACCCATAATGCAATCCTCGCCCACGGATCGGATGACCAGCTCTGCCAAAGATTGCCCAGACACCTCGCAAGGACCGCGACGCCAAACAACGTAAGGACTAGTGTGGCTATCGTCCGGTTCGCTCGCTCCTTCATGCAGGCCACCTCCAAACGAAAAGAAGCATGGGGCACTTCCAGATCTCGGTCAAATCCCCAGCCGTCTCATCTGTTGTTTGTTACGATTTGAATGCCCTTTGTCTTGCGGTCGGCGATCTTGCGATGGGCGGATGTTTATGCTCGTTTTGCCAAGGCAAACCGTACTTCTACACCACGAGCGGGGTACTTTTCCGTCAACCATCCGGCGATTTCATGCGGATCGAAGCGGACGGCGTTGGCCACTTTGAACGATGGAATCTCGCCGTTGGCCGCCATCTTGTAGATCTGCTGTTGAGAAACCCCCAAGAGCTGGGCCAGGTCGCGAACCCGCAGCGCCCCCTGCTTCTCTCTTACGATTTCGACTAGACTCACAGGCGTATCCTCCATGATTTAAGCCGGCACTGATGGCGGCACCGGCGTCGCCACTCTTTTCTCAGCTCCGGCGAATGATGAAGTGAACCGAGATTTCGGTCAAGCAGGTTGCGGTCAGCAACTCTCTTCGCTGGAATTGGGCGGCACCTAAAGGGCAGGGGCGCACCAGCATAAACTCTGTAGATTGTGTTATCTGGGATTCGAATAACGACCATGCGGTGTATAGGGCATCCTCGGCATCGGGACGCGGCACACTCAGGGCCTGAACGACCCTGACCAGAAAAAGCAGCAATCGGTTGAATCGGGAGTCATGTAAAATCCTGTTACGAGCTTCTGTTGGAGCACACATGAACTCAAACGCCAGCACCCTGACCGAGAAGATCCAATCGCTCAGCGCCGACCAGATCGTCGAAGTGGAAGATTTTGTGGAATTTGTCCGCCTCCGCGGGCAGGAACGCGGACTGATCCGCGCTGCCTCGGCGGTAAGCGCTCCCGCATTCGAAGCCGTGTGGAATAACCCGGAAGACGCCGCCTACGATGCCCTATGAATTCGGAGACGTAGTGCTGGTTCGGTTCCCATTCACCAACCAGACGGCCTTCAAGCAGCGTCCGGCAGTCGTGATAAGCAACCGGGCCTATAACATTGCCAGGCCGGATGCCGTGATCATGGCGATCACCAGTCAGCTTCATTCGCCTTCCGGCTTGGGTGAAGTTTGGATCAGCCAATGGCAAGCGGCCAACCTGCTGAAGCCCTCAGCCGTTAAGCCGGTCTTTGCCACTTTGGAACAAAGTCTCATTCTCAAGCGGCTCGGTATATTGCACCTCTCGGACCAAGCTGCACTACGTCAGGCAATCGCAGCCATACTGGCCTAGGAATGCATGCTGCCGCATACGTCGCCTGCCCAATCTAGGCGACGTATGCGGCAAGGGACCCAGCATTCACTTTGTCCAGAGCATCCTTCGACTGAACCCCCTTGAGGTAGACCATCGTTGACTGAATGTCGCGGTGCCCCATCCAGCTCTGTAAGGTGCGAACGTCAATGCCGTGACGAAGATGCTCGGTCGCAAATGTGTGACGGAACTTGTGAAGGTAGAAGCGTTGGCAATACGGGCCCCCTGCGCACCGGTTACCATGTTTGGTTACACACTGGCCACAATTGAGTTTCGCTCGATGTGCGACCCTCTTTACCACCTCGATGTGGAGACTGTTCGGCCTTCCCTTGGTGTTAGGAAAGACCAATTCCGCCGGCGTCGCATTGCGCCGGGTTTTCAACTGCTGCAACTTATCGATCATGGCCGCAGGCAGTGGCACTGCTCTCTCCTCGTAGTTCTTCGGTTTGAACTTCCAGATCGGCTTCGCGGTGACGCGCACCACGGAGTTGCGGAAGTCGACGTCGCGCCAGGTCACGTAGCGGATCTCACGGTCGCGGAAGCCGGAAACGAGGCAGAATTTGATGAGGATTGCTTCGTCCAGATCGGCGTGCTGGAGCATCGCCGCGATCTCTTCCGGTTCGTAGATCGGGCGGATGGTCTCGACATAGCTCGGCCAGTCGCTCGATTCCACCAGCCCTTTGTGTCCGTGCCTCTTGAAGAGCTGGAGCACGGTGACGAGGCGGTCGTAGACCGTCCGCGGGACAAGTCCCTGGTCAAAGCAGTCGCTGGTGAACTTGAGGATGTCCTCGCGGGTTACTTCATCCACGTAGGTCTTGGTGTATGAGTTTCGAAACAAGACATTGAGGATCGGTCGGTAGGTCCTGTAGGTCCGCAGGCTGCGATGTTTCCGGATGTAATCCAGGTAGTCGTCGATGGCCGCGTTCATTGTGAGGCGTGCAGGTTCCCGAACAGCAGCCGCGCCGGACGGGAGCAGGAGGCCGGCCTTGAAGGCATTAAGTTCGATGGATTTCGAGCGGGCAACCTGCAACAGATTCTCGAACCTGGGGACCGGCTTCCGCCGGCGTTTTCCCGCTTCATACCACTCCAGGTAATAGCGGCCCTCGGGATGGTGCTCGTCGCAGCCTGCGACCCAGACATGATCGCGAACGATCCGGCCGTTGTTTTCCACGACGGAGGCGAAGGGCCACTTGGAGCCCAGTTTGATTCTCTTGATGATGTTGACGCGGTCTGCGTACTGCTTTGCTCTGGCCATCGATTCCAAGCCTCCTAGTGAGACTTGGCATAGATAACCTGAGCGGCTATCTCGGTCAAATGGACAGCACGATGGACAGCATATTCAGTATGTCTATGAAAAGAAAGGAAATTATTGCGAGGGCAGCGCTCTAACCAACTGAGCTACGTCCCCTCTGCAATTTCAATCACTTACTGCAAATCGCAGATATTACCGTCTTCTCTTACCTTCGACTCCTTCGCCTATTTCCCTATTTTCCACCGAACATAACCAAATCCCGGGAAAAATGGACAGTGTGGACAGTAGATCAAATCCAAATAACCTCTGTCCTCTGGCAAGCGAAAGTGAGCCGTGAACGAAAGTGAGCCGTGAAGCTGTCACCACTCGATTGTTCAAATTGTACCAAACAAATCCTCCTTGGAGGGAATTGATAAGTCTCCCCGAGAACGGCGGTTCCCCAAAGCGATCTTCTCGTCGCCTTCCTCAATAACGAAGAAATCACCCTGAATTCTGCGTTTCAGGTCGACAAGGACAACTCTGACCTGATCGCGGTCAAGGCGGGACACCTGAAGAGCCCGTTTGTATTCGCTGTTGATCTAATCGCCGATCCGCTGGCCGACGACACTCACAAATCCCGGCGCTTCTTCGATGCCCGCATCTTTCTGAAGAGTGCCGCTCAGTTCGCGAATAAGCATGCGTGTGAAAACATCTCGTTCCAATGGCACATCGAGCTCAGAAATAGGGGTATTCGAATGAATCGCGAAAGCTTCCATAAAAACTCCTGTGGAAGTGGTGAGAGGCGGCACGGCGGCAAAACCAGAATTTCGATTCGATGATGGCCGGATGAAGATGGTTGAATGAAATGAAAATGAACTTTGAGCCTAGTAACGATTTTTACCGGATTTCAGTTGATTTCCGCCGTTTGTGCTCGCGCTTCGAAAGATTGGGGGCGGACGTAATGGGGATTAATATGAGAAAGGGTTTCGTTGATGAAGAACGACGGTGGGCGATGAGACCTCGATGCACAGCCTCACGCGGCAATGAGTCTAGGTGATACTGGCAAATACCGCCCAACTCAGCCTGTTCATGAAAGAACTCTTCGAGGCGACGTTCATATTCAAGGCGCTTGGATTCAAGGAGCTTGGAAAAATCCTTATCGGGCCCCATTTTCCAAGTCATGTCGCGAGTCGCCCAAAGCCCAGTTTAGCCATCGTTCATGAATCTGACGAGCGCAGGCCGTGTGCACAGCGCAGCGGGTTCTGTCCGGAAACAACTGGTTGGGAGTGCCCCTGGGCAGGTCCATTCTCGTTGCGGGCACCGGGTTTTTCAGCAGCGGAATGGCCATCTTTTTCGGTGGCCGATATGTTACCGTATCCTTACGCCCCGGCCTCCACAAGACATTTGGCGGGCTCGCGGGCGGTGTCGCCAATGCCGGCTGTTCCCGAATTCCAGGTGTGGGCGGCGAGGGGGCGGATGGGAATACAAGTTGCGCTGAATCACCGGACACTCTACCGGTACGAAAAGGCGATAGCTCTTGGTCCCCAGGTAATCCAGTTGCGTCCCGCGCTGCACTGTCGAACGCCGATCCTCGGCTATTCTCTCGAAATCACTCCCTCCGAACACACTCTTAACTGGCAACTGGATCCCCACAATAATCGCCAGGCGCGCCTTCTTTTTGCGGACAAGACAAACGAATTCCTGGTTGAGGTGAACCTCGTCGCGGATCTTTCTCCCTACAACCCGTTCGCCTTCTTTCTGGAGCCGGGAGTCGAGGAATACCCTTTCGCCTACACGCCGGGACTGGCCAAGGATCTTGAGCCCTATCGGTCGACGGACCCGCCCCGAGCGCTGCTCCACTCGTTTATAGAGAGCTTCGTGGGACGGAGAAGCGGAACGATCAGCCTTCTGCTTGACCTGAATCGAAAAGTGCGAGACGAAATTGGCTATGTGAGGAGGCTGGAGCCGGGCGTCCAGACGTGCGAGGAGACGCTTGAGAAACGCTCGGGGTCGTGCCGGGATTCTGCATGGTTGCTGGTTCAGAGTCTCCGGAATCTTGGGATCGCGGCACGGTTTGTTTCGGGCTATCTGATTCAGCTGGCAACGGGCGATGGGGCATTGGAAGGCGAGAGCAGCGGTCCGCAAGAGGATTCAGCGGATTTGCATGCTTGGGCAGAGGCGTTCCTTCCGGGCGCGGGCTGGATTGGAATGGATCCGACCTCAGGCCTGCTTGCCGGCGAGGGGCACATCCCGCTGGTCTGCACACCGAGTGCTTTGCAGGCCGCACCCATTGGAGGCACTTCGGAGCCGGCCCAAGTGGAGTTCACCCACGCCATTTCGATTCGCCGGTTGAATGATCCAGGGCGGCCATCGAAGCCATTTACGGACCAGGATTGGCTGCGGATAAGAGAGGTCGCGCACAGCGTCGACGCAGACCTGAAGGCGCAGGATGTGCGCCTGACGATGGGCGGCGAGCCAACGTACGTCGGCATCGACGAACCCGAAAGCCCTCAATGGAACATCGATGCTGCCGGGTCAATGAAGCGAGCCCGCGGCCTGGCTCTCATCCAGGGTCTCCGCGAGAGAATGGCGTCCGGCGGACTGCTTCACTATGGTCAAGGCAAATGGTACCCAGGCGAGGCTGTGCCACGCTGGGCGCTGAGCTGCTACTGGCGTGCCGATGGCATCCCCATCTGGGAAAATGTCGATCTCATTGCACGCGAAGATCGGGAGTATAGTTTTGGAGCGGCCGATGCTTTCAGGTTTATGGAAGCACTCACGCGCCGTCTTGGGGTAAGCTCCGAGAATTCGCTTCCTGCCTACAACAGGGAAGCCGAGACGACGGAACCCGCTGGCTACGTATTGCCTCTTCGCCGCAGGCAACCGGGAGGGCATTTACACTGGTCGAGTCAATTGTGGTTCCCTCGACCGGATCGTCTTCTCCTGTCGGTTGGCGATTCACCGATAGGCTTCCGGATTCCCACCGAGTCGATGCCCTGGGTCGCTCCCGATGAGATTGAATACGAGTTCGATGCTTCGCCTTTCGAACGATGGGTCAAGCTCGCCGCACTCCCGACGCACCGCATGGAACTCTTCGAGATCGACCCTGAGCCGGATCCGCTGCCCCCTGTCCTGCGGGCCTCCGATGATGCGCCGGAGCTGATTCGGCCGTCGCTTTGTGTGGAGGTTCGGGAGGGTCGTCTGCATGTGTTCTTGCCCTATTCGCCCAAGCTTGCGGACTACTTAGACTTGGTGAGTGCGGTCGAGGATACATGCCAGCATCTGAATATTCCCATTTGGGTGGAGGGCTACGCCCCGGCGCTCGATCCGCGGCTGCGATCATTCAGCGTTACGCCGGACCCTGGCGTTCTGGAAGTGAACCTGCCGCCTGCGAGCAATTGGCACGAGTTGGAGCGGATCAATACTCTGCTCGACGGAGAAGCCCGTCGCAATCGGTTGACCGCTGAAAAATTTACTTATGATGGCAGCCGCATCGCAACCGGAGGCGGAAGCCACATTGTGATTGGTGGAACGACGCTGTTGGACAGTCCGATTCTGCGCCGCCCCGACCTGCTGCGCAGTATGGTGTCGTTCTGGCAGAATCACCCCTCGCTGTCCTATCTGTTCTCCGGCATGTACGTCGGTCCGACAAGCCAGTATCCGCGCGTGGACGAAGCGCGCATGGATGCCTTATACGAGCTTGAGGTCGCCTTTCGCAATCTTCCTTCGAGCGACTGTCCACCGTCCGTTATCGATGGCTTGTTCCGCAATCTACTCGTCGACTCCACAGGAAATTCGCATCGCGCCGAGTTCTGCGTCGACAAACTATATCCACCAGAGGGCCTCGGGCTGCAACTTGGATTGCTCGAATTGCGGGCATTCGAAATGGCGCCTCATGTGCAGATGAATCTCCTACAGATGTTGCTCATACGCGCATTGGTGAGCATGTTTTGGAGGACACCTTTCGAGGGCAGCCTGGTCCGCTGGGGCACCGCGCTGCACGACCGCTTCATGTTGCCGGATTTTATCCGGCGGGACCTTCGCGAGGTACTCGCCCAGTTGCGGTTGTCGGGGTTCAACTTCGAGGAAGAGTGGTTTGATGCGCATATGGAATTCCGCTTTCCGAAGATCGGGTCGATCACTGCGGACGGAGTCGAACTCGAACTCCGTCAGGCGCTCGAGCCCTGGAACGTGCTTGCGGAAGAGACATATTCCGGACGAACGGTTCGCACGGTGGACTCATCGATGGAACGGATGCAGGTAAAAGTGTCCGGGTTCACTATGGAGTCCCGTTACGTTGTTACATGCAATGGGCAACGGGTGCCGCTTCAACTCACGGGCGAGCCCGGCGCAGCGGTGGCTGGCGTGCGGTTTCGCGCGCGGCGGTTGTCGGCTTCCTTGCACCCTACGGTTCCCGTGCATGCGCCCGTCGTTTTCAACCTTATCGACTGTTTGAAGGAGCACTCGATCGGCCAATGTACTTACCATGTTGGGCCACCCGATGGTCGCGTCCACGCAAGCGTTCCAGTCAACGCCGCGGAAGCTGAAGGGCGGCGCCGTGAGCGTTTTCAGGTGGCCACCCCGGCGCTCATCCCGATGGCGGCGCCTGCAGAAGAGATCAACCCGCTTTTTCCACTGACTCTCGATCTGCGGCTGCCGCCGCGCGGCCAAAAGACACGGGCTGAAACGCGGGGGCTCGTGAAATGACTGTGGATCTGTATCAGACTCCGCTCCGCTATGGAGCAGCCTATGACGAGTTATCGGCCGATGGGGTGACTCCTCGGCCGCATTGGGCGCGCATGATGAAGTCCTTCCGGGCGATTGGCCCCGAGGAGTTGGGACGACGCTGGGAACGCGCCGAGCGCCGCATTCGCGAGAACGGCATCACTTACAACATCTACAGCGATCCGCTCGGCGTAAACAGACCCTGGAAAATCGATATCGTTCCATTCCTGATTCCGGCAGAGGAGTGGCGATTCATCGAAGCGGGCATCATTCAGCGTGCCCAGTTACTGAGTCGGCTTCTGGAGGATCTTTATGGTTCGCAGGAACTGCTCACGAGTGGACATTTTCCCGCTGCTCTTCTTTTTGCCAACCCTGCATTTCTTCGGCCGCTGGTGGGTGTGCGAGTGCCATCGCACAGTTTTCTTCATATGCTGGCGGTCGACCTGGCGCGTTCGCCGGACGGCCAATGGTGGGTGCTTTCCGATCGCACTCAAGCTCCCTCAGGCAGCGGTTATGCTTTGGAGAACCGCACCATTGTCTCCGATGTTCTGCCTGATATCTTCCGTAAGTCGAATGTATTGCGGCTCGCTCCGTTCTTCCGTGCGCAGCGCGACGCGCTTGCCACTCTGTCGCAACGCAACAATCCGCGGATTGTACTCATGACCCCCGGTCCGCACAACGAAACTTACTTCGAACATTCGTATATCGCAAGATATCTGGGATTCACACTGGTCTCGGGAGCGGATCTCACAGTGCGTAACCGGTCTGTTTATCTAAAGACGGTTCAAGGATTGGAGCAAGTGGATGTGATCTTGCGCCGCGTGGATGATAGTTTTTGCGATCCGCTCGAGCTGCGCAGCGATTCGCTGCTCGGGGTGCCGGGCCTGGTCGACGCCATCGTTGCCGGAAATGTGAGTGTGGCGAATGCGCTGGGAAGCGGCCTGATTGAGACATCCGCGATTATGCCCTTCCTTCCCGGCCTTTCCAAACACCTGTTCGGCGAGGTGCTGAAACTTCCATCCGTCGCGACCTGGTGGTGCGGGCAGCCGTACGCGCTCGACTGGGTGCTGAATCATCTTGATTCCGTAGTGGTGAAGCCGGCGTTTCCATCGCGCGGCGTAGAGCCGGTCTTCGGCGCCGAACTCGATCAGGCCGAGAGGGGTCAGTTCGCCGAGAAATTGCGCACCCATCCTTATGAGTACGTGGCACAGGAACAGGTCGCTTTATCCAACGCGCCCGTTTGGGACAATGGACACCTTTTATCGCGCAGCGTGGTGCTGCGTGCTTACGTGCTCAACACCGGAAATGGATGGATGGCGATTCCCGGAGGGTTAGTGCGAGTTGCTGAAACAGAAGGGTCGGTTGTCTCGATGCAGCGTGGCGGACACAGCAAGGACGCCTGGGTGCTTTGGGACAGTCCTGTGGATACTTTCAGTTTGCTGCATCCTCGCAATGAGCCGGTTGTGTTGCGCCGCGAGTCACCAGGTGTGCCGAGCAGCGTGGCCGACAATGTTTTCTGGTTGGGACGATATGTCGAGCGGGCTGAGAATACTGCCCGGATGGTGCGCTGTATGACGACCCGCGTGCTGCGCGCCAATGAGGCAGAGCTCGGTTGCCTGATCAGACTGCATAGTTGCCTGGAATCGCGGCTGACTAAGTTGCCAAAGACGAAAAACAGGCGGCCAACTTCGCTTGAATTTCAACAGGAATTGATCTCGATCATTGCCGATGTCAAGCGAACGGATAGCCTGGCTTCTATATTGGCGGAGGTGTCGCGGATTGGCGGCAGTGTTCGAGAGCGATTATCGGCCGATATGACATTTCTCATCGGACAACTGCGGGACTCGTTCGAAGTTGGGCGTGACTCTCCATTTCTCGAGGACCCCGCGCGGCTGACCCTTTGCCTGGAACTGCTTTCCGCATTTTCCGGGATGGAGCGCGAAAATATTAACCGCGGGGTGGGCTGGTTATTTCTGAGCCTCGGCCGGCGTTTCGAGCGGGGAATCTATCTAACAAGGCAACTGCGCGAAATCACCAAGCCGCTCTCCAAGCAAGATTGGCCGCTTCTGGAGTGCCTGTTGGAAGTGGCCGATAGTTCCATGTCGTACCGGAGCCGGTATTACACGACACTGCAGCCGTTGGCCGTACTCGATGTGCTCATGGCGGATGAGACGAATCCCCGATCCCTGGACTTTCAACTTAGCCACGTAGCGGATCTCTATCAAAAGCTGCCCCGTCACTTGGCGGATGAATTACAAGCAATGCAGGCCGCACTGGCCTCATTGCGCAGTTTCGATCTGCGCAAGCTGAGGTACCCGTTGCCGGGCTCGGCAGCGGAGGGAAGCGCCGCGGACGGTCTTGCTCAACTCGAGCGTTTTCTCAGAGGTTTGGAACGATCGCTGCCTTCCTGGTCAAATAACCTGTCGAGCAGGTACTTCAGCCACGCTCGCACACTGCCAGTCACGATGGGCCTATGATTTACAAAATCGTTCATCGGACCACCTACAAGTACAAGTATCCGGTCTCGGTCGGGAATCATGTTGCGTGTCTCACGCCGCGATCTCTGCTGAGCCACCGGCTGGCGAAGTGCGAGTTGCACATCCAACCAACCCCGGCAACGATTACCGAGAGGGTGGATTATTTTGGAAACACTCTTAGCTTTTTCACTGTTCAGGAGCCACACAAGCAACTGGTTGTCGAAGCCCGAAGCGAAGTAATGATGGAAAACAATGCGGCAGTGTTCCCGCTTGGGTCTCTGCCTTGGGAAGAAGCGGTCCGATCGCTGTCCAAAGATCACAACCCCGAGGGACTTGAAGCATATCAGTTTAGATTTGAATCTCCGCGCATTCGGTTGCGGGCAGAGTTCGCAGACTATGCGCTAGAGTCATTTACTCGCCGACGGCCGCTGCGGGAGGGCCTTCTGGACCTGACGCAGCGGATTCACAAGGACTTTCGCTTCGACTCGGGAGTGACCACAGTCCGGACGACTACCGAAGAGGTATTTCGAAAGCGACGGGGAGTGTGCCAGGATTTTGCGCACTTTCAGATAGCCTGCCTGCGTTCTCTGAATCTGTCGGCACGGTATGTCAGCGGATATCTCCGAACCTATCCGCCTCCGGGACAGCCGAGATTAGTGGGCGCGGATGCATCCCATGCGTGGGTGTCCGCCTATTGTCCAGGAACCGGTTGGCTTGACTTTGATCCCACGAACAACCTTATCCCCTCGAACGGCCATGTAACGCTAGCTTGGGGCCGAGACTACGGCGATGTGAGTCCTCTTCGCGGGCTGATTCTAGGAGGCGGAGTGCACGCCCTTACGGTCGCCGTTGATATGGAAATCCTCGAATCGTAACGATGGGGAGCGCCACCGCCGTCTGGCCAATTTGGCCAAGGAAACCCTCTTGTGGCCGGGAGGAATTCTGCCTTCACGCACTATCCTCCAACCCGGAAGTTAATACTCTCAAGTCATCGAGCGCACGATCCGATATCGAGAGTGTGCAAGGTTGTGGGGCGGCCCTTCTCCCACTTTCTCGTTCATGATCTGAATGCCACCCTCGAAGACGCTTCCCGCCATCGGTACTCGAGATGACTTAGAAAATAACGAACAAGTGGGCCTTGATGGTTCTGGTGCAATTCTCTTACGCTTCCTGGATCGTTGCCGCATGGGCGTTTCGGGTCAGAAAAAAGTAGACGACGGGCGTCACCACCAAGCTGAGCACCATGGAGATGAAGAGGCCACCGATGACAGAGATAGCAAGCGGCTGCAGCATCTGGGAACCCTGCCCCAGCGCCAGCGCCAGCGGCAGCATGCCGGTGACGGCGGCCAGCGCAGTCATGAGGATGGGCCGCAGGCGGCGCTGCGCGGCATGGAGCATGGCTGCGCGGGGGTCGGCACCTTCGGCGCGATAACGTTCATCGGCATCTAGCAGCAAGATGCCATTTTTGGCCACGATACCGATCACCATGATCAGGCCCATGAAGCTAGAGACGTTGAAGGTAGTTCTGGTGAGCAGGAGCGCGCCGACGACGCCCGCAATGGAGAGCACCGAGGAGGTGAGAATGGCGACCGGTGCGGCGAAATTGCGGAACTCGGTGAGCAGTACACCGAAGACCAGGACCAGCGCCAAGACGAGCACACGCGCGAGTTCAGCAAACGATTTTTGTTGCTCTTGGTAGGTGCCGCCGTATTCGACGCGAACACTGGCAGGCAGATGCATGGCTTCGATACGCTGGCGAACGAGCTTGACGGCAGTGCCGAGGTCGGTGCCTTCAAGGCGCGCGGTGACCACCACGAGGCGCTGCAGATTTTCGCGGCGGATTTCATTTTGCGGCGGTAGTTGCGTGATGGCGGTCATGGAGCCAAGTGAGGCGGTGTGGCCCGAACTGGAGTTGAAGACCGTGTTTTCGATGCT
>Ga0182024_10017113_pt1 | contig 13663 bp, 9 predicted proteins | sample P32metaG_FD_120480 | JGI IMG/M metagenome (GOLD analysis project Ga0182024, IMG submission 120480) | Permafrost microbial communities from Stordalen Mire, Sweden - P3-2 metaG (Illumina Assembly) | ecosystem: Environmental > Terrestrial > Soil > Wetlands > Permafrost | place: Sweden: Stordalen... | reverse complement strand
CTCTCCTCTACGAGGCGCCCCCTTTCGATCGCATCAAAGATAGCGACTACGCGGTCGCCATCGAAGAGGGGATGAAGCGCCAGCTCGTCGAGGTCGAGCTGGTAGCGACCCAGAAGGACGCGCCGACCGTGGACAATACAGTCGGTGCGCTCGAGCGTAGCGGTGCCTTGCTAACCCGGGCATGCAAGGCCTTCTTCGCCCTTACCAAGGCCAATACCAACGAGACTCTGCAGAAAATCGAGGTCGATGTAGCGCCGAAGCTCGCCGCCCACCAGGACGCGATCTACATGGACTCGCGACTCTTCGCACGTGTGCAGGCGCTGTTCGACCACAGAGAGGGGCTCGATGCCGAGTCGAAGTACGTGGTCGAACGCTACCACCTCAACTTCGTGCGCGCCGGCGCGCAGCTCTCGGACGCTGACAAGACTGAGCTTCGCGCCTTGAACAAGGAAGAGTCTTCACTCAGCACCGAATTCGACAACAAGCTCCTCGCCGCAACCAAGGCGGGCGCGCTCGCGACTAGCAAGCTCGACGACCTGGCAGGTCTGGGCGAGGGCGATCTCGCGGCCGCCGCGGAAGCCGCAAAAGGGCGCAAGCTCGACGGTCAATGGGTGGTGACGCTCCAGAACACGACCCAGCAGCCGGCTCAGGTCACGCTCAAGCAGCGCGCGACGCGCGAGCGACTGTTTCGCGCCTCCACCGAGCGGGCAGAGCACGACGACGCCAACGACACGCGCGCCCTGGTGCAACGGCTCGCGGAACTGCGGGCCCGCAAAGCAAAGCTACTCGGCTACGCGGGCTACGCAGCCTATTCGCTCGACGACCAGATGGCGAAGACTCCGGAAGCCGCCATCAAGCTCTTGACCGACCTGGCGCCCGCCGCGCTCACCAAAGCGCACGGCGAAGCGAGGAAGATGCAGGAACTCGTCGACAGTCAGAGGGGGACGTTCCACCTCGCCCCCTGGGATTGGCAATACTACGCCGAGCAAGTCCGGAAGGCTTCGTTCGCCCTCGACGACGCGCAGATCAAGCCGTACCTCGACCTCGACCGCGTTCTTTTGGATGGCGTCTTTTTCGCTGCAAACAGGCTCTACGGCCTCACCTTTCTGGCGCGCCACGATCTCCCCGTCTACCACCCGGATGTCCGCGTGTTCGAAGTGCTCGACGCCGACGGCAAATCGTTCGCGCTGTTCTATGGCGACTACTTCAAGCGAGACGCCAAGTCGGGCGGGGCGTGGATGGGAAGTTTCGTCGATGCGTCGGGCCTGCTCGCTACGCATCCGGTCGTATACAACGTGTGTAACTTCACGAAGCCAGCCCCGGGGCAGCCGGCGCTCCTCCGCTTCGACGACGTGACTGCGATGTTCCACGAATTTGGCCACGCGCTGCACGGCCTCTTGTCGACGGTGAAGTACCCTACCCTCGCGGGCACGAACGTTCCGCGTGATTTCGTGGAGTTCCCTTCGCAGTTCAACGAGAACTGGGCCACCGATCCCGCGGTCTTCGCCAGCTTCGCCAAGCACTACCAGACGGGCGCCGCGATGCCCGCTGAGCTCGTGGAGAAGGTCAAACGGGCGCGAAAGTTCAATCAGGGCTTCGCAACCACGGAGTACCTCGCGGCAGCTCTGCTGGACATGGCGTGGCATACCCTCCCGAGCGGCGCCGCCAAAGAGAACGTCGATGACTTCGAAAAGGGGGCCCTCTCGCGCTTCAAGGTAGACTTCGCACTCGTACCGCCGCGCTATCGCACGAGCTACTTCGCGCACATCTGGAGCGGCGGCTACGGCGCCGGATACTACGCGTATCTATGGAGCGAAGTGCTGGATCACGACGCCTTTCAGTGGTTCAAAGAGCACGGGGGAATGACGCGAGAGAATGGTACGCGGTTCCGCGACATGATCCTTTCGCGCGGCAATACGCAGGACATGGCAGCGCTCTATCGCGCGTTTCGCGGGAGAGACCCGAGCGTCGAGCCGTTGCTCGATCACCGCGGCTTGAAGCCCGAGGGCGCTGGGCACGCGAAGAACTAGAGTCGAGCGGTCCGGCGCCGGCGCGCGAGGAGACGCTCGAACGTCCGCCTCGCCGTGCGCCATGCGTCCACGACGAAGAGAACGATCAGGACGAAGTACAGGGGATCGACGTCGAAGCGGTACCGACCGAAGTCGCCGAATGAAACGAGCAGTGTGATCGCGGCCGAGTATCCGATCGCGAGAAGCATGTACGACACGGCAACCGTCGAGGCTCGTTCGCTCTCTGCCGCTGCACGCAGGCCGACGATTCGATAGACCCCATAGAGCCAGGCGAGCGGAAGACCGACGATTAACGCGAGCAATTGCTTCTCGCCGAGGCGGCCGAAGGCGAAATCCGACACCGACTCGAGGGGTTCGAGCTTCTGGAAGTTGGGCATGTTTTCCAAGCCGTCAGCGAAAATCGACGACGAGACGTATTGCGTGGAGATGGCACCCCAGACACTTTCCAAATAGATGCCGGGGTAGTGCCGCAAGAGGTAGAGGGCGTCAGGACGGTAGTATCTCTCCGCCACGAGCACGTGCTCGAGCGCATGGGAATTGCGCCCACCTCCGGGAACTTCATCGAGATCGAGCAGCGGAACGCCGGTCGGCGCGTGGGGAATTCTAAATCGACCGTAGGTCGCCGGGTCCACGACGATGCCTCGATAATTCGCGGCGTGCGAGACGAGTCCTCTATCGACGAGCCGGCTCTGCTCGTAGGCGGGCAAAGACACGAAGACCTTGGTGCACAGATTCTGCCAAAGGAGCGCCCCTCCGTAGGGGTGACCCACGAGCCATGAGGTCTTGGCCGTGTTCAGCGTCACGATGAGGAGAGGCAGCGCGACCGCTCTAAGAATCGTGCGTCGAGAGGAGCCGGCCGGGGCGGGTGGCGGACGGAAAAGGAGGATTGCAGCGGCGGCGCAGATGAAGAGCGAACCGAACGTCGAGCGTAGAAGCGCCAAGGCGCCAAGTAAGGAGAAAAATACGAGGGCGGCGCGAAAGGTGCCGAGTCGATAGTAGCGGAGGAGCGCCAGGAGCGAGAACACGAGGAGGGACGCCGTGGGGAGGGGATAGAAGAGCCAATTTTCGTAAAGGACGAAGGAGGGCGCCGCCGAACAAAGCGAGACGGCGACGACCGACGGCAAGATCGGCGCTCCAAGCCGCCGAAGTACCCGCAACGACGCCAGGGCGAGCGCTAGGCCAAGCGCATGATAGAGCGCTTCCAGGAGTACGGTGGCACGCGCCAGACCCAGTAGCTTCATGCACCCCTGTACGACGAGGATCTGAAGGGGCGCCTGATGATGCAGGTAGAGAATGCTGCGCGCGAAGTCGTGCTCCACGAACCATGGGTTGAGGTACTGAACGAATTCGCCAGGAGGGGACGCGTCGAAGGCGATGTCGAAGATGGCCCGATAAGCGAACCTCGAGATCCCGAAGACGAGGACAACGGCCACCTCGGCCGCCCGCCAACGCCCAGGCGAACGCTCGGCGCGCTTCTGGCTATTCAACGGATCTCGATCTCCTTCAGATGGAAGGCCGTCTCCGCGTCGACCCACAAGCGGACGTAGCGCGCACGTCGCGCGGCGAACTCCACCTTCCAGACGGCAAAGGTGTCGTTTCGGCGCGCGACTTCGACGAAATGCGTGTCGTCTCCCGCCACTTCGACAACCAGAGGGAGGCATCGATCCGCGCAGCAGTCGATGCGATTGGTGAGCTCCACGAGATGGATCGAACGCGTCTCGAGAAGATCGATCGTGACCCTCGGCCGCCGTTCAAACGCGGTATGGAAGATGAGCCCTTGCGCCCCGTGGGCGCCTAGAAGGCCGGATGTGCCAAAAGAGTAAGCGGACGCAGCGCTGCTTGCGGTCCACTTGTAGCGCTCCCACGGTCCGCCGTGCGCAAGGCGCGCAAGGACCGGTATCATGGCCGCCGCGATCGCTCCGGCCAGGAGGAGGGCGAAGCCCCAGCGACCCCACCTCGCAGCTCTGGAAATCGCCGGGGCGCCGCGCGACAAGCGCAGGACCTTGTCGAGCAAGAGCTCCACCGCGACCAGATCGTCCCGGTCGGGGGCGAAGCCTTCGGCGTTCGAGAGGAACGCAAGAATGGATCGGCCTCGCTCGGCGCTGCCGGCGGCGCGTGCCAAGGAGCCGCTTCGCTCGAGAGCCGCGGTGGCTTCCGAGGACGAGCGAACCGCGTCATCCCCGTCGATCAGCGCGGCAACCGAAGACAGCGTGTGCGCGAGCAGCAACTTGGCGAGCGCCAAGTCGGATCCACCTTCGGTATTCGGGTCGAGCGCCCGACCAGCCAACGCGAGAGCGCGCGAGGCCTGCACGTTCCGAGACGCCGCGTCCACGGCGGCTATAGGATGTCCCGGCATGGGCACACCCTACGGGAACACGGAAAGGCCAAGCGGCCCAAAAGGCGGCTTTCCTACATGGGACATTTTCCGTGGGATACTAAAGCGCTGGGCCCTTCGGGCGTAATTATGTTGAAGTCGCGTACATGCCCACAGGAGGGCGCAACAGGAGGGCGCAACTTTTTCCCTTGACTTGGAAGTGCTGGTAGGCGACCTTACACCTTACGACGTGTCTCCGTATGGCATACGACGTGGCGGACGGACTTACCCTGTTCGCTTTTCTCCTTACCTAATGAGGGTCACAACATGAAGAAGCTCGGCGGGGTACTTCTCTTGTCGCTTGGGGTCGCGGCTGCTGCCTGCTCGAATTCGAGCACGACGACGTCTGATGGGGGCACGGACTCGAACTCGATGTCGGATACGCCGGTGGCGGACACGACGATGCCGGACACGTCCACCGGAATGAAGACCGGCGTGATCACCAAGTCGGTCACGATGACCGGCACGGGCACCGGAACCGACACGGTGACCGTCACGGGCACGGAGACAGAGACCGGCACCATGACGTCAGCGGTGACCGACACGGCGACCGGAACGTTCACGTCGACAAGCACGCTGACGGCTTCGGACACGGTTTCTGCCACGGCCACAACGACGGACACGACCACCCTAACGGCATCCGCTACCGACACGACTACGGCAACGATCACGGAGACCGGCAGCCAAACGGCAACCTCCACTGTGACGGCTTCGGGGACGAAGACGGCTACTGGCACCGAGACGGCCTCCGGCACGGTAACGGCTTCTGAGACCGAGACGGCTTCCGCCGCCGAGACTTCGACCCATACCGACACCACAACCGGCACGTCAACTATGACGGGTACAGGCACCGTCACGGCTTCGGCGACTGGCACCAGCACTGGAACGGTCACCGCGACGGCGACAGACACCAAAACGGGTACGGCCAGCATGACGGCCACGGCCACTGGAACGGCCACCGGCACGGCAACAGAGACGGCCGAGGACACCAAGACCCAAACGGCGATCGTGACGACCACCGACACATCGACCGCGACCGCCACGGAAACCGTGAAGACCAAGTAGTAGAGCCACACGCGAAGCGTCGTTCGCCTGGAACGACCCGGAACGCGCCCTATCTGCGGCGCGTTTTGCGTTTAAGGCCACGTCGTCAGGAACACCTCGGGGTTGCCGAGACACCCGAGGTGAGAGCTGATGAGGCCGCTTCGCAAGACGGTCGGTCGTGCGTCATCGCGCGGGCCTTCTTCGGCTGGGCGGCATCGTGCGAACTCAGGGACGCGCGCGAGAGGCGCGTAGCCTGAAGATTAAAGAGCCAGGGACGACTCTCCTGTGAGACCAATCCGGTTTTCGATGGCAGCGCGGCGAGCAAGCACACCGATGCTCCACTTGACCGGCCCCATCCCGCATCTGCAGCTCCGCCTCTATCTAGTGCGTCACACGCGCGATCCGCACGAACGCGGAGGCCGTAATCTGGAATTCGAGCATCGTTTCCAGCGGCACGTCGGACCACGACGCGAAGCCGTGCGTCGGCTGCTTCGTATCGATGTCCATCTCCTGGATCAAGTAGATATCCTTGTAGAGGTGCCTCGACAGCTCGAAGAGGCAATTGCGGCTTGCCACCGCCGACCCCAGATCAAGCGAGCCGTAGTCCATGATAGTGAAGAGCCCAGGGCGGTCGGACAGGACAAGAATTCTCTTTTCGCCCAGCTTCTCGAAGAATCTCCAAGCCTCCGCCGCCTGCCGCGTCACGAACAATGCGTTGACGAACCGCGCCTCGCTCGCGACCGGCAAATACATCGCGAACAGAGCGGCGCATGCGATTGTCGTCAGAGCCGCGCTCGGGCGCCCTTGCATCGTTTCCTTGAGGACGCCCAGACGTCTTCCAAGAAAAGTCAGGAGCCACGCGGCGAGGAAGGCCAAGAACGTGTCGAGCCAGATGAACAGTCTCGCCGACGCCGGCTGTGACGCCTGGCCGAACGAGTAGGAGAAGGACAGGACGACTTCTGCGACGAACAGCCCACCAACGAATAGGGCAAACTGCACGTGAGCTCGCGGGAGCGCGCGCGCGCGCGCCCTGTGAACGAGACTCCACACGAGTAAGACGCAGCCCGCTCCTCCGAAGAGGATAAGCCAACGGGCATGAGGTCCCTCGAACTCCACTGGATTCGCCACGAGCCCGAGGTACTCACGCGTGTTGTGAACAAAGTCCTTCCATGCGAAGAGCGACACGCTGAGCGGCTGTTCCAAGTCTTTGGCTTTGGCAACGGACTGCCAGTAACGCGACGCCAAGAACAGCGGGATCAGCGAGTACACGAAGCCAAAGCCGCGCAAGTGAGACCACCTGAAAATGCGGACCGAGAGCAACGCGACCCCAGCGACGGCCATGAGCCCCAGGCCTTCGACACGGACGTGGGCCAACAAACAGAGGGTCAAGGAGAAAAGGGCCAAGGCCCTGGGTGACGGGTCCTTCGCGTAGTCGTAAAAGCCTCGAATAGCGACCAGAAGCAAGACCGCGGCGAGCAAGTCGAAGCCTCCGGAGCGAGCCGCGACCAAGGTATTGGGGCTCGCGGCGACCAGAATCGCCGACGCGACTCCGAAGACCTCACCCCCCAGACACTTGGCCAGCCGATAGGACGAGAAGACGAATACGACGAAGAGGATCGCGTTGAGATGAAAGGCGTTCTCCGGGTGATAGCCGCGGACCGTGTGAACGAGACTGACGAGGAATGGATACAGAGCCGGTCGACGGTCCGTCACCTCGGTGAGGTTCCAGTAATTTTCGTAGTACCACTTCCCGGTGATCGCGAAATTGGCGGTCTTGTGGAAAAAAAGGTTCTTCGACACTCCGACCAGGTTCGCCTCGTCCGCGAGCACGCGAAATCCGGGCACCACCCCGTACACCGCCGTCGCCACGACCACGGCCGTCGTGACGATTCCCGCCAGGTTCTCTCGAATCCAAGCGCGCGGAGACCAGGCGATCCATCCGCTGAAGAGGACCAGACCATAGACCCCCACCATGGTCCACAAGATGTAGTAGGCGCTGTAGACGTAGAACGGTTCGTTCCAATCTCGATGGCGTAGGGTCGCTCCGATGAGAAGAGCGACCCCTACGGGAGGTATCGCGAGAGGGAGGGCGCCAAGGCTCCATTTGCGCCAGGTCAAGCGATCGTTCATCGGAAAACCGAGACAGATTGTGGATGTTGATGAGTGAGAATTCGGGCTATGTTTATCATGCAAGGGATTGAGTCGAAACGAATGAAATCGGAACGTCTTTCTTTCGGTACGCTTCGATGAAAACCGAGGGACATCTCGACGGCGCGTTCGGTCGGGCGGAGCCCGCGCACTACGCCTGGCAGACCGAACATCCATACGTGGCAGAGCGCGAGCGCGAGCTCGTACAAGGCGCATTCTTGCCTCTCGGCGCACGCGTACTCGACATCGGCTGCGGTGAAGGGGCCACGTTGCGCCATCTGGGCGAGCCGGAAGGCGCGACAGGCATCGATCTGTTCGAAGAGAAGATTGCGTTCGCAGCGAAGGCGCTTCCGCGCTGTCACTTCGTGGCGGGGTCGGCGTACGAGTTGCCGTTCCCGGACGGCGCCTTCGACCACGTGCTCGTTCGCGACGTAGTGCACCACCTCGACGAGCCGGAGCGCTTCGTGACCGAGTGCGCGCGCGTCCTTGGGCCAGGGGGGCGGATCGATGTCCTCGAGCCATCCCGCGGCAACCCCCTCATCCTGGCTCACGCTCTCCTCGTGCCCGTCGAGCGTGGCGAGCTGCGATCTACGATGGGATACATCTCGGGCTTACTCGCGACGCAATTCCGGATCATAGCCACGAATCGGTTTCAGCCCATCCCGATCCATCGTTTGGTCTTTCATCCGAGCCTGCCTCTTTCTCTGCCGGCGACCACGAAGGGTGTATCCCTCGCAGTGGATGCGATCGAGCGTGCCGCCCGTCGTTTCTTGCCTCGCGCAATGTGGGCGTATCTACACGTGCGCGCCGTTCGCGAAAGCTGAGCGCAGTCCTCAGCGCGCGCCGCGGGATGGGTCGCCCGGCGCAAATGCGTTGACGCGCAACTTCAGGAAGCCGTAGCCCGTCATCTTCAGGAGGAGCCAACCGTGCGTAAAGCGGCTGATCTTCGTCTCGCCATAGGCTCGCGCGCGGTAGCGCACCGGCATATCTCCAATCTTCATGTTGAGCCGGGCCGCGCCGAAGAGAAGATCGAAGTCGCCGAACGGGTCGAAGTCACCGAAATAACTACGATTCGCAACGATGCGCTCGTAGTCGGTCTTTCGCAGCACTTTGGTGCCGCACAAGGAATCCTTGATCGGCTGCTCGAGCAGCCAGGAAAGCGCGAGCGAGAAAAACTTGTTCCCCAATAGGTTCAAGAACCGCATGGCCTCCTCTTCCATGGGATAGACGAGCCGCACACCGTTCACGAACTCCGCACTCTGGCGCACGATGGCTCGATAGAATTTCGGCAGCTCCTCCGGCGGGACCGTGAGATCAGAGTCGAGGATCATGAGCAGCTCGTTCTCGGCCGCGGCGAACCCCTTCCGGACCGCGTCCCCCTTTCCCTTGCCATTCCCCTGGTACAAAAGGCGGAGGGTGAGCGGGCCGGTGTAATCCTTCATGACGGCCTTTATCTCCTCGACTGTCCCGTCGGTCGAGTTCCCGTCGACGAAAATCAGCTCCGTCTTCGGACCCATGAGCGGCGTCCGCTCGATCGCCTCCCGGATGTGTCCTTTTTCGTTCCGGCACGGGCAAATCACCGATACCGACGGCGCCGGGCTCACTCCGACGAGATCCACGGCACGAGCTACGAAGTAGTCGACGAGCGCGAGTTCGCGCACGATGGGCAGCTTCGCGATCACGCGATTGGCAAGCTCCGACACGAGAGGTACGTGCACGGGAAGCAGCACGTCCGTACCGCGCCGGATGACTTCGAACCCCGCCAACCCGAGCAGGTTGGTGATGTCCGCCATCGACAGCCAGTTCTGCAGCGGGTAAGGGGTCTTCCGTCCCGCACGCTCGGCAAGTCGGAGGAGCGGTTCCCACACGAAGTTGTAGTAGGTGACGATGATCCTCGCACCGGGGGCCAAGATCCCGCGAATGCGTTCCATAGCCTGCTGCACGTCGTCGAGGTGACCGAGAACGTCACTCAGGATAACGACATCGAAAGGGCCCTCGGGGAGTGGATCTCTTTCTACGTCGACCACTCGCAAGTCGAGGCCTGGGTGTCTGAGCTTGGCGCGGCGGATCACCTCCGCCGAGAAATCGATCCCGCACACTTCCGATCCATTTAGACCGCCGATGAGATCGCCGAGCCCGCACCCTACCTCGAGGACGCGGCTGGAGGGCATCACGAGGCTCTCGACGAGATGCTGCACCTCTTTGCCGTAGTAACGGTTTCGCTTCGCGAAGACTTCGCGCGTCAGAGCGATCTCTTCGTAGAGCGCGCGCTTCTTCCCAAGGCGTTCGCGCTCACGGTGAGCAAAGGCGGTGGTCTTGCTCTTGGCGCGACGTGGGTCGCTCTCGGTTCCATTGATCTCGTTCACGAAGATCGCGTATCCCCTTTCCGGGATAGAGTAAACTACGCTTTGCCTGGCAACCAGCGGCGAGAAACGGGCCCGCTCGCACCTGCCACCCTCGCGTCGAGGCCATCGTTTGGATGACAGGCCTCTTTTTTGAGGTAACGTCACGCCCGTGACGACGAAACGCGCGCTTATCACGGGGATTACAGGTCAGGACGGCTCGTATCTCTCGGAGCTCCTCATCTCGAAGGGCTACGAGGTACATGGGATCGTGCGGCGTGCGAGCACGTTCAATACCGAGCGTCTCGAGCCTCTTTACCGGGACCCGCACGAGTCGGGGGCACAGTTGTTTCTCCATTACGGCGACGTCGCGGACGGGACCGGCCTACGGCGGATCCTCGAGAAAGTCCGTCCGGACGAGGTCTACAATCTCGCAGCCCAGTCGCACGTGCGCGTGTCGTTCGACCAACCCGAGTACACCGCCGATGCGGTGGCGACCGGGGCGCTCCGCCTGCTCGAAGCCCTGCGTGACTACGGCGTGATATCCCACACGGCCGTCCGCTTCTACCAGGCGAGCTCCTCCGAGATGTTCGGATCCGCACCTCCGCCACAGACGGAAGCCACGTCGTTCCATCCCCGCAGTCCCTACGCCGTGGCCAAGGTCGCAGCCCACTGGTACGGCGTAAACTATCGCGAGGCCTACGGCATGTTCGTGGCGAGCGGAATCCTGTTCAACCATGAGTCCCCGCGCCGCGGCGAGACGTTTGTTTCGCGCAAGGTCACGCGGGCCGCCGCGCGGATCAAGCTCGGCCTTCAGAAGAAGCTGTACATGGGCAACCTGGATGCGAAACGCGACTGGGGTTTTGCGGGGGACTACGTGGAAGCGATGTGGCTCATGCTGCAGGCGGAACGGCCGCAAGACTACGTCGTGGCCACTGGAGAGTCTCACTCCGTCCGGGAACTGGTGGAAGCGGCGTTCGAGCACGTAGGGCTGAACTGGAAGGATTACGTCGAGGTCGATCCGCGTTATTTCCGGCCGGCGGAGGTGGACCACCTGCGCGGAGACGCGACCAAGGCGAAGCGGGACCTCGGCTGGGAACCGAGGGTGCGCTTCGTGGATCTGGTGCGGATGATGGTGGAGGGCGACCTCGAACTCGCACGACAGGAGAAAACTCTGCGGCAAGCGGGACACGTGCCGGCGTCGCGCGGAGGGCACGAATGAACCGAGGAGATCGCATTTTCGTCGCGGGTCATCGGGGCCTGGTGGGATCGGCACTCTGCCGAAAGTTGGTCGCGGAGGGCTACGAGAACCTCCTCCTGCGCACGCACGAGGAGCTGGACATGACGCGGCAAGACGCCGTCGAAAAGTTCTTTGCCGCCGAACGGCCCGCCTACCTCTTCCTCGCTGCGGCACGCGTCGGTGGGATCCTCGCGAACGACACGTACCGCGCCGACTTTATCCGCGACAACCTACTCGTCGAGGCGAACGTCATCGACGCAGCACACAAGAACGGGGTGAAGAAGCTCCTCTTTCTCGGATCGTCGTGCATCTACCCGAAGCACGCGCAGCAGCCGATCAAGGAGGAGTACCTGCTCACTGGACCTCTCGAACCCACCAACCAACCTTACGCGGTAGCCAAGATCGCGGGCCTGGAGATGATCGACGCGTACCGCCGTCAGCACGGATTCCACGGTGTGAGCGTAATGCCGACGAACCTGTACGGTCCGCACGACAACTTCGACCTGCGGAATGCACACGTGTTGCCGGCGCTCATGCGTCGATTTCACGAAGCCAAGGAGGCCGGTGCGCCGGAGGTGGTGGTGTGGGGGACGGGCACTCCACGACGCGAGTTTTTGCACGTCGACGACCTTGCGGACGCATGCCTGTTCGTGATGCGCGAATACGATGACCCGCAGATTCTCAATGTGGGGGTGGGGCAAGACGTGTCGATTCGCGAGCTCGCCGAGCTCGTGAAGGAGGTGGTTGGATTCTCGGGTGTGTTGAGATTCGACCCGACCAAGCCAGACGGAACTCCTCGTAAGCTTCTCGACGTCTCGCGGCTGAACGCGCTCGCGTGGAAAGCAAGGGTTCCCCTCCGCCAAGGCATCGAAGAGACGTATCGTTGGTTCGTCGCGCATTAGCCGCTCACGCTCGGTCCGAATGCTTCCCCGAGGACCACGCTTCCAAGGAGACGGGGATCATGAACCCAGCGAATCGGACGCTTTGGGGGCTCGCCGCGGCCATCGCCATCGGTTGCCTTTCTGCTTGCTCCGGTTCCGCCAACGCAGGCATCCCCAACGCCGTCGCTGACGCCAGCGATGGTTCGCCGGACGGCTCTTCGAAGAAGGACTCGGGAGAGCCCAACGGCAGCCCCGATAGCAGTCCGGCCGATACGGGTGCCGCCGACGGCGCGACGGACGTGACCTTTGCGGACGCAGGTCGGGATGCAGCGTCGGAAGCATCGACGGCGCTGGTTTGCGGCACCGAGACGTGCCCGACGGCCACGGAGTGTTGCGCGGTACTTGCGGATGCGAGCGTGTCGTTGCAGTGCCTTCCGTCGTGCCCCGACGCTGGCGCTGCCATCGAATGCGACAATCCCGCACAGTGCCCCGCCGACAAAAACGTGTGCTGCGGCGCCATTCAGGTCACCGGAGCGGGCACGGACTGCTCCTTCGGCACCGCCTCGTCCGGCTGCAAGACGTCGTGCACGAGCACCGCGACCTTGTCCTGCCCCTCGACGGAGATCGTTCAACTTTGCGCGCATAAGTCCGACTGCACCGACCCGAAGTACGCGAACTGCTGCACGCTCACCCTGGACGGCCAGTCCGAGACGTTCTGCCTCAACGGAACCGACGCCCTGGCGGCCGCGGAACTGCTCGGCGCGACGTGCCTTCCTTAGAGGAAGCCCCGTAGGGCTCGCGAGCGGGGCGCGCAAAGCGCGACGATGAACTACGCGGCGAGCCGCTGGGGCAATCCGAACTCCATCGTCGCGTTCGCCAGGCCCACCTCGACGACCCTATCCCAGTACCGAGTCCCTGCGCGGAGCGCCGGCGACCCGGCAAAAGGTACCGCTCCGCGGACCAGCTCGGCCCCCGAAACGAATCGCCGGATCAGGGGGACCACCATGCGCCACGCCGATGTAGGCACCCCCAGCTTGTCGGCCAGATCGGCGCCGATCAGCTCACGGCACAATCCGGCGCTGAAGCGCGCCGTGCGCTCGGCGCGCTTGCGCTCGCTCGAGGTCTTCGCCGCACGCCTAGACGCTTCGAGAAGAGCGCGCGTCAGGAGCCGCGAGTCCGCGTCGGGTTCGTCCTGCGTCGCCGCGATGAGCTCGCCGAGTCTTCGCGCCTCGGCCTCGGTGGTCGGCAACAGATCGCGATCGACCCCCATCAACGTGCCGGAGTATCTCCAAAGCTGCATGTACGCTTCGGCATCCTCGGGGGACACGCGCACGCCGAACTGGCGCAGGCCATCGATGACCAGGAGGGAGAAGAGCAGCAAGGTGCCGACCTGGTCGTGCTGATTCACGGGCGCTCCCCACGCGTCCGCGCGCCATCGCCCGCTTCGCAGGATTAAGCGACGGACCTGTGCGTGAATCAACCGCACCTTGAGCGAGATGCGGTAGCCCTCTTTTTGAGGGCGGAGGCCTCCGGGACGAATCGTAGCCTGGACGAAGCGGGACGTTTCCTGAAGACGCCGGGGTGCCTGCTCGGCGAGGCGCCCG
>Ga0182024_10017112_pt1 | contig 13664 bp, 13 predicted proteins | sample P32metaG_FD_120480 | JGI IMG/M metagenome (GOLD analysis project Ga0182024, IMG submission 120480) | Permafrost microbial communities from Stordalen Mire, Sweden - P3-2 metaG (Illumina Assembly) | ecosystem: Environmental > Terrestrial > Soil > Wetlands > Permafrost | place: Sweden: Stordalen... | reverse complement strand
TCCCTTTGGAGTTCTTCAGAACCACCTTGGTGAAGTCGTCCAGGAAGCCGACCGCCGCGAACCAGGTGAACGCGCCCAGGCCCAGCCAAACGAAACGGTTGTCCAGGCGGGCCCACAGCAGGGACGAGGCCAGGAACGCGGCCGCGATCAGCAGGCCCCCCATGGTCGGGGTGCCGGCTTTTTTCAGGTGCGTCTGCGGGCCGTCGTCCCGTATCGTCTGCCCGACCTTCAAACGCGACAGGAAGGCGATAAGGGGCGGCCCGGCGCCTAGGGACAGCAGGAACGCGGTCATCGCCGCCCACACCGACCGCACCGTCTCGTAGCGGATGATGTTGAACAGCGAATGGTGCCTGGCGAGTGGATAAAGCAGGTGGTAAAGCACGTCAGGCTCCTTGCGCTTGCAGGGTTCGGAACACGCGTTCCACGGCCAGTCCGCGGCTGCCCTTGAAGAGGCACCAATCCCCGGACTTCAGGTAAGGACGGATCCAGGCCGCGGCCTCCACGGCCTGCTCCGCGGCAAAGGCGCGCGCGTTTCCGGCGAAGCCGGCGGCCATGTCCGCCGCGTGGACGCCCAAGGCGGCCAGCGCGGTGACGCCCGCCGCGCGCGCGGCGCGACCGAGGGCGCGGTGCAGGCGGGCCGAATCCGGCCCCAGCTCAAGCATGCAGCCCAGGACCGCTTTGCGCCGGCCGCGGGGCGCCGACTTGGCCAGGAAATTCAGGGCCGCGTCCATGCTTTGCGGGCTGGCGTTGTACGCGTCCAGGATGGCGTTCGCGCCCGATGCCATGGGCAGGACCTCCTGGCGCATGGATCCTTGGGGCTTCCAGGTCTTCAGGCGCCGTTCCAGAAGCGCCGGCTCCACGCCCAGCGCCAGGGCCGCGGCCAATCCCGCCGCCGCCTGCGCCGCCCGCGCCGGTCCGCCCTGCGTCAATGCTACGCGCACACGGGCCCTGCGGCCACCCAGCGGCGCGGACCACACGGCCGTCGCCCGCAGTCCGGCCGCCCCCTTGTCCACGATGCCGCCCAAACGCAGGTGCGCGCCCCGGCCCCGTCCGAAGACCACCCGGCGCCCCTTGAAGCGGCGCCCCATCGCGGCGCATGCGGCGTCGTCCCCGTTCACCAGCGCCACGCCCGACGAACCCATGGCCAGCAGCAGCTCCTCTTTTGCCCGGGCCACCCCGTTCCGGCCGTCCGCGAAATTCCCGCTGTGCGCGTCCCCGACGTTCAATTCCAGCGCCAGGTCCGGCCTCAGGATGCGTCCGAGCGCCAGCAGCTCCCCGGCGTGGTTCATGCCGGCCTCCAGCACCGCGAAACGCAAGGACGGACGGGCGCGCAGGAGCGTCAGCGGCACGCCCAAATGGTTGTTGTAGTTGCCCCGCGTCGCGAGCACGTCCGTTTCGCCCCCTAAGAGGTGGGCCAGCAGGTCCTTGGTCGAAGTCTTGCCGTTGCTGCCGGTCACCGCCACCACCGGGCAGTCCAGGAGCGTGCGCTGGTCGAAAGCCAGGGCCTGCAAGGCCTCCAGCCCGTCCCCGACCTGGAGGAGCCAGGCCCCGCGGCGGCGCGCCTCACGCCGAAGCGCCGGGGAGAAACGCCGTCCGGCCAGGGCACCCGCCCCGCGCTTCAAAGCCGCCTGAAAATAAGCTTCCCCGGGAACCTTGCCTTGGATGGCCACGAAGAGCTCACCGGGCGCCAGGGTCCTGCTGTCGACGCCCGCGCCCGTGAAGGCCGCGTCTCGACGCCCCTGCGCCACTGTCCGCGCGCCCAGGCCCGCCGCCAGGCGCCGCCCGCTGAAGGGCAGCATCAGCGCCCCCGCCCGCGCGCGTAGCCCCGCGCGGCCAGGGCGGCCCTCGCCTCGACGCGGTCGTCGAAAGGACGCTTCACGGCGCCGACGATCTGGTAGTCCTCATGCCCCTTGCCGGCCAGGAGCACGCTGTCGCCCGGGCGGGCGGCGGCGATGGCCGCGCGGATCGCGGCGCCCCGGTCGACGATGCGGCGCACCCTGCCGCGCGCGGCGGCCGGGATCCCGGCGAAGATGTCGTCCAGTATGGCGGCGGGCTTTTCGGTGCGCGGGTTGTCCGACGTCGCCACGCTGAGGTCGCTTAAGGATGCGCTCAAGGCCCCCATCTGCGGCCGTTTGCCCCGGTCCCGGTCGCCCCCGCAGCCGAACACGGTGATGACGCGTCCCGGCGTGCACTCGCGCGCGGTCCTGATCAGGCGCTCCAGGGCGTCCGGGGTGTGGGCGTAATCGACCACCACGTTGAAGGGCTGGCCCGCGCGCACCTGTTCAAAGCGCCCCGGAGGCAGGCCGGGTTTCTCCAGGCCCGCGGCCACGGCGTCGAGTCCGCGGCCCTGGGCGAGGGCGGCCCCGGCCGCGGCCAGGGCGTTGGCGACGTTGAAACGGCCGGGCAGGGGGAAGCGGACGGGGCGCCGCCGCCCCCCGAAACAGAGGGTGAAGCGCGTGGCGTCCAGGCGCAGGTCCAGGTCCTCGGCCCGCAGTTCCGCTTTTCCGCCCGCGGCATGGTAGCGCAGCACGCGCGCGCCACGGGTGCGGGCCCGCGCCATCTGCCCGGAATAGGGGTCCTCCGCGTTGACCACGGCCACGCCGTCGGGCCGAAGCAGGCCGAAGAGGCGGGCCTTGGCGCGGGCGTAGGCGCCCAGGGTGCCGTGGTAGTCCAGATGGTCGCGGGTCAGGTTGGTGAAGACCGCGACCCGGTAGCCCAGGCCTTCCACGCGGCGCTGGTCCAGGGCGTGGGAGCTGACTTCCATGACGGCCCAGCGGCAGCCCGCGCGCACGGCTTCCGCGAAGAGGGCCTGCAATTCCTGGGCCGAAGGGGTGGTATTGGGGGCCTCGTGGAAGCGCCGGGCTATCCAATAGCCCACCGTCCCCAGGAGGGCCGAACGCCGGCGCCCGGGGTCGAGCAGGCCGCGCAGGAGGAAGGCCGTGGTGGTCTTGCCGTTCGTGCCGGTGATGCCCGAGAGCGCCAGGCGGCGGGCCGGAAAGCCGTGGAAGGCCGCGCACAAGCGGGCATAGGCGCCCACCACGTCGGCTTCGGCGATCCGTAGGACACGAGTGTCCAAGGACGCTTTGCGCAGGACCGAGGGAGCCGCCAGCACCGCCACGGCGCCCTTGGATGCGGCCTCGATCACGTGGGCCGCGGCGTCCCTGGCCTTGCCCGAGGCGGACGGCAGCGCGCAAAAAATCCGGCCGCTCACGGCCCGGCGGGAATCGTGCTCCACGCCCAGGACCCGTCCGCGGAGCGACCGGATTCCAGGGGCCGCCAGACCGGCCTTGCGCAGGAGCGAACTGAGCGAGAGGGGACGCTTCATGGCCCGGGTCATGGGTGCCCGAGAAGACGGGCCAGCAGGCCCTGGCCCGCGGGCGCGACGGCCCCGGCCGGACGGGAGGCGCTGGGCATCAGGGACAGGGTCACCGTGCTGTTCTGGAGTACATCCGAACCTTCGCCCGGGAACTGGGCGCTGACACGGCCTTGGCCCCCGCCCAATATCCTTATCCTCAGGCCGGCCTTGGCCAAGGCGAGCCGGGCGCCCCTCGCGGTCATGCCCCGCAGGTTCGGCACATCCACTTCCCTGACCGTCTCGGCCTGGGCCCCCCGCTTGTACATGGCGGTCCAATCGCCGGTGCGCTCCTCGGTGCGGGCGCTGGCCTCCTGGGCGGCGCGGATCGTATCGTCCGGCGGCACGCCGTAAGCCGTGAGGGCGGAGGACATCACCGCGCGGAAAACCGGGCCGGAGGTCCAGCCGCCCAAATCTAGGCCCCGCGGTTCGTCCAGCATCACGGCCGTCACGAAGACCGGGGCCTGGGCCGGGACAAAGCCGACGAAGGTGCTGACGCTCGCCGTCTTGGAATAACGGCCGGTGGCCAGATCGAACTTCTGCGCCGTTCCCGTCTTGCCGGCGATGGAATAGCCCGGCAAGGCGATGGCCACGCCCGTGCCCCGGTCCACCACTCCCTGCAATATCTTGACCAATTGGCCGCGCACGGTCTCGCCGATCACGCGGGTCGAGCCGAAGTTGCGCTCAGGGGCCATGACCGAGCCGGAATCCCCCTCCACCTCCTGGACCACGTGGGGGCGCACCAAGTAGCCCCCGTTGGCGACGGCGGCGTAGGTCACAAGCACGCGCATAAGGCTGCAGCTGAAGGACTGGCCGAAGGGTATGGCCGCCATGGAGGACGGCTGCCACTTGTCCAGCGGCTGGAGCGACCCGACGACCTCCCCGGGCAGGTCCACCCCGGTGAGCCTGCCGAAGCCGAAGCGTGTCATGCCTTCGAACAGGGCCTGGGGCCCTATCTTGAGGGCCACTTCCACGGTGCCGATGTTGGAACTGTCCGCGAGCACGGTGCTGAAGGGCACGATGCCCATATGGTCGGCCCCGTAATCGCGCACGGTCCTCCCGAAGAACACGGCGCTCCCCTGGTGGCAATTGATGAGGGTGTCGGGCGTCACCGCTCCCTCCTCGAGCGCCAGGGCGGCCGTGACCACCTTGAACGTCGATCCGGGCTCGAAGGCGTCGCCCAAGGCCCTGTCCCAGCGCGCGTCAAGGCTCGCGGCCCCGGGCTGGGCGGGATCGAAATCGGGGGCCGAAGCCAAAGCCAGTATCTCCCCGGTCTTCGGATCCATCACCACAATGGCCCCTCCCTTGGCGTGGAATTTCAGCCAGGCCTTACGCAGCTCGCGCTCCGCGATGTGCTGCAGGTCCGAATCGAGCGTCAGCCGCAGGCCCGAACCGTCCACCGGCCGCCGTATCCACAGCTGCTGGTCGGCCACCTGCCGTCCGGCGGCGTCGCGCAGGACCTCCTGTTCGCCCGGCCGGCCCCCCAGGACGTCCTCGTAGCTCCGTTCGACGCCGTCAAGGCCGCGGCCGTCCACGTCGGTGTAACCCAGCACATGGGCCGCCAGGCGCCCCTCGGGGTAGACCCGATGGGTCTCGGCGGCGTAGCTCAATGCGTTGATCTTGTACGCGCGAAGCCGGGCCGTGGCCTCTATCTTGGCGTTACGGACGACCCAGAACGGGCGCATCGCGGCGAGTTGCCGGAGCAGCCCGTACTCGTTCAGCCCCAGGGTGGAAGCCAGGGCGCGGGCGACGGCGCCCCGCTCCCCCGGCTTCACCAGCGACGGCGAACAGAACACGGATTCGGTGTCGACGCTCTCGGCGAGGACCTGGCCGTTGCGGTCGATGATGGCGCCGCGCCTGCCCGGGACATCCTGGCGGGCGAACTGCTGGCGGTCGGATTCCTCGAGCAGGAACGGCCGGCGCAGGATCTGGAGGTACACGAGGCGCGCCACCACCACCGCGAAAAACACGGCCATGAGCCCCGCCAGCCGGCCTATGCGACGCTGCATGGGGACTGGGTCGGGGGCCGCCATGTCAGTGCCGGGGTCCGGGCTGGGCCGCGGAAGCGCCCCTTCCGAAAAGGGCCTCCAGGGAGTCGGCGAGGTGCCCGACCTCGGATTCGGAATGGAGGGTGATCACCTGGTTGGGGTTGATGTCCACCATGCCCAGGCGCCGGCGCGCGGCCTCCTCGACGTAATCCAGGCTCTGCATGTCCCCGATCTGCCGCTGCAAGCGCATGTGCTCCGCGAGCAGCTCGTCGCGCTGCCCGCGCAGGGCCATGATCTCGTAGCCGTTGGTCAGCACATGGACCCGACCCCAGGTGATCGCGGCGAGCCCAAAGGCCAGGGCGGCGACGGCCAGGGCCAGGCCCCGGAACTGGCTGGCGTTGATGCGGCTCCAGGACGCCTGGCGTTCCAGGCGCAAAATGACCGGGCCGGCGTCCCTGAAGAATCCGCGATCAGCTGCCATGCTTCCTCATATCCTCGACGCCGCGCGCAACTTCGCGCTGCGGCTGCGCGGGTTCTCCCCGCTCTCCCGGGGTCCCGCGGTCAGGGGCTTCGGCGTCAGCACCCTGAGCCAGGCCCGGTGGCCGCAGCGGCACTCGGGCAGGCCCGGCGGGCAGACGCAGTCGGTGCTTTCCCGCCGGAAGTAATCCTTTACCAGGCGGTCCTCCAGGGAATGGAAGCTGATCACGGCCATGCGCCCTTCCGGGGCCAGCAGCTTCGCCAGGGCGGGCAGGCCCGATTCCAAGGCCCGCAGTTCATCGTTCACGGCCAGGCGCAACGCCTGGAAGAGGCGGGTGGCGGGGTGGATAGCCCCCCGCGGCGGCCGGCCCAGGACCTTCTCTGCGACCTGGGCCAGATCGCGGGTCGTGCTTAAGCGTCCTTCGTCCCGGGCGGCCATCACGGCCCTGGCCATGCGCCGGGCATGGCGCTCTTCGCCGTAGTCCTTCAGGATGCGCTCCAGGTCCTCCTCCCCGGCCGCCGCCAGCCAGCTGGCGGCGCTCGGTTCCAGGGTCGGATCCATGCGCATGTCCAGCGGCCCCTCGCGCATGAAACTGAAGCCGCGTTCGGGCGTGTCCAGCTGGAACGACGACACGCCCAGATCCAGCAGGATGCCGTCAAAACCGGCCGGGGCGCCCCCCGCAGACGGATAAGGCAGCCCGGCGAGGTCTCCGTCCACAAGGTCGGTGAAGGACTTGTGCATCAGGTGGACGCGCGTTCCAAACCTGTCCAAGGCCTGTCGAGCCAGGACCAGGGCTTCCGGGTCCCTGTCCATTCCGAGCAGATGGGCCTCTTCCCCGGCCGCTTCGAGCAGGGCCCCGGCGTGCCCCCCCATCCCCAGGGTTCCATCGAGCCAAAGGCTGGGGCGCCCCGCGCGGCGCCGCGCATCGAGGACCCGCAGCACCTCCTCCAACAGCACCGGCACATGCCGGGCTTCGTTCATGCCGCGGCCTGTATCCCGCAGAACCGGTTGGAGGCCACCTCTTCACTGCCGCAGAAATCGAACTGGGGGCTGACGCCCGCGAGATCGAAGACGTGGCGCAGGTAGGGCGAAACCCCGACCAGCTTGAGATCCCCGCCGTACTCGCGAAGCCGCTGGGCCCGCTCGCCCAGGACCGGCAGGCCGGCCAGATGCACATGGCTGACGTTCTCGAGGTTGAGCACGACGTGCACCAGGCCCGCCTTGAGGTATTCGGCCACCAGGGTCTTGATCTTGAGCATATCCTCCAGGTTCAATTCGCCGCGCAGACGCAGCACCTGAATACGGATGGGTTGTTCCACGCATCCTCCTGACAGTTAAGGTGGGTAAAACGGGTTTGTTAAATGAGATCGGAGGGGACCCTGAGGCCCGCCAGCAGGCGCGCGCCGCCTTCGGACACTTCGCTCCTGTGGGCCGCCTCGCGCGCGCGGTCCCAGACCTCGATGCGCTTGGCGACGCCCAGGATCACCACGTCCCGACCTATGCCGGCGCTGCGGCGCAGGGCCGGCGGCAGCATCACGCGCCCCTGCTTGTCGAGCGGGCAGGTCTCGGCGCCGGAGGTGGTCAGGCGCAGCGCTTCGCGCGCATGGGAATCCGTGGACTGGCTGATGGCGTCGATCAGGTTCTGGAACTCGGGGGGGGCGTAAATCGACAGGTAGGCGGAATCCAGGCACGTGATGATGAAGTTGGTGTCTTGGCCTTCTTTTTCAACCTGCTCGCGCAATCGGGCCGGAATGGACAAACGTCCCTTGTCGTCGACCGAATATTCGAAACGACCCGTAAACAGTGGCATAAATGTCTCGAAGGAACTTATGGGATATTATGGGTTTTTCCCCCACTGAATGGGCATTATATAGATCTTGATGGGAAGGTCAACGAAATAATGAAACAGCGGGGCAAAAAGAATCCACATATCCCAAGGTCTTTTAGTTTCGTTTTGCCTGATGGAATAAAACGGGGTTTTAAGTCACTGTGTTGGGAATATCCCCTGAACAGACAATAAAAAAAGCCCGGATCCTGGGATCCGGGCTTTTTTGTTGGAGCTTTGCCGTTTATCGCTGGACGGACTAGCGCTTGCTGAACTGGAAGCGTTTACGGGCGCCGCTCTGGCCGTATTTTTTGCGTTCCACCATGCGGGGATCGCGGGTCATCAGGCCGGCCTTGGCCAGGGGCGGACGGTTGTCCGGATCGAGCTTGCACAGGGCGCGGGCGATGCCCATGCGCAGGGCGCCGGCCTGGCCGTTTTTGCCGCCGCCGTTGCAGTTGGCTTTGACGTCCACTTTGGTGGCCGCGTCCACCGCCACCAGGGCCATGCGGATCAGGATGCTCGCCGTGGGGCGCGAAAAATACTTGTCCGCGTCCTGGCCGTTGACCTGTATGGTCCCGGTGCCGGGCGTGAGGATCACGCGGGCGATGGCGGTTTTACGCCGTCCGATGGCCATGTAACGAAGAACCGGTGGATTCGCCATGTCATTCCCTTCTTACAGGTTCAAAAGGCGGGCGGGCAGGGGCTCAGGATTCTGGGCCTTGTGCGGGTGCTCGGCGCCCTTGTAGATATTCAATTTCAGGGCCATTTTACGGCCCAAATGCGTCTTAGGCAGCATGCCCTTGACAGCCAGCGCCACGGCCCGTTCGGGGCGGACCTCCAACAAGTCGCGCATGCGCGTGAAGACCGCGCCGCCCGGATAACCGCTGTGGCGGAACTTGATCTTCTGCTCAGGCTTCTTGCCCGTCAGGCGCACCTTGGAGGCGTTGAGGACCACCACGTGGTCGCCCAGATCCGCCGTCGGCGTGTACACAGGCTTGTGCTTTCCGCTCAAGACCAGGGCGATGCGGCCCGCCAGGCGGCCCAGGCTGATGCCGGACGCGTCCACGACGTACCACTTGCGCTTGATATCAAGCGGTGAAAAATGCTTGGTGACTTTCGTGATTTCTGCCATGTCACTTCCAGAGCCGATTGCCAAAGGACGAAAATTTTAGGGCTTCAGGGGGCCTGCCGTCAATCGAAATAATGCAGATTCAAGGCCGGTTTTTCGATGAAGGTCCAGCTCAACAAAGCCAGCAAACCCGCGCCCAAGAGCGAAAGAAAGCCGAGAAGCCACAGGTTGATGGCCTTGTCCCACCAAAGAAACAGGTTTTCGACCGGCCAGGCGTACAAATAAAGGCCATAGGAGATGTCCGTCCGGTTGTTCAGGCGGCTGATCCACAGCATGGGGAGGCTGAACGCGGCCCAAAAGACCAGATACCCGCCCAATATCGCGAGCGCCGTTTCGGCGAGCATGCGGTTGAAGAACAGGCCCAAGAGCAGCGCCGCGGCGGCCAGCGCGCCCGTGTTCGTCGGGCGCAGCTCTCCCCTGAAAAGGTAGAACAGCGCCCCCACCCCGAAGATGGCGCAGAACCTGACGTTCTTTTCAGGAGCCCCGAAAACGATCTCCGCGATCGCGGCAAGGGACGTGCCCGGCACCGGGAATAGCCGGGTTCGCTCTTGGACCACGTTCAACGCCAAAAGGGCCAGCACGAGCGCCAAGAACCAGAAGCGCCTACGGGCTTCAAAAAAACCGAAAAATCCCAGGAACAGGACCGCAAGATAGCACCGGAACTCATAAGGGATGGTCCATAAAGAGCCGTTCAAGAACGGGCTGCGCAGACCTTCAAAGGCTCCGGGAACGAAGGGCTGTCGAAGGCAAACAAACCACAAAATTTCCTGTCCGATGGTCCCCGGGCCCAGATGGCCGCCCACCAAGGGGGCCAGCGCCAGGACACAAAGCCAAAAACAGACGAAATAGGCGGGAACGATCCGCGCGACCCTCCTGAACAGGTAGGAAGCGGCGGATCGGCGGTGCACAAAACTCATGGTGATCAGATAGCCGCTGATCAGGAAAAAACCGTCCACGGCGGCTTCGCCGAACGACAGGGTGCCGAACAGGCGTGTCAGGATTTCCCGCGACCTGTCCCCGTCCGCCATTTCCGGCGTGTGCGACGCGAGCACCAGCACCGCGAACAGCAGACGCAGAGAGCCGAAATTATTGTCCCTGCTCCCGCCGGCGGGGGGGCTCACGCCTTCCCCGGTGCGGCCGCCCTGATGGACCGGCCGGGACGGGGAATGGCGCCGTATTCCACGTTCCAGAGGATGAGGCCTTCAGGGGGGGCGGTTTTGGCCGCCTGCTTGCGGTCCCGGGATGCCAGGAGCGCGGAAAAGGATTCCGGGGGCCTTGCGCCGCTGCCCACGTCGTGGAGGGTGCCGGCGATGATGCGGACCATTTGGCGGAGGAAGGCGGTGCCTTGGATCTCGAAGGTGACGCGTTCGCCCTTCCGGGTGACCGCGGCCTTCATGATTTTTCTGACCGGGGTCTTGGCGGTGCAGCCCGCGGCGCGGAAGCTGCTGAAGTCGTGTTCCCCGACCAGGTGGGCCGCGGCGGCGGACATGGCACCCTCATCGAGCCGTTGCCGGGTGTGCCAGCTGTAGCGGCGCCAGAAGGGCGAATGGGCCGGGGCGTCCCACCACACGTAACGGTAGGTCTTGCTCAGGGGGTCGCGGCGGGGGTCGAACGCTTCGGGCGCCTCTTCGCAGGAGCGCACCCTCACGTCGCGGGGCAGGAGGCCGTTGAGGCCGGCCAGGATTTTTTCGAGGGCCTTGTCCGAATCCGTGCTGAAGGCCGCCACCTGGCCGCGGGCGTGCACCCCGGCGTCCGTGCGGCCCGCGCCCGCGAGCTTCACGTCCTGCTTCAGCAGGACCTTCAGCTTCGCACTGATAAGGTCCTGCAAGGCGCTGGCGTTTTTCTGGGACTGCCAGCCGTGGAAGGCCGTGCCGTCGTATTCGAGGACCAGCTTGATGCGGCGCGCCATGGCTTCAGGACTCCGTCCACTTTTCCCGAGGCCGTCTTCAGGCCCCGACCAGACCTTGGGCTTTCAGCAGCTCGGCCACCAACACGGCGCCCTTGGCCGCGCCCATTTTGGTGTTGTGGCTCACCAGCACGTACTTCACCCCATTGGGGAAGACCGTGTCCTTGCGCACCCGGCCCACGCTGGTGACCATGCCCTCCCCGCGGTTCCGGTCCAGGCGCACCTGCGGGCGGAAGGGGTCGTCGTGCACGAAGATCAGGCCGGGCTTGGGGGCGCTGGGCAAGCCGTCCAGTTCCTTGGGGGCGAAGGCGCGCATGGACGCGACGACCTCCTCGACCCCGGCGTTCCGGCCCAGTTCCACGAAGGCGGTCTCGGTATGGCCTTCAATCACATTGGCGCGGGTGCAGGTGCAACTTACCGCGAGGGGAGCCAGTTCGACCGCGGTGCCCGTGAAACGGCCGAAGATCTTGGCCACCTCGCGCTGGACCTTCTCCTCCTCGCCGACGATGTAGGGCACGATGTTGTCGAGCGCGTCCAGCACCAGCACCCCCCCGCTGCGCCCCGCCCCGCTGACGGCCTGCATGCTGGTCATGAAGAGGCTCTTCACGCCGAAGTCCTTGACCAAGGGCGCGAGGCTGACCGCGAGCCCGGTGGTGGTGCAATTGGGTATGGCCGTGACGAAGCCCTTCCAACCGCGCCGTTTGGACATCTCCCTCACCAGCGGCGCGTGGTCCGAATTGACGCCGGGTATCAGGAGAGGGCTGTCCTCCTCCATCCTGAAGAGGCTGGCCGCGCTCACCACCGGGGTGCTGCGGGCGTAGCGGGGCTCGAGTTCCTGGGCCACGTCGCTTTCCACGGCCGTGAACACGAGATCCACGGAGGCGGCGTCGAACTTGGCGGAATCCTGGATGGGCATGGCCTTGAAGCGTTCCGGCACGTCGCCGTCGGCCCACCATCCGGTGGAGCCTTTGTCGGTCTTGATGCCGTCGGCATAGGTCTTGCCGGCGCTGCGCGTCGAGCCCGCCAGCGCCGTGACCTCGAACCAGGGATGCTCCGCCAGGCAAGCCAGGAACTGCTGGCCCGCGATGCCCGTGGCTCCGACGACGGCGACCCTCATTTTTTTCGGCATAGCCTTAGTCCCCTTCGCCTAGACGCCCTTGAATCCCGGCTTCTCGTCCTTCAGCACGGCCATGCGGTTGATGGCCGCCAGGTAGGCCTCGGCCGACGCCACCAGCACGTCCACGTGGGCCGCCCGCGCCGAGGCGCGCCGGCCCTTGTGTTCCAGGACCACGGTCACGTCCCCTTGGGCGTCGGTGCCGCCGGTGATGGCCTGGATGCTGTAGCTGACCAGGGCATAGTCGGTCTTGGTCGTTTCCTGCAAACTCTTGTATATCGCGTCGACCGGGCCGGTGCCCTCGCTGAGCGCCTTGACCTGCTTGCCGTCCTTCTCCAGGACGATCTTCGCCGTGGCCCCGTGGCCGGTCCCGGCCGTGACGCTGAGGTCGGCCAGGCGGTAGTCGTGCTTGTCGGAGGCCTCCGGCGACAAAAGGGTCAGCAGGTCGTCGTCGTAGATGTCTTTTTTCCTGTCCGCCAGGGCCGAGAAGGCCTCGTAGGCCTTGTCCAGCTGCTTGTCGTCGAGCTCGGCGCCCAGCTGGGACAGGCGCTTCTTCAGGGCGTGGCGCCCGCTGCGCCGTCCCAGCTTGATGACGTTGTCGTTCAGGCCGATGTCGGAGGGCTCCATGATCTCGTAGGTCTGGCGGTTCTTGAAGACCCCGTCCTGGTGTATGCCGCTTTCGTGGGCGAAGGCGTTCGCGCCGACGATGGCCTTGTTCGGCTGAACGTTGATGCCGGTCACGGTCGAAACCAGGCGCGAGGTTTTGGTGATCTCGCGGGTGTTGATGCCCGTGGACAGGCCCAGCAGGTCCTTGCGCACCTTAAGGGCCATGACGAGCTCCTCCAGGCTGCAAGTGCCCGCGCGCGCGCCGGTGCCGTTGATCGTGCACTCCACCTGGCGCGCGCCGGCCTTCACGGCCGCCAGGCTGTTGGCGACCGCCAGGCCGAGATCGTTGTGGCAATGCACCGAGAACACGAGCCCCGGAAATTTAACGCGGCCGACCAAAAAGGCGATCAGCTCGCCGAACTCGTCGGGCACGGAATAGCCCACGGTGTCGGGTATGTTGAGGGTCGTGGCGCCCGCCTCGGCCACGGCGTTGTAGAGGTCCGATAGGTACTCGCGGTCGGCGCGCACGGTGTCCTGGCCCGAGAACTCGACGTCCGCGGTCCAGCCCTTGGCCTGGCGCACGGCCTTGACCGACTTCTCGAGGTTTTGCTGGCGGGTCAGGCGCAGGATCGATTCAAGGTGTATGTCGCTGGCCGACGTGAACACATGGATGCGCCGGCGCGCCGCAGATTTAAGCGCCTCGCCCGCGCGGTCCACGTCCTTCTCCACGATGCGGGCCAGGGCGGCGATGACGGGGCCCTTGATGGACTTGGCGATTTCGCGCACGGCCTCGAAATCCCCGGGGCTGGAGATGGGGAAGCCGGCTTCAAGGACGTCCACGTTCAGGCGGGCCAATTGCTCGGCCACCTTCAGCTTTTCGGCCTTGTTCATGCTGGCTCCCGGGCATTGCTCCCCGTCGCGCAGCGTGGTGTCGAAGATGGCGACCCTGTCTTCCATGCTTGCCTCTAGTTCCCTTCGCTCACCGTGGAAGGCGCCCGGTTCAGGACCGTGCGGTGCGGACGCGCAGGAGGAGCGGCGCCGCCAGGGTGTATGCCGCCGCCAGCAGCCCCGGCAGTATCCAGCCCGGACGCCAACCGAAGGCGGCCAGACCCAGGCTTAGGAAGACCGGGGAGCACCACACCAACCTGAGCCGGATGCGCGGATAGATGAAGGGCCCCACTTGGGCCGCGGCCAGGGCCAAGGCCAGGCAGACCAAAACCGTCGCGGGGGCCGCCAGCGCGACGGCCGCCGCCAAGACGGAGCCCG
>Ga0182024_10017111_pt1 | contig 13664 bp, 15 predicted proteins | sample P32metaG_FD_120480 | JGI IMG/M metagenome (GOLD analysis project Ga0182024, IMG submission 120480) | Permafrost microbial communities from Stordalen Mire, Sweden - P3-2 metaG (Illumina Assembly) | ecosystem: Environmental > Terrestrial > Soil > Wetlands > Permafrost | place: Sweden: Stordalen... | reverse complement strand
GCTCAAGCTGGTCCACAAGGAGGTGCGCGTCAAGCGGGTCGGCAAGAAGGAGGCCCGGGCGACCGAGGAGATGGTGGCCAAGGCGCGTACCCGCGACAGCACGCGGGTGTTCGCCAGGCGGGCCGACGACGTCGACGGTGAACCACGGATCGTCGCCGACCCCCCGCTCATCATCCCGATCGAGGACCTGGTCCAGCCCGGGTCGGAATGGGAGGACCCCGTCCCCCTGATCAAGAAACTGCTCAGCTCGTACCGGCGCACGCTCGGACGCGAGCACCACCCGGTCGAGGAGTACCGCTACGCCCACGCGGCCCACAAGATCGTGGGTGTGGGCAGCGTCGGCACCCGCTGCTACATCATGCTGATGCTCGGCCGGGACCACGACGACCCGTTGTTCCTGCAGGTCAAGGAGGCTCAAGCGTCCGTGCTCGAACGCTTCCTGGGGGCGAGCGCATACTCCCACCATGGCGAGAGGGTGGTAGCCGGGCAGCACCTGATGCAGGGCGCGACCGACATCTTCCTGGGCTGGCAGCGCATCAAGGGCATGGACGGCGTGACCCGCGACTACTACGTGCGCCAATTCCAGGACTGGAAGGGCAGCGCGGACGTGGACACCATGCTGCCGCCCGGGGCCACCCTGTATTCGCGTATCTGCGGGGCGACCCTGGCCCGGGCCCACGCCCGCTGGGGCGACCGCATCGCCATTGCCTCCTACCTGGGCCAGGGAGATGGGTTCGACCGCGCGATCGCAGACTTCTCCGCCGCGTACGCCGACCAGAACGAGCAGGATTACGCCGCGTTCAGCGCAGCCGTTGACTCGGGGCGGCTGACCGCCCGAACCGGGTTGTAGGCCTGACTTGCCGGGTCCCCGGATCAGTGGCCGGCGAGCGATCCCTCCGTTCTAGCTGGCCTGTTGCCACTTGTGCTGGACAGTGAACCCGAGCTTTCCGAGTACCGCGACGGCGCCGGCCTTCCCGCCCTCGAAATCGCCGGAGGCAAGGCGCTGGCCCGTGGCGAACTCATAAGCCGTGCCCAAGATGGCTTTGGGCGGGTAACGGCGCTGGTCCTGGACCAGGTCATAAGTCGTGGTCGGGCCGAAACCGTGCGCGGAGAAGAATTCCTCGGGCCCCAGCCGGTCGTACTCCTGTATCGCGCGCGACACGTCGGTATCGGTCACGCGGTCCCAAGCCACCATGTGTTCATCCTCCCGGGATTGCTTATGGCCTGCCTAGTGGCAGCCCTGGCCCCTGCGGCCAGGGGTGACGTCAGGTGAGCGGCTCCCCGCCGTCGATGTGGAGCGTCTGGCCGGTGAGGAAGGTGCTGGTCATGGCGAACACGACGCCCTGTGCGATGTCCTCGGGGGTGCCGATCCGCCTCGCGGGATTGCGGGCGCTGATGTCGGCGAAGTAGTCCGCCTTGCCCTGCTCACCGAAGCCGTCCCAGGCGCCGGTGTCGATCACGCCCGGGGAGATGGCGTTGACCCGGATCGGGGCCAGTTCCAGGGCCAGCGAGCGGGCCAGGGTGTCGGCCGCGGCGTTGGTGATGGCCACGCCCAGGGTGCCGATCGCGATCTTGGCTGCGGCGACGCCGGAGAAGATGACGAAGGAGCCGCCCTCGTTCATGCGCGGGGCCAGGTGCTTGGCCAGCATCAGCGGGCCGATCACCTTGGTGTCGAAGGACAGCCTGATCGCGTCCCGGTCCAGGTCGGCGACCCGGCCGCGGGCCCGCGCTGAGGCGGTGGAGACCACGTGGTCAACGGAGCCGAGCCGTTCGCCGAGAGCGGCGATGGAGCCCTCGTCGGTGAGGTCGATGCTCTCGGTGCTGACCCCCCGCTCGCCGGCGTACGCAGCGGCCAGGCGTTCCGGATCGCGGCCCGCGGCGGTGACACGCGCCCCGGCGTCCAGCGCGGCGAGGGCAATAGCCCGGGCGAGCCCGCTGCCCCGGCCGATGATCAGCACGGACTGGTCTTTCAGTGCTCCGGTCATGACAGTGTCCTTCCCAGGAAGTGGCGGATGATGGCCGCCGCGGTGTCGAGGTGGCTTTCAGCAGGAAGTGGCCGCCGTCCAGGAGGTGAATCTCGGCGCCGGGTGCGTCGTCGGCGAAGGCGAGCGCGCCCTCACGGCCGAAGATCTCGTCATTGCGGCCCCAGACGGCCAGCAGCGGCACCCCGCTGTCGCGCAGGTAAGCCTGCAGCCTCGGGTACAGCGGGAGGTTGGTGGCGTAGTCGGTGAACAGGGCCAGCTGCACGAGGTCGTTGCCCGGCCGGGACACCAGGGCGTAGTCGTGGTACCAGGTGTCCGGGCTGACCACGCTCTGATCGGGCACGCCGTGGAGGTACTGCCACCGGATCGCGTCCAGCGTCAGCGCCTGGCGGACAGGGGCCTCGGTCTGCGGGCTGGGGTCCTGCCAGTACTCCCGGACCGGCTTCCAGAAGCTCTCGACGAGCCCGGCCTCGTAGCCGTTGCCGTTCTGGGTGATGATTCCCGACACCGCGTCCGGCTTCGCCAGGGCCAGCCGCCAGCCGATGGGCGCGCCGTAGTCGTGGACGTACATGGCGTACCGGGTCACCCCGAGCCGGCCCAGCAGGTCGGCGGTGAGCCTGGCCAGCGCGTCGAAGCTGTAACCGAACTCCTCCGCGGGCGGTGCGCCGGACAGGCCGAAGCCGAGATGGTCGGGGGCGATCACGTGGTAGCGGTCAGCCAGCAGCGGGATCAGGTTGCGGAACATGAACGAACTGGCCGGGAAGCCGTGCAGCAGCACCACGGCGGGCGCTCCGGGCGGGCCGGCCTCCCGGTAGAAGAGCCGCTGCCCGCGGACGGTGGCGTAGCGGTGGTGGATGGTGGCGGCCATGTCTAACCCCTGTTCTTAGTTATACTGGTTACACTCCAGCTCAGCACGACATGCTGTAACCTGTCAAGTAAGTGATTCCGGTTAGGGGGGGCGGGATGGCGGATCAGGCCTCCGACGAGGGATTCCTGCTCGCGATCCTGAACAGCACCCCGGTGGTGGACGGCGTGCCCATGGACGACTGGGCCGACCAGGCCCGGGCCCGATCCTGGCTGGCCAGCGCCGGTGGCACGGGCACCGAGGCAGAACTGCGGCACATGCTGGACGTACGGCAGTTGCTGCAGGCGGTGGTGCGCGGGGAGCAGCCGCCGGATGTCCTCGCCCCGGTCCTGGAGGGGGTGGCGTGCACGCCGGCCATGGCGGACGGCCAGATCACCTGGGCGCTCGGTGTGCCGGCGGGAAGCGAGCTGGCGGTGCGGGCCGCGCTGGCGTGGGACGCCCTGGCCAGGAACAGCCCCGGGCGGCTGCGGCCGTGCGCGAACGGCGAGTGCCGGCTGTTCCTCGTTGATCACAGCAAGGCCGGTACCGCCCGGTGGTGCTCGATGGCCGTCTGCGGCAACCGGATGAAAGCCCGCCGCCACTACCAGCGGGCGCGGACCAGCTAGCTGGCCAGGCGGCCGGGTGATGTCATGGTCATGGCCGGTACCCACACCTCTGCCTCGCCTCGCGCGCAGCAGGGGCTGGCCGTGGCGGGTCAGCCCAGGAAGGCCAGCAGCCTGGCCGTGAACCAGGCGGGATCATCCAGCCACGGGTAGTGACCGGCGCCAGGTTGTACCGTGAGTTCCCAGCCGGGGAAGAGCCCGGCCGTCTCGGCGGCGAGCTCGGCGGTGGGGCCGATCTCGGCTTCGCCCGCATACACCATGACCGGTGCGGTGACCTGGGCCAGCCCGGCCCTGGTGGCCGGCGGGTCGAACGCTCCCGGAGCGTAGAAACCGGCCTGCACCGCCCGGGCCCGCTCGCTGAATCCCACCAGGGCATGCGCCCGCGCGGCGTCGTCCCAGCGGCCGTAGAAGAACGGCATGTAGCCCAGCCGGGTCTCCGCCGAGTCGTCACCGGCCTCTGCCGCCGCTATCGCGGCCCGCGCCTCCTGGTACCAGGGCTCCGCGGACCGCCGCCGCATCGCGGCCTGCTGCTGCGCATCGGTGAAGTCCAGCCCCAGCGGCTGCGGCCCCGGGCTGAGCAGTACCAGGTGATCGACCCGCTCCGGGTAGGCGGCCGCGTAGCGCAGGGCCACGCTGCCGCCCGCTGAGTGGCCGAGCAGGTCGATCCGCTCCAGCCCCAGTTCGGCGCGCAGTGCCTCGACGTCACGGGCCAGCTGGTCACAGCGGTAGGTGGCCGGGTCAGCGGGCGCCGCCGATTCCCCGGTGCCCCTCGTGTCCGGCAGGATCAGCTCCCGGGAGCCGCCGAGGCCGCCGAGGCCGCCCAGGTAGTCGGGGGTCCGGCCGGGCCCGCCAGGCAGGCATACCAGCGGGCGCCCGGTCCCGGCCCGCCGGAACGCGAGCTTGGTGCCGTCATAGGACCTGAACTGCGCCATGGGGGCATCTTCACCCGCGCCGTCCGCCGCCGTGAGGCTCGTTCACTGACAGCCGAACCATGGAGGGGATCAGGCTGGCTTGGGACGGTACCTGAGATAAACAGCACCGTTTGCGAACCGCCGCGTGTCCGGGGGTGCGGCCCAGTCGAAGCCGCCTGCGGCGTCTTCGACGTAGCCATCCGCCGAGGCGATCGCCGAGTAGATCAGCCTGGCCATCAGGACTCCCCGCCTTCACTCTTCACGCGGTAGCTGATGAAAGTCGCGAACGGCGACTGGCGCACTCCGAGGTGCTCGAGTTCGAGGGATTCGCCGAACCCCTCGAACAGGCGCTTGCCGGCGCCGAGAGTCACCGGTGCGATGATGATCGTGAGCTCGTCGACCAGCCCGGCCGCCAGGGCCTGGCGGATGAGGTCTGCGCCGCCCATCACATGCACCTGCTTCTCGCCGGCTGCGGCCTTGGCCGCGGCGACCGCTGCGGTGAGGCTCCCGGCGAAGATGAAGTCGTCGCCCGGAGGCTGCTCTTCGGGGCGATGGGTGACCACGAAGAACGGGATGCCCCAGGGGTTCTCGCCGCCCCAGTGCCCGGCCGCCTCGTAGGTGCCGCGGCCTGCGATCACCGCACCGTTGGCGCCCATGGTCTCCTCCAGCCAGGCCTGGTCCGCACCGGCCGGCTCCCCGCGCCCGGGCGAGTCGTAGCTCCAGGGCCCGCCGAACACCCAGTAGTGCAGGCGCTCACCACCCACCCCGAGCCCGCAGCCAGGGCCATCGCCGGGCCCGGTGATGAAGCCATCCACGGAGATAGTGATCCCTGCGAGCACCCTGCCCATCGGCTCTCTCCTCTAGCAGTCAGGCCGCCGGCGGCAGCGCCATCATCGATCAGACAGACGATCGCCGCCGGCCGGAATCATCGCTCGGGCGGCTTGGCAGCGCCACCGGCCGGCAATGCCCCGGGCAGATCACCGCACGGCACGGGGAGCTCCGGGACGTTTGGCCATGGCCATGCGCGGGGCTGCTGGCGCGGGCCGGGTGGTTTGCGTCAAACCGGTTCGCGCGGCCACAGTGCTGCTAGTTGCGCGGGGCTGATGTTGCCGCCGCTGCAGACGATCGCCACCTTCCGGCCCGCAAACCGCTGGGGGGCGCCCAGCACTGCCGCCAGGGCGGCCGCGCCGGCCGGCTCGACGAGGTTGCGCGTCTTCTCAATCATCACCCGCGTCGCGGCCTTCAGGGCATCCTCAGAGACCAGGACGAAGTCGTCCAGCAGATCACGCAGGATCCGCTGCGGCAGTTCGAACGCGGTCCTGGTGGCCAGCCCTTCGGCGAACGTGCTGGTGGTGTCCTCGATGAGCGCGCCCGCCTGCCAGGAGCGGTAGGCGGCCGGGGCCGCCTCGGACTGCACGCCGATCACCTCAATCGCCGGGCGCACGGCCCTGGCGACCACGCAGGCCCCCGCCGCCCCGCTGCCGCCGCCGACCGGGACTACGATCACCTCGGTATCTGGCTGGGCCTCGAGGATCTCCGCAGTGCAGGTGGCCACACCCGCGATGAGCGACGGCTCGTTCCCCGAGTGGATGTACCGGTAGCCATGCTCGGTGGCCTGCTTTTCGCAGTACTCGCGGGCCTCGTCGAAGTCACGGCCGTAATAGACCACCTCGGCGCCCAGGGCCCGCATGGACTCGACCTTCACCGGGTTGGCCTGCTCGGGTACGCAGATCACCGCCCGCACGCCGAACAAGTCCGCTGCGTAGGCAACCGACTGGCCATGGTTGCCGGTCGAGGCGGCGATGACACCCCGGTGCCGCTCATCCGCGCCTAGCTGGCTGACCAGGTTCACGCCGCCGCGGACCTTGAACGCGCCCACCGGCTGATGGTTCTCGTGCTTGACCCATACCTGGGCCCCGGTCATGGCATCCAGCGCCGGGTAACGAAACAGCGGAGTTGCCCGCAGGTAGGGCGCGATGCGCTGGCGCGCCGCGAGGACGTCAGCAAGGTCTGGCACCGGGGAGGCGGTCATGCCACGTGTCTACCACGGCACACACGAAGCGATAACGCCCGTCGTCGCGGGGCTGCGAAGCGTGGACCCCTTCTCGTCGGTCAGGCGGTGCGGTCCCGGCGCCGCCGGTGTTGCGGGAGGTCCGGGAATGTCACCCAGCTGGTGGTGGCGGCATGAGTTCCCCCGCCAGCAGCGGCCGCTCGAGGATGTTGCCCGCGGGAGCCAGCGGGCAGGCCCAGGCCGGGTCGTAGGCGCAGGAGGGGTTGTAGGCGAAGTTGAAGTCGAGGACCAGCCGATTCCGGTCGCCGCCGAGGTCTGCGCCCTTGACCGTGTCGATCAGGTACCGGCCGCCGCCGTAGGTGGCCGTGCCCGCGGTCGCGTCCTTCACAGGCAGGAAGAGCCCTCCGCCGTAGGAGCCGAGCCACCAGACATCCAGATCGCCACCTCCGGGCAGGTGCGCACGCCCGATCCGGTCAAACGGGACGATCCCGTCGGAGCCAGTGCCGATCTCCAGATGCAGCGCAGGCACATCCGTGTCCACGGTGACCTCGAAACGCAGGTGCGGATCGTACGCGGCGACCGGTGCGCCCGGGTAGTCGGCGCGCCCGGGCTGGGGGATGGGCGAGTCCGGATGCGTGCGGAGCAGTTCGTCGCGGGTCCTGCGCCAGTGATCGTGCGCTGCCGCGGGGTCCGGCTCGCTGCGCACCTCCGCGTACAGCCGGGCGACCCGGCGGCGCCAGTCAAGCAATGTCAGGGACATGCGGATACCTCCAGCCCCGGCCCCCGCCCGGTGCCCGGGCCTGTGCCGGGATCCTCCGGGCTGAGGACGTCCGGGCCGGCCGGTGCGGGCCGGCCGGCCCGGACGTGGTGATCAGGCGAGGTCGAAGCGGTCGAGGTTCATCACCTTGTCCCACGCCGCGACGAAGTCGTTCACGAACTTCTCCTTCGCGTCGTCGCTCGCGTAGACCTCCGCGAGCGCACGCAGCTCGGAGTTCGACCCGAAGACGAGGTCGGCGCGGCTGCCGGTCCACTTAACCTCGCCCGTGTCCGGCTCGCGGCCTTCGAACGCGTTCGCGTCCCCGGACACGGCCTCCCACGTCGTGCCCATATCGAGCAGGTTGACGAAGAAGTCGTTGGTCAGAGACCCCGGAGTCGTGGTGAAGACGCCGAGCGGCGACTGCTGGTAGTTCGCGCCCAGGACGCGGAGGCCACCAACCAGGACCGTCATCTCAGGGGCGCTCAGGGTCAGCAGGTTCGCCCGGTCGAGCAGCAGGTACTCAGAGGGCAGCCGGTTGCCCTTCCCGAGGTAGTTGCGGAACCCGTCGGCCGCCGGCTCGAGCGCGGCGAACGACTCCACGTCGGTCTGCTCCTGCGACGCGTCCGCGCGGCCCGGCGTGAAGGGCACCTGGACGTCGAAGCCGGCGTCCCTGGCCGCCTTCTCGACGGCTACGGCACCGGCCAGCACGATCAGGTCGGCCAGTGAGACCTGCGTGCCGCCAGTGCGGGAGGCGTTGAAGGCCTGCTGGATCCCCTCCAGGGTGCGCAGGACCGTGGCCAGCTGGTCGGGGTCGTTGACCTCCCATCCGCTCTGCGGCTCCAGGCGGATGCGCCCGCCGTTGGCGCCGCCACGCTTGTCGCTGCCCCGGAACGACGAGGCCGCCGCCCACGCGGTAGATACGAGCTGGGACACGGTCAGGCCCGAGCCGAGGACCTGGCTCTTGAGGAAGGCGATGTCCTCCCCGCCGATGAGCTCGTGCGTCATGGCGGGGACCGGGTCCTGCCACAGCAGCGTCTCGGCCGGGACCTCCGGGCCGAGGTAGCGCACGACCGGGCCCATGTCGCGGTGGGTGAGCTTGAACCACGCCCGGGCGAAAGCGTCCGCGAACGCGTCGGGGTTCGCGAGGAAGCGCCGGGTGATCTGCTCGTAGACCGGGTCCACGCGGAGCGCGAGGTCGGTCGTCAGCATGGTCGGGGGGTGGGTCTTGGACGGGTCGTGAGCGTCCGGGACGATGCCCGCACCGGCGGCGTCCTTCGGCTTCCACTGGTATGCATCAGCGGGGCTCTTGGTCAGCTCCCACTCGTTGCCGTACAGGGTCTCGAGGAAGCTGTTGTCCCAGCGGGTCGGGGTGCCGGTCCAGGTCACCTCGAGACCGCTGGTGATGGTGTCGCCACCCTTGCCGGTGCCGTAGGTGCTCATCCAGCCGAGGCCCTGCTGCTCGAGCGGCGCCGCCTCGGGGTCGGGGCCGACGTTGTCCGCCGGGCCCGCGCCGTGGGTCTTGCCGAACGTGTGACCGCCCGCGATCAGGGCCACCGTCTCCTCGTCGTTCATGGCCATGCGGCGGAACGTCTCGCGGATGTCGCGAGCCGCGGCGAGCGGGTCCGGGTTGCCGTTCGGGCCCTCCGGGTTGACGTAGATCAGACCCATCTGGACCGCGCCGAGGGGCTCCTGGAGCTCCCGGTCGCCGGTGTAGCGCTCGTCGTCGAGCCAGGTGGTCTCGGGACCCCAGTAAACGTCCTCGTCCGACTCCCAGGTGTCCGCCCGGCCACCGCCGAAGCCGAAGGTCCTGAAGCCCATCGACTCCAGGGCGACGTTGCCGGTGAGGACAATGAGGTCAGCCCACGAGAGCTTCTGGCCGTACTTCCTCTTGACCGGCCACAGCAGCCGGCGGGCCTTGTCCAGGCTGACGTTGTCCGGCCAGCTGTTGAGCGGCGCGAAGCGCTGCTGGCCGGCCCCCGCGCCGCCGCGGCCGTCGCTGATGCGGTAGGTGCCCGCGCTGTGCCAGGCCATCCGGATCATGAGCGGGCCGTAGTGGCCGAAGTCAGCCGGCCACCAGTCCTGCGAGGTCGTCAGCACTTCCGCGATGTCCTGCTTCACGGCGGCGAGGTCGAGGGTCTTGAACGCCGCGGCGTAGCTGAACTGCTCGCCGAGCGGGTTGGCCACGGCGGGGTTCTTGGCCAGGATCTTCAGGTTGAGCTTGTTCGGCCACCAGTCATGGTTGGCGTCACCCATGGTGGGAGGGGTCAGGCCGCCGCGGCTGACCGGGCATTCCCCCCCGCTCTCCGGGGTCGCGTCTTCGACGACTACTGGATCATGGTTCTCAGACATCGGAATCCTTCCGGACTAGACGGATGACCGTGCTCAGGAACTAACGGCGGTGGAACAGTCGGGGCACAGGCCCCAGTAGATGACCTGGGCCTCGTCGACCGAGAAGCCGTGGTCGTCGGACGCGGTCAGGCAGGGCGCCTCGCCGACGGCGCAGTCGACGTCAGCGACGGCGCCGCACGACCGGCACACAACGTGGTGGTGGTTGTCCGCGACGCGTCCCTCGAACCGGGCCGGGCTGCCGGCCGGCTCGATGCGGCGCACCAGCCCCGCCGCGGTGAGCGCGTGGAGGGCCTCATACACGGCCTGAAGGGAAATATGGCCGATCCGATCGCGCACGCCGGAGGCGATCGCCTCGACACCGAGGTGGTCACCGTCCCGGACGGTCTCGAGCAGTGCGACGCGGGCGGCCGTCACCCGCAGGCCGGCACCGCGCAGTTCCCCGGCGATGGTCGGACTCTGGGGTGCGGTCACGCGGCCAACCTATCGTCACAAACACGAATGATTCAAGGGAACGAATGGTAAAGGTCTGAAGGCGCCTGCAAGCGAAATGCAAGGAAACCGTCCGGGCCGGCCTCGGAAGCTGGGTGGCGGGCGGGGGATGCCCCCGCCCAGGCAGCTCCGCCCAGGCAGCCCGAAGGAGTTCCCGTGACCGTCACCACCGCCGGCCACCCGCCCGTCCTGCGTTTCGATTCCCAGCCGGACGGCGGGCCGCCGCCCATCCTGTCGGCTGGCGGCCACGACTATGCCCTCCGTCCCGCCGGCGGCCCGCCGATGCTCGTCCTGCGGCGGCGCCCCGACGTGCTCCGCGTCCTCACCGACACCAGGAATTTCGGCATGGCCGCCGTGACCAGGACGGGAGGGCTGCTAGGCTGCCCGCTCACTGGGGCGGAAATGCAGTCCCCGGACGGCGGCCTGCTGAACATGGACGGGCCGGGGCTGCGCGCTTACCGGCATCGCATCGCCGGGCTGTTCACCCGCCGCGCCGCGGAATCCACCCGCCCGATGGCCCGGGACCTGGCCGGCCGCGTCGCCGACGCGCTCCGCGGCCACGCCACCGCGGACGCCCTGACCGGGTTCGCTGAGCCGTTCACGGCCACCGCGGTCAGCGCGGCGATGGGGACACCACTGGCGGACTGGGACCGGATCCTCCAGGCCTCCCGCGCCGCGTTCGCCGTCGTCCCCGGCCCGGGCGCCGTCGGCGATGTCGCCGCGGCGTGGGAGGACCTGTACGGCTACTACACCCACGCCGCCGCCCGGCCCGGCGGGGGATTAACCGCCCAGCTCGCCGGGGCGCTCGCCGGGCACAGCGCGGCCCAGGTCGCGCACGTCACCGGCACCGTCTCCAACGGGTTCGGCGCCATCCTCCCCATCGTCGCCGTCGCCATCGCTGAGCTCGCCCGGCAGCCGCACATCATCGCCGCATGCACCCGGGGGGAGCGCACCTGGGCGTCCGTCGCCGGGGAACTGCTCAGCACGCGCACGCTGTTCCCCGTCGCCCTCCCGCGCATCGCCCTGGCCGGGGCCTGGCTCGGCGGACGGCACATTCCCGAGGGCACGACCCTGCTGCCGTCCCTGATCGCCGCGGCGCACGACGGGCCGGCCTCACCCAGCATCCCCTTCGGGGCAGGGCCCCACTACTGCCCCGGGGCGGCACTCAGCCGGGTCTGGCTTTCAGCCGCCCTCGAGGCGTTCTTCGGGACATTCCCCCGTGCCCGGCTGGCGGGCGACCTGGAGTGGCAGGCGGGGACGCTGCCGGTCCCCAGGGAGATAACGCTCGCGCTGGGCTGATCCCGGCCGGCCGCCACGGCCTGGGCCGCCGCCGGATTGCGGGCCGGGACGCGGGACCCGGAAAGATCGCCTGCGCGTCACGTAACGGACGGGGATGTGTGCTGTGCTGGGGACATGACGAGCGAACCCGCCCATGACTTCAACGCGCTGCCCGCGGACTGGGCGTCCCATCCAGAGCTCCTGGCCGGCCTGACGGTGGACGACGACGACGAGCACGACGATCCGGTGCTGCGCTGGCCGGATGGCAGGACGGTGGATACCTGGCGCGAGGACTACCCCTACCCCGGGCGGATGTCGCGGCCCCAGTACGAGTACGAGAAGCGCCCGCTTCAGATCGAGCTCGTCAAGCTGCAGAACTGGGTGAAGGCCACCGGGCAGCGCCTGGTGATCGTGTTCGAGGGCCGCGACGCGGCCGGCAAGGGCGGCACCATCAAGCGGTTCACCGAGCACCTGAACCCCCGCGGCGCGCAGGTCGTGGCCCTGACCAGGCCGAGCGAGCGGGAACGGACCCAGTGGTACCTGCAGCGCTACGTGCCGCACCTGCCCGCGGCAGGCGAGATCGTCATGTTCGACCGGTCCTGGTACAACCGCGCGGGCGTGGAACGGGTGATGGGCTTCTGCACGCAGGAGGAATACGAGGAGTTCATGCGGGAGGCGCCGGAGTTCGAGCGCATGCTGATCCGCTCCGGGCTGACCCTGACCAAGTTCTGGTTCTCGGTGACACCCGCCGAGCAGCGCACCCGGTTCATCATCCGCCGGGTCGACCCGGTACGCCAGTGGAAACTGAGCCCGATGGACATCGAGTCACTGGACAAGTGGGAGGCGTACACCGAGGCGAAGGAGGCGATGTTCTACTACACCGACACGGCTGAGGCTCCATGGACGGTGGTCAAGAGCAACGACAAGAAGCGGGCCAGGCTCGAGGCGATCAAGCACGTGCTGGCGAAGATCGACTACGAGGGCAAGGACGAGGACGTCATCGGCAAGCCGGACCAGGCCATCATCGGGCCGCCGTCGGTGCTGTCTGAGCACAACCCCGACCGCGCGTACCCGCCGCTGTAAGCCCGGCGAACATGAGCACGTGGCGTCATCCGGCTGGGTCGCGGATGGCGGCCAGCAGGCCGTCGAAGTCGTCGCCGCACGGTCCGCACGCGGCCAGATGCGCGGCGATGCCCGGGTAACGCTGCGCTGCGGAGGCGTCGGCGGCGGCCAGTTCGGCGTAGACATGCAGCAGTTCCATCGCTTCACCGCATCCCACGTCGCGGGGGTCGGTCCGCAGGAAGCGGTCGAGAGCGGTCCAGCCGTTCATGAGGGCCTCGGAGTCTGCGCATTCAGGTACCCGTTAGCGGCCAGGGCGTCCCGCAGCTTATGTCTGGCGTCGAACATTGTCTTGTAAATGGTGTTCCGGGTAGTTCCGAGCTCGGCGACCAGTGCATCCATGGGCACGCCATTGATCACGAGCGCGACGAAGATCTGCCGCTGCCGCAGCGTGAGGTGCTCGTCGACCGCGCGGCGTACCGCGCCGGCCAGTTCCCGCCGTTCTGTTTCCCGTGCCGGGTCGAGCCCGAGCCGGTCGGGCAGCCGTTCCCAGTCCTCCGTATCCATCGGGACAGCGGGGGAGGCCCAGAAATGCCGCCCGATCTTCGCTGATACCTCGAAGATGACGAACTTGTACGCCCAGGTCGTGAACTTGCTCTCGCCCCGGAACTGGCCGAGCTTGACGATGATGGCCAGGAGGGCATCGGCCGCGGCCTGGTACGCGAGGTCGTCGAGCTCGGGTCCGGTGATCCGGAGCCGGCTGCCGCGCCGCCGCAGCTCGCTGCGTGCGACGCGCAGCAGCAGGTCGTGCAGGCGCGCCAGGGCGGCTTCGCGCTGCGGCCCGGCGCCGCTGAGCTCCCGGATCCACTGGCCGGAGTCGGGATCGAACCGATCTGGTGTGGAGATCCCGTGGCTGGTGGGATCAGCGGGCGGCATGACCCCGATCCTACGAAAGCAGTGTCCCTGGCCCGCCCGGCCGGGCGGGCCAGGGACACCTGGCTGGGCCCTAGATGCTGACGATCCCGGCCGGGGCGCCCCCGCCGGGCAGTGGTGCCGGCGAGCTGGGCAGCTCGGTGAGGGTGCCGCCGTGGACGGCGAAGACCGACAGGATGTGGTTGCCGCTGCCGTCGACGGACAGCGTCCTGCCGTCCGGGGACAGGCGGAGGTCGGTGTCAGCCCCGCCGCCGCGGATGGGCGTGCTGCCGATCAGGGCGAGTGAGCCGTGCGGGCTGATGGAGTAGCTGGAGATGTTCCCCGATCCGGTATTGACGGTGAACAGGTACCTTCCGTCGTGGCTGATCTCCACCCAGCAGGGCGCGGTCTGCCCGTCGGCGTACGGAGAGGAGCCGATCGGGACGAGG
>Ga0182024_10017110_pt1 | contig 13666 bp, 19 predicted proteins | sample P32metaG_FD_120480 | JGI IMG/M metagenome (GOLD analysis project Ga0182024, IMG submission 120480) | Permafrost microbial communities from Stordalen Mire, Sweden - P3-2 metaG (Illumina Assembly) | ecosystem: Environmental > Terrestrial > Soil > Wetlands > Permafrost | place: Sweden: Stordalen... | reverse complement strand
TCGGGACCGGAAGAGGCGTCGTGACGGGAGTCGGGAGCTTGAGCGGGCTCAGTTGGAAACCGCCGAGAGCGCCCTGCTTCTTCACGACGAGGTGGTGGAGTTGCGCGCTCGGGTTCGTCGGCTTGAAGCCGCTGTCGAAGAATTGCAATCACACGCAACAGCTTCGTCCTCACCGTAGCTAGCCGGTCGTTCGGTCCTCCGTCCATACCTCAACTCCCCGATCGTCCTAAGCCGGGCGATCGGCAGTAAACTTGTTGCCGGCGGGCTTCAAAGGCTCGCCTTCTTGGAGAACGTGCAGGCGTGAGGATTCGTTGCTTGCTGGCCATGCCAATCGGCGAAATCGCTTCCGTCGCCGGCGACGCCGCCGAGTTCGGCGCTGCGACTCTTCATTTGCGAGACGTAGCAAGAAAAGGGCGATCACGCGCATTAGTTTCCGTCGCACGACAGCCAATCGATTGCTCGATGGTGTGTCCGGCTCGTGATCCATGCGTTGAACGTACGTGGCGGACGCAGTGCGCGTCTCTACTCATTTTGAGTTAGCCCGATCGGAGTTTCCATTTGGGATAATCGGAGTTTCCGTTTGGGATAATAATTGAACGTGCGGTCCCTTGCATTGGACCGTCGCGAGTTGGCTGAATCAGAAAGCGGTCTGGCCGCGCAGGCGCCGTGTTGTCGTCAGCATTCCGTATCTGAAGTGTTTCGGTGTCGCCGCGCCGTGGACGCTTCGTCGGTCCATTGTTTCGGGCGACCTGGCCAGCTAGAATGACTCTATGGCACGTGGAAATGGCCACCGTAGGCGCATAGGCTTGCAACCCCTGTCTAAGCCGCCAGAAGGTCGCCCGGTCCTGAACTTTCAAGGCGGTCCGTACGTACACGCAGGCGTGCACGAGGTGGACTTCGTGTGCGGGATATGCGGTAAGGTCGTCGCGTCGGTCCCGGATAAGATTCAGTTCATGAGTGATAGCGGGCCGGCGATCTTCGTCTGCTACGCCTGTGGCGCGTACAACGAAGCTCCGTAAACGAAGTACAAATCGTCGACGATATTGACCACTCGCGATGAAACGATATTTAGTCGAAGTACGGCTCGGTTATGATGTGCGCGCCGATAGCGCAGATGAGGCCTTGAAGCTCGTATCGTCAGGAATTCAGGATGACGAGACAGTCGCTGTCGAATACTCCGTGCGTGAGCGGCACGAAGCAGCGCCACCCATAGAATCGAAATCATCTGATCTGCACGGCCTAACAAAACCTGTATACACCGTGACCGAGGTTGCGTCGATCCTTGGAACGAGTAGAAGCTCCGTATATGAACTGGCAAGACGCAGTAGTTCTAGTACGCGACTGGGACGGAGAGTCCTTATCCCAAGAAACACGCTTGTCGCCTTTTTGAATGGCGAACTTCCGCTGAAGGAACCGGTCTCACCGGAACCGGTCTCCCCAAGTCGGCCGATGCGACGTAACCCGGTGAAGAGGTCTACCTTGCCCGAGGCCGTCACTCCGGTTCGGCGTCCGCCAGAAAAGCGAGAAGTTAAAGAAAAGAGTTCGGTAAGCATCACGGAGGCGGCGAAGATGCTGCACATCTCAACGAGTCGGGTTCGCGAACTAATGGACCAGCGGAAGATCTATTACACCGAATACTACGGGAAGCGCACGATCCCAAAGGGGGCGATAGAGAACTTCGTCAGCGGCCTGCCAGCGATAACAATGCTAGAGGAGAACATCGCTTACTACCGCGCGCACAACGAAATGGACGCCGAAATGGAAGAAATCGCAGCGAAACTGCTTTCTGAATGGAGAATCGATGTGCCCGATGGATAGCACTTCGACCCCATATCTCGGCGAGAATACGTTGAAGACCTGGCCGCGATAGTCGAGAAAAACGATGCATCCGCATATACGACCCCGATGATTTGCTCACCATCTACCTCCGCCGGGGAACCGTAACGCGTCGATAGAAGTTACGATCCAGGCCATCATTTCCGAAACGATCTCGCAGCGTCGCGAGAGGGGAACAACCAGCGGCGCTACGTCTTGCCGAAGACGGGGTGCTCGGCCTCATACTTGGTTCAAAGCACGCTTGACGCTTTTCACCTTGCCGGCGCCCGACCATACGTAATCCACGACGTTTCCGAACCGTGTTCGAGAAAGTACCTCATCGAGTTCGGCACGGCGCCGTTTTGGTGTCTCAGGTCGGAAGTAGCAGATGCCGCTGGCGTAGGCAATCGGGTTGATCATCTGTCGGACGCCCGACCAGCCCCCCATCCAGATGTTGGGTGTATCCGTCGTATGCGGGTGCTGGAGGACGACTTCAGGAGCGAATGACTTGGCGCGGCGAATCAGTTCGTCGGCCCGTCTTCCACGCCGGCTGCTCCGGTCTCGGTTGGCCACGCTCCTTGGACTTAGCATATTGAGGTCATGGCAGCCCAGTACGAGGCATCGCCATTTCCCCCGATACGCTGCAAGTGCGAATCGAGATCCGTAACGTGCAGCAAGCTGTCTTCCTGCGCCGAAGTGGGGTACGATTTCCCTGTCCAGTGAACGATAGTCCCAGATCCGAGATCGATCGTCGCAACGAGTTCTGCGATGGGATGGTCCCATTCGAGGCTCCGGAGTAAGCAGTCGATGCCGAGCGTCAGGAATGATGCCGGCGCATCGAGACCCTTCAGCCTCGCCATAAACGGCTGCAACGTCACTTCGGCGGCGCTCGAAACATCCCCGAGCGCCGAAGGTGGCGTATCCCACCCGAGCGGAAGGTTCTTCGCGCGCAAATTCAACTGGATGAATCCCCCAGGCGTGATGAGGATATCCACCCTATCGTTTGTGTCGCGCATCGCTTTAAAAACATCCTGAAGGCACCGGAGGGCGCGCTTGTCATCCATCGCTGCTCGGCCATTTACGACGATGCGTGCTATCGAGGGGGCATCCGCGGAGACAACCGGAGGCACTTTCCGAGCGAAAGTCTTTGTTCCACCGCAATCGCACTCTATGACAGAGAAGCCCAGACGCCGGAACGCTTCATTTGATTGCCGTCCGCCGGCGAAGTCCTCGGGATCGAGTCCTCGATGCATTTCGGGGTCATCCGCGTAACGGAAGGCGGTCGCGAAAGAGATCGTGAGTTTCGGAGGGTAATGTCTTCCCTCGTGCCGGACGCAGAACTTTCTAGATCGCCGTTTTGCTGGAACCTTTTCCGCATCGATCTCGGCCAGCGCGTGCAGTATGTCGTCGCGTTCTAAGGACGCAATCACGTCTTGAGCGGAAATGGCGACGCTCATATAACGACCCCTCCAAGGTCGAACAGGCGTTCAGTCGCTTCGAGCCGTATTCCTTTCTGCATATGTTCACTCGGGAATGTCCAACACACTGACGCACGCCCACAGACATGCTGCCGCTCACGCTCATCATATCGTGCGGCACGCAACGCAACCGGACTCCGGAGGGAGCGCGATCGTGGGCGCCTTAATCTTCCTTCTCGTGGTCGGCGGAATCGTCGCCTTGTTGGTGTCTTTGTCCAACGCTTCTTCCAAACAGCGGCAGCAAGCGTACGCAGTCGCACAGGCACATTTCGCAGAAATTGCCAAAAACCCGATGGTTCCGGTGACCGTACCAGAACTCGGTCTGGCAAACGATGAGGTAGCGTACTACGCTTCTGAGGCCGAAATCTTTGGAACGCACACCCGCACCCGTCGCGTAGGATACAGCGGCGGGCCGTCCTTCAGGATCGCAAGGGGCGTATATTGGCATGCCAGTAGCTACACATCGACACCCGTTCGTGAAAGCTACACAAGCGTCGACGATAAGGGCCGCCTCATCGTTACGAACCAGCGGGTTATCTTCGTGGGAGCGATGAGCAGCTACGCATGGCCGCTTTCTAAGATCCTGAGCATTCAACGATTTACCGACGGAGTACAGATCAACCCGGTAAACAAGAAGGCGATTGTGTTTACTACCGGAAGCCAGGATGCCGGGATAGTGATTGATCGAGCGCGGGCGGGGACGTTGGCGAAAGCGCTTGGCGTCACGGACTCATCGGCGTAGCGGTGGTCACTCTCTACACGATTCGCGCTCGGGCGGCAGTTAATATTATCCCATCTACGGTAGGGCAAAGCTGGCGGCAGCGGTCGAGCGTCACTTGAAGGTCTCGGCCGGCCAGACCGTTACATGACGGGTGACTCGAACCACCAGCGAGCACTTCTCTTGGAGATAGCGCGTTGTCCGCGACTTCTGCAACAGTTCGAGGAACCTAGCATTAGTCAAGGATGCTCAGCGCTTATCAACTGCCAGGCACCACTTTCGCGAGAAACACATCAGGCGCCGGAACCCTGGAGCGGCGACTTGCAAACGAGTCGGATCCTCTTCTTCGGCTCGAACCCGTCCATAAACGCGGTCGAGCAGTTCCCGACTCTGGCGTGGCCGGACGAAGACTTAGAGGATTACTTCTTGCGTCGGTTCGGGGGTGGCACGCGCACTTGGGTCGATGCGAGGCTCCGAGTGCTGCTCGTTGATGGAACCCACGGAAAGCGCAGTTCATGGGTACGCTTTTGGGCTGCCTGTCGCGCGCGTGCGACGGAGATTCTCGGCCGCGCAGCGCGACCGGGAGTGGACTTTGCAATTTCGGAGGTCGTGCATTGTAAGTCAAAGGGCGAAAGTGAAAACGGAAGAGCAGTTACCAGGTTGGCAACGCCGGTCTGCTCCGAAAAGTATACGATGCGCATCATCCGCGCGTCGGCGGCTAAGGTCGTCTGTTTAATGGGAGACGTCCCCGGAGCAGAGTTTCGTAGTCTGTTAAATGCCGAGAAGGCTGTTCGATTCGTTGGTCCTGTTAATGTTCAGGCCCTGGAACGGTACTTTGTCTTTCTAGACCACCCTGCTGGTCGAGGGAATATCAAGACGATAGCGGCCGCGTTGACCGCCGAACAAATCGCGCTAATCTGCGCAGCAGCGAGATAGAAGCCGGGCGAGCGTAGCCGGTGAGGATCCTTCTGATGTCATGGGGCTACCTGCAATCGTGATCCAAGGTAACGATGTCATCAGGATTGCCGTCTAAAGTGGCGAGTGATCTGGGCGGCTCCCCCGGCATCGCGAAACAAAGAGCTGCATACAAGCGGGGAGCCCACGCTTCCCATAGAGATTGAGCCGCTTTTTAAGCCGTTGCGTCGAAGGTGGCAGACGCCCATCGCCGTTTCCGAAAGGCTGGACATATGAATGTTGAGGAGATCGACCAGGGTTTAATGGAGCTAATCTTCTTCGTGCTAGATTACGGTATAAAGTGCGTGCGCGATGAAGAGGGCCCCCATTAATTCCCTCCGTGACCGTGGAGGACGAAGCTGGTGTGCGCCATCTCCACCTCATAGTCGTTGATCGTTTAGAGCAGGCCGTCGACCAGGCCATGGTTTTCGCGGACGAGGTCGACATCAACAGTCGCGTGGCAGTTGCTTACGACGGTTCTGTAACTATATGCGGAGCGCAAATGGATGCCATCATAGTTGTTGCGAGGGACCGTGGGAGAACTGAAGCTCAAGTCGTCTTCGCGCAGCGCTATAAACCGAAGAGGCCCCGCCAGCGCTTTAGAACAGTCGGGAGCCCGGTGTTCTTAGGCCAGCCCAGCCAAGGCTGAAGAAGTCGCGGCCGCCTCCTCGTATCCGAGTGAGAGTTTTCGCGCGTGTGGAGGTTTCTCCGATTAGGAACTAGCTTAAGGACGGTCTATGAGTAGGATCACGAATGCAAAGGTTTACCTTGGTAGCACCAAGCAGCGAGAACGTTACAAGGTTTATATAGTCGGCCAGCGGGGCAGGCGCGGAACGAAGGAGGTCTGGATCGAAGCGGGAGCGGGGGCTAAGCAACCACCCATGCCGGACTGGGAAGATCAACGCGACGGTTTTGATACGCCGGCTAAGGCAGTAGCGTTCGCGCATCGGTTGTTCCCGAAGCGTGACGACTTGGTTGCCTTCTTAGATCAGGAACTGAACCCCGTCGGGTCGGACGCCCCAAATGCGCCGCGTAAGCTCGACGAAATCGAGCTAAGAACGTGAGCCGCCGAGTAAAGCTGGCCGCATGAAAACTTACAAGCTGATTGGCCCTGATGGAAAGCCCTACGCGAGTAACGACAAGGGGACACTTGGAGGTCATCGCAAGCAGCGCTTATATGGCAGATTAGACTGCGCGAGCGCATTGCGATTCGTCGCAGCTGGCACCTATGCGAAAAACCGCGTGTTCTTCGCCGACGAGGTGAGCGCCATCGCAGCTGGATATCGGCCCTGCGCTCGTTGCATGCCCAGCGAGTATGGCGCGTGGAAGGAGCGGCATAATGGCTGACCTCGAGATCAGCCGAGTCCGGCGATTCTCGCATTCTTGCCAAGCGAACTCGTTCGCGGCTTCAGCTTAAGTACGCCGGCAGGGCTCAGAACGCCGGCAGCGTTCGCCGACAAAAGCTGGCTTGCTTCTCGCGGACTCTTACATCACGGACTCGGCCAAATGTTTTCTCGAAGACATAACGGCTTACAGTGCTACGCACACTCCTTGGAATCACGACCCGCGGCATAATGGCCACCTCACTACGACTCGTCCGCGCACGACATCGAATGAACAAGGCCGAGAAGCACGAAATCTCCTCGGTCTTTGTCAGCTGCGTCGTCGAGACCGTCGCCTTTCCTTCAGTTGTGACTGAACGCCGACGCCGGCAGATCCAGGACCTCGCCACCGATGCGTTCGAGCTCAACAGCGCGATCATAGGTCGCGGAATCTTCAGCGATACGTGTTACGGCGTTGACGACCCCGTAGCGAGTCCAGTCCGCACCGAGTGCGAGTTGGTGAAGCACGCCATCCTGCTCCTGTTCGGTCAAGCCGAATCGCCGGGCGACGACTTCCACGATCTCACTCGGCTTTGCATCGATCGGCTCGCCCGCCGCGACGCGGAGCTTGTCGACCAGTTGACCGAAGAGCGCTTCGTTCATCGCGGCATCAACGATGTCAACGACCTTCAGCCAAAACGCCCGATCGACGGCCCTGCATGTCTCGTCCCTGTAAAACTCCGATGCTCCATCATCGGCAGGATCGATCCCTCGGCCGACGTGGTGCTGGCGAAGCTCGGATCCCGAGATCAACCCGTTCGTGCAAATCAATCGATAAACCATTGGCGAAATCCGCAGCGACGATGCCCCAACCTCGCTGTTGGCGATTACCACGCCTGCCTGCACGATGTCGCCTCGGCGGACTTCCGCTGTGACGCGATCGCTCGTCGCCTGAAGGTAGAAATGAGTGTCGGTGATGCGAGCTGACACGACGTGCACGCCGGGGCGCTCAAGTTGCGGGATCACGGCTTCGGCGAGCTCGTAGTTGTCCAGCGGGCGGTATCGGCGAGACAGAAAAGCGCGTAGCTCTCCGGTTTCCCCAGTGCGTGTCCGCAGCAGCCGCGTCGACGGCTGCTCAGCAAACCAGTACGCGAGGTTCTGCGCAAGCAGCGGCCCGGCGCCGGCTTGGGTCATCCGATCGACGTAGGCCATGGGGATCTTGTAGTGGCTCGCAATCTGGCCGAGTGCGAACCGCGTAGGCGCGACGGCGGTTGTACCGTCGGTGTGCTGAAGTTCGATGCTCACGCCTGCACCCACTGGATGCGCGGTGAGCCGGCGCGTGTCTGCGATGAAGTCGCGCTGCATCTGGCGTTCGGCGATCAGTTGCTGGGCCAGCTGGCTCAGCGGGGTCCCTTCGATCATGACCGTATCCTCCTCGCGCGCCTCTCGCGCGCGGAACTATTGGCGTATGAGCGGCGCGTCGAAGCCCAACATTCTTAGGTCCTGACGGGCTCCAGCGGGCGCTGCTGCAGTGGCCTCAGCCGAAGCGGGGGAGCCGGGGCAACTGCGGCGCGGTAGCGCCGAGACGGAGACCGGAGCGCGCAGCGCGAGGATCGGAGACGTCGGTTGCGGCGGCTCCCGCGCTTCGGCTACTCGATTCTCAGCAGCGCACGATGGAGCTGTCGGAAAGTGCCAACCTTATGGGACTTTGCACGCCAGTGGGAGCGGGATGCTACTTGCGCCGCTTTCTAATCGATTTTACCCAGTCGTCCAAGTCATCAATGGATTTCCGAAGATCCGCCGGTCCGGGCAACGGCGTGCCGTCCGCTGCCGCCTGATCATGCCCGCGAATCCATCGCGAGCACTCGGTCATCGCGTCGTCGAGCGCCTTACAATCATCAGCAGTGATGTCGTGGAGGTCTCTGACTCTCTGCGCCTCTATGCTGTGCCGGTATCGCTCCACCACATCATTGAGCAGAACTTCGACAATGGCTTGCTCCCACGCCTCACGTAGAAGGGCATATACGTCGTGCGCCTTGCGTTCGTACTCCTCTCCTGGTGCTGTGCGATGCACTTTGTCAGCGGTCTGCCACATGTCGCGGAGTCTCCCGATACGCTCCTTTACGCGCATAGCAAACCAAGGAACGTCAGCTGAGCACAGACCCGGCTCCCCGTCGCGCCGAACGTACTGAGTGTCGCATTGCACCTTCTGGCGGCCGGCTTCGTCCAGAAGAATACGCATAAAGAGAAGGTCGTGCGTGAATACGATCACCTGGCGACCTTTCGCCTCCATGACCAATCGGCGCGCGATTTTCTCTCGCCAGATGTGGTCGAGCGATGAGACGGGATCGTCAAAAATGATCGGAGAGAGCAATATGCTTGTGCTCAACTCCGTTAGGAATGCAGCTAGGGAAAGTGCTCTCGACTCACCCTCGCTTAAGACGTCAGTTACGGCGACGCCAGGCGCATTCGGAAATAGTATGCGATGAAACAATGCACCTTTTGCGCCGCCGGCGGCCTGGATCTCGACCAATAGGTGCTTAAACTCGAGTTTAGCCAGCTCGCCCTTAAACGTGTCCCTTAACCGATCAGTAACGAGCTCCTTCGTAAGTTCTGTGCTCTTTCGCGTAATTGTCTGCGTGTTCGTATCGTCGAGGCATTGACGGTACGCAGCTAATCGCTGTTTACGCTCAATTTCGTCGAGGACAATCTGCAGGTTGTCCCTCAGGAGAATGCGAGCCTCAAGCTCTTTGAGCTCGGCAGCCTCTTTCGCGTCCAGCGCATATTCCTTCCCAGCGAGATCGCTAGCGCGCTTCCGCAGCGAGTCGATGAAAGCGGCTAGCTCATCAGCCCCGCTTGGTCCCACTCCACTTAAGGGAACGTCGCTTCCATCTTCGTTAGCAGTTTTTATCTGCGTTTGAACCTTCGAAGATTCAACAAAAAACTTCCTAACACGCTCCGCACATTCCGGCTCGTCCTCGGAGAGCTCGTCGACGGCAAGCTTGACGTCGTCGCGCTCGATACTTGCATGCCTGACCTTTTCGAGCGATGTTCGGTACTTGCCCTCAGCAGCTCGAACGTCCGTTTGAACTCGCGATGTCACGTACTCGGCAAAGTGTTTTAGCCGCTCAGATGTCTCAGCGCCAATCGTTTGCTGGCAGAGCGGGCAGCGCGCATCCTTTGCGGTGACTGGGAACGCGACATCAGGATAGGCAACATTAGAGAATGCTTCCGCCGCCTCCCACATGCCGATCCACGCTTCCTCACCCGTCCCAGCCATCACGTTCGCGCTGAATGCGGTCTCGCGAATCGCCGCAAGCGCCTCGCGGGCAGCTCGTACGTCGTTGGCTACCGATCGGAGCTCTGAGACACTCTGGTCGCCAAGGACCGCGCTCAGCTCTTCTAAGTGGCGGAGGACGCTGCCTAGGCGACCGGCCTTCAAAGTGAGTTCTTTGGCGCGCCGCTTTGGGTCGCTGGTTTGATAGTCACGTAGTCGCGCATGCAGGTCCTTGAGCCGTCGTTCCTCGTCTGGTGAAATATCAGCGAGTCTGCGCACATCGTCAACTTTAGTGAGCGGGGTCAGGCCGTCGCATAGCGCTCGCGCCCGGGTGCCTTCAGCGATCACGGGCAGGCTTGGCGCTGCTGCAGTCAGCTGCTTTTGCTCTTCTTCGAGCCGTGCCCGTACCTGACCGCATAGAACCGAGAGCTTGTCGAAGATGTCGAGACCAAAGGGGCGAAACGCGACATCAGTCTTGTCCCGCAGATAAATCGGTGCACAGTGCGCATCGAAAACGCTTACGCTCGCGAGCGCCTCCGCAGCTGGCGCGTCGGGTGCCCACGCGAGGGTTTTCGCTATCGACTCCTGGCTGAACGCTATTGTTGCTTGTGGTTTAAGCGGCGTTTCACCGCTAAGTACATTCCCTAGGACGTCTTCAAGCCCGCGAGAACGGCACGCACGCTTCAGTATGCGAGTGTATCCTGATTTGCCTGCGGCGTTCTGACCGTACACAACCGTAAGGTTAGGACCAAACCTCACAGTTTGCTCCGCGGCCAAAGCGTTGACACCGCGATGGTGTGTAACGCTCTCAAGCAAGACTGCGCCCGCGTTACGTGCCGGCACTGCCAAGTGATCTTCCGTGAGGGGCTGCAAGGCTCCCGGCTCGGTTAGGCCATGGGCCGTCTTGCAAAGGTTCACGAGCTCGGACAGCTCGTCTTGCGTCGTCTTTTCTAACGCTACTAAACGCCTCAGCGCATCGCGTTGCCAGGCAGGGCGATCCTGAGACCATTGCAGGATCTCATTAAGAACGTTTGTCATGGGAGCCTCTGGCTAGCACTGGATGGCTCGCTCCTTCGAACCGCGGGGTACATCTGGATCCTCGATGCAGCCGACGGCTTCAAGCGAGGCTACGTGCTCTTCGGGAAAACCGTGCTGCTTTGCGCCCTCGATGACAAATCGGAGATACCAGCAATACGGCTTCAACCCTGCATCCTTGTACGCGTCATCTGCATAGTACGCAACTGCCGTGATTTTGCTGCCGGAACACGTTTCAACGGTCACTGCCTTCTCGAAGTAACCGTATCCCAGCCCTTCGGCGCTGTCGAGATTCGGCTTCTGCGATGCCTCTAGCTCAAAAACCACGCCCCATACCAAATCGTCAACATTTCCGGTATTATTGCACATCGGCCTTACCTGAGCCGTCGTTGCTGCGTTTGTGGAACGCTAGTTGATGTTTGTCAAGTTTGGCTGTAAAGCGCGGCTTTGCCGACGGCACGCGCTGCGTTAAACGCCCCGTGCACATATTTGAGCCGTATGCGAAGCAGAGAATCGTCATAAGTACTCACAAATCTACTAGCAGCAGCGGGATGCGTTGGCCCGTCGCGGCGCGGTCGAAGCGGCCCGCGGCGCTAGGGCTTTTGAACATCTAGCAGCTCCTGGAGCGACTAGTGCCTCTCGGCGGCTTCGCCTCGCGCTCTTTCGTTCCCCGGTTCATGGACCGATGATACGGCGTCCATTGCGATGTTTAGAAGCTCTGCTGCCTGTTCGATAGTCCTGGCTACTACGCGAACCGGCGATTCGGCATCGAGCGATGCACGGTAGACCACCACCTGGGAACCGGCGAGTCGTCGAATGTTGCTCTGCCGTTTTATGATTGTTTTGCCAACCAGGTCGACTCGCACTCGGCGCTCATCGCGCCACCTCGACGACCAGTCGATCCGAGCGTGATCGTACTACCATCGTCCAACCAGAGTCGGATGGCGTTCTCCCCAATGACGTTCATGTCGACCACGACGTGGAAGCCTGTAAGGCGTCGCACCAGCATACCTCGCCTAATCTCAGTGACACACCCGAACGTAGTACCGTAGATTTCGATCATTTCTCCCCTCCAGCGGCCCGACATCTGGGCCTGCCGCGCGGTCACGTAACCGCGCGCGAAGGGACCCGCGCGCAAGGCCTAGCGAAGCGAAGCCGCGCGAGCGGTTGCCTGGCCCGTGGGACGCGCCTGCGCGGTAGCCTGAGCGTGCGGCAGGCACCGGATGGGAGGGTCGCTGAGCGGCAAAATCTATGCCGAGGGCTCGGTCCTCCGCGCCTAATGTTTTAGTAATCTTGACGAACGGTTCTTGACCGAGAGATAATGTTCGTGTCACGATCCACGCGACTTTTACCCGCATAATAATGCGGGCGAAAAAGCCCTCGATGCACTGCATTGGGGGCTTGCGCATTTCTTCGCCGACGGATCAGTCGGCAGCCGGTGTTCACCATGATGAAAGCATCTGCTCGCAAGGGTACCGACGCTCTACTCCTGACGGTTGCTCAGGTCTGCGAGCTCACGAACCTAGGAGAGACGACCGTCTACGCGCTAATAGCATCTTGCGAACTCCGATCGATGAAGGTCGGCCGTCGCCGGCTAGTTCCGCGGCAAGATCTGGACGGTTGGATTGCGAGCAGAGTCGTCGGGCGTTCGACAACGAAACGGAGGTAAACCTATTTGCGAAAACATCGCAGAAAACTGCCGCCCGGTGTCCGTGCGAAGGATGGCGGGTTTGAGGGCAGATTCATGCAACACTATATTGACGGCCACAGCAAGCGCATCTCGTGTTGGGGAAGGTCAGTGGACGACGTGCTAGCCCAGATGGCTGATTCGAAACGAGATCCACGAAACCGGGTTAACGCTGACAAGCTAACTGTCCGTGACTTCCTTGAGAAAATCTGGCTGCCTGGTATCAAGCCGGAGCCCGGACCCGAGTCAACTTCACACCCCGGCAAAGTCCGATACAATACCTGGGCGCTCAGATCGATTGCCGTGAATCACGCAGTTACGGCCATCGTCGGAGGGGCAACGTTCGGTAGGAAGGCGCTGTCGTCGCTTCAACCGGAGGACGTTGACGATCTGTTTGAAGCCCTCGGTCGCCAGAAGGTTGGTACTCGCACTCAGCAGGTTGTCCACGCGACCCTTTGCGTCGCGCTTAGGTACGCGCTTCGGAAACGCCTCGTGCGTGAAAACGTCATGGCAATGGTCGAGAGGCCAAAGCACGAATCGAAGCCGAAGCGCTTGCTAACGCGAGCCGAGCTGGGCCGACTGTTAACTGAAGCCAAGAAAGACCCGTTGGAGCACGCGCTTATCGTGCTTGCGGCGACAACTGGCGCGCGTGAGGGCGAATTGCTCGGCTTGCGTTGGACCGAGGTCTCCTTGCCGCGAAGCGAACTGAAGATCGCGGCGACGTTGACCCGGACCGAAGTCGGCACCATCGACGGGAAGCCGAAGACACAGCTACTCGCCTCTGCGCCCAAGACGCGACAGAGTCTGCGTACAATCCGGCTCACAGCCCAAGCCCTCGAGGTTTTAAGAAAGCACCGCGATAGCCTGATAGCTCGTGACCGCTATCGGCCGGATGGCTGGGTGTTTCCGACGTCGACCGGAACGCCGATGGAGAAGAGCAACTTCCTTCGGCGCACCTTCCACCCGTTGGTAGAGCGCGCCGAACTTCCTAGGATCACGTTCCACAGCCTGCGGGGCCTTGCCGCAACCATGCTGGCGGAGTCAAACCTGAACCCGAAGGCACTCCAGGGACTCCTCGGTCACGCGGACATTCGCACGACGCAGAACCTCTATGTCCAGGTCACGGACAACCTTCGCGAACAAGCCAAGGCCGCTATGGAGACGATTCTTAACGCGGTCGTCTGTGGGGAGAAGAATGGGGAGAAGGCTGCGTAATGGGCCGAAAACCCTGATGGAGCAAACGCCGCTGCAATCGATCTCCCTACTTCGCATGTAAGGGGTCTGGGGTTCGAGTCCCCACATCTCCACCATCGAAAACGCCCGATTCTGTAAGGGATTTCGGCGTTTTTGTTTTTCGCAGGGCAAACGAAGCGAGGCGGC
>Ga0182024_10017109_pt1 | contig 13666 bp, 16 predicted proteins | sample P32metaG_FD_120480 | JGI IMG/M metagenome (GOLD analysis project Ga0182024, IMG submission 120480) | Permafrost microbial communities from Stordalen Mire, Sweden - P3-2 metaG (Illumina Assembly) | ecosystem: Environmental > Terrestrial > Soil > Wetlands > Permafrost | place: Sweden: Stordalen... | reverse complement strand
TTCCTTTTTGCGAAGAAGTCTCGATTAGAGGCATTCTTCATACCGGGCTAAGGCGCCATTGGGGAATCGCCCATGCCTTGATCTTCAGTTCCACAGTATTTGCGATCCTTCATATGGAAGGTGCACCGTGGATGATGCTCGACAAATTTATATTCGGCGCGATGAATGCATTTGCATTGGAAAGAACGCGCAGTATTCTGCCTGGTATCATCGCCCATTCATTCAACAACGGAATGGCGATGTTTATATCGATGTTCATATGCTGGTGACAACCGGAGGAGCAATCAAAGCGTAAATGAAAATGGATGCCTCGGACACACCTTTCTTTAAAGCAATTGTCATTTCAGCAATCGCTCTGGTGGTCTGCGTGTTGGGAGCACTCTCAATGTTCGCCATCTCCACATTCCACGAGGGAAAGGACCCGCAGGGGAGAGAGCTGGAAAGACAGGCTTTTGAAGCGGTCAAGGCGAAAAACTATTCATCCGCCGAGGACAACTATAAAAAGGCGCTCGCAGAAGCAGAGAACAGCATAGACAAAGACTGGCGAGTACCAAGAGTGCTTAGCGAACTGGCCGATCTTTACGTGCTCGAATCAAAACCGGATAAGGCTGAAGCGGAATACAGAGAAGCTTTCGCTCAGTACGAGAAAATCTCGGAACCAGGTTCGGACAAAAGAAGAAATCTCGCCCGCGCAAAGTTAGAGGTGCTCTCAAAAATTGCCACCACACTTGCAGATCAAGGCAAGAACACTGAAGCGATAAATCAATATCAAGTAGCCCTCGAAGGCAGCAACGACCCGAATCTCAGTCTCTTCGACAAAATGCATGTGACACGCCAATACGCAGCGTTGTTGCGCAAACTGCATCGCGATCAGGATGCCGCGGAACTCGAAGCCGACGCCGACACAATGACTGACTATAAGGGATATTTCGACAGCGGCATTAGAAATTTTCTTCAAGGGAAATTTGATCTGGCGAAGCACCAATTCAATTTGCAGCTTCGTGGAGCGCGCAAGGTTCGCATGCCGGAGCAATGTGCTAAGGCACTAACATATTTGGCACTGTGCGAGTTGGTGGCAGGACACGCACAGCAAGCCGAATCGTTGTGCCGGCAGTCCCTGGCCGAAGGCCCATCCATACTGCTAGTGCGAACGCGTCATGAACGTCAAGCCGAAGCTTTCACGGTGCTGGCGGTGTCACTGCAACTGGAAGGAAAACCCAAAGAATCAGCGGACGCTATCAACATGGCAAAAGCAGCAGAATTTGGCTTTCTGTACCCCACGCTTAATTATCTTCAGCTAGAAGCAAGGAATGCTGTCAATCCGACGGTGCTCATGGACGCAGTGGACATCGTCGTCGACCGCGCGCGAGAGGTGCTCAATAGCGAGGTCCTTTCCCAACTAGAGTTGAACGTCGCCCTCCACAAAGAATTCGAGAAGAAGTATAAAGAGGCAGAAACGAGGTTCCTCAGCGCGATCGGCATGTATAAAATGCACGAGAATGCACCAGATGCATTCGGGCTGGGCGTTTCCTATTGTGGCATGGGAAGAGTTTGCGAAGCGCAGGCGAAATACAAGGAGTCCGAGAAGTGGTTCGAGCAAGCAGAAGCGCAATTCAAACACACGAAGACCAAATATCCAAACATCAACGATGTCACCGGATGCAGTATCGAAGCCAACATGAAAGCTGCCCAGTCCGAACTCGTTTCAGTCCTGCAGAAACTCGGCAAATCAGCTCAAGCAAAACAAGTACAAGCCGAAATCGACGCGGCGAAGCACTAGAAGTTATAATTCTGCTGAACTTGGACGCACTGCCATGAAACTTGAAAACGAACAAGAGTACATGAGCACACTGAAGCTCTATAAAGAGGTGCGGCAAGACATTGTTGCAGAGACGGAGGCTATCCGAGATGTCGCCACGGCTCTGGACGAGAATGAAGGGAACCTATCATCAATGATCTCAATCATGTTTGAGCTCGAAGATGATTTGATCGAATACGAAAAGCGCAATAATAAGCCAATCACCATTGTAAAGACCCCGATAGTATTCAATGACGGCCAGTTTCGCGGCCAGTTTCAGCGCGTGTGCGCTATGGCAGAGAAGTATAGGACGGACCTGACTAAGACTACGGACGAGAAGCAGAGATCTAGCTTGGAGGAATGTCTCGCGCGCGTCGAAGAATTGCTCCGCGAATACAAGCACCGGATGCGGCAGACAAATTGATAGGTAATTCCAATATCGAGATTTGAAATCTACCGTTTGGCTTTGGCTAGCCGAGAAGCAAATTCAAGATAGTCAGATGTCTGCATACCCAGACTCAACGCCTCCACAGATTTGGCGTAATCGAGTTCCAGCAGCGCATTCTCGTCTATCCACAAACCGGGAAACACAACCGATCTGAAGATCCCGTTAGCATCAGCAGCTAGGCTTCGATTGTTGCGCAAATCAAACCAATAAACACGAGCAGGATCCAGGCACAACACCAGGTACTCCAGCACTCCGGCCAGTGCATAGCGATCCTTCTTGAGGTGAAGGTCAATGGCTCGACTGCTGTGAGCGACCTCGGCGGCGAGCTCTGGTGCACCAGCAATGTATGCGAGCTTCTTCCTGGTATTACGCGAGCGTCCCCCGTATGACGGCATGACGCGCAACAGCACATCTGGCTGCACCTCATCCTCGTTGCCCATGATTACAGTCGCATTGCCAGCGGTTTCTAAGCCTTCGGTCAGCCCCGCATAATGCTCAAGGAGATAGCTTAATCTCGAATCGTTCCTGGCATGTTCATAACCAAGAGGAGAGGGCTCGTACACGATGCCTCCTATGAGCTCGGCACGATAGTTCTCCGGCATTGCCTTATAGGCACGATGAAACTCTGGCTGTTCCATACGATCGCCATTGTGAAGGAACACATCTGATGGACCATCCTCAACAGACCTTTTCGTTACGGCAGCCATTTTTACGCTCCCGAATATCATGTGAATATTGTCATTCTACCCCCGAACCAGGTACTCATGTCCCCGTCATTTCATCTTTTACGTACTGTGCAATTACACACCTTCAGTGACTGCGCTGTGAACGAGGCTGATCTCGATTGCCGACTGATCTTCTCTCAGGAAAAGGCACAGCTAATTCAATGGGAAATATTAAGCCTTCGGAGTTGATTTCAACCGCGTGCGTGGATCTAGAACATCGCGCAGCCCGTCGCCGATGAAGTTGAAGCTGAGAACTGTGATGAAGATGAATAAACTGGGGAAGAAGATCAGGTGAGGATGAGCGCGGAGCGCGCGCCAGCCGTCGTTTGCCAGTGTTCCCCAACTGCAGGCTGGCGGTGAAAGTCCGAGCCCGATAAAGCTGAGTGTTGATTCTGAAAGAATTGCGGAAGGAATCGTAAACGTCAGGGCGACGATTATGGGACCGAGCGAATTCGGCAGAAGGTGTTTCAAAATGATGAGAAGGTTGCTCTGTCCCGCCGCGCGTGCGGCTTCGATGAATTCCTCGTGTTGCAGTTGAAGAAATTGCGCGCGCACCAGCCTGGCGGTTCCCATCCAACTGACCAAGCCGAGCGCGATTAAGATGCCGGCAGTTCCTCTGCCAATCAGCACACCGACGAGAATCATCACCAGCAAATCCGGCATGGAATAAGCAATGTCTACGCCACGCATCAACAGGCTATCTACCTTGCCTCCGAAAAATCCGGCGATTGAACCATATACGGTGCCAATCACAAATGCCACCAAGGCTGTCGTAAGACCGATGCTGATCGAAAGTCTCGAACCAAAAATCACGCGAGAAAGCAGGTCGCGGCCCAATTCATCGGTTCCCATCGGATGCAACATGGAAGGTCCGGCGAGAAACATCGTGCTGGTTTGATCGTAGGAAAACTGCGACAGCGGCACTCCCGCCCAGGAAAGCAAAGCCACCACACATAGTGCAAGGATAACCCAGAACGCAGCGACAGCCGCCGGAATTCGTTTCAGACGGGTCCACATTGCGCGCCAGCCGACTTCCTGTTGCACCACCTCAGCTCTCCATCCTGATGCGTGGATCCAAAATCTGGTAAACGATATCCACAATCGTGTTAGCGATGATCAGCAGCACCGCAAAGATAAGTGTGGTGCCTACAATCAGATCGTAGTCGCGGTTGCCGACAGCAGTGATAAAAAATCTTCCCATTCCCGGAATAGCAAATATGAATTCGACCACGAAAGAGCCAGTGATCAAAATGGCAGTCAGCGGACCCAACACAGTAGCAACGGGAACCAGCGCGTTGCGCAGAACATGCTTGAACACTGTGCTCATGTCCGAAAGTCCCTTCGAACGCGCCGTGCGCACCCAATCTTTCTCCAACACATCGAGCACACTAGCCCTGGTCAGGCGTGCCAAATAAGCCGCAGGACTGACGGCAAGGGTCATCGCAGGTAGTATCATGTTGCGCCAGTTTTCCCACAACGCTACTGGCAAAACCTTCAACCACAATCCAAATACAAATATCAAAAGCGCACCGACAAGAAATCCTGGAATAGAAACGCCGACTGTTGAAACGAACATGGCACCCCAATCCCAAGCTGTTCCCCGGCGCACCGCCGCAATAGTTCCGAGCGGAACGCCGACAGCGATCGCGAGCAGCAACGCTATCGAACCCAGCTGCAGCGACACGGGAAAAGCATCGCAAAGAATGTCATTGACCGTGCGATTGACATACTTGTATGAAACGCCGAGATCTCCGCGCATCAAACGTTCCATATACAGCAAATACTGCTCAGGAACTGGCTTATCCAGATGATACTTTGCCTTGATATTTGCCACTATTTCCGGTGGCAGATTCTTTTCAGCATCAAAAGGCCCGCCCGGAACAATGCGCACCAGCAAGAACGTCATCGACGCCACAATCCACAAAACCGGCAGCGCCATCAAAGTCCGCTTGAATATCAGCTGGAGCATCGTCCCCACTTGTCTTAGATGCAGACAATGCTACATAGTAGCGCAGACAGCAGCCGTAAACTGATGAGCCAGTCCAGCGCGGCGCGACGAGTTGATTAGCTTATCTTAAGCACGTCGCGCGCCGCTTCCGGCAATCTAAACTACGGCAGATACGAAGTGATCGATCGATTACTCAACGAACGAGGGAACCAAAGAATGAAGTCGGGGAAAGCGATTGGGGTTGTATTGGCTTTGGCAGCCTGCGTTTACAGCGTCACCGCTGCGCCTGTGCGCTGTGCTGATGATGCCAAAGTGATAGACATATCAGCAAAAAAATACAAGTTCACACCGGGGGTGATCACACTCAAGAAAGGTGTTCCGGTGATCTTACATCTGACCAGCGTCGACCGCAAACACGGCTTTAACGACCCTGGTCTCAACTTGCGCGCCGATGTGAATAAAGGCCAAGTGACGGAGCTGAAAGTCACTCCGCAAAAAACAGGGACGTTTCCCTTCTACTGCGATGTCTTTTGTGGCGACGGTCATGAAGACATGAACGGCAAAATCATCGTCGTAGATTAGCCGCGGCGAAAGATAAAACTGCGTTCCTGACAAACATGCCGGGCCCTCGCACGTACCGCCGCAAGAGACCGGAGAGTATCGCCAAAACCAAGCGATTGGCGTGTCCTCATTAGAGCATCCGCCGCGCAATCGCCCGCGGGCGCCATTGAGTCGCCAGACGTATTGACGCTGGATCGGCGCGACTTTTCGATCTACAAACCAAAACATTGCGCACGATTCCAGTTGCTTCCTGCAGATTAGACAATAATTGCGGCTGCGGCTATGAAATATTTGGGTATATCCATGTTTCAGTTGGATAGTTCATTCAATGGTGCTCAATGGGTGAAACACACGAGATTGTCGTTCTTAAGCCGAAACCATCTTCCGAGGTGATCCGGCAAATGGTCAGCGACTATTTCGATCAGGAAGCATCCGGTTACGATCAATTCAACGAAACAATTGAAAAGCGGCGAATTTACACGCAGAGCATCGACGAGATTGTTGCTGCCGATTTGAAGAACAGAGAGACAGTGTCACACATCCTTTCAATCGGCGCAGGTACAGGCAAAAGGGAGTTGCGTATTCGCGAGTTGAGCGCTCAGCCATTCGAGATTACTTGCACCGACATCAGCGCGAACATGTGCGAGATTATGGAGAAGCGAGGCATCAAGACATGGTGCGGTCCGTGGGAATGCCTGGATATCCCCGATGGGCAAGAGTACAATTTTGATGCAGTCATGCTTTTGCACTGTTTCGGATTGATTGCATCTTCCGAAGATCGATTGACAGCGTTGACGAAAGCAAGCAAGTGCCTCAAGAAAGGCGGAACTTTGTTCGTCGATGTTCTCAATCTCGACGACAGGGATGAATGGGGACCGGAAATAAAACAGACTTTCGAGAAGCACGCGCTGTGCGATAACGGCTACGAGATGGGCGATGTCGTTTATCGCAAGGTAGGTGGGCAGGCGATGTCCTTCTGCCATTACTTCGATCGAATGGAAATGGTCGAGTTGCTAAAAAAGGCAGGGTTAGAAACTGAAAGAATTTTGAACGTCGGCTACGCCGCCGAACACGGCAAAGTTCTAGATGCCAGCGATCGAGGTTCGTTGGTGTTCGTCGCCGTCAATCGCTAACGTGCCGCAGGGAAACCGCCCTGTGCCTGAATCCGGGCGATGCAAGGCAATCGCCCTTGCCGACCGATCATTGCAGAAACATTTCATTAACATCCGGCAGCAAGAAATTGAGAAACAAAATCGATCTGCCAGAACGCGCCAATCAATAATTATCACGGCTATAAATTCGAGTCTTACACCTTGCTCGACTTATCGCTCGGTAGATCGAAATAGTTGTAAACCTTGCCCGCGGTATAACCGGCTAGTCCAGCACACGCCATTGCTTTGGGATTGCGCGTAAGAAGCACACCGGCGGTGGCTAGAGCAATTCCTACAAAGTTCGGTTGGAGAATTTTGGCTATGGAAGAATCAACACCGAATGTTTTATCGGCAAGCATGCTCACTCCGTAATCAGCAGCACCGATCAGGAGTCCGGCTTCCGCACATCGCCCGATCGCTCCAGGCACGAGTGCCCCAGGGCGTCCCGCCAATAGAGGTTTGACAGACGGAGCCATCTTACAAATTGCGGCTTCGGCCCCTAGCAAACCAAGTCCGACACCTGCACCGGTACCAGCGCCCGGAAGACCACCGAAAAAAGCGGCCTCTGCAACTGGTGCAACGGCATATTTCTGCGCAAGAAAAACAGCGTTTTGTCCGAAGCCATTCGGATTACGGGAAGGAAAGTTATCCCAAAAGTGGCTGTGCCGCATAAGGTCAAAATAGCCCGTGGACGGCAAGCCGCCCGGCTCTTTGATATCACTTGCGGTGGCGGCAGTATTCTTTGAGCGTTGCTCCAGTCGCACTTCGTCTAGTTGCTTAGATGTAGATGCAATCTCAACATCTCCTCGTTGAGCTCCCGCCATAAGATTCGTTTCCGGTGCTAACACGCTCATATTCCGCTCCCGTTTGACCAGCGTCAGCAGTGTAGTCATCGGGCAGTGGGACGCCTGTGAGATCCGCTCCGGGGAAACACGATAAATTTCGTAATTACCTACGCGGCGCTGCACAGTTCTCGAATGTGTTTATACACAGTGCGAGTGTCTTCGCAACTCATAGCATTTCGCGCAGATCTCGTGCTATGCCTAGATCGAGCGCTTGTTTCTCCACATCGCTCACAGCATTTCCAAACATGTGATTGTCAGTCACACACTAATTAGCTTCTGATGAGGCTTGGGCGAGTGCTTCCTTCTCGACGAGGATGCCGACTCGCTCGTAGCACTTCCAGAGTTCGGACCATTTGACGACTGCATAAGAAACCTTGGAGTATTTCTTAGCGAGCCTGGTCATCTTAGCGTTGCCTTTAGGTACGAGAGCGAACGATGCCAAATCAGCACAGGCAGAGCAAAGGACTTCCTTCTCATCGCGGGATTCTTTCAGTCTGACGATGTCGTCCACCAACAATTTTTTGTCGCAGCCGTAACACCGCGATTGCCTGCTCAATGCGAAGACTACTTCTTTACTGTTGATGTCGCCGTCAAATCTGCTCATTTACTGATGCCACCATGCACGGTATCAGGAAAAACAATAATCTCACTTGGTCGATGTTGTGACTTTGCAATGTTTGAAAAATTGGATATCGCAAGCGTTGAACTCTAGCCCGCTGACCCAGGGCTTGACCATGGCATTCTGAGTGGCCAGGTACAGCGGTGCGATAATCGCCTGATCGCGCGAGACAGTTTTGTCGGCTTGCGCATAAAGCTGCGCGCGTTCACCTGGATTTTGATCGCCGCTTGCTTTGGCAATCAGTTGATCGTATCGATCGCTTGTCCAGCGAGTGTCATTGTTGCCACTATGCTTGGTGAAGATATCCATGAACGTTTGCGGGTCCGGGAAATCAGCGCCCCACGAGTTTCTAAAAATCGCCGGCGGATCGCGATGCAGATGTTCGAGGTACACCTTCCATTCTTCGTTTTGCAAATTGATGGTGGCACCAAGGTTGCGCTTCAATTGATCCTGGATTTGCTCAACCACAAGCTGCGTGTCTTCGCGCGCGGGATACAGCAACTCGACGGCGGGAAACCCTTTGCCATCCGGATAGCCTGCTTCTGCGAACAGCCGTTTCGCCTCGACAGGATCATATTGCACTTCCGAATCACGTGAATAACCTGCTAGAGCAGGCGGAATCCAACAGTAGGCCGGGCGCTCGTTGCGCCGCAGAATCTTGGGAAACACGCTTCGATCGACGGCGAGAGAAAATGCGCGCCGAATGCGGGGATCATCGAAAGGTTTCTTCAAAACGTTGAAACCAATGTAATTGTTTCGCAGCAAAGGAACATTGTGATATTCGGGAGAGTTTTTGAAGCGTTCCACATCAGAGGTTGAGAAGCTGCGATTGTCGACAAAATCGAGCTGATCGTTTTCGTAAAGGGCGAAAGCGGTCGACTGCTCGTTCACCATGAACATTTTGATTTTTTTGACTCCAGGCGGACCTTCGAAGTATTTCTCGTTAGCAACCAATTCGATTTTGTATTCGTGCGCCCACTTGCTCAACATAAAAGGACCGTTGGTGACCATGTGCTCCGGGTCGGTCCAGTGCTCGCCCCAACGGGCAATCAAATCTTTGCGTTGGGGATAGGAAGGGCAGATCGCGGTGAGATAAATGAAATATGCGGCCGGCTTTTTCAGACGGACTTCGAAGGTGTAGGGATCGAGCGCCCTGGCACCGACCTGAGTGGCATCCTTAAGTTTGCCGGTGTTGAACTCGTAAGAGTTGACAACATCGTAATAAAGGTAGGCGTATTGGGCTGCCGTGGCGGGATTGAACAATCGCTGCCAGGCATACTCGAAATCCTGCGCCACCACCGGTTTGCCGTCGGTCCACACCATGCCGTGGCGCAGGTGGAAGAGGTAGCGCGTGCCGCCGTCAAGCACTTCCCAGCTCTGGGCGCAGCCTGGCGCGCACTTCAAGTCGGGCGTGTACTGGGTCAAGCCGGTCATCAGATTGGAGACCACGTCAAAGGATGTCGAGTCCGTCTGCAGGTCCCAATCAAGCCCCGGCGGCTCCGCCCCGAGATTGATGCGCAAGGTATCCGGCTCCGGACCGCCGCGGATTGTGTTGCAAGAAGCCAGCAGTAAACCGGCGAAAATTGCTAAGAAATACTTTTGAAAAACCGCTAACCTTGCGCTCCGAGTTTTCATGGCAGCCAATTGTAGCCTTGTTGACAGGTTTTCCCAGGGTTGGATAGAATGTGTCCTTGACGCCTCCGGAGGAGGTCTTTTTTTTCTGGCTTGTTTTTGGAAACCTGAAATCGTTCCGTGAGCAAGCCAGGCGGCAGTGCAAACTGCACAAGCCGAACACCGGCATCCGTCGACTTTCGTTGGCAACAGCCGCAATCGTCGCTCAGGACGGGGCTTTTAAGGAGTTGGAACCGTGGCTAAGAAGGACGACCGAGTCATCATCACTCTGGCGTGTGGAGCGTGTAAAAGACGCAACTACACGACCATGAAGAACAAAAAGAATGACGCGGATAGATTGAGCATCAAGAAGTACTGCCGTTATTGCCGTACGCACCTTGATCATAAGGAAACCAAGAAATAACTGTCGCCTGGCGGCAAGCAATGCGGGCTGCAGCCGAACAGGCAGCACTCCGCCGCTTCAATGCATCAGTCGGTCGAAAAAGGGCGCCCTTAGTTTAACGGTAGAACGGTGGTCTCCAAAACCTCTGGCGAAGGTTCGATTCCTTCAGGGCGCGAGTTGTTAAAAGATACGACCGATCAGCGGAGTTTTGCAAAAAGCGAAGCATGCTTAGAAACGAACCCCTGACAGGTACTGGGTAAAAGATGGCTGTTCACAGGAAGAAAGACGGCGAGACGCATGCGACAGGCCCAGGAAACGAGGGTCCAGTCGAGCCAACAACTGAATACGCCAAACTCACCGAGACCGGCGAAGAGACAGGCTCTAAGCCGCCGATGGTCGTACCAGAGGAATCCTCCACCGATGACGACGACGCAGCCAGCGGCGGTGGCGGTGGTAGCGATTCCGGCAAAGGCCCGTTCTCGGGCATGCCCAAAATCGGGCCCGGCGGCAGTAGCACCGGCGGCAAAGCCAAGGGCAAGGACAAAGGCAAGGAGCCCCAGGGTATCCAGCAGTGGTTGCAGTTTGCCAGAGAAGTTCTGATTGAGTTTAGAAAAGTCACTTGGCCCGAAAGGCCCAAGGTGATTCGCGAAACGTGGAGCGTGCTTTTTCTTGTAGCCGCCATAACCCTGATGGTGTTGGGTTTCGACTGGGTGCTCAGCCACCTGTTTTTCACCCCGATCGAGGGCTGGGCGCGCATGCACGGCGGCGGCATTGGTACTGGCTATCATTGAGTGAGGAATAGAAACGGGCGATGGCTTTCATCAAAACAGACGGGCAGAGACGATGGTATGCGGTCCAGACCGCGTCCGGACACGAGAATAAGGTCAAAGAGCACATTGAGAAACGCATTGTCACAATGGGCGCTCAGGACCGCATCTTCGGCGTGATTGTGCCCGAGAAGATGGTCACCAAAGTCAAAGATGGCAAGCGGGTCGAGAAGAAAGAACGCGAGTATCCGGGCTATGTTTTCGTGGAGATGATTCTTGACGACGATTCCTGGCGAGTCGTCCGCGAAGCGCCTGGCGTAACTAAATATGTAGGAGCCGGCAAAAAACCTATTCCGGTTCAAGACACCGAAATTCGCAAGATTTTGCGGCGCCAGATGGCGGTTACCGGCATCAAGGGCAAGAAGCCGGCAGTCATCGACGTCAAGGTCGGCGATTACGTCAGAATCACCGGCGGTCCGTTCGCGGACTTCACCGGCGAGGTGACCGAAGTCAACCTGGAACGCGAAAGAATCAAAGCTTCAGTAATCATCTTCGGTCGTGCAACTCCAGTAGAACTGGAGTTCAACCAGGTTATAAAAGTGTAAACGTGGTGGATTCTCTCTGGAAACTGCCATAAGATCATAGGTTCCGCATATACGTAAGATAGGAAGCAAGCACCGTGAAAAAGGTTGTTGGCAAAGTAAAATTGCAAATTCAGGCCGGCAAGGCCAATCCGGCGCCGCCGATCGGACCGGCACTAGGTCAGCACGGCGTCAACATCATGGCGTTCTGCAAAGAGTACAACGCCCAAACACAAGATAAGGCTGGAACTATCATTCCGGTCGAAATCACCGTTTTCGAGGATCGGAGTTTCTCCTTTGTTCTCAAAACACCACCCGCCTCTGAACTGTTGAAGAAAGCGGCCGGCATCGAGAAGGGCTCAGCAACGCCAAACAAGGCGAAGGTCGGCTCGGTATCGAAGGCGAAAATCACAGAGATCGCCAAAGCCAAAATGCCCGACCTCAACGCCACCACTATTGAAGCCGCTGAGCGCATGGTCGCGGGCACCGCTCGCAACATGGGCATCACCGTCACCGACTAGCTGCTGCTTCCAGCGGTTTCGGCTAAAACAACTCTGAACAGGGATGATGCACGACCTCGGCTCACCCGTAGTAAATTTCACTAGAGGAAGGAAAGGATTTCCGACAATGCCAACATTGACTAAACGCCGCAAGAAGCTCGAAGAGCTGAGACCGAAAGCCAAAACACCGATGACCGCCGAAGAGGCCGTCAAGATGCTCAAAGACGCGCACACCGTCAAGTTTGATGAAACAGTGGAAGTGCACTTCCGTCTCGGCATCAACCCTAAGATGAATGACCAGCAGATTCGCTCAACCGTAAATCTGCCCGGTGGAACAGGCAAAGAAGTAAGGGTCGCAGTCGTTGCTAAAGGCGAAAAAGTCGCTGAAGCAGAGGCCGCAGGCGCAGATATCGTCGGAGCCGAAGACCTGGTCGCCAAGATCGGCGAAGGTTTTATGGAGTTCGACAAACTCGTAGCGACACCAGATGCGATGGCAATGCTTTCGAAGATGGGTAAAATTCTCGGTCCCCGCGGATTGATGCCCAACCCAAAAGACGGCACCGTCACCTTCGATGTCGGCAAAGCGATCAAAGAATTGAAAGCAGGTAAAGTGTCGTTCCGCGCAGAAAAAGATGGCGGACTGGTGCAAATGCCGCTCGGCAAGCTGTCATTCGATGACGTGCGCATTCTCAAGAATCTGGCCGCAGTTGTCGATCAGATTCAGAAAATCAAACCGCCATCGGTGAAAGGCACATACATCAAAGCAGTGTATTTGAGTTCCACCATGGGACCTGGCGTCAAGCTCGATATCAACAAGTTGCAAGACTTGCTCAAATATCTGACCGTATAAGAACACTAAATGCAATTCAGCGGGCCGGAAATTTTCGATTTCCGGCCCGTTTGCTTCGTTATGCACACGCGCAGTGCAGCAGGCGAACGAATCTAGTTCCTGTGCTCTTTGAGGCGCATTGCTCATTTCGCCCGGAGTGTGCGTAGCCAACGTAGTGAGAAATCTTTCCGCCAACAACACACGCCAGTCATTTCGACCGTAGCGAACGCAGTGAGCGAAGTGGAGAAATCTCTCCTGCATCAAATGTTGCAAGAATTCAGCATAGCCGGCAAGGCAAGTTCTATGGTCCCGTGGCCTGTGCTTTGTTAGGCACCACATATGTGAACGGGAAGCTTTGTTGGGAGCGGAACGTCAGCGGCGATTTGCCGGCGTAAGCGTATTGAACGACGAACGGCCGGATGTCGACTTCCGTCTGCACTGTGACAGTCCCTTGCACCGGACCACCGTAAGGCTGGAGCGCTAGCATTTGTTGTGCCGTAACGGTGTTGTTGACGTTGACCAGGACGAAGTTGGACAGCATGCCCGATGCGCGCTGGTTGGCTCGGGCGACAACGGCAGCAGCGCGAGCTTGGGCATCGTTAGGATCGCCACTGGCAGCGACGCGAGCCGCTTCGCGACAGGTCGAATCGTTGACCTGCACACCAATGACAATGACCGCCAGGTCAAAAATGACGAGGACGATGGGAATGAGTGCCATCAGTCCAACTGCCAATTCGACTATGGACTGACCTTTTCTTCTTCGCACTGTGCTGACCATCTTCGGTTTCTACAAGAGCTAGAGTAACAACGACGCTGCTTCCAGTTAAAGTTCACAGAGATTCGCTAAATACCACGTACCCATCATGCCATGTTTCAAACC
>Ga0182024_10017108_pt1 | contig 13666 bp, 11 predicted proteins | sample P32metaG_FD_120480 | JGI IMG/M metagenome (GOLD analysis project Ga0182024, IMG submission 120480) | Permafrost microbial communities from Stordalen Mire, Sweden - P3-2 metaG (Illumina Assembly) | ecosystem: Environmental > Terrestrial > Soil > Wetlands > Permafrost | place: Sweden: Stordalen... | reverse complement strand
CTGGGCCGGTTCACGCCCCCGGGGCCGTTGTCGCGCAGCGCGGCGTCACTCGGCGGGGTTCTGCTCGAGGACCTCGACCTCGACGAGGTTCGCACTCGCGTCGTCGTGAGCGACGTCGAGCCGAGGCTCTTCACCGGGCCGCTCCGCGACGAGCTCGCACCGCACGCGCGGTTCAGCGACGCCGAGATCCGTGCCGCCATCGAGCAGGCGAGCGCCGAGGACGTCCTTGAAGCGCTCGCCGACGGCCTCGACACCGACGTCGAGGAGCGCGGACGCAGCTTCTCGGGCGGTCAGCGCCAGCGACTCGCGCTCACTCGGGTGCTGCTCATGGATCCGGAGTTCCTCGTCCTAGTGGAGCCCACGTCTGCGGTGGACACGCACACCGAGGGTCGCATCGCGAGCAGACTCCGCGAGGCGCGCGGCCACAACGCGACGATCGTGGCGACCACGAGCCCCCTCCTTCTGGAGCGCGCCGATCTGGTGGTGTTCGTCGTCGACGGGTCGATCGTCGCCTCCGGGCCACATGCCGAGCTGCTCGACACAGTGCCCGCCTACCGATCGCTCATCCTCCGGGGGAATGACGCGTGAGCCTGCTGCCCATCGCGTCGTCCAAGCAGGTCCGCTCGCACGGCCTCACGCTCGCGCGCAGCTATCGGCGCGAACTCGTCCGCATGCTCTCGCTCTACGCGCTGGCCGCGGTGGCGGGACTCGTGGGCCCGTGGGTGATCGGCTCGTTGACCCAGGACATCGACAACCACGCCCTGACAATCAGCCGCGCAGACGTCCTCGTCGCGGTGCTGTTCGGCGCCGCGTTGATCCAGAGCGTGTTCACGTTCATGTCGCGCAGACGGAGCTACGTCCTCGGCGAGACCGTGTTCGCTCGCCTCCGCGAGGAGTTCCTCGGCCACGTCCTTGGCCTCCCGCTCTCGAGGGTCGAGCGCGCCGGCACCGGTGACCTGCTGAGCCGCACGACGAATGACATGGACGCGCTCTCGCGCACGGTGCGCTTCGCGGCGCCCGAGTGGATGGTGGCGCTGCTCACCGCGCTGCTCACCTTCGTCGCCATGGTGATCGTCTCGCCGCTCGCGGCGCTGGGGGTCTTTGCGGCCGCACCGATCCTCTACCTCTCGACGCGTCGCTACCTGCGCTACGCGCCCGCGGGCTACCTGCGAGAGCGTGCGGCCTACGCGACGATGTCGGGCACCATCTCAGAGACCGTCGATGGCGCCAAGACGATCGACGCGCTCCGACTCTCCGAGCGCCAGGCGGGCCGCGTCGATGCCGACATCGGCGAGGCCTACGACGCCGAGATGTACACGCTCGGGCTGCGCCTGCGCTGGTTCCCGTCGGTCGAGTTCGCCTACACGCTCGCCGTCGCGGCCACGCTGCTGTGGGGTGGCTTCCTCGCCCTGCACCACTGGATCGGCATCGGCGCCGCGACGAGCGACGCGATCTACGCCGTCGCCCTCATGGACCCCGTCGACCGGGTGATCTCCTGGCTCGACGAGCTGCAGGTCGGATCGACGTCGATGGCCAGGCTGATCGGGGTCGCGTTCGTGGAGGACGATCGTGCGCCGACCGGCGAGGATCCTGTCGACGAGCGGATCGAGGCTCGTGACGTCCGCTACGCCTACCGCGAGGGCCATGACGTGCTGCGTGGGGTGTCACTCGGGCTCGCCCGAGGCGAGCGTGTCGCGGTCGTGGGTCCCTCGGGCGCCGGCAAGTCGACGCTCGGACGGCTCCTCGCCGGCGTCGATCGTCCTCGGACCGGTGCGGTCGAGGTGGGCGGCGTCCGGCTCGTCGACCTCGACCTCGACGAGCTGCGGGGGCACGTCGCGCTCGTGACCCAAGAGCACCACGTCTTCATCGGCACCCTCGCGGACAACCTCCGTCTTGCCAAGCCGAAGGCGACCGAGGCCGAGCTGCGCTCGGCCCTCGGGGCCGTCGACGCGCTCGAGTGGGCCGAGCTGCTGCCCGAGGGCCTCGAGACCGAGCTCGGGACGACGGGGTACCCCCTCTCGCCCTCGCAGGCTCAGCAGCTCGCGCTCGCGCGGCTCGTCCTCGTCGACCCGCACACGCTGGTGCTCGACGAGGCGACGAGCCTCCTCGACCCGCGCGCGGCGCGCCACCTCGAGCGCTCACTCTCGGCGGTCCTCTCTGGCCGCACGGTCGTCGCGATCGCGCACCGGCTCCACACCGCCCACGACGCCGACCGCGTCGCCGTCGTGGCCGACGGCGAGATCATCGAGCTCGGGACGCACGAGGAGCTGCTCTCGAGCGACGGTGAGTACGCGGCGCTCTGGGCCTCCTGGCGGAACGACCACGGGGGCGACAAGATCCTGTAGCCGTGACACCTCCATTGTCCACCCTCGACGCCGGCGCCGCCGCCCGCTGTGCGTTCCGTGTGGTGCTGGAGCACGACGACGTCGAGCCGGTGGCGCGCACCGACGGTCGCGACGAGGCGATCCTGCGTCGCACGTCGTCGGCAGCGGGGCATCGCCGGGCCGTCGCCCAGGCACTCCTCGCGCGGCACGGCTCGCGAGCAACCGACGCCGACCGTGACACGGCTCGGACGCTCGCGGCGATCGCGGCGGCCGACGTCGACGTGATCGTGTCGCCGTCGCTGCCGAGGGACGAGGCCGGACGTCGGCACGGCGCGCCGTACCTGCTCGTCGCGCGCCGAGAGGGCGGGGTGACGAGCTGGCTCCCTGTCGACGTCCACAACCACTTCGTGACGATGGAGGGAACCGGCTCGTTCCTCGCCGGCGAGCTCGGCACGCCGCTCCTGGCCGATGCCGAGGTCCGGACCGGTCGGCGACTCAGACGCGGCGGCGCCTGGCGGGTAGACCTCCTCCGGCTCGCCCACCACCATCGGCACCTCGAGTCCCTCGGCGTGGCGGGCGCCGCCCGTCCCTATGCCGGGATCGTCGATCGAAGCTCGACGCTCTGGTGGTTCGCGCTCGACGAGGCGGTGGACGACACGAGCTCAGCGCTGGCCCTCTACGACGCACGGTTCGCCGAGCGCGTCGAGCTGCTCGCCGCGACCGAGGCACGCAGGGCGGACCCTTCCCTCCCACGACCCGGCGCGGCGTGGTGGCATCGAGAGTGCGAGTCCTGCCCCTACCGCGTGTCGTGCCACGCGACGCTGTCGGCGACCGACGACGTCAGCCTGGTCCGGTTCACCGACGGGTCCGACCAGACGCTGTTGCGTGCCATCGGCATCTCGACGCGACGCACGCTCGCCTCGGTGAGCCTGGCCGACGTCGCACTCGGCGCCGCAACTCGTGACGAGCCGAGCACCGCGATGACCCCGCTCGGCGTCGCGCTCGGTCGACAGGTCCGCGACGCTGCCCGACTCGTACGCCGCGCCCGTGTGGAGGTGCGCGGCTCGCTGCTCCGGCTCGTCGATGTCTCGTCGCTCGACGCGCGTCGCAGCGACGTCGAGATCGACTTCGACATGGAGAGCTACAACAACGTGACGTACCTGTGGGGCGCACTCGTCACGTCGCGACACGCGGTCGCGTCGGTCCAGGACGGCTATCGCTCATTCGCAGAGTGGGGCGCGCTCACGCTGCACGCCGAGGCCGAGCTGTTCATCAGCTTCTTCGACTGGCTCGCAGGGACCGTCGCCGCCGTGCAGGCGGCTGGCAGATCGGTGGGCCTCTACTGCTTCTGGGAGCACGCCGAGCTCGCCCAGGTCCGCCGCGCCATGGCAGCGGACGTCGTCGGACTCCCGTCGCCCGGAATGCTCGACGCGGTGCTCGGCTCGCTCCTGGTCGACGTGCACGAGCTCGTGTCGAGCCAGATCCAGACGGCCGGCCCCGCCGGCCTCAAGGTCGTGGCGTCGGCCGCAGGGTTCTCGTGGCGCGACGAGGCGCCGAGCGGCGAGGCGTCGATGGCCTGGTACGAGGACGCCCTCGGCGACGACAACGTGCTGGCACGCGCCGCGGCGGCCAGGATCCTCGCCTACAACGAGGACGACTGCCGTGCGACGCGGGCGCTCCGCGACTGGCTCGATGGACCCGCCCGCGATCTCCCCCACGTCGAGGATGCCCGTCCGAGCGACTCGTAGGCTCGCACTTCATGGCCGAAGCGCAAGGACCGCCGAGCTTGACGCCGCGCGAGCTCGTCCAGTGGCGCCGGCGGCTGCTCGGCGGGGACTGGCGCGTCGTGGACCTCGAGCTGTTCCAGGTGCTGCTCGCGCTCCTCAACGTGGCGACAGTGCTCATGGCCACGACGCTCGTCGTCGGCATGACCCACGTTGACGGCAACGTTCGGCTGTCCGTGCTGTTCGTGGCCGTGATCGTCGTCGGCCTCGTGCTCATCCGGTCCGGGGCGAAGACGGGCCTGCTCGCTGCCGAGCGTCGTACCGCGGGCATTGCGGCGGCCGCCGCGCGCACCGAGATGCTCAACGCGATCGCTCGCGGCGCCCCCGTGCGCGCAGGAGTGGCCTCGACCTTCGTCGCGCGAAGCGCGGGAGAGATCGGCGTCTTCTTGTCCCGCGCCCTGCCGGCGCGCGTCGCGGCACTCTGGGTGCCGATCGTGATCCTTGGCGCGCTCGGGGCCATCGACCCGCTGTCGGCGGGGATCGCGGCCGCCGTCGCGCTCGTGGTGCCGATCGTCCTCGCCCTCCTCGGTCGGCGCGCCGCGGCCGAGGCTGAGGCCGGCCTCGCGAGGCTCCGCTCGCTCGGCGGGCGCGCCCTCGAGCTGCTCGACGGGGCGGTCGAGCTTCGCGCCCTCGGTGCGGTCGAGCGGGGCACCGACGAGCTCGCCGCGGCGACGGCGCGGATGGTCGAGTCGACGCGCCGCGCGCTGCGTCTCGGCCTCATGTCGGCAACGAGCCTCGACGTCCTGGCGGGCGCGGCCGTCGGGCTCGTGGCCATGGTCGACGGCTTCCGGCTGCTCGACGGCACGCTGGGGCTGGGCCACGCGCTGGCCGCGGTGCTCTTGACGGTTGAGATCTTCGCGCCGCTTCGGGCAGCGGGCGCCGCCTTCCACGCCGGCGCGGACGGACGCGCGGCGCTCGCGATGCTTGCCGCGGCCAGTGCGGCGGAGGGACACTCGCGGCCCGAGTCCACGACCTCGCTGCCCCCGGTTGCGTCGGCACCTGCGCTCGTGTCGCTCGAGCACGTCGCCCTCGTCGCGGTTCCCGGCGGGCCCGTCGTCGCAAAGGAACTCTCCGTCGAGGTCCCAGCCGGCGGTGCGCTCGTCGTGACCGGCCCGACGGGGTCGGGCAAGTCGACCCTCCTGCGCGCCCTCGCCGGCGAGCGGCTCGTCGCCGCGGGCGACCTGCGCGTCGGGAACGCGTCGCCGGCGGGGCTGTCGCCGCGGCAGCGTTGCGCGCTGCTCACGGTCGTCGACCAGTACCCCCTGGTCCTGGCGGGAACGATCAGGGAGAACCTCGAGCTCGGCATCTCGGGCGTCGAGCCCGGCGTCCTCGCCGACGTGACGGAACGCACCGGGCTCGTCGCGCTCGTCGCGAGGTCACCACGGGGCCTCGACCAACAGGTGGGCGAGGAGGGCCGCCTTCTCAGTGCCGGGGAACGAACACGGTTGGCCCTGGCGCGAGCGGTGCTGCGGAATCCCGGCGTGCTGCTCCTCGATGAGATCGGCGCGCACCTCGACGACGCCGCGCTCGAGCAGCTGCGCTCGGCGCTCGGTGCGTTCCTCGGGTCGCGAACCGTGATCGAGGTTGCCCACGACCGGCCGTTGCTGGTCGCCGCCCAGCGGCTGCACCTCGGCTCGGTCATGGTGGCGTCGTGAGGTCTGCAAGGGCGGCGGCGCTCGCCACGACGGTGCGGCGCGGCGCGCCGCCTCGACGCCTCGTCGTACGCGCAGTCCTGTGCGGATCGGCCGCGCAGCTGGCGGGCGTCGCGCTCGTCGGAGGCGCGGCGGGCCTGCTGACCTGGTCGTCCTCGCGCCCGGGGCTCGCGACCGTCGTCGGTCTTCTCGTCGCCGTCGAGGTCGTGGCCTTTCTGCGCGCACCCCTCCGCCACGCCGAGCGGGTGGCCGCGCACGACCTCGGGCTTGACGGTCTGAGCGGCTGGCGCACCTGGCTCCTCGAGAGCGTCGCGACGTGGTCGCCCTCGCGAATGGCCGCGGCGAGGACGGGCGACCTCCTCGCGCGGTGCCTGGAGGACACGGACCGTCTCCAGGACCTCTGGGTGAGCGTCCTCGTCCCGGCGGCGTCCTCTGTGGTCGCGCTGCTCGTGGCGTCCATCCTCCTCGCGATCGCCGTGCCAGTCGCCGGCGCGGCGCTCGCAGCCGCGACGCTGCTCGTCACGGCCGCGACGTCGAGACGCGCGCGGCGCGTCGTCGACCTCGGCGTCGAAGAGGCGCGCCTCCGCGGCAGCATCGCGGCCCGCGTGGTCGAGTTCACCCGAGCCGCGGCCGCGCTCGCCGCACTCGGTGCGAGCGCGGGGCACGCAGCGACAACTACAGCCCTCGGTGATCGCGCGGACCAGCTCGCCCTGCGGCGAGCCGCGACAGCGTCGACCCTGGGCGTCCTCGCAGGCGTCGCCGGTGGCGCGGCACTGCTCGTCGCGGTCGCGGCCGTCCAGCTGCCGACGGCGCACGCAGGTCTCGCCGCGGGCGTCGTGCTCGCGACCCTGGCGAGCACCGACCTGCTCGTGGGGATTCCCGCCGTGCTCGACTCGCTCGGCACGGTCGCCGGTGCGGCAGAGCGACTCGGTGCGTTGGCCGAGCCCCTCACGAGCGGGTCGATGCAGGCGCACCGCGGGGACCTCGAGCTGCGCGAGGTCGACGTCAGGGCCATGGCCGACGGTCCGCTGCTCCTCAGCGGGATCGATCTCGTGGTGAAGCCCGGCACGAGCGTGGCGGTCGTCGGTCCTTCGGCGTCGGGGAAGACCTCGTTGCTCGCCGTGGCCGCGAGGCTGGAGCGGGCCGCCGGGGGGACGATCTCGCTCGACGGGGCCAACGTCGACGACCTCGAGGAGGGATCGCTCCGAGCGCACGTGGCGTGGCTCTCGGCGACGCCCACGCTGCTCGAAGGACGGGTGCGTGACGTGCTCGACGTCGGTCGAGGCATCAGCGAGGCCGGGCTGGCCGCGGCGATCGAGCGCGTCGGACTCACGAGGGTCCTCGACGACCGTGGCGGCCTCGACGCGGCCATCGGTCCGAGGGCCATGGACCTGTCAGGCGGCGAGCGTCGACGGCTCGCCCTGGCGCGAGTCCTCGCTGGTCAGCCGGACGTTCTGGTGCTCGACGAGCCGACGGCTGGCCTGGACCCCGAGGCGGTGCGGGTCGTGCTGGCGGCGCTCGACAACACCGGAGCCGCCGTACTTGTCGCAACCCATGACGACCAGGTCGCCGAGTGGTCGACGTCGCACAGGTGCGTCAACGACTGGTCGGTCGACTAGCGCGACGAGACCTAGTAATTTGCGCCGACCTACGATCCTTCGGAAGACGGTGGTTACATGCTGCGACGACGACTCTCCATCGCGGTCCTCTCCTGTGTAGCCACCGTCGGCCTGCTGGCGGGCGTGGCGTACGCACTGGCGCCGCTGCCGAAGGGGGCCTCGGCCACACGGGTTGCGCAGCTCGTTGGGGCCTCACACAAGATCACGAGCATTCCAAGCAACCTCGTCGTGCCACTCAGCGACATCGCGAAGGACGGGACGGCCAACTACTTCAAGGTGCCGTCGGGGCAATGTCCCACCCTCACGTCGTGTGTGTACGGGTCCACCACGGCAAAGCGCTCGATCGTCATCTTCGGTGACTCGCACGCCTACATGTGGGTGCCAGCGATCAACCCCATCGCTGTCAAGGACAAGTACAAGTTCATTCTGCTGTACGAGAACGACTGCCCCGCGGCCAGTGTCACCTACTGGGACACGCAGACCCACGCGTACGCGACGGCGTGCAGCGCGTGGCGATCCGCTGCGATCGCGGCCCTGAACGCGGCACGCCCGAGCGTGGTGCTCCTGGCCTCGCTGACGGCCCTGCGGTACTCGGCACCCGGCAAGCTGTTCACGAGCACGCTCTGGCAGTACGGCCTGGAGTCCACGATCTCGAAGCTGAAGTCCAAGAGCACCAAGGTGGCTGTCATCGGTGACATCAACACCATGAACGAGAGCCCGCCGTTGTGCCTCGCCTCCTATCCCTCGGCAGTCCAGAAGTGCGCCTCGCCGTATCCCAACACGGTGCCCACCAACGCCAACCTCAACTCCGCGGAGCAGGCGGCGGCGAAGAATCAGGGCATCCGCTACCTCAGCACCTCGAAGTGGATCTGCACCACGACGTGTTCGCCGATCGTCGGCAACATGATCGTGTACCTGAACAACTGGCACATCACCGCGACGTACGCGGCGTTCCTCTCGAAGGTCATGGCAACCGACCTCGGGCCACTGCTGACCGCGCCCTGACCCGCGTCGCGCACGCACGGGGCGCCTTCCCGCCGCCCGTGCGTGACCCGGGCACTTCCAGTCAGCCGTTGACCGACTTCATGGCGCGCTCGGGGTACCGGTCCCCGGCAGCCGCCCCCGGCACGAACGCGTCCTCCAGGGTCGACCGGGCCTCGTCGGTGAGCTCGATCGCGTCGGCGGCGACGTTGTCCTCGAGGTAGGCGCGGCGCTTCGTGCCCGGGATCGGCACGACGTCGTCGCCGCGGCTGAGCACCCACGCGAGTGCTATCTGCGCGGGCGTCGCGTCGAGCGAGTCGGCGACGTGCCGGACGACGCCCACCAGCGCTGCGTTCTTCTCGGCGTTGGCCTCCTCGAAGCGAGGGTGCTGGCGGCGCGTGTCGGAGGGCTCGAGGTCCTCTGCGCCGCGGACGGTCCCGGTGAGGAACCCACGCCCGAGCGGGCTGTAGGCGACGTAGCCGATCGAGAGGTCGCGGCACGCAGCGAGCACGTCGTCCTCGGGGTCCCTCGTCCAGAGCGAGTACTCCGACTGGACGGCGGTGAGCGGGTGCACGCCGTGGGCGCGGCGGATCGTCGCCGCTGACGCCTCGGAGATGCCGAGGTGCCGCACCTTGCCCGCCTCGACGAGCTCGGACATCGCGCCGAAGGTCTCCTCGACGGGGACGCCACGGTCGACACGGTGCTGGTAGTACAGGTCGATCGTCTCGATCCCGAGCCGCTGCAGCGACGCGTCGCAGGCCGCGCGCACGTAGTCGGGACGGCCGTTGATCCCGACGAAGCTCCCGTCCGCGAGCCGCTCGTTGCCGAACTTCGTCGCGATCACGTAGGCGTCGCGGTTGCCCTTGATCGCCGTGCCGACGAGCACCTCGTTCGTGAACGGGCCATACATGTCGGCCGTATCGAGGAAGTCGACGCCGAGCTCGAGCGCCCGGTGGATCGTGGCGACTGACTCCACGTCGTCGCGCTCGCCATAGAAGTCGCTCATCCCCATGCACCCGAGGCCCTGCGCGGACACCTCGAGCCCCTGTCCCAGCACGCGTCGACGCATGTTTCCTCCCTCGTTGCGCGCCAGCATACGGACGCCCCTTTTGCCGCGGCGCGTGGGCGCAACTACCGTCGCGAGTCGGCTCGCGTGGCCGAGGCCGCGAGGGCGTGGACTCGCATGGTCCGAGGAGGAGGCCGAGCATGCAACGACTGACCACGCCCGAGGAGCGCTTCGCGTCGCTCGAGGGCTTCGACGTCCCCGTGGTCGTCGCAGAGGTCCCCGACCCAACGGGCGGTGCGCCCCTGCGCCTCGCGATGGCCGACACAGGGCCGGGGAGCACCGGCGAGGTCGTCGTGCTGCTGCACGGCGAGCCCACCTGGTCCTACCTCTACCGCTCGGTGATCCCATCCCTCGCAACTCGCGGCCACCGCGTGGTCGCCCCCGACCTCATCGGGTTCGGCCGCAGCGACAAGCCCGCCTCGCGCGACGAGCACACCTACGCGCGGCACGTCGAGTGGCTGCGCGCGGCGCTCTTCGACGTCGCGGGCCTCGACTCGATCACCGTGTTCGGCCAGGACTGGGGCGGGCTCATCGGCCTTCGGCTGGTCGCAGAGCACCCCGAGCGGTTCGCCCGCGTCGCCGTGGGCAACACCGGGCTCCCGACCGGTGACGCGCGCCCGAATGAGGCGTTCCTCGCATGGCAGCAGTTCTCCCAGACCACGCCGAGCCTCAACGTCGGCCAGATCGTGGCGATGGGCTGCGCGAACGGCCTCGACGACGCCGCCGTCGCCGCCTACGACGCCCCGTTCCCCGACGACGCCTACAAGGAGGGTCCGCGCCAGATGCCCGCACTCGTTCCGACGTCGCCGTCGGACCCCGCCGCGGCCGCCAACCGCGCCGCGTGGGACGCGCTGTCGCGCTTCGACCGCCCGTTCCTGTGCTGCTACTCGGACGGCGACGCGATCACCAGGGGCGCGGATCGCCGGTTCCTCGAGCGCGTGCCCGGGGCCGCGGGCCAGCCCCACACGACCATCGAGGGCGCCGGGCACTTCCTCCAAGAGGACGCCGGCGTGGCCCTCGCCGAGGTCCTCGCCGGGTTCATCGATCGCACCTAGGGATCCATCCGCACGACGTTGTAGCTGAGCAGCACGGGGCCCCGTGGGCCCCAGCCGATGCGCGTCACCGAGGCGTTGTCGAGGCGCAGGCGCAGGGCAAGCGTGGCGGGCGCGTCGAGCGCCCAGGCGACGGCCGCCTTGATCGGGCTCACGTGGCTCACGACCACGACGTCGCCGTCCGCACGGCGCGCCCCGGTCCCGTCCTCGCCGAACAGCGCCTCGCAGGCGAGGGACACGCGCGCCTGCACGTCGGCCAGCGACTCGCCTCCGGGCCAGCGCGTCGCCGCGTCGGCGCGGATCTCGTCCCAGAACGAGGGACCCACCTCGTCGACCCGCTTGCCCTCGTCATCGCCGTAGTCGAGCTCGACGAAGGACTCGTCGACGACGGTCGCGAGCCCGGTCGCCAGCAGGTCCGCGGTCTCGCGCGCCCGCCGCAGCGGGCTCGTCCTGAGCTCGACGACGCCGCCGAGCAGCTCGGCGATCGCACGCGCCTGGTCGCGCCCCACGTCGTCAAGGCCGACGTCGCTGCGACCGACGAGACGTCGCTCGCGGTTCCACTCGGTCCGGCCGTGGCGGACGAGGACGAGGCTCACCTGACCAGCAGGCGTCCGCACTCGTCGCAGACCGCGATCGTGCCCTCGGGGCCGTGGGCCAGCCGGTCCGCGATCGCCGCGGGCACCGCGAGATGACAGCCACCGCAGCGGCCATTGACGAGCCTCGCGGCGCCGGTGCCCACGGCGTGCTTGGCGGCGGCGTCGTAGCGAGCGAGGGTCGCTGCGTCGATCGCCTCGGCGAGCCCGGGCCGCGCTGCCACGAGCTCGTCGAGCCGGGCCTCCGCGGCCGATCGCTGCTCGCTGACGGTCCGTGCTGCGTCCTCTCGGCTCGCCGTCGCCGCAGCGGCGTCCGAGCGCACCGTCGCGAGCCGCTCGTCGAGGGGGCCGAGGACGTCGTAGATGCCGAGGAGCTCGTCGTCGAACCCGTCAGCCCGCGCGACGAGTCCCTCGCGCTCGTGCGCCATCGCCTCGAGCTCTCGGCCCGCTCCCGTCGACTCGTCGAGACGTCGCGCGATGGCGACGGCGCGATCCCTCGCGGCGGTCGCGTCGCGCTCGAGCTCCTCGGCGCGCGCAGTGAGCGGGGCGCGCGCCGACTCGATCTCGCCCGCGGCGGTCGCGAGCGACGCGAGCGACGCGGCCGCTCGGTCGAGGTCGGCCTGTGCGGCTGGGTGCGTCACGTCGTGGCGCGCGCGGATGATCGCCTCGTCGTGGTCGGCCAAGGCGAGCAGGGCATCGGTCACGCCGGCCACGATGCCACCTCTGCGAGCCCGAGGCGCCGCGCGATCGCGAACACCTTTGCCAGGGCCCCCTGCAGGCCGGGCTCGCAGCGCTCGAGCGCGGCCTCGGGAAGGCACCACGACACCTCGGTGCTCTCCCCCGCGGCTGGCTCGAGCACGGTGGTCGGGGCGACGAGCAGCCAACGACAGTCGTAGTGGCGGTGCGAGCGCGGGCCGTCGTGGACGTTCACGTGCACGAGCAGCGGGGCCACGAGGTGGCGCACGACAAGGCCCGTCTCTTCGAGCACCTCGCGGGCCGCGGCGTCCGCGGGCGCCTCGCCGGGCTCGACGTGACCGCCGGGCTGCACCCAGATCCCCATGAGCCGGTGGCGCAGGAGCACGACGCCCTCGCGCGACAGGACGAACCCCGACGCCGTCACGTGCTCGGGTTGGACGTCCTGGTCGAAGGGGCGGGCAAGCGACTCGAGGACCCCGATCGTCGCGAGACGGTCCTCTTCTTCTGTGTCGTCGGCCGCGACGAGGTCGCGGAGATCCGCAGCGAGGAGGGCCGCCCTCGGGTCGCTCGTCACCGCTCGGTCAGGGCGCGCACGCTCGGTGGCACCGGGATCGACCCGCCCGCCATCGCGCCGTCGCTCGCCGGGACCGGCGCGCCGTAGACGAGGGAAGCGGGCAGGTCGCCCGCCCAGACGGCCGAGTCGAGGTCCGCCTGCTCGTCGTCGGTCGGGCCCTCGGAGATCTTCGCGCTCGCCTCCTCGATCGTCATCGCGAGCACCGCGGTCAGCGCGAGCTCGCGATCGTTCGGGCGGCGCACCTCTGCGCTTCGGCCGGGCAGCACGGCCTCCACCAGCACGTCGAGGACGCTTTCGCGCTCGGCGGCGGCCTCGACGAGGCGCACGGCGCCGAACGCGACGACGCTGCGGTAGATCACCGAGCTGTGGAACCCGGTCCGCGCGACGCGCAGCCCGTCGAACGACGTGAAGGTCGCGCACGCCCGGGGGGCGACGAGCACCGAGCGCAGCAGTTGGTTCGACTGGCTGCCGTGCAGGTACACCACGTCGCCGCGGCGCGCGTGGAGGAACGGGAGCACGACGACCTCGCCCGCGTCGGCGAGCGCCACGCCGACGTGGCAGATGGGGACCGAGTCGATGATCGCGTGGACGGTCGCCTCCTCGTAGCGGGCCTTCTTCGGCGCCCGACGCACTCGCGTTCGCTCCGTCGGCTCCCCTACGCCCACAGCTCACCTGACAGGAACGTCCTCGCGCGGCCGAAGACCTCGACGCGGTCGTCGAAGAGGGTGGCCGCCAGCACGCCGCCCCTCGGGGAGGCCTGGCGCACCAAGAGGCGGTCCTCGCCAGTGCGCTCGTGCCAGATCGGGGCGAGCGCGCACATCGCGCGCCCGGTCACCGGGTCCTCTCGCACGCCGAGCCTTGGTGCGAACACCCGCACCGCGACGTCCGAGTCGATGCCGCCGAGGGCCATGGCGACAACGAGCGAGGCAGGTACCAAGAACATCTCGACGGCGTCGGGGTTGAGGGCGCACAGCGCGTCGTAGGAGGGAACGAGCGCGACGAGGTCCCCCGCCTCGGTCGCCCACGCCTGCTCGACGGGGCCGAGCGCGCGCTCGATGCCCTCGTCCTCGGCGGGCGTGATCGCGTGTCGCGGGAGCTCGATCACGAGCTGAGCGCCCTCGCGGCGGCCAAGGATCGGCCCCGACCGCGTCGAGAAGACGAACTCGCCGGCCGAGACGCCGAGGTTCGTCCCGAGCACGTGCAGCGCGGCGAGGGTCGCGTGGCCGGGCAAGTCGACCTCGACGGTGGGAGTGAAGCACCGCAGCTCCCAGCCGTCACGGTGGCGGCGGAGGAAGGCGGTCTCCGCGACGCTCAGCTCCGAGGCG
>Ga0182024_10017107_pt1 | contig 13666 bp, 10 predicted proteins | sample P32metaG_FD_120480 | JGI IMG/M metagenome (GOLD analysis project Ga0182024, IMG submission 120480) | Permafrost microbial communities from Stordalen Mire, Sweden - P3-2 metaG (Illumina Assembly) | ecosystem: Environmental > Terrestrial > Soil > Wetlands > Permafrost | place: Sweden: Stordalen... | reverse complement strand
GGGCTGTGCGCCGGTCAGGGAGACATCGGCGAGTTCATCAACAATGCGTTCAGCGTCTACCAACCGGACGGCGTGCAGCTTCTTCCGGCGATCGGCTCACCGGCGATCTTCCTCCAGCCGACGACGGCGTTCTTCTCCGATCCCCGCTGCTACTACGACGCTCCGACGCAGCGGTGGTTCCTGCAGGAGTTCATCGTCGGCACGACCAACGCCAGCGGGGGCGAAGCTTCTCCGAGTTTGCAGTTCATCGCCGTCAGCAACACCTCGGATCCGACCGGGGAGTACACCGTCTGGTCGATCGACACCACCGACGCCTCGACAAAGGGGTGCCCATGCTTCGGTGACTACGACCAGCTTGGTGCGGACGCCAACGGCTACTACATCACGACCGACGAGTTCGGCATCTCGCTGCCCTCGTTCAACGGTGTCGTCATCTACGCCATCTCGAAGCAGACCCTCGAGGACTTCAGCGTGACCGGTATCCCGCCGGTCCCGGTCGCCTACCGTGTCACGAAGGACTACTTCGGCCAGCCGTACGCCGTCGCCCCGACTTCGACCCCGCAGGGCTCGCAGTTCGCGCCGGATACCGAGTACTTCGTCGAATCCAACGGCAACGCCGCATCCGACGACCACCTTGCCGTTTACGCCCTCCACGACACGTCGTTGCTTGCCCAGCCGGGCGTGCCGAGCCTGTATCGCACCGAGGTCACCACCGAGCCGTATGCCTTCCCACCCGACGCCAAGCAGAAAGCAGGTCCGATCCCCCTCGGCGACTCCGCCCAGGACCCGGAAGGGCAGATCCAGGCCGACTTCGACGCGGAGATGGAGCCGACGTACAACGCCGGGTCGATCTACGCCGAGCTCGACACGGCCACGGCGAGCGGGAACGATGCGGCGGCCTGGTTCGTCCTTCACCCGAAGCTCGCAGGCAAGTCGCTCACGGCGACCGTCGGTGCCCAGGGCTACGTGTCGGTAGCGGGCGCGAGCCTGATCTACCCCTACATCGCCCTCGACAGCGCCGGGCAGGGGTACATGGTCTTCGCCCTGATGGGGCCCCACTACTACCCCAGCGCCGCCTACGTCGGATTCGATTCGAGTGGCGCGTACGGCTCGGTCCGCATCGCTCAGCCGGGAGCGGCTCCCGAGGACAGTTTCACCTGCTACGCGGCATGGGTGGGACCACATTACGGAGGTTGCCGTTGGGGCGACTACTCGATGGGGGTCGCTTCCGGCGGGTCCATCGTCCTCGCGACCGAGATGGTCCCCCCGTCCAGCCGGGACACCCTCACCAACTGGGGCACGTACATCTGGAGCGCCCCGCCGGCGGCACCCTGAATCTCTGGCGGACACCGTCCCGGTTGCGTTCGTGGACGCAACCCGGGGCGGTGGCGGCACTGCACCGCCGGGTCGTCACTCGGCGCGGGGCGCTGCACCGCCGGGTCGTCACTCGGCTCGGGCGTCACTCGGCTCGGGCGTCAACTGGCTCGGTCACTTGGCTTATGCGAGGGATCGGACGGCGTCCTCGACCGTGGCGTAGATGCGGTTCGGCCCGAGGCTCGCGAGCAGACCGCTGCGCTTCAGGTCGTGATGGACGAGGTGCGACGACCGGGCGATGCCCGTCGTGATCCCGGCAGTTTTGAGCTCGGTCGCCAGCTCGCCGAGCGCTTGAGCGCCTGTGTAGTCGATGTCGGGAATGCCGTTGGCATCCAGCACGAGGCCGCGGACCGGCTGTACCGCCTCTCGGATGACATCGCGGATCCGCAGCCGAACGAAGTCGGCGTTCCCATACCAGAGCGGCCCGTATATCAGGTACACGACGACGCCCGCCTGCTGCTCGGTCCGGCGCCCGATGTCCACCGGTATCCAATGATCCGTACCGGGCTCGCGCCCGAGCACCGCATCCCGTGGGCGAGCAGCCCGGCGGGTCCGGTCCGCCAGGCAGAGCACGATCGCCAGGACGACGCCTTGCTCGATCCCGAACAGCGCCACCGTCAAGAGCGTCACGACGGCAAGGCCGAATTCCAGCCGGGAGAACGCCAAGATCTGCCGTAGCACCTTGACGCGGAAGAGCCGTGTGGCGACGAAGACGAGGATGGCGCCGAGGGTTGCCTTCGGCAAGTCTTTCAACAGCCCTGTGGCCAACAGGACCACACCCAGAGCGAGGGCGGCGGCGACGATGCTCGTGAGCTGGGATCGACCGCCCGAGGCAGTCACGATCGCAGTGCGTGGAGGGCTGGAATCCACGGCGAAGGACCCGCTCAAGCCGGCGACGACGCTGCCCGCTCCGATGGCCAGGAGATCAAGATTGAAGTCCTCAGCAGCTGCAGGCACCGTGCTCGACGCTCGCGTGGTAGCAGCCGTCTGCGCGACGCAGATGAAGGCAATGGTCAGCGCCGGCACGAGGAGATGACTGGCGTCGGCCCACGAGCTGGACGGGAAGGCGAAGGCGGGAAGGCCGCCGTGGATCGAACCGACGACCTGCACGCCGCGGGCTTGGAGGCCGAGACCGGCAACCGCCACGATCGACACGACGAGGCCGATCAGGGCGCCGGGAATGCGGCGATCGATGTGCTCGGCGAGCACGATCATGCCGAGGACGACGACGGCGATCCCGATCGACCAGCCGTTGGCATGGCCGAGCTGATCGAGGACTTCCCGCACCCGGCCCACCGACGTCGTCCCGCCGCCCGCCAGCCCGAAGATGGCGGGGAGCTGCCGGAGAAGGATCTCCACGGCGATGCCGCCCAGGACGCCGGTGATCACCGGCGTGGAGATCAGCTCGGCGATCCAGCCGAGCCGCAGCAGCCCGACAGCGATGACGAGTGCCCCGACCAGCAGGGCGAGGAAGGACACAAGTTCGGTGTACTGCGGGGTCCCGGCCACGGCAACGACTGCGACGCCGGCAGCAATGACGGGCGCGATCGTGGAGTCGGCCCCGACCGACATCTGTGGGCTGCGACCGATGAGCGCGAACAGGAGCGACCCTGCCACAAACGCATACAGGCCGGCGATGGCGGGCATGCCGGCAAGGCGGGCAGTGGCCATCTGCTCAGGGACGGCGATGGCCACGAGCGTCAGACCTGCCAGGACGTCCGGACCGAGCCAGGACCGCTGGTATCCGTGCAACGTCGGCAACAGCGGCAGTCTCACGAGCACCCCTTCGTGACGACCTCCTTTAGTGCGACGAGACCGGGAGCAGCTGCACGTCGGCCACGAGAGCCAGCGCGCTGCCGACAGCATCGGCGTCGCCGAGCACCACCGTCACCATCTGCGAGGGGGCGAGCAGGCGACGCGCGGCCTCGTCCACCTCGCTGCGCTTCGTCTTCTTCAATGCCGAGGAGTGTCGCGCCAGGTATCCCGGGTCGAGACCCGCGACGGCGAGCGCTGCGAGAGTGCTCGCGAACCCTGCCTGTGTGGCCGTCTGGTACGCGAGTGTCCCCAGCGCGTAACGCACCGCCGACTCGTGCTCCGCCTCCGTCACGCCCTGTGTGGCGATGCGACCGAGCTCGTAGGTGGTCTCGAGCAGCGAGGCTGCCGTGGATGCCGTCGCCACATCCGCTTCGATGACGAACGACGAGCCGGCGCGACCGTGGTCGAACCGGGCCCTCGGCGAGTACGTGTAGCCGTGCCGTTCGCGGAGGTTCTCGACGAGGCGAGAGGCGAACATCCCCCCGAAGATCATGTTCGCAAGGGAGGCCGCCGGCCACCCGGGATCGCCGCGGCCAGGGGCGAGACGGGCGAGCCGGAGGCTGCTCTGCACGGCGCCCGGCCGGTCGAACAGAAGCAACGGGCCGAGACGTACCGGGGGCACGGGAGCGAGCGGCGGCGGGGGATCATCCTGGGGTCGCGACAGCCACGGCTCGAGAGCGCGGGTGGCCGCTTTTACCGCTCGGGCCGGAGCCAGATCGCCGACGAGCACGAGGTGGCCAAGTGCCGGAGCGAGCACCTCCGTGTGGACCCGGCGGAGACGGGCTGCGCTCACCCTCGACAGGGCGCCGGCGCTCGGGAGCCCGGACGCATAGGGATGGCCGGGATGAAGTCGCTTGCGGAGCTCCTGGTCGGCCACGACATCCGGTCTGCTCAGCTCTATCAGGATCTCCTCGGCCATCCGACCGCGGTCGGCGGCCACCTCCGAGCTCGGGTATGTGGCGCCGCCGAGCACCTCGGCGAGGAGCTCCAGCAGGTCGACGAGTCGTTCGGCCAGGACCGAGCCGTACAGGAGGATCCAGTCGCCGTTGTCACTCGCCCCGAGGGTGCCGCCGATGCGTTGCACAGCAGAGGCGAGGCCTGCTCGATCGTGTCGGAGTGTGCCGGCAAGGAGCGACTCCGAGAGCACGGTCGTGGCGGCGGGCCTGCGGATGAGGTCCGCAGGGAGCCGAAACCCCAGCCGGAGCTCGACCATCGGGATGCCTGCACGACGGGCCGCGAGGACGTGAAGCCCGCCCGGGAGGGTTTCCTCGACCACGGCTGTGCTCCGGATGGCTCGCAGCGGGCCGAGGGCGGGACGGGGAGCGGCCTCCTTGGCCGACTCGCGGCGAGCTTTCTGGCGGGCGGTACGGCGTGTCGGCTTTGCTGTTGGGCTCACGAGTTGGCCACCGGCTGGAGCTCGAGAACCGCCCGATGCTGACGGAGGAGATCCGCTGCGGCAGTGGCGACCGCCTCGGAACCGACGGCTGCAAGCACACCGGGGAGCTCACCGACAAGCTCGGCGCGGCCGTGCACCACTTCGGCCCCGGCGAGCGAGAGAGCCCGGTTCAAGAGAGGGTCGAGCCCGCGCCAGTGGGCCCCCGCAGCCGAGGCGGCCACACGTGCCAGCTCGTCGGAGTCGGGTCCCGCCGTGGCCAGACGCTCGAGCTCCTCGTCCACGACGGCGAGCAGCGCGTCGGTGCTGGCGACGCCCGTGTGAAAGACGACGATCTGGAGCAGCACGGGGTCGCGCATGGTGAAGGCATCGCTGCCGAACAAGCCGAGCAGGCAGCCGATGTCGGTGACGGTGCGGTCGTGGTGGACGAGGCGGGACCGGAGGCGGCTGGCGTCACCGTCGGACAGCAGGCTCGCCAGTACGACGTAGGCGGCGTAGTCCTCCAGGTTCGAGACTGGGTCCGGAACCCGATAACCGGCAGCGAAGGCGGGCTGGGGGATGAGCGGATCCCCCACGACCTTCCGGCGTTCGGCCCGAAGCCCCGGCTCGGCAAATGACCTGCGGACAGGCTTGGCGCGCTTGGCTATCCGCCCGAAGTGCCGCTCCGCCAGCTCGACGACATCGGAGCTGACGCAGTCGCCGGCCACGACGAGTACGGCGTTCGAGGGCGCGTAATAGCGGTCGTAGAAATCGGCCGCGTCGTCGAGTGTCGCATCCTCGAGATGGGCGAAGTCGCCGTAGCCGTTGTGGGCATTCGGATAAGAGTCGAACGCGAGCCCCGGCAGGGATATCCACGGGAAACCGCCGTACGGCTGGTTGAGCACGTTCACCTTGATCTCTTCCTCCACGACCGAGACCTGGTTACGGAGGTTGTCCTCGTTGAGCGCCAGGGCGCCCATGCGATCGGCTTCGAGCCAGAGGGCCAGGTCGAGGCCCCCGGAGGGAAGCGCCTCGTAGTAGGCGGTGATGTCGGCCATCGTGTGCCCGTTCAGCACTCCGCCGCCACCTTGGACGAGTTGCATGTGCTCGATCTTGGCGACATGGGCGGAGCCTTGGAACATGAGGTGCTCGAACAGATGGGCGAACCCCGTCCGCCCTTCCGGCTCCGACCGGAAACCCACGTCGTAGACCACGGCAACGGCGACGAACGCACTCGACCGGTCCGAAGCGACGAGAAGGCGGAGGCCGTTTGCAAGAGTGGCGCGCTCGAAATGCGCGAGAGCGGAACCAGGCTTCACCAGGCCAACCTACTCCTCCGCCGGCGCCATCCCGAAGTCACGCAGCACCGTCCGAGCGGCGATGCGCGCTCGAGGGCATCGGGTGTTCGCACGGGTTCTTGTCACGCGACGTCCTTGACACAGGCCGTAGGTTCTGCCCATGAGTGTTCGCAGCACACCACCGTTCCGGGCGGATCACGTTGGCAGCCTCCTTCGGCCGCCTGCCCTTCTCGAAGCGAGAACGGCCTTCAGCGATGGTCGTCTCCCGCTCGCAGAGCTTCGCCACGCGGAGGACGAGGCCATCACCGAGGTGGTCCGCGTCCAGGAGGAGATCGGCCTCCGGTCCGCCACCGACGGTGAATTCCGACGGACGTCGTGGCACATGGACTTCATCTACGAGCTCGGCGGTGTGACGAAAACGGACGAGCATCTCGAAGTGGAGTTCCGCAACCGGGAGGGGACGATCTCCTTCAGCCCGGCGGCGCTCTCGGTGAGCGACCGCATCCGGCTCGACCACACGATCTTCGGCGATGCCTTCACGTACTTGAAGGGAAAGGTCCGCTCCGCCGTACCGAAACTGACGATTCCCTCTCCGAGCATGGTGCATTACAGGGGCGGGCAGGCGTCGATCGCCCCGAATGTCTACTCGGACATCGAGGCGTTCTGGGCTGACCTGTCGGCCGCCTACGCAGAGGAGATCCGCCGACTCGGCGAGCTCGGCTGCACGTACCTGCAACTGGACGACACGAGTCTCGCCTACCTGAACGACCCGGCTCAGCGAGCCATGCTGAGCGGTCGGGGCGACGACGCCGAGCACCAGCACCTCCGCTACATCGCGCAGCTGAACTCGGCGCTCGCCGCCAGGCCGGAGACCATGGCGGTCACGACGCACTCGTGCCGTGGCAACTTTCAGTCCTACTGGGTCGCCGAGGGCGGGTACGACTTCGTGGCAGAGGCGCTCTTCAGCGAGCTCGAAGTGGACGGATTCTTCCTCGAATTCGACGACGAGCGCTCAGGTGGCTTCGAGCCGCTCCGCTTTGTTCCCGCCACCAAGGTCGTCGTGCTGGGCCTCGTCACCACGAAGAAGGGCGAGCTCGAGTCCAAGGACGACCTGAAGCGCCGGATCGAGGAGGCAAGCCGCTACGTCCCGATCGAACAGCTGTGCCTGTCGCCGCAATGCGGGTTCTCGTCGACAGTGGAGGGCAATCGGCTGAGCTTCGACGACGAAGTGGCCAAGCTCCGCCTCGTCGTCGAGACCGCAGAGGAGGTCTGGGGCTGACGGCGTCGCCGATGGCCGATCGGCCGAGGGTGCCCGCCCCGCGTCACTGAAATGCGACATCGAGCCGCAGGAAACCCCGGAAGTTCGGTGTCCTCACCCTTCTCGCCGTCGAGCGATCGGGCTGGAAGCCGTCGACTCGTGCCAGGAGGCATCAGGCCTTCGCGGCCAGCAGGACGTGTTCCGCCATCCAGGCGTGAAACGACTGCCGATCCCGGCTCAGCTCGTCCCACTCCTCGTAGAACCGATTGTCCCGCTCCGAATACCCTTGCGCGTACGACGGCCACGCGCCCCCCGGCACCTCGGACACGGCCGTGACGACCCACGACGGGAGAACGATCGAGCCAGGTCGCGCTTCGAGGTCGTCGACGATCTCCTCCACGGTCACGAGGACTCGGGACGCCGCCAGCACTGCCTCCTTCTGCACGCCCGTGATCCCCCACAGAGCCACGTTCCCGCTCCGGTCGGCCTGCTGAGCGTGAATGACGGTCACGTCGGGACGGAGCGCCGGCACGGCGGCGAGCGTCTCGCCTGTGAAGGGGCACCGCAACCAGGCGACCGTCGGCGAGGTGTTCCCGAGATCGGTGCCTGCGTAGCCTCGCAGCACGGCGAAGGGAAGGCCAGAGGCGCCCGCCACGTAGCGGTTGGTCAGCCCGGCATGACTGTGCTCGTCGATCGAAAGCGGCGCCGGCCACTGTCGCTCCACGGCGTCACGGAACCGGTGGAGGGAACCGACGCCCGGGTTGCCTCCCCAGGAGAACACCAACTTGCTTGCACATCCCATGCCGATCATCTGGTCGAAGAGGAGGTCCGGTGTCAGCCGCACGAGCGTCAGGTCGCGCCGGCCCTGCCGGATGATCTCGTGACCGGCAGCAAAGGGGATGAGATGGGTGAAACCCTCCATCGCGACGCAATCCCCATCGTGCACAAGCTCGGCGACAGCTTCGGTGAGCGCCACGATGCGTGCCATCGACGACTCCTCTCCGGTGTGCGTGCAACGCACAAACGTTCTCAAAGTGGACAAATGCCGACGATACGTAGAGTCCGCTTCTTCTGTCAACGCAGGTACAGCTGATCGAGCACGGGTTGATCTGCCTGCTGAGCGGAGGCATCATCGGGGCAAGAACGCCGACGGAGGTACTCGCGATGCACGCTGTCAAGGAGATCTTCCTCGGTCGCTCTGCAGACGAGCGCGAAGCCCGAGGATCGACGCCATGACCGACGCCTGCACCGATGGGTCGGGGACCGGCCTCCTGCAGGCTGCGGAGGCTGAGGGGGTCGCACAGGATCTGGCGTACTCGTCCGACGAGATGATGACTGTCGCGGCCGCCCGGACCCTCTGTGACGGTGTCGTGTGCTTCGTCGGGATCGGACTGCCCTCGGCCGCCGCCAACCTCGCCCGAGCGACCCATGCCCCGAACGTCGTGCTCGTCTACGAGTCCGGGACGATCGGCGCCAAGCCGACGCGCCTGCCGCTGTCGATCGGCGACGGGGAGCTGGCCGAGACCGCAGACGCAGTCGTGTCGGTGGCAGAGATCTTCAACTACTGGCTGCAGGGTGGGCGGATCGACGTCGGGTTTCTCTCAGCAGCTCAGATCGACCGGCACGCCAACCTCAACTCGACGGTCGTCGGTCCCTACGACAAGCCGACCGTGCGCTTGCCCGGCGCCGGCGGTGCCCCCGAGATCGCAGCCTCGTGCAAGGAAGTCGTGATCGTGATCCGCCAGAGCCTCAGGACCTTCGTTCGCAAACTTGACTTCGTCACGTCGGTCGGTCATGGCGAGGGCCCCGCAGACCGCGAGCGCCTCGGGCTCCGGGGCGCCGGACCCTCGCTCGTCATCACGGATCTCGGTCTCCTGCGCCCTCATCCCGTGACGTTCGAGCTCGAGCTCACCCACCTACACCCTGGCGTCTCGGTCGACGTCGCGAAAGCGGCGACCGGCTGGGAACTGTCGGTCTCCGCGGAGCTCCGGCGTACGGAGCCGCCGACGCCACACGAGCTCGAAGTGCTCCGCCGGTTGGTGGCTGCCCGATGAGCGAGGTGGCGAGTCGGCTCGATCCCCCGTACGACTGCCCGGGCTATCGGTCGACGGCCTTGCGGGCGCCGCGGCACCCCTTGCTCGTTGTGCCCAACGCTCTGACGGATCGACACGGGCCGGTGTTCGGGGAGGATCGGGTGCGACCTGCGGACGCCGACCTCACGCGACAGCATGCCGGCGAGCCCGTCGGCGAGCGGATCATCGTCGGGGGGACGGTGACCGACACTCGTGGCAAGGCCGTTTCGCACCAGCTCGTCGAAGTCTGGCAGGCGAACGCCGCAGGGCGCTATGCGCACGCGGTCGACCGGCACAGTGCCCCGCTCGACCCGAACTTCACCGGCGCCGGCCGCTGCCTCACCGACGATCAGGGCCGCTATCGCTTCGTCACGATCCGGCCCGGCGAGTACCCCTGGCAGAACCACGCCAATGCCTGGCGCCCGGCTCACATCCACTTCTCGTTCTTCGGCGGCGATTTCACGAGCCGGCTCGTCACGCAGCTGTACTTCCCGGGTGACCCGTTGCTCGACTACGACCCGATGTTCCAATCGATCAGGGATCGGGCGGCGGCCGACCGCCTCATCGCCCGCTTCGATCTCGGGGCGACGGTGGAGGGCTGGGCGCTCGGGTACCGTTTCGACGTCGTGCTCGGAGGCGCCCGCGCCACTCCCACCGAGGAATGAGGACGAGGAGACCGACGACGTGAGCCTGACCCGCCAAGAGACGGCACCCGATCTCGTCCCGACACCGTCGCAGACGGCAGGTCCCTTCCTCAGCATCGGGACGGCGTGGCTCGCCGACGAGTGCACGGTGGCGCCCGGTGTGACAGGCGCCATCGCCGTGACCGGGCAGGTGTTCGACGGCGCCGGCATGCCGGTCACCGATGCCGTCTTGGAGTTCTGGCAGGCCGACGCCGAAGGGCGACACCCGCCCCGTACCGAGCCCGGCTGGACGGGCTTCACCCGATCCCTCACCGACGGCGAGGGCCGCTACCGCCTACGGACGGTCAGACCGGGGCCAGTTCCAGCCGGCGACGGCTCACCCCAGGCGCCGCACATCGACGTTTCCATCTTCGCCAGGGGGCTGTTGCAGCGCGTCGTGACTAGGATCTACTTCTCCGACGAGGAGGTCGCCAACGCACTCGACCCGCTGCTCGGGGCGATCGCGGCGCCGGGCACGGCCGCGAGCCTGATCGCCCGCGCAGGCCCGCACGGCTACCGGCTGGACTTCCGGTTGCAAGGCGACGAGGAGACGGTGTTCTTTGTGCCCTGAGGGCGCACACCCGGGGCAACAGCCTGAACGGCCGCCGCCTGAACAGCAACCGCCTGCACGGGGAACCGGCGGGCCAACAGCGGGCGACGACACGACCACGGCACGGTCCGCGACGGCGCACGGGTTGTTCGCGCCGATCCTTACGACCGACGCCATGGCGGCCTGTACATCTGATGAGTCGTGGTTGCGGGCCATGCTCGACGTCGAAGCCAGCCTCGCCGAGGCGGAGGCCGACGCCGGTATCGTCCCGGCCGAGGCGGCGGCGTCCATAGTGTCGTGCTGCCGGGTGGAGCATTTCGACGTCGACACTCTCGGCCACGAGGCGCGGCTCGGCGCGAACCCTGTGATCCCGCTCGTGACGGCCCTGCGCGAGCTGGCCGGCGATGCGGGCGACTTCGTACATTTTGGCGCCACCAGCCAGGACATCCTCGACACCGCCGCCATGCTGATCGTGAAGCAGGCATCGGGCCTTGTGCTCTATGACCTGCGGCGCCTCGCGGCGGCGGCTTCGACCTTGACCGAGTCGCACCGGCAGACACTCACCGTCGCGCGGACCCTGCTCCAGCATGCCCTCCCGACAACGTTCGGGCTGAAGGCAGCGTCGTGGCTGAACGCCGCCCTCGATGTCGGCGAACTGCTCGACCGGTTAGCCCGCACGCGGCTCGCCGTGCAGCTCGGCGGGGCTGCAGGCACACTTGCTGCCCTCGGTGAGGATGGGCCGGCGGTGCTCGAAGGTGTTGCCGGGCGGCTCGATCTCCAGGTGCCGGTGTTGCCGTGGCACTCGGACCGGACCCGCATGGCAGAGGTGGCAAGCGTGTTCGCCACCGCCGCCGGCAGCGCCGGCAAGATCGCATTGGACGTCGCCTTGCTGATGCAGAGCGAGGTGGCGGAGGCCTCCGAGCCGAGCGCCCCCGGACGCGGGTCCTCATCGTCGATGCCGCACAAGCGCAACCCGGCGCTCTCGGTCGCCGCCCTCGCGTCCGCCCGGCGCGCTGCCGGACTCGTGCCGGTGATGCTCGGATCCATGATCCAGGAGCACGAGCGGGGGCTCGGCTCGATTCAGGTGGAGTCGCTGACGCTGACCGAGCTTCTTCGTGCGAGCGGAGGAGCGGTGGGGACGATGGCGGACGTGCTCGAGGGTCTCGAGCTCGACGAGGGGCGGATGGTCGAGCTGCTCGGCTCGGACCGTGGCCTCCTGATGGCCGAGCGGCTCGCGGGCGAGCTGGCGAAGTGTCTGGGGCGCGAGCAGGCGAGCCGGCTCGTCACCGAAGCGAGCCGCGCCACCGCCGGCAGACCCGCCGGCGGCGCCCTCGGCGAGGAGGTCATCCGGCGGCTCCCGCCCGGCTGCGGCGTCACTGCGGAGGACATCGACGGATGGCAGGATCCACGGGGTTACCTCGGTGCCGCCGACTGGTTCATCGATCGTGCGCTCGCCCGCCAGCGTGTGGCGCAGGCGGCCATGCCGGCCTCCGTGCCGAGCACCCGGGGAGCGGCTCGCCACGCTCCGGCGGGGACAGGACCGGAGGAGCACGGGTCGTGACGCTCATGCACCACCGCGTCGACGGCCCGCGCGAAGCACCGACGGTCCTGCTGTCCAATTCTCTCGGGACCACGCTCGACATGTGGGACGAGCAGGTTGCCCCGCTCACCGCATACCTGCGCGTGCTCCGATACGACCACCGGGGTCACGGCAAGTCTCCGGCACCGCCGGGGCCGTACTCGATCGACGACCTCGGCCAAGATGTGCTCGAGCTGCTCGACCACCTCGGCATCGAGAAGGTGAGCGTCGTCGGCCTCTCCCTCGGAGGCATGGTGGCCATGTGGCTCGGCGCACGCCACCCGGAGCGCGTCGAGCGCCTCGTGCTGTGTTGTACGGCGCCCTACCTCGGACCGAGCGATACCTGGGTCAGCCGGGCTTCTCAGGTGCGGGCACAGGGGACGGCCTCGCTCATGCCGGCACTGTTCGAGCGGTGGTTCACTGCCCGCTCGCGAACGGAGCGACCTGAGATCCTCGAACGCTTCGGGGAGATGCTGTCCGCCGCGGACGACGAGGGGTACGCAAGCTGTTGCGAGGCGATCGCCGCCAACGACCAACGAAGTGAGCTCTCCCGCATCGGAGCTGCGACGATGCTGCTCTACGGGGCGGAAGACCCGGTCGCGCCCCCCGAGGCCGGCGAGGCCCTCCGACAGGCGATCGCCGGCGCTGGGCTCCGCGTCATCCCGGACGCAGCTCACATCGCCAACGTCGAGCAACCCGGCATCTTCACTCGTGCTCTCGTCGAGCACCTGACCGGTGACGTCCTCGATCGTGGCCTCGCGAAACGCCGCGCCGTGCTCGGCGCGCGGTACGTCGATCGGGCGCTTGGGGACGCCATGGAGTTCACGGCGCCGTTCCAGGAGCTGATCTCGCGCTACGCCTGGGGAGAGGTCTGGTCGCGACCCGGCTTGCCGCAGCCGACCCGCCAGCTCCTCACGATCGCCATGCTCGTCGCGCTCGGGCGTTTCGATGAGCTCGAGCTGCACCTCCGGGCCGCGCGCATGGCCGGGATCGACAGCGACACGATCCGAGAGGTGCTGCTCCAGACGGCGATCTACGCCGGCGTGCCTGCGGCGAACTCCGCATTTGCGGTCGCGAGGCGGGTGCTCGCCGAAGCCGAGGATGCCGGCCCGGGAACGTAGCGCTCGCTCACCGGGATCCCTCCCGGGACCGCAGCAGGATCGCTCACCGGGATCCTCACCGGGATGCCTCATCGTGGTCCCTCACCAAGACCCCGGGGGCTCAGCGCGACGGCAGGGCGTACAGCCGGGCGAGCTCGCTCCGGGAGCGGATCCCGAGCTTTCGGTAGATGCCTCCGAGATGGAACTCGATGGTCTTCGGGCTGAGAAACAGCGCAGTGGCGGCCTCACGGTTCGACGCACCGCGGGCGATCGCGAGGGCGACTCGGAGCTCCTGCGGCGTGAGCTCCGTAGCAGTTGAGGGATCGCGACGGCGGGCGGACTGCCCGGTAGCGGCAAGCTCATGCTCGGCCCGGTCAACCCACGGGCGAGCCCCGATCGTCGCGAACACCTCGAGGGCACGCTGAAGGTGTTCCCGGGCTTCACTGCGTCGCTTGGCCCGGCGCAGTGCCTCCCCGAAGCAGAGCTCGGTTCGAGCCCGCTCGAAAGGGAGAGACAACTGGTCGTGCCAGCGGAGCGCCTCTTCGAAATGCTCGTCCCCACCTCC
>Ga0182024_10017106_pt1 | contig 13667 bp, 12 predicted proteins | sample P32metaG_FD_120480 | JGI IMG/M metagenome (GOLD analysis project Ga0182024, IMG submission 120480) | Permafrost microbial communities from Stordalen Mire, Sweden - P3-2 metaG (Illumina Assembly) | ecosystem: Environmental > Terrestrial > Soil > Wetlands > Permafrost | place: Sweden: Stordalen... | reverse complement strand
GCCCGGCTTGGTGGGTGATCACGAAGACACTAGGTGCTACAACTGCGACGCGACCTTGATAAAGCGCAGCAGCTACTTTGTCGAGGAGTACCGTTTAACGCCAGACGGCCGCTGTCCATCCTGTAAGAGCGCGATTCCGGGTCGCTGGTCGGCGAAATTCGAAGGGCAAATTACGGATCGTCCTTTCTTGCCACGACGTGGCTCGCGTTTGGTTACAATTCCGACTTAGGCTCAACTCTCAACTCATGCGAAAACTGCGAATGGCGCTCGCTGGAAGTCGGTCGAGCTTTGCGCGGCTACCCGGACGAGGGCGTCCGGGTCTACGTGAGCGTGGCGGCAACTGGCTCATCCTCGGACTCCTGCTTTTCGCTGGCGCTTGCTCCCCACGAGATTTCCTTACGCGGCGGCTGGCAGCGGATTTGATTGCCGCCTCCGACACATTCAAATCGACTGAGCAGTTCGGACTGCGCACCGGCGTCATCTCGAACAAAGACTATATTTCGCCGGAGAATCTGGTGCTGCAGCGCCATGGCTGGATTACCGGCGCAGCCAAGGCTTGTCCGGCCGCGGTTACGCCTCCACCGTGTTGGCTGGTTGCGCTTACTCCTATTGGGGTCGACACCTTTCACGATCTGATCTCCAATGGCGACGCGAATGCCGGCTATTTCAGCGTGCCGGTGGCGCGAAGGCAACTGATTGGAGTGTCAGGGATCAGCAGGACTGGGGTTAGCGCCGACGTCGAATTTCTGTGGAAGTGGGTTCCGCTGAACGAAGTCGGCGCCGCGCTGTATGCGGGCGGCGTACAGTACAGATCAACGGTGGGATTTCGCCAGTACGACGACGGATGGCGCGTGGTGGAGGGCAGCACGCCGAAGAATGATCAAACCCTCGAAGACGCGTTGAAGAACTCCGAACCCACGCCCTGAGTTACCACCACAAGTGGCGCGAGTAAGTTTTCTGAAGCGCGAGCCAGCGGAACTCGAAAGCTCCGCTGGCTCGACAGACCTTCAAACTTTATTCCAACCCGCTGGCAGTACCGGAAGTTTCCGGCCCAGCATCTGGAGACCACGGCGCGAGGTGCGCCCGGCGATCCTGACTGTAGCAGGACTCATCATCCTGCTGGCAGACTGGATACAATTTGCCCCAGCCCTCGGCAAACAGGATTTGCTGTGATGGAACTCCCATTTTTACCAGCGCATCGCGCGTTGCAAGGGCTCGCAAATCAGACAGGTACACGTTATAAACGATGTCACCCCGCGGATCAGCCTGACCGGCAATGGTGAAGACGACATTGGGATGCGATTTCAGCCATTCCGCATCCTGCTGTAGCGTGGTCTGGTCCTCGGGCTTCAACTCCGAGCGATTGAAATCGAAATAAACGTCCTTAACGTTCTGAACAAATTGCTGCTGCTCGGTCGGCGGCACTGGAGCCGCCTCTTTGGCTCGTTCTGTTGCCACGGGCTCTATCGGGCGTCCGTATGGATCCGCTCCATCTTTGGCATCCGGCACGGCTACTTGCGGATCAACTGGAGCAGCGTTGGAATCTTGAGTGTCATTTGCCGGGGAGGTCGTGCTCGTCGCGCCTGCGGCGTAAGGCTGGGTTGAATCGTTATTCTGGCCCCAGCAAAGGCTGGCGAAAGCCACAATCGTCAAATAGAGAAATACTCGAGTCATGTCGCACCCCCACGACTTTCATAGTGCGCTCATTCGGCATTTTGATGAATCAGGAAAAGTCTGAGAACGAGCGGGGAGATACGGTAGTTTGAGGTTGCGGACAGCGGGTCTGTTAGATAGCTTCGATGAGGGCCGCCAGGAGTGCCGCTCGCTTCGGCAATTCGGAAATAAATATGGATTCATTCGTAGCGTGTGCGCCTTCGCCGACGCCGCCCAGTCCATCTAGCGTCGGAATGCCGAGAGCAGCGGTAAAGTTTCCATCCGAACCCCCGCCGACCGACGCTTCTTCCAGCTTCCAACCGAACTGTCTGGCAATCTCGGTAGCTTTTCTGTAGAGCCCCGCCACGGCCGGCGTGCGTTCCATGGGCGGACGATTCATGCCTCCGCTAATCTCGATTTTGCATTTACGATTGAACGGCTTTAGCGCACGCAGTTTGCGATCGATGATCGAGGCATCTTGTTTATGGGCTACGCGTACATCGAGCACAGCGCTTGCCTCGGCGGGAATAACATTCACTCGCGTGCCGCCTTGCACTGTTCCGACGTTAAGCGTAAGGCCGCGGTTCACGTCGATCAGTTTCGAGATCGCGATAATCTGCTTCGCCAGTTCAAGAATCGCGCTTTGCCCTTTTTTGAAATCGAGGCCTGAGTGCGCGGCCTTGCCGGTGACTGTCAGAACATATTCTCCGATGCCTTTGCGCGCAGTTTTTACGGCGCCTTTAGGTCCATGCGAAGGCTCCAGGACCAGCACGGCTGCGGATTTCTTCGCCAGACTCTCCGTGATCACCCGAGAAGTATCGCTGCCCACTTCTTCATCGGAGACCAGCAGAACAGTCACTGGCCGTTGCAATTTGTCCTCGTTCCACTCTCGAAGCGCCTCAATCGCGTGCAGCATGAATGCGATTCCCGACTTCATGTCGAAGGCGCCGGGCCCCCACAAACGGCCATCGGCAATGCGGCACGGCATGGTCGCCAGCGTGCCCATTGGATAGACCGTATCCAAATGTCCGAGCAGAAGCACTGGCTTGCCGCCGCCAGTGCCGGCGAAATCTACTTGCAGGTGATCGCCGGAGTCCTGCACCCGGTGAAACTTTGCGTGTCCTCCAAGCGCTTCAAATCGACCGGCTAGTAGCGCGCTCAGTTGATCGACCGCCTGCTTGTTGTCGGTTGGCGACTCGATCTCCACCAGTTGGCGGATGGTCTGCACGATTTGCTCTTTGCGTGCTTCGAAATAATTGAACCGATTCGCGACCTCGTTTTGGGAACTGGTTTTTGAAGCTTTCTTGGGCATGCGATCCTTTTCTAGAAGGGCTGACGGCGCGCCGTACAGTATAATCTTCGCTCTCCATCTTTCGCTGTTCGTCGTAACGAGAAAGAGAATGACCGACATTGCTCAGACTGCACCCGAAGGTCCCGGCCCGGCCAAGATTACGCTGGACATCAACGACATTCAGCGTCTTCTGCCGCACCGTTTTCCATTTTTGTTGATCGACCGCATCATTGACCTTGATCGCAAAAAGAGGATTGTGGCCATCAAAAACGTCACGATCAACGAGCCATTCTTCGCCGGGCATTTTCCAGGTTTACCGGTAATGCCGGGTGTGCTGATCGTAGAGGCGATGGCCCAGGCCGGTGGAGTTCTGCTGTTCACCGAAGTGGAAGACCGCGAGAGCAAGCTCGTACTGTTCACCGGAATTGAACGAGCGAAGTTCCGGCGTCCTGTCGTCCCGGGCGATCAACTGCGGATCGAAGTTAATGTTAAAGTCTGGCGCGGCAATGCAGGGCGTATGGAGGGAACGGCGTACGTCGGCGACCAGCGCGCCGCTGAGGCGCTCGTCAGCTGCCGACTGGTTGACCGGTCGCGGACTACAAAAACGTCAGCGCCAACAACAACGGAACCGTAGGAGCCATGGTCGAGGTCCATCCCACAGCCATTGTTGATCCCGGCGCCAAAGTTCATCCCAGTTGCAAGATTGGTCCTTATTGTGTGATTGGACCGGATGTGGAACTGGGAGCGAGGTGCGAATTGCTTTCGCATGCCGCGATCAGCGGCCCCACGACAATTGGGCAAGACAATCGTTTTTTTCCGTTTTGCTCGATCGGGATGGCGCCGCAAGATCTGACTTATGCGGGCGAACCTACCAGGCTCGAAGTCGGCGACCACAACGAGATTCGCGAGTTTGTTACCATCAGCCGCGGCACTGTAAAAGGCGGCGGCGTAACCCGCGTGGGAAGCCACATTCTGATCATGGCGTACACGCATATCGCGCACGACTGCGAAATCGGCGACCACGTTATTTTAGCCAACGCTGCGACTTTGGGCGGCCACGTTAAGGTTGAGGAGTGGGCGCAAGTGGGCGCGCTGTGTCCGGTGCACCATTTTGTTCGCATCGGCGCGCACTCGTTCATTGGCGGCGGCACGACCATTACCCGCGATGTTCTTCCGTTCTCGAAGACTTCGGCTTCTCGTGACGCTCAGGCATACGGCCTTAATGCTACTGGGCTTGAGCGGCGCGGATTCAGTCCGGAACGAATTCGTAAGATTCACCATGCTTATAAAGTTTTACTGGCGTCGAAGCTGAATACTTCGCAAGCTCTAGAAAAACTCAAAGCCGAATCGGGTCGCGGAGAAGATGTGGAATTGCTCATAAAGTTCATCGAAGAGTCGGAGCGCGGGGTGATTAAGTAACTAAGCTCTCAGCTCTCAGCTCTCAGCTGTCTGCTGTCAGCTATCAGCTTTGTCATCCTGAGCGCAGCAGATTCTCCGCGAAGCCGAGAATCTGCGGAGTCGAAGGACCCCGATGTCGTCATTACCCTCGGGCCGGTTTCAGGGAGTTTCTGGAAAAGCCACCTAATAATCAAATGCTGCCTCCCATCGCCGAGAATGATTTTCATTTACACTTGCGGGCGATGTCCGGAAGCAAAGGCAAACTCGGCCTGATTGCAGGCAACGGTCGCTTCCCTTTCCTTATACTCGAAGCTGCGCGTGCTGAGGGGTTTGAAGTGATTGTCGCCGCCATCAAAGAAGAAGCATTTCCAGAAATCGCATCCCACGGCGCCACCGTCCATTGGCTTTCGCTCGGAGAACTTTCTCGCCTGATTGATACCTTCAAGCGCGAGGGCGTGCAGCGCGCGATTATGGCGGGACAGGTGAAGCATAAACAAATCTTTTCGAGCATCCGACCGGATTGGCGTTTAGCCAAACTTCTTCTCTCGCTCGGCACTCGCAACACTGATTCGCTTCTGGGCGCGGTTGCGAAGGTGCTGGCTGACGAAGGCATCGTTCTGGAGAATTCAACTTCGTTACTCGAACCGCTGTTGGCGAAGCCTGGTGTGCTTACCCAACGTGCGCCGTCAGAGCAAGAACTAAAAAACATCGATTATGGCCGTCAGGTCGCGCGCCATCTGACACAGTACGATATTGGGCAGACAGTCATCGTCGCGGAAACCGCCTGCGTCGCGGTGGAAGCGATGGAAGGCACGGATGCGACCATTCAACGCGCCGGTGAACTTATGGCGTCGCTTGAATCGGATGCTTCGACATTAAGCCGCGCGCTCACAGTTATAAAAATCGCCAAGCCGAATCAGGATATGCGTTTCGATGTGCCGGTGATCGGCGTGAATACGATTGCAGTGATGCGCAACGCAGGCGCGACCTGTCTGGCCGTAGACGCTGGCAAATGCCTTCTGCTCGACGGCAACGCGATCATTACCGCGGCGGATGCGGCCGTCATCGCCATTTTGGCGGACTAGGCCGGCCTGGCGCCTGAGGCGCTTCGGCGCGCTGATCGTGAACGAGTTCCCGATGTTGGGACGGGTTGTTTTCTCCGCGCAGCGCGAACACGCGTGAGATCGTGGGCGGTTTGCAAATTCATCCAGAACTCTGCTGAATTCTTGAAATATTCCGCCAGCAGCAAAGCGGTCTCCGGCGTGAGTCCCCGCTTGCCTCGAACTAGTTCGTTAACGCGATTGACTGGAATATTTATTGCTTTTGCCAGTTTCACTTGGGTTAGTCCTAGCGGTTCAAGAAACTCCTTCAACAATATCTGCCCTGGATGCGTTGAAACCCTATGGAGCGGTAGCATTGATTCTCCTTTCTCAATGATAATCAGTACACCTGACATCGCGACAGTTGCTGCCTTCGAACCGGAATACGAGCCGGTACTGCTGATTAACTCGGATACTATAGAAATCCGACATATCGCCCCGTAGTCTTTCCAGCCGATTGGCCGGTGGAACTCGAATATCTTGCAGCGAGAGAGCGGCATTCAGCAAATCCAGCTTGTTCTGGACCCTCTCCCATAAGCTCCTGGAAATGTTACGGGCCGCCTTAGTGTCCTGGCCGTTATAAATATCCTCAGTCGTTTTGTCTCCGAATGAGAGGATCACCGATCCAAACTATACATGGATACCGTGTAATAAGGTAGTATATTGTTTTGTAAGGTCAATCTATCCGGGAGATCGTCATGTCTGAAACTGCCCGTCTATCTGACCAAATACGCCGTGCCTTCGAGGGAGACGCGTGGCATGGCGATTCTGTCATTGAAATTCTCCAAGGCGTCGACGCGGCGATGGCTGCGGCTCATCCCATAAAGAACGCGCACAGCATCTGGGAGTTAGTTTTACATATTGCTGCGTGGGATGGAGCAGTTCTGAAGCGCACCGGTGGCGCGGCGGTAGAGCTGAGTGACGATCAGAATTTCCCGCCAGTCAAGGACGCGAGTGACGCCGCCTGGCGCCGGGCGGTCGAGCATGCCAAACGAACGCATAACGAATTGGTGCAGGCTGTTACTGTTTTCCCTGACGCGCGGCTGGCAGAGCGGGTTCCGGGCAAAACTGAAAGTTACTACAATTTTTTCTATCTGTTCAGCGGCATCGTCCAGCACGAACTCTATCATGCTGGCCAGATTGCATTGCTGAAAAAAGCAGCGACGAAATAAGCCACCGTTGAACCCACGCGCAGCCGTTTGTGATTAAATCAACAGGTCTGATCTGACGGGAACTGACTACCTGACAGCCGATAATTTTATTAACGTCGCTGTGATTGGCGTAGGCGCGTTTGGCCGCAACCACGCCCGCGTTTACCATCAGCTTGCCAAAGAGGGCGCATCAGTACGGCTGGTCGGAGTGGTTGATCCAGATACGGCACGGGCCGACGCAGTCGCGCGTGAATTTGGCTGCCGCAGTTTTGGTTCTATCCAACAGCTCACCACTACGCACAGCGAAGTTCAAGCAGCCTCGGTGGCGGTGCCTACAATCCATCATCTCAGCGCCGCGCAACAGTTAATGGAGGCTGGCGTCGATGTGCTGATCGAAAAGCCGGTGGCAACGTCGCTGGCAGAGGCTGACGAACTCATCCGCCTTGCCGGGACACATGACCGCATTGTGCAGGTTGGTCACCTCGAGCGCTTTAATCCGGCGGTGCGCGCCGCTCTTCCCGTGATCACACGTCCTATGTTTTTTGAAGTACACCGGCTCAGTGTATTCACGCCACGATCTCTCGACGTTGATGTTGTGCTCGATCTCATGATTCACGATCTCGACATCGTGCTGTCGTTTGTGGATTCGCCGGTCAAGGAAGTGCGTGCGGTGGGGTTGCCCATCCTTTCCGGTAAAGTGGACATCGCGAATGTGCGGCTTGAATTCGAATCCGGATGCATCGCCAACTTTACTGCCAGCCGGGTTTCGACCGAGCGCGTACGCAAGCTGCGTTTTTTTCAGCCTAATCAGTATGTATCGCTGGATTATGGGCGACAGGATGTTCTGGTTTTTACTGTGGGCGCGGATGGTGCCGGCGGCGCGCCTTCCGTGAATCCGCAAATTCAAATGGCGAAGCTACCGACAACGAATGAGGAGCCTCTACACGCGGAACTGAAATCGTTTCTGGAGTCGGTCAAGCGGCGCTCTCCGCCTGCTGTCACGCTGGCAGACGGACGCCGCGCTTTAGCTGTCGCGCTGGACGTCGTCGCTGCGATCCATGCCCACGGAAAAAAGATTGATCTTGACCGGCTGCATGCCTGATTTGCCTTCACTAAATGTCAAGTTTTGTAAACATCGATTGACCATGTGGATGCAAGTCCTGAGTTCTGGCACTTTCAAACCTTCGCAGATTTGTGCGAAAGATGCGAAAATAAGATACTGGGCCGCAAACGCCAGCAACTCGAGGCAGCAGACTGAAGCGCTCGGCGACGTGGGGGATGTTCTGTCCTCGCAACTGACCGACGCTGATCCCTCGACTAGCAGGTAGTTCACTCGATGTCTACTACGCAAATCCCGCCTACAAATCCGGCTCCATCGTCACGCCCCCCCGAGGGCGGAGATTTGTACGATGCGCGTTATTGGGAGTCGGCGTATCGCGACATTGTCGAAGCTCCCGCTTTACTTCTACATCTACAGGATGAACTGACGCAGGCGCGGCGGCGCGAGGCTTTTTGGATTTCCGTCGTCGTGCACCTGATAGTTGTGCTGCTGCTATACAATTCGCCCAAGCTGGCAGAGTTCATGCCGAGGCGAGCCGTTATCGTAATGAGCCCGCAGTCGAACCAGAAAGACCTGACTTATCTGGAGTTGCCTCCCGATGAACAGAAGGTCACCAAGCGCCCCGACACGAATATCATTTCCGATAAGGACCGAATAGCGACATCGCACGCGCCGCAGATTGATCGCAAGGAACTGAAAAAAATTCTGGACGCCTCGCGGCCGGGCAGGCCGGGTGCGGGTGCTCCGCAAACGGCGCAACAGCAGCCTGCTTCGCCGGCGCCTGCGGCCAATCAGAATCCGTCGCCCCAGCCGTCTGCCCCGCCTCCGCCACCTCCACAGCAGGTTGCGAAACTGCAAACTCCTGCGCTGACTCCGCAAGCGGCGTTTGGCAGCGGGATTCAGTCTGCAGGCTCAGCTATTGAACAAGCGGCTCGCGCGGCGGCTGCGAATCGCGGAGGGTATGGCGGTGGCGATGGCGGAAATTACGGTCTTGGTTTAGGCGGCAAACCGACGGCCGCGATGGGACCCCTCGAAGTCTTGTCTGACACCATGGGCGTGGACTTCGGACCGTATCTGCAGCGCGTGTTACACGACGTGAAGATCAACTGGTACAACCTGATTCCAGAGTCGGCGCGAGCGCCACTGATGAAAAAAGGCAAAGTCACAATCGAATTCGCCATTCTCAAGAACGGATCAGTCGCGGGGATGAGATTGGTTTCCACTTCCGGCGATGTTGCGCTCGATCGCGGCGCCTGGGGTGGTATCACCGCTTCCAACCCGTTTCCACCCTTGCCCAACGAGTTCGGCGGTCAGTATCTCGCGTTGCGATTCATGTTCCTCTACAACCCCGACAGAGCAGATTTGCAGTAACTCCTCACCGCATCAATTAAAACTAATATGTGGTATCTCTGAATCAGAGGTTAACCTGACAGTTACATGGCCAAGGGACAGGGCGAGAATAAAAATGCTGCGCGCAAAGATCTCGGGAACTTCGAGGGGATGTTGCATACCGGCTTCGCATCGCATTTCCGCGCCGGAGGTTCCCGCTATTCAGAGACGCGTTACAATCCGCTGAACGCTTTTCTGCCGAGCCATCTCGCGGCTTGGATTCCTCACGTCATCCGCTATTGGTTTCACAAAAAGCATCCATTCCGTGACTACACCACGCCGGGCAAAGGCAACGGCATTTTCAAGATTGCCGATCGCGCGACCTTCAGCCTGGTAGGCGACTGGGCAACCGGAACTGACGAAGCGCAAAAAGTAGCGGACTGCGTTGGGCAATTCGGGCCTGACTTCACCATTCACTTGGGAGACGTATATTTCGTGGGCGATGAGAGCGAGGTTAAGGAAAATTTTTTGGGCGAAGCCACGAGCCCCTATCCCCCGGTGAAATGGCCCGCAGGCAAGCTGGGCAGCTTTGCCTTGAGTGGCAATCACGAAATGTATGCGCGCGGCAACGGCTATTTTGAGTCGATCCTGCCGAGAATGGGCCTAAGAAAATCTGGCGCGGATTGGGGTGAGGGGCAATGGGCGAGCTTTTTCTGCCTAGAAAATAAATATTGGCGCATTATCGCGCTCGACACAGGATACAACGCCACCGCCACTGACTGGGGCAAATTACCGCTGTTCGAGAAAAGCAAATTCATTCGCACATCAACCCCCTTTAAGCCGCGATGCAACTTGCCCGAGGCAGTTCTTGCATGGCTTCAAGACACCGTAAACCCTGACGCGGACAATCGCGGCCTGCTGCTTTTAACTCATCACGGATGCTATTCCGCATTCAGCGATTGGTATCAGATTCCTGCCACACAATTGGCGCGAATCATTCATCGGCCCGTGATCTGGTTTTGGGGACACGAGCACAAGCTCACGATTTACGACCGTTACCACGTTCCCGAAGGGATCGAGGCCCATGGCCGCTGCATCGGGCATGGCGGAATGCCAGTCGAGCGTGGACAACTGCCCGATCTCGACTGCCCCTGGCTCGCCTGGGATAATCGTCGCTACCGCAATGGCGAAGACATTAACGTCGGGTTCAACGGACACGCAAATTTGTCACTGGATGGGCCCGAACTCCACATCGAATATGTCGACTTGAATTCCAAGCTGTTGTTCAAGGAAGATTGGAGGATTGATTTGGAATCCGGCGAACTAAAAGGCCCGAAGTTGACGAAGGTGCTGCAAGATCCCTCTCTGCATTTTCGGGAGAACTCAACAGGTTAGTGCTTAGTCGCGCTCGTTGACTTACGCTTCTTCGAACTCCTAACATTGCTCCAGCGCCCGCTTCCGCCATGATCGGCCAAATTATTTCCCACTACCGGGTGATTGAGAAGCTGGGTGGGGGCGGGATGGGAATCGTGTACAAGGCCGAGGATACTCGGCTGCACCGTTTTGTCGCTCTCAAATTCCTGCCCACAGATGTTGCCCGTGACCCGCAGGCCCTCGCCCGCTTTGAACGCGAAGCGCAGGCTGCATCCGCACTGAGCCACCCTAACATCTGCACGATTCACGACATCGGCGAACAGGATGGACAGACCTTCATCGCTATGGAGTTTCTGGAGGGCTTGACGCTCAAGCGGCGTATTGCTGGTCAGCCTTTGGAAATTGAAATCCTGTTAGCGCTTGCTATTGAAATCGCCGATGCGCTGGACGCCGCCCACTCCAAAGGGATTGTTCACCGCGACATTAAGCCGGGCAACATATTTGTCACCCAACGCGGCCACGCCAAAATTCTCGACTTCGGCCTGGCGAAAATTGACTTCACGCGCAGGCGCATCGAGAGCGGATCAAATCCCGACGATCCCACGCTCGAAGACAGAGAGCTTACCACTGGCGGCAGCACCATGGGCACGGTGACTTACATGTCGCCGGAACAAATTGCCGGCAAGGCCTTGGATGCTCGCTCCGACCTGTTCTCTTTCGGTGGGGTGCTCTATGAGATGGCGACTGGCCATCTTGCCTTCGATAGGCCGACGCTGGGCGCAACTTTCGGCGCCATCCTGCACGAGCAGGCTCTTCCGGCAAGTCACTGGAATCAAAACTTGCCGCCCGCAATGGAACAGATCATTGCCAAGGCATTGCAGAAGAATCGAGAGCTACGCTACCAGAACGCAGCTGACGTGCGAGCAGATTTGCAACGCATAAAACAGAGCTACGAAAGCGGGCGCGTTTCTGCGATGGGTTCTGGTAGCTTTGCTGCGCACAGAGTGCCTGCAGCGTGGATTGGCAGGTACTGGAAACTTATGGTACCCATCCTGCTGTTCGCATTGCTTGCGGCTGGCGGTCTTTATTATCGGTCGCATCGAAACCGAAGCTTGACCGAAAAAGACACCATCGTGCTCGCCGACTTTGCCAATAGCACGGGCGACGCAGTGTTCGACGATACGCTGAAGACGGCGCTCACCGTTTCCCTGCGGCAATCCCCATTCCTGAATGTGCTGTCGGATAGGGAAGTGACAAAGACGTTGCAACTGATGACTCGTCCCGCCAACACAAAACTGACGCCGGAACTAACTCGCGAGCTCTGCCAGCGGGCTCACAGCAAGTCGTATATTGCGGGAGCAATCGGCAGCTTGGGCAGCGAATATGTGTTGGGATTGAAAGCGGTGAATTGCCAGTACGGCGGCACACTGGCGCAAGAGCAGGTAACGGCTGTGTCTAAAGACAAAGTGCTGGACGCGCTCGGCCAGGCAGCATCAAGGCTGCGCGGGAAGCTGGGAGAATCTCTGGCTACGGTGCAACAGTTTGATGTACCGCTGCAACAAGCCACCACGTCTTCGCTGGAAGCTCTCAAAGCGTACAGCCTTGGTGGAAAGGCTTTTCACGAGAAAAATACCGCTACTGCGTTGCCGTATCATCAACGGGCGATCGAGCTTGATCCGAGTTTTGCCATGGGCTATAGAGCCGTGGGCGCCGACTACTGGAGTATGGGCGAAGTAGGGCGGGCCAGCGAGTATTACACAAAAGCATTTCAACTGCGCGAACATGCCAGCGAACGAGAAAAATTGGACATCACAGCCGATTACTATAAAGATGTCACTGGAGAGCTGGATAAAGCCGCGCAGACGTATCAAGAGGAAATTGAAACTTATCCACGCGATGCCGGAGGCTACGGCAATCTGGGCACCGTCCTCGCCCAGCAGGGCCAGTACGAAAAAGCTACGGGGGTCACAAAACAAGCCTTACGCCTGGCGCCGGAGGCATTGTATCGATATGTGAATCTGGTCAACTACAGCCTCGCCTTGCAACACTTCGACGAAACGCGACAGATAGGTCAAGAGGCGAAAGCGCGAAAACAGGACGATGTTGTCCTGCACAATGCTCTCTACGGCCTCGCCTGCCTGACCGCGGATTCCGCCGCAATGGCAGCACAGCAACAGTGGTTTGCCGGCAAGCCGGACTATGAAAACTTTGGTCTCGCGCTCGCGTCCGATACCGAGGCGTACGCAGGTCAGGTCGTCAAAGCGCGGGAGTTGAACAAACGGGCAGTGGAAACCTCCATACAAGCCGACAGCAGAGAAAGCGGAGCGATATTCACGGCGAATGCCGCCGTGCAACAGGCCGCCTATGGCGGCTCCGCCGAATCTCAACGTTCAGCCATGGCGGCGCTGAAACTGGCTCCCACTAGTCAGGCTGTGCAGGCGGAAGCCGCGCTTGCATTTGCCATGGCTGGAAACACCGAGCGAGCCGAGGCTTTGGCACAAGATTTAGAAAAACGCTTTCCCTTGGATACGCAGATGCAGTCGCTCTGGCTGCCAGCGATTCACGCACAGGTGGCTCTCGATAGAAAAAATCCGCAGCTGGCTTTGAACCAGCTGCAAACTTCTTCCCCAATCGAATTGGGACTCATTCAGTTTGTCAATAATATTTCCTGTCTTTATCCGATTTATGTGCGCGGCGAAGCTTACCTCGCAGCCGGGCAAGGTAACGCTGCGGCCGCTGAGTTTCAAAAGATCATCGATCACAGCGGAATCGTCTGGAACTGCTGGACGGGGGCATTGGCGCATCTGGGCGTGGCTCGTGCCAATGCGTTACAGTCGAGAAGTTCCCAGGGCGCCGATGCCGATGCCGCTCGTGTCCGCGCGCTCGCGGCCTACAAAGAATTCCTCACGCTCTGGAAAGATGCCGACCCAGATGTTGCTGTTCTGAAAGAAGCTAAAACCGAGTACGCGAAACTTCACTAAATAAAAACTTCATCATCAACTGTCGCAGTATTGGGATACAGGATTGGCTCTGTCGAATTATTGTAGCGCCGGCATCTTGCCCCCGGAGGGAGGGCGGGATGCCCTCACGACAGCCGCCCCGGACGGCGGCGGTACAAAAACTGGCGGGCCGAATTTCGCCGGTCAAAAAAAAGTATCCCTGAGGATCTACTGTAAGCATCCATTAGGCTAAGACGCGCATAAGGATGACATCATGAAAATCGGATTTATTGGTTTGGGAAATATGGGAGCCGCAATGGCCCGCAATCTGATAAAAGCGGGCCACGACCTAATCGTTTACAACCGCACGCG
>Ga0182024_10017105_pt1 | contig 13667 bp, 8 predicted proteins | sample P32metaG_FD_120480 | JGI IMG/M metagenome (GOLD analysis project Ga0182024, IMG submission 120480) | Permafrost microbial communities from Stordalen Mire, Sweden - P3-2 metaG (Illumina Assembly) | ecosystem: Environmental > Terrestrial > Soil > Wetlands > Permafrost | place: Sweden: Stordalen... | reverse complement strand
CGCCGATCACAGCGAACTTCCGCGAAGGGTTGAGCGTGCTCCAGTACTTCATCTCGACGCACGGAGCTCGTAAGGGCCTCGCCGATACGGCGCTCAAGACGGCCAACTCCGGGTATCTCACCCGGCGTCTCGTCGACGTCGCGCAAGACGCGGTCATCGCCGAGTTCGATTGCGGGACGCTCGACGGCATTCGCGTCACGAAGCTCGAGGACGCAGGCGAAGTCATCCAGCCGCTCGCGGACCGCATCCTCGGCCGCGTCGCGCTCGAAGACATCGTGGATCCGCTCACCGGCGAGGTGCTCGTTCCGGCGAACACCGAGCTCGACGAGCCCACGGTCATGTCGATCGAGGAGGCGGGCATCGAAGAGGTGGTCATCCGCTCGGTGCTCACCTGCCAGACCAAGCGCGGCGTGTGCGCCAAGTGCTACGGACGAGACCTCGCCCGCGGCTACAAGGTGAACATCGGCGAAGCGGTCGGCATCATCGCCAGCCAGTCGATCGGCGAGCCGGGCACGCAGCTCACGATGCGCACGTTCCACATCGGAGGCGCCGCGGCGCGCGGCAAGATCGAGCAGAGCTCGCTCGAAGCGCGCAACGACGGCTTCGTGCGCGTGCGCGGCGCGACCCTCGCCAAGAAGCGCGACGGTGTCGTTCACGTCATGAACCGTCACGGCGAAGTCGTCGTCGTCGACGACACCGGGCGCGAGCGCGAGCATCACCGCCTCGTGTACGGCGCGACCCTCAAGGTCGCCGAGGGCGAAAAGGTGAAGGCGGGCCAACTCCTCGCAGAGTGGGACGCGTTCGCCATGCCGATCCTCACGGAGGTCTCGGGTATCGCCAAGTTCGGCGACATCGTCGAGGGCGTCACGATGATCGAGAAGCTCGACGAGGTTACCGGCCTCTCGCGCAAGGTCATCGTCGAGTCGCGTGCCGCGGATCTCCGCCCGCGTGTCTCGATCAAAGACCCGAAGACGGGCCAGACCTTGAAACTGCCGAACTCGCTGCTCGAGGCTCGGTATCTCCTTCCGGTCGGGGCGAACATCGTCGTGCAGGACGGCGATCTCCTCGAGGCCGGCGAGGTCATCGCCAAGATGCCGCGCGAGACGACGAAGACGCAGGACATCACGGGCGGCTTGCCGCGCGTGGCCGAGCTCTTCGAGGCGCGCAAGCCGAAGGACCACGCCATCATCGCCGAGATCGACGGCGAGGTGTCGTTCGGCAAAGACACGAAGGGCAAGCGCAAGGTCGTCATCACCCCCTTCAGTCACGACGGGCACCAGCTCACCGACCAGGCGCGCGAGTACCTGATCGCAAAGGGCAAGCACATCCAGGTTCAGCCGGGCGATCGCATCCGCGCCGGCGAGCCGCTCATGGACGGGCCTGCCAACCCGCACGACATTCTTCGCGTGAAGGGCGAGAAGGAGCTGGCGGCGTATCTCGTGAACGAGATCCAGCAGGTTTACCGCCTGCAGGGCGTTGCCATCAACGACAAGCACATCGAGGTCATCGTTCGGCAGATGCTTCGCCGCGTTCGCATCAAGGACGTGGGCGACACGAACTTTCTCATCGATGAGCAGATCGAGAAGCACGTCTTCGAGAAAGAGAACCAGAGGGTCATTGAACGCGGCGGCAAGCCGGGTATCGCCGAGCCTCTGCTCCTCGGAATCACGAAGGCGTCTCTCTCGACGGAGTCGTTCATCTCGGCATCTTCGTTCCAGGAGACGACCAAGGTGCTCACCGAGGCGGCGATCTGCGGCAAGACCGACACGTTGCGCGGCTTGAAGGAGAACGTCATCATGGGACGCCTCATCCCGGCGGGTACCGGTCTTGCGGCCTACAAGAAGCTCAACGTGGTCATCGAAGGCGAGGAGGACCGTTACGTTCCGTCTCGCGAGGTCGAATCGATGAGCGCGGTGAACGAAGAGTAAGCTCAGTTACCGTGCTTGGCCTGGCTGAGGATCGCCAGAGCCACGAGAGTACCCAGGCCGAGCAGAAGGAAGAGAAGCGCGCCCCAAGCGAGGGCGCGCTTCCTTCGCCCGCCGTTGAGCTCGTCGGGCAACATCCCCTCGTCGAACGGCTCGAGGTCGACGCTCGGAAGGGGCGGGCGCGCGACCAGCGAGACCGTCGCTGCCGGCAATGGGGCGGGGGCGGGCCTCGCGATCTCTACCGCCGCAACGGGCGCCGTCGCGGATTGGATAGGGACCTGAGGGGGCGCGGCGACTTGTTGAGCGCGCGCCCGCGCCGCCACTTGAAGCGTGGCGAGCTCGAGCTCGGCTCGCGCGATCCGTGCCTCCGCGTCGCGCTGCCACGCGAGCGCGGACGACAGCGCATCTTCCACCGCGACGCGAATCGCCGCACGGAGCGTCTCCGCGGCCCCCGCATCCGTCGCGGCGGGCGGCGCAGCGACGGGCGCATGCACCGCGGGCGCCGCAGCACGTATCTCGGCGACAACGGGTAGAGCCGGCGAAGGCGGCGCGATCTTCGGTTGCGCGGGAAGGGTCGGCGCGGCGATCGGTGCAGCGACCTGCGGCACTTTGGGAGCCGCAGGAGCGAGCGGCGCGACAGCCGGCGGTCGCGGCGAGACGCCGCCTCCCGGCGCAGGTTGCGGCACCGTTGTTTTCGGTGCCAAAGGGGGAGCGCCCGGCCGATGAGCGGCGGCCGGCGGTCGCGGCGCAGTCGCGATGGCGGGGGGGCGCGGCTTCGTCGGCTCTACTGCGGGCTTGGCCCGAGGGGCGTCGCGCTCCGGCACAGCCTCCAGATTGAATCAACTCGGCCCTTGTGGCTACTAGGAACCTAAAACCGCCGGCTTCGGCGCTTCGGACGCGTGCCTTCGGCGGACCCATTCGTGCATCACGATCCCTGCGGCCACAGCCACAGGAAAAGAGTGGTTGACCCCGTACATGGGGATGCCAATCACGTCGTCCGCGCGGTCGACGAAAGTGCGCGGCAGACCCTCGCGCTCGCTCCCAAAGGCCAGAACCACGTGCCGGGGGAAGCCAAGGACGGCGTGGAGCGAGCGGCGGGCGTGGTCCTTCTCGATCGCCCACACCGGGCGCCCCCGCACCGCTTCGAAGAACGCGTCGTCGCCCGGGACGCGGATCAAGGTCTCGTACTTCTCCATGCCCATCGACGCCTTCGGATAGTAGGGCTCGTTCCCGATGACGAAGATCTCTCGAGCCAGGAAGCTATGCGCGACGCGAATGACCGCGCCCACCGCGAAGGCGTTGCCGAAGCTCCGGATCGCGACCGAAAAGTCGTGACGCAACGGAGCGAGTGCGGCGCGTACCTCCTCGGGGGATTCGGCGATAGGCGGGACGAGCGCCATCAGCGTCTCTTCTTGCCGGGGGAAGGACGCCCTTCACCGCCGCCGGTCGCAGACCCATACGCTCGCTGAGCCGCCGACCGGCTTGCGACGAGCACCGCCTGCCCTTGGCGAGACTCGGGGTGCACGCTCGCGAACCCTTCGGTGCGAGCAAAACCCGCGAGATCGCCCTTGTGCGACTCCATGTACGCGCTGAAGCGGCCCCAAAACGCGCGCCCTTCTTCGTCGGGCAGTCGCGTGCCGTCCACGAAGACTGCAAGGCGCGACGGGCTGCTCATAGGATCCCGTACTGCTTGAGCCGGCGATAGAACGTGCGCCGCGGGACCCCGATCATCTTCGACGCCTGCACGCGGTTCCAGTTGCAGGCCGACAGGGCGTTCAAGATGCGCTCGCGCTCCGTATCCTTGAAATCGGTCCTGCTCTGCACCGGGACCGAGCTGTCTCGGGCGCGGCCGGCGGGGGTGCCCGAGACGCGCCCTCTCGCGTCCGGGAGCTCGAGATCCTCCATCGCGATCTCGCTCTCTTCGCCCATCAGCCATGCGTTCAAGAGCGCGTGCTCGAGCTGGCGGACGTTGCCCGGCCAGTCGTACGCACACAATCGCCTCAGCGCGTCGCGCTCCACGCTCTTTCGTTCGCGCCGGTAGCGCGCCGCGAAGAGCGTCAGGAAGTGATCGATCAAGGGCGGAATATCGTCTCGCCGTTCGCGCAGCGGCGGGATCGCGAGCTGTACGACGTTGAGACGGTAGTAGAGGTCTTCCCGGAACGTCCCTTCTTCCACCATCTGCGCAAGGTCGCGGTTGGTCGCCGCGATGATCCGCGTATCGATAGGCTCTTCCTTCGCCCCGCCGACTGGGCGCACGGTCTTCTCCTGCAGCGTGCGGAGAAAGCCTGCTTGCATCTTTTTGGGGAGCTCGCCGATCTCGTCCAGCAAGATCGTCCCCCCTTCCGCCTCGCGAAACAGCCCCTTGCGATCGCGGTCGGCTCCCGTGAACGCTCCGCGCACGTGCCCGAAGAGCTCGCTCTCGAGCAGGTTCGCCGGGATTGCCCCGCAGTTGACGCCCACAAAAGGCTTTTTGGCCCGCGCCCCCGCATCGTGCACCGCACGCGCGACCACCTCTTTGCCTGTCCCGCTCTCACCGGTCACCAAGAGCGGCACGTCCGTGTCCTTCACCCGGTCCATGAGCGAATAGAGCTTGCGCATCGACGCGCTCGTCCCGACGAGCCCCGCGTACCCGAAGTGCCCCCGGAGCTCGGCGCGTACCTGCTTCAAGTCACGGCGCGCCGCGGTGAGTTGCTCGGTGCGCCGCCCGAGGATCTCGGCGAGCTTGTCGCGCGCCTGTTCGAGCTCGACGTTGGCCTTCGCGAGCGCTTCAGTGCGCGCGCGGTTCTCTTCGAGGAGACGCGCGTTCTCGATCGCGATTGCCGCCTGGTCGGCGAAGGCACGAAGCGTCGGCAGCTCCGCCTCGAACTGCTTGCCCGGGCGGATCCGTGTCTCGAGGTACAGCGCGCCGATCGTCCGCCCGACCGGCGGCGACCCACGGATAGGTACGCACGCGATTGACTGGATCATGAGCTGGTGGACGCTCACCGCTTGCGCGAGACGCTCGTCGTCTCGTGCGCTCGTCGCGATCACGGGTTCCCCCGTTCGCACGACCGTCTCGGCGACACTTCTCGAAAAGTCCGCGTGAGGTTCGTCGCCCTTGCGGTGCCGCGCCGCGTGCGCCGACAGTTCTCCTTGCTCGTTCGCGAGGACGACGAACCCGCGCTCGGCGCCGAGCAAGGCGATCGCGTAGTCGGTCACCTTGGTCAGGAGTCGGGGTAAATCGTGCTCGGTCGCGAGCTCGCGCGTGATCTCGAAGATGAGTGCGAGCCGCTCCTCGGTAGGGCGTGGTCCGCCGAGAAGCGTCGTGTTCGAACCGCGCAGCCCCGGACCGACCCCCGGCGTGGGGGCCGGAGCGACGCGCTTGCCGAGAGAGTTCGCGGGGACCGTTGCGAAGTGCGCTTGCCGCAAGGAGCGCCGGCGTGGGTCGTCCCAGAATACTTCGCGGAGGTCGCGCGGCAGCTTCGCGGCCGTCTCTTCGAGCATCGCGAGCGCGCTGTCGATGTCGCGGTGCGCGAGCGCGCTATTGCCCTGCGAGGTCGCGAGCCGTGCCCGCGCGTCGAGAGTGCGCCACGCCCACTCTCGCCGACCCGCCTTCTCCGCGTCCTCGAGCGCTTCGTCGAGCGCCGCTCGCGCAGTGGCCTCGTCTCCGGCGAGAAACGCGATCGCCCCCTTTACCAACCCCGCGAGCGCCTCGTGCTCGAGAAACCCCTTGTCGCCCACCTTCTCGCGCAGAACGGCGAGCTCGCGCTCGAGTTCGTGCGCTTTGGCTGCGGGATCGCGTGTCCTCGCGAGGAGACCCTCGAGCCTCGCTTCTGCCGCGTCGAGCGGTCGCCCTTGCGCGTCGCGGGCGGTTGCGCACGCCTCGTAGAGCTCCGCGGCGCGCACGAGATCGAAGGTGCGCGCCATGAGATCCGCTTGCAGCCCGAGCAGATCCGCGCGCGCTACGGCGCTCAGCTGGTCCTTTTGCGCGAGGAGCGACTCGATCGACGCGCTCGCCCGCGCGTAGCGACCGAGGTAAAGGTCCAGGTTCGCGAGGTTCATGAGCGCTTGCTGCATCGCGACGAGCGCGCCCGTGCGCCTCCCCATGTCGACGGCCGCCTCGAGGTGACGAAGTCCGAGCGCCAGGTCGCCGTCGAATTGCGCGAGGTTCGAGAGGTTGAGCCGGATGGTGGCAACTGTCGCCGCGTCGCGGGCCTTCTCCGCCTCGGCGAGAGCTTCCTCGTACGTCGCCCGCGCCGCGGCGTTCTGCCCCGATCTCTGCTGAGCGATGGCGAGCGAACACAGAGCGATGGCATGGACTCGCCGGTCGTTCGATTTGCGCGCGATCTCGACGGCTCGAGCGAGCTCCGCCTTCGCGAGCGTGTCTTTTCCGTCGTACACGAGCGCGAGTCCACGGATGGCGAGCGCGTCCGCTGCGAGGGCGTCGTCGGAGGTCACGCGGATGACCTCCTCGGCCGTGTCGCCCGCTTCCTTGTAGCGGCCGGCGCGCAAGCACGCACGCGCGCGCGTCACTTGCCAGACGCGCTTCAGCGGGCTCTTCGTGGCCGGTGCTTGCACCGCGTCGAGGATCGCGAGCGCTTCGGCCGCCTCGCCCCTGCCGTACGCGACCCGACCGCGCGCGACGGCTATCCTTACTGTCTCGTCCCCGGCAAGCGGTGCCCCGAGCCGATCGAGCTCGCGCGTCGCCTCGTCGAATCGCCCCGTGTCGAGCAGTTGGTCCACGTTCGCGAGCCCCTCGCGACGGTCCGTCGAGGGGGGAGGCGTCGTCCCCGGAGGCGCCGCGAGGATGGCGTCGACCTCCTCTTTTGACACGACGGCGCGCCCCGCGAGCCGCTTGATGAAGGCGCGCAGCGGCCCGGGGCGCGCGCCGCTCTTGGCGATGAGATGCAGACGAATCGCGTCGGGGAGGGACGGCATCGCGCGCTGCACCAGTTCGTCGGCGGTGCGCGCGTCGAGCGCCGGCACGAGGAACGTCGCGCACGTCTTGGAGGTCAAGCTGGACGCGAGCTCCACGCCACACGTCGCGACGACCCGCGCGCCGCGATCCGCCGCGTGCCGGATCGCGTCGCGCGCCGCGTCGTCGAGTGCGCCCACGTCGTCGACGATGAGCACGAGCTTCGCCATTTCCGGGTCGCCGGCGAGCCGCGTCGACCAAGGCGCGAGCTCGAGCTCCACGGCTTCGCGTGACGTCATGCCGCCGGGCCGCAGCGGGGGTGCCGCGATGGTGGCGAGCGGGCGCCCTTCGACGCCGAGCGTCCATGCGAGGCGCCGGGCGAGCGTCGTCTTGCCCGCCCCCTCGGGTCCCTCGATCGCCAGCGCCCCCCCCGGTTCGAGCGCGTTCATCTCGGCGAGAAGCGTCTGCGCGGCGATCTCATTGCCGAGCACGGGCCACGCCACGTCTTCGCGGAACATCTTCGCGGCGAGGCCTGCGGCGAGGCGGAGCGCGCTCGCCAGCTCGTCGACGCTCGGATAACGCGCGCTCGCGGCGCCCTCGGTCGCGCGTGCGGCGATCTTGGAGAGGGCCGCGCGCGTCGCGGGATCGAGCTCGTCGCCCCGGCGCTCGAGCGCATCGGCCAGCGTCGCGCCCAGCGCATACACCTCCGCACGCACGGTGAGCGCTTCGCCGAGGAAGAGCTCCGGAGCCGCGTACTTCGGCGTCAGCCCTTGCGGAATCGTTCCGCCTTCGCGCCACGGAGCGGCGAGCCCCAGATCCACGAGCGTCGCTTTTCCGCCTTCGCCCACGATCACGTTCGCCGGCTTGATGTCTCCGTGCAGGAGCCCGGCGCGATGCAGCACGGTGAGCTGCTCGCTCGCGCGCGCGAGAGGTTCGATCCACGGCGTGCCGCTCGGCATGTCGAGGATGTCCTCCATGCTCTCGCCTTGCACGAGCTCGCGGACCATGAACCGTCGTTTGCTCTCGGCCAGCGCGCCGAACGCGACGACGCGCGGCACCCCGAGCCCTTCGAGCCCCGAGAGCGCCATCGCCTCGCGTACGAGCGCCATGACCTCGCTCTCACCGGCATTGTCCGCGAGCACCTTGAAGGCGAGCGGCTCGTCCGTCACCTTGTCGCGAACCGCCCACACCTCGCCTCCCCCCCCCGCGCCCAGGCGCTTCACGGCCTCGTAGCGAGGCGGGATCGCCAGCACCGCGGTTCTCTTCTACTTCTTTTCGGGCTGCTCGAGAGCCTTCTTCTCGGGCTGCTCCAGACCGTAGTCGGCGCTGAAGCCGAACCAGAATCCGGTGATCGAGAAGCCCACGCCGAATCTCGCTTCGAGCTGCTTGAGAAACTTGAAGCGGAGCCCGAGCTGAGGGATCGAGATGTGGGGGAAGATGTTCGGCACCGACCCGCCGCCGGTCCAGAACGGGTCGACGTAGCCGCCGACCTTGGCGGGCCCGCTGCTGTGGTCAGAGGGCGAGCAGCCGGCGCCAGGACCGGAAGTGGGGCCAGTGTTGATGTTCGGGCACGGAGCGTAGTAGACGCCGTTGTTGCCAGGGAGGGCGCCGGGCGTGTTCGCGGAGGTTGCATAGACCCAGTTTTGCTGGAGGCTGCCGAAGAGGACGCCGAGCCCGACGCCGAAGCCGTACTCGAAGTCGACGTTCGGTGCGACTTTGGCCGACCAGAGTAGATCCGCGGTCAAGTAGATCGCGCCCAGGTCGCTATTGACGATGGACCAGTTGCCCGCGACGTCCTGCTCGTTCTTCTGGAGGAACAGCACGTTGCCTCCGGTACCGTAGGACGTGTACGAGACCGCCGGGATGATGGAGAAGTTGTCTTTTCGGATGTCGACCTCGAGACCAGCGGTGTTCGAATAGAAGGTCTTGCCGCCACTGACGAAGATGTTCTCGAACGCCTGGGGGATGATGGTCCCGCGGTAGCGAGCCCCGATGAAGTAGTAGCTCTTGCTCGCCTTCTCGAAGACGTCCGTAGACGTCCCGGCGTTCGGGTCGGCGGCTCCCGGGTTCACGACGATGGCGGCCTCGGTCGCCTTCTTGGTCGAGGCGTCGGCCGTCGCCGTCGCGCCCGGGGTGGTGACCGAGACACTCGCGTCCGCAGCCGCGGGCGGTGGCGGGGTGTCTGCCGCTTTCGCGACTTGCGTCCCGGTGACGACGGCCAGTGCCAACGCTGCACCCAGGGGTGCCGAACCATTCCTCATGGGACTCCTCATTCGCTTCTTGCGCCTTGAGTCATGGCATGCCAGGGATGGGCCCCTCTTGGGCAATGCCGGGCCGGGATGCTACACTAGGTCACGTCCGCGAGGGGAAATCCGCGGAGGCGCGGCGCATTGATCCTCCACGGGCGAGACGTCGAGCAAGTGATCGACCGCGGCGAGCGCGGGTCTTTTCGCAAAGAAATCCTGATCACGCCGGGAAAGGTGCCTCTCGCCATCGTCCGCAAGCGGTGGGCGGCAACCCTCGACGAGACGAAGGCTCCGGTTCTCTTGATCCACGGCTTCGGCCAGAACCGCTACGCTTGGCACCTGCCGTCGCGCAGCCCGGCGAACCATCTCGCCCGCGCCGGATTCGACGTCTACAACCTCGACTTGCGCGGCCACGGGCGGTCGCGCGCCCTCGGCGGCGAGCGATCCGGAAAGCTCTTCGACTACGTGGCGGAGGATCTGCCGCTCGCGCTCGAGGAGGTGCAGCGGCACGCCGGCCCGCGCCCCGTCTTCCTCGTGGGGCACTCGCTCGGCGGGCTCGTCAGCTACGCCGCCGCGCCGCAGCTCGACGGAGCGATCGCCGGGATCGTGTCCATCGGCAGCCCCTACCATTTCACGCGTGGGTCGGTACCGCTCACCGCCATGAGCTACTTCCTGCAAGTCGTCTCGCGTGCCGGGATTGCGCCATACAACGCACCGATCCCGGTGGGCGTCTGGGGGCGAGTCATGCGCTCGACGTCACGCCTCGCCGAGAGCCGAGTCAGCCCGCTCCCCATCCGTGGCTGGCACGCGGGGGCCATGGAGCCGCACGTGCTCGACGAGCACCTTCGCCTCGCGTTCGACCGGGCCGGCCTCGTGGAGGCGCTCGAGATGTTCACGTGGGCGCGCGACAAGCGCTTCTTCGGCGCGGCGTCGGATTGCGCCGACCGCTTCGCGCGCCTCGACGTGCCGCTTCTCGTCATCGCGGGGGCGAACGACGACCTCGCGCCGCCGGCGAGCGTCCGCCCGGGGTTCGTCGCCAGTCAATCCCGGGACAAGACGTACCAAGTCCTCCCTCTGGGTCATATCGACCTCCTCGTCGGCAAAGACGCGCCGCTCATGACGTGGCCGCTCGTGACGCGCTGGTTGACGGAGCGTGCGGCGTAGGGGCGGCGCCACCCCTCTTTGCCCTTCGTACGCATCGTCCCTTTCTCGGTTGGCGTCTCGACTCCCATCGACGGCATCCCGAGGTGCGCGCGAAGGGTCTCCTCGCGTGGCGCGGGCCGCTCCTCGCGTCCGCGCCGCCGCTTCCGAAACGGAGGGGGCACGCGGCGAAGTGTGTAAGGATCGCGTGACTCTTCGCGAATCCCGTCCTCGCCTTCGCACGGCGTCCTCACGAATCGCGAGAGCGTCCTGCGGTTCGTGCAGAGCATCCCGTCGTTCGCGTAGAGCGTCGCCTTCTCTCGATAGAGTTGCCCACGCTTCTCTCATGGCGTCCGTTCGATCTCGTGGAGCAGCCGTCGGTGCCGACAAAGATATCCTTCCGAATGAGTAGCGCGTCCGTCGGAATGGATGGAGCATCCGTCCCCACGTGGACGGACGTTCTGCGAAGACCGCGAGCATCGAAACAAAGACGCACGGCAGCTCTGCGAGCTCCGAGAGCAGCCGTACCAGGACCGAAAGCGTCCCTGCGAATGACCACGGCATCTCTTCTGGTGTCTCTCGCTCCCCGACGAGCCCCGACCGCTTCCGTCGCTCCACGGGCAGCATCCCGACGTCTTCGTAGGGATGCCCGACGAATAGAGACGGACGCCGCTGCAAATGACGACGGATGCTCCACGAACGTCGAGGGTTCCTGTGCGAGCGCGTCGGGATGCCCCCGAAGTTCCTCGAGCACCCTTCGGAGCACTTGGCGCGACCCTGCGCACGCGTGAGGGAGCGATACCCACTCCGAGGGATGCCCTGCCTATCCGGGGGGATGCTCTGCCCCTTCCTGAGGATGCCCCGCGTGTTCGGCGGGCATCCCCTGGCAGATTCAGCGACGCCCTCCTCGTTCTCCGAGCATCGCGACGCCCTCGCGGCCGTCCCGTGGGGACTCCGCGAGGCGCATCGCGTCCTCGCAGCAGCGCCGTCCGCGTCCGCTACGACTCCTTCTTCAGAAGCGCCACGCCGAGAGAGTGACCGAGCTTTAGGGCAGGCGGGTCGAGGCCCGGCTACGCTTACGCGCAGAGGATGTAACAGATGCGGCTGGAGCCGCTCGGAAGGGGCGCGCTGACGCTGCCGTCCGCGCAGGGGATAGGACTCGAAGTCGGAGACACACAATACGGTGGCGCGGGATCGACGATGCATTCGCCCGAGAAATAATGTGTCGCGTCAGGGCAGACACCGGCGTCGGTTACAGCCTCTCCAAGGCAGGAGCCTGAAATGACGCATAATTGCGCCGGGTCGCAGAACGCGTCCCCACAAGCGAGTAGCCCGCCGTCCGAGGGGCCGTCTGTGTGAGTGAAAGTGCCGTCCGTCGAGCCGCTGTCGACCACGTCGGCCTCCCTAAAAGCGGTTTCGCCGCAAGCGACCGCCGAAAGCGCGAGAAGAAAGACGAGACTGCGAAATATCATTGGCGAGCTCCGCCCCTTCGCCCTTGGCGAATCGTGTGCTCTGCAGTTGACGCATCATACGTGCCAATCGCACGCGGGGATTTAACGGTGCCGGAAATAGGCAGATCGACATGCGCTCGGTGGCGCAAGCTGTGCCGACCATGACGGCGGTGCCCGTACGCCAGGCTCGGTGGAAGCAGACGCGCGCCGCCACGACTTCGTCCGTAGCACAGGGTTCGCCCTCGGCTCATACTCCGCGAATGATCGCTGGCTTTCTTTCCTTTCCACGATGCGTCTGCTCTCTCGCAGTGGCGGCTGCCTTCTGGAGCGCCACAGCAGGCTCTTCGCATGCCGTTTGTAACGATCCCCCATGTGCCTGGATTATTGAGGACGTTGGTGCGCCATCGGACGCGCCGAGCGACGCTGGCGACGCGGGCTAGGCGAGAGTGTTCCTCACGCGGTACTTCTTCCGGGTTCAGCCGCTCTCCCGGCAAAGCGGATCGCCTACGGTTGCGTACTGTCCCGCTTGCCGTTCTTTCGCGACTCTTCCTGGGAGCGCTGCATGCGGCCCACTTCTTCCTCGAGCCGGCGGACTGTGCGCCTCAAGTCCTTCACTTCGTCCTCGGTCGCCAGGGCCATGGCTTTGGCCAGCTTCTCGACGTGGTCTTGGGTGAACGATTGCACCTTGCCCGGTACGGCCATGAGCTGCATCACGGTCTTCATGAAGCGCGGGTCTGCCATCCATCTCAGGACGCGAGGGTCGCTCATGACCCTCATGCCCTGCTTCATCAGTAGGTTCTTGAAGCTTCCTTCATCGCTCATGGAGGGGACAGTTCAATCCTTTGCGTCGCCGCGGGCGAAGATCGACGCCACGTAGTTGAGGACGTCGGTGGCGCTCACCTCGTTGTAGCCGAAGTTCTTGATGAGCCGCGACTTGATGATGTCGATCTTCTCTTGCGTGTCCTTGTCGACGACGGCGGACACGAGCGTCTTCAGCTTGATCGAGTCTTTCTGGTCTTCGAAGAGCTTGAGCTCGAGGGCGCGGCGGAGCCGGTCGTTGGTGTTCCACTGGAACCTCTTGCCGTCGACCGCGAGCGCGCCGATGAAGTTCATGATCTCGCGACGGAAGTCTTCCTTCCGGTTCTCGGGGATCTCGATCTTCTCTTCGATGGATCGCATGAGCCGCTCGTCCGGCTCTTCGTCTTGCCCCGTGTAGCGGTTCTTGACCTTCTCTTTCAGAGTGAACGCCTTGATGTTGTCGACGTAGTTCGCCGCGAGCTTCTGCACCGCGTCTTCGTCCGCGCTTATGGCGCGCTGGACTTCGTTCTTCACGATGTCCTCGTACTCGCGCTTCACCAGGCCGATGATCTCCGCATACTTCTTTCGTTGCTCGTCGCTCGTGATGAGCGAATGGTGGCGAAGCCCCTTGTCGAGCTCGTTCATCACCATGAACGGGTTAATTGTCCCTTCGCCCGCGTCGTTGACGAGCGCGTTCGAGATCTTGTCCTGGACGTAGCGCGGAGAAATCCCCTCCATCCCCTCGCGCTTGCTCTCTTTCCTGAGCTCCTTGACCGTGTCTTGCGTGTACCCGGGGAGGACCTTGCCGTCGTAGAGCTTCATCTTCTGTACGAGCGATAAGTTGTGCTTCTTCGGGTCTTCGAGCCGCGTCAAGACCGCCCACATCGCCGCGACTTCGAGCGTGTGCGGCGCGATGTGCTTGCTCTTGATCTTGGTCTGGTTGAAGTCCTTCTCGTAGATCCGGATCTCTTCGGTGAGCTTGGTGATGTAGGGGATGTCGATCTTGATCGTCCGATCCCGGAGCGCTTCCATGAACTCGTTGTTCAGGAGCTTCTTGTACTCCGCCTCGTTCGTGTGACCGAGGATGACCTCGTCGATGTCGGTCTGCGCGAACTTCTTCGGCTTGATCTTGTGCTCCTGGGTCGCCCCGAGAAGGTCGTAGAGGAACGCGACGTCGAGCTTGAGAATCTCGATGAACTCGAGAAGACCCCGG
>Ga0182024_10017104_pt1 | contig 13668 bp, 13 predicted proteins | sample P32metaG_FD_120480 | JGI IMG/M metagenome (GOLD analysis project Ga0182024, IMG submission 120480) | Permafrost microbial communities from Stordalen Mire, Sweden - P3-2 metaG (Illumina Assembly) | ecosystem: Environmental > Terrestrial > Soil > Wetlands > Permafrost | place: Sweden: Stordalen... | reverse complement strand
CCGTATCGCTCAGCCCACCCCCAAAACCGGCCATCGACCCGGAAACAACCGCGCACCGCCGCCCGGACCCCCGGAAATCCCTCCCGTCAGACCCAAAACGCGCTCATCTTTGAGAAATGCAGGCTAGATCGGCTGTCTTGGGCCGGGGATCAAGCCGGCTTGCCCAAGGACCGGCGGATGGCGGAAGAGTGGCGCCATGCGGTGGGGGCTAACGACGATCGCAATGGCGTGGCTGGCGGTCGCCTCCTTGGGCGGCTGTTCGGGCGGCGACGACCCCTCGCCGTTCGCCGACAGCCGCACGCCGCCGGGCCTGGCCGAGCGGTTCTATCCGCCGGAAGGCTGGGCCTGGGGGTATGTCCAGGTCGGCGACGGGCCGGTGCAGCGCTACGGCGTCGCCGCCGGCGCGGGCGCGCCGATCGCCCGGGTCCTGATCCTGCCGGACTATGGCCAGAGCGCGGAGACCTGGTTCGAGACCATCGGCGAACTCAACCGGCGGGGCTGCACGGTCTGGGTGCTGGAGGGGGTCGGGCAAGGCGGCTCCGGCCGGCTGACTCGAACCCGGGACCTGGGCCATGTGCGGGATTTCGACGCCGACATCGCCGGCGCGCGGGCGATGGCGGAAAGTGTGGTGCGGCCCTGGCGAGGGACGCCGCTGATCGTGCTCGGCGAAGGGGTCGGGGCGGCCATCGCGGTGCGGGCGGTGGCCCAAGGCCTGGCGGCGGACGGCGTCGTCCTCAGCCAGGCGGCCTTGGACGCGGCGGCGGCGCCCGACGAAGAGGGCCTCGCGCGGCTGCGCTGGCTCGGGCTCGGAGCCACGCGGGCCCCGGACCGCCGCGCCTGGCCGCCCGGCGCCCTGGCGAACCGGACGGCGGGCGAACGGTGGCGCGTCGCGGCGGCGGAGCGATGGCGGCGGACCAACCCCGATCTGCGCATGGCCGGACCGAGCCTCGACTGGATCGCGGCGCAGGGCGAGAACAACCGCCTGGCGGGCGAGGCGTTGGACCAGCTGGCGGTCCCCGTCCTCGTCACCCGCACCCGCCTGGAGACCAGCTGCCGGGGCCTGGCGCGGTGCCGGACCGTGGGCCTGACCGGCGGCGGCGGCCCGCCGGAGCTGGCCGACGACGCCGTGCGCGACGCCTGGCTGAGCGCCGTCGAATCCTTCGCCCGCGGCGTCGGCGCCGAGGCCAAGGCGCATTGAGGCCGCTTTGCAAGCCGCCGTGTGGCCTATAGCCTGCCGGCAAGCCGCCGCCCGCGCGGCGCCGGCCAGGGAGTTCGATCCAGCGCCTCATGACGCGCGTCGCCGATCCTCGACCCTCCGCCTCGAGCCTGTTCGACGCCCTGGTGGGCGCGGCGCGGCGTTACGGGGCGGGCAAGCCGATCCTGGAGGACCAGGAGCGCAGGCCCCTGACCTACACCGACCTGATCCGGGCCAGCTTCGCCCTGGGGCGCAAACTCGCCGCCCGCACCCAAAGGGCGGAGCGCGTGGGCGTATTTCTGCCCTCCAGCGCCGGGGCGGTGGTGACCTTCTTCGCCCTCACCGCCTTTGGGCGAATTCCGGCCATGCTCAACTTCACCGCCGGCATCCGCAACCTGCGGGCGGCGGTGAAGATCGCCGGGGTGCGGAGCGTGCTGACCTCCCGCCGCTTCGTGGAACAGGGCAAGCTGCACGACGAGATCGACGCGCTGGAAGCGCAGTGCGCGATCATCTATCTTGAGGATGTCCGCAAGACGGTGACAACCCCGGACCGGCTGTTCGCCCTAGCGGCGGGGTTCTTCCCTGAACGCGTCAGGTTTCCCGCCAAACCCTCGGACGCGGCGGTGATATTGTTCACCTCGGGGAGTTTCGGCGCACCGCGCGGGGTGGTGCTCAGCCACGCCAACATCGTGGCCAATGTCGGCCAGATCGCCGCCCACATCCCGCTTGATCCCGATTGGGTGATGTTCAACCCCCTGCCCGTCTTCCACTGTTTCGGACTGACCGGGGGGGTGATGCTGCCCCTGCTCAACGGCATGAGGGCGTTCCAGTATCCCAGCCCCCTGCACGTCAAGCTGATCCCGCCGCTGATCCGCGACAGCCACGCCAGCATCCTGCTGGCCACCGACACCTTCCTCAACCAGTATGCCCGGGCGGCCGACCCCGGCGATCTGACCGGCCTGAAGTTCATCGTCTGCGGCGCGGAGAAGGTGCGCGAGGAGACCCACAATCTGATCGCCGAGCGATTCGGCCCGATCCCGGTGCTGGAGGGCTACGGGGCCACGGAGGCCTCGCCGGTGATCGCGGTCAATAAGCCCACCGACAATCGCCGCGGCACGGTGGGCGGCATCCTGCCCGGCGTCGAGACACGGCTCGAGCTGGTCGCGGGGATCGCCCGCGGGGCGCGGCTTCTGGTACGCGGGCCCAACATCATGGCCGGCTATCTGAATGCGGCGGGCGAGCTGGAGCCGCCGCCGGGCGGCTGGCACGACACCGGCGACGTGGTGGAGATCACCGCCGACGGCTGGATCAGCATTCTGGGGCGGGTGAAGCGGTTCGCCAAGATCGGCGGCGAGATGGTTTCCCTGACCGCCGCCGAGGGCCTGGCGGCGGCACTTTGGCCCGGCGCGCGGCACGCGGTGATCTCCATGCCCGACGCCCGCAAGGGCGAGCGGCTGGTCCTGGTCACCGACCAGCCGGACGCCGACACGGCCCGGCTGCTGGCCCACGCTCACGCGATCGGCGCCTCCGAACTGGCCGTCCCGCGCCGGATCGTCCGCGCCCCCGACATCCCGGTGCTCGGCACCGGCAAGACCGACTATGTCGCCGTGCAGCGCCTGGCGGAGGCGGAAGCGCTGGCGCCGTGAGATTCCCGGCCCTCTTTCCTCCCATTCGAGCGAAGCGAAGAGGGGGAGACCATCTGGCCGGAACAGACCCCCCGGAACACCTCTCCCGTGGGGAGAGGGAGGGGCCCAAGGCGGAGCCTTGGGAGGGTGAGGGGGTACGGCGCCCGTGGCTTTTCGCTCATCGTTCCGACGCTCTTGGGATCGTGCGCGGTGAACGCCGACAGACCGTACGCCCTCACCCTCCCACGCCCAAGAAGGGGCGCGGGCCCCTCCCTCTCCCCACGGGAGAGGTGTTTCTTGGGCCGCGTCGCGCAGCGCGCGGTAAGGACGAAACAGAGACGTGCGCATCGCCAAGCCCGCGCAAAAGCAGGGGAGGAAAGAAGGTCAGAGGTGCAGCACGCGGCCGAAGGCGTCGAGGGAGGCTTCGTGCATGGCTTCGCTCATCGTGGGGTGGGGATAGACGGTGGCGAAGAGGTCGGCTTCGGTGGCTTCCATGGTGATGGCCAGGGCGAAACCTTGAATCATTTCGGTCACTTCCCCGCCGATCATGTGAGCCCCGACCAGGGCCCCGGTGGCGGCGTCGAAGACGGTCTTGACCAGGCCTTCGGTCTCGCCGGCGGCAATCGCCTTGCCGTTCACGCGGAAGGGGAAGCGGCCGACCTTGACCTTGAGACCCTGCTCCTTGGCCTGGGCCTCGGTGAGGCCGACCGAGGCGACCTGCGGCGTGGCGTAGGTGCAGCCCGGGATCGGGGCGGTCAGGTTCGAGGCCGGGAAGCCGGCGATGTGCTCGACGCAGTGCAAGCCCTCATGGCTGGCCTTGTGGGCGAGCCAGGGGGGTCCGGCGACATCGCCGATGGCGTAGAGGCCGGCGACATTGGTCGCGCCGTGGGGATCGATGACGACGTGGCCGCGGTCAATGTTCACGCCCAGGTCCTCGAGGCCGAGGTCCTCGACATTGCCGTCGATGCCGACCGCGACGATCGCCACATCGGCCTGAAGCGACTCGCGCGCGCCGGCCGCTTCCAGTTCCAGGACGACGGCGGCCCTGGACCGGGCGAGCTTGACGACCTTGGCCCCGACACGGAAGGCGATGCCGCGCTTCTGGAAGGCTTTCAAGGCGGCGGCGGAGATCTCCTCATCCTCGACCGGGAGGATGCGGGGCAGGGCTTCGATGACGGTGACTTCCGAGCCGAGGGCCCGGTAGAAGCTGGCGAACTCGATGCCGATGGCCCCTGATCCGACCACCAGGAGGCGCTTCGGCGCGGTCTTGGGAACCATGGCCTCGCGATAGGTCCAGATCCGATCGCCGTCCGGCGCCAGGCCGATGTCCGGCAGGACGCGGGCGCGGGCGCCGGTGGCGAGGATCACCGATTTCGCCGTGAAGGCGCGGTCGCCGCCAGCCTTCAGAACCACCGAAACCCTGGGCGCGCCCTCCGCTTTTTCGAGTCTGGCCGTTCCGTCGACCACCTCGATCTTGTGCTTCTTCATCAGGAAGGCGACGCCGGAGGAGAGCTGCTTGGCGACCTTGCGCGATCGCTCGATGACCTTCGTGAAGTCGTAGGACCGGCCCTCGACCGCGAGGCCATAGTCGCCCAGGTGGCTGAGCTGTTCATAGACTTCGCCCGACTTCAGCAGGGCCTTGGTGGGAATGCAGCCCCAGTTCAGGCAGACGCCGCCTAGGGCCTCGCGCTCGATGATGGCCGTCTTCAGGCCCAGCTGACTGGCGCGAATGGCGGTGACATAGCCGCCCGGCCCGGCGCCGATGACGATCAGGTCGAACGCGTCGGCCATCGTCCTAGAGCACCGCCTCGATCGCCCCTTCCAGGGCCTTGGGCGCGGTGGTCGGGGCGAAACGACCGGCGACCGCGCCGGTGCGGTCGATCAGGAACTTGGTGAAGTTCCACTTCACCGCCTCGCTGCCGAACAGGCCCTTCTTCTCGTGCTTGAGCCACGCCCAGAGGGGGTCGGCCCCCGGTCCATTGACCTCGATCTTGGCCATCATCGGGAAGTCGACCTCATAGGTCAGCGAGCAGAAACTGGCGATCTGGGTCGCGTCGCCCGGCTCCTGGGCGCCGAACTGGTTGCAAGGAAAGCCGAGGACTTCGAAACCGCGATCCTTGAACTTGCGGTGCAATGCTTCGAGGCCTGCGTATTGCGGGGTGAAGCCGCACTTGCTGGCGGTGTTGACGATCAGCAGGGCCTTGCCGCGCCAGTCGGCCAGCGGCGCTTCGCGGCCGTCGAGGGTCATGGCGGAAAAGTCGTAGGCGTTCATGGTGTTGTACTCCTCGTCTCAGACGATCATGGTGATCGGATCTTCGATCATCGCCTTGAAGGCCGCCAGCCAGCGCGCGCCAATGGCGCCGTCGACCACCCGATGATCGCAGGTCAGGGTGACGGTCATGACGGTTGCCACGGCGAGCGTGTCGCCGCGCGCCACCGGCCGCTTTTCGCCGACACCGACGGAGAGGATCGCCCCCTGGGGCTCGTTGATGATCGAGGCGAAGGACTTCACGCCGAACATGCCCAGGTTGGAGACTGAGAAGGTGCCCCCCTGGAACTCCTCGGGCTTCAGCTTCCGAGTGCGCGCGCGCTCGGCCAGATCCTTGGTCTCGGCGGCGATCTGGGCCACGCCCTTGGTTTCGGCTGCGCGGACGATGGGCGTGATCAGGCCGCCGTCGATGGCCACGGCCATGGCGATGTCGGCGTGGTGGTGCATCGCCAGCCCTTCGGGGCTGTAGCTGGCGTTGGCGGCCGGCACCCGCTTCAGCGCCGTGGCGGCGGCCTTGATCACCATGTCGTTGACGCTGACCTTGCCGCCGTCCTTCTCCAGCAATGCGTTGATCCTGGCGCGGGCGGCCAGCAGGGCGTCGATCTCGATGTCCACCGTCAGGGGGAAGTGGGGCACGTCGCGGAAGCTCTCGGTCATCCGGCGGGCCACGGTCTTCTTCATCCCGTCGAGGGGGACGAGGTCGTAGGAGCCGGGCGGGACGCCCATCTGTTCGAGGGAGCGGGCCTGACGCGGCGGTTCGGCCGTGGGAGGGGCCTGGGCAGGCGCTTTGGCTGGCGGGGCGCCGGGCGCCGCCTTCAGGCCCTCGACGTCCCGGCGGATGACCCGTCCGTGCGGGCCGGAACCCTTGATCGTGGAAAGATCGACGCCGAGCTGGGCGGCGAGGCGGCGGGCCAGGGGCGAAGCAGGGATGCGCTCGCCGCCGGCGGATTTCGGGGTGGCGGCCGCCCCCTCCACCGGCTTCGCCGGTCCCCCTCCCGCGCTTTGCGGGAAAGGATCGTCCAGTTTCCGATTAGCGGATTGGGGGGGCGCTGGCGGCGGCGCAGCTGGGGGTGGGGGCGACGCCGCCTGGCCGTCGCCGCGGAGCCGCGCGATCGGCGCGTTGACCTTGACGCCTTCAGTTCCTTCATCGACGAGCAACGCCTCGACCACCCCCTCATCGACGGCCTCGACCTCCATGGTCGCCTTGTCGGTCTCGATCTCGGCGATCACATCGCCGGACTTGACGGTGTCACCCACCTTGACATGCCACTTGGCGAGGGCGCCCTCCTCCATGGTCGGAGACAGGGCCGGCATCAGGACGTCGGTCACGAAGCCTCCTTGGAGAGATGGGCCAGATCGGGGCCGTGTTGCTCCCAGTTCCTGCCGTCGAACGGCGCGATGGCGATCTCCAGATCGCCGGCCTCGTCCAGGCAGCGGGCGTTCACCGACCAGCCGTCGGGGTTGGAGCGGGGGCGATAGAAGCTCTTGATTCCGCACACCGCGCAGAAGAGGTGGTGGGCTGTTTCCGTGTTGAATGTGTAGTCTGTGAGCCGATCGGCGCCCTTGGCCAGCCGGAAGCCGCTCTCCGGCACGATGACATGGATGAACCCGGTCATGGCGCAGATCGAGCAGTTGCACGATTGCGCCTCCACGCGGTGAGGCAAGGCGACCTCGAACCGCACGGCGCCGCAGTGGCAACCGCCCGCGCGCCAAGCCATATTCCCGACGGTCATCGGTAGCAGACCGCCTTGGCCGCCTCGACGATCCTGGCGACCGAGGGCAGCGACAGGGCTTCGAGATTGGCGGCGTAGGGAAGCGGCACATCTTCCTGGCAGACCCGCAGCGGCGGGGCGTCGAGCCAGTCGAAGGCCTGCTCGACGACCCGCGCCGCGACCTCGGCGCCGACGCCAAAGGGGCCCCAGCCCTCCTCGACGGTGACCAGGCGATTGGTTTTCTTCACGCTTGTGACGACGGTCTGGTGGTCGAGGGGCCTGAGCGTACGCAGGTCGATCACCTCGGCGGCGATGTTTTCCTTGGCCAGCTCCTCGGCCGCCTGAAGGGCGAAGCCGACCATGCGGGCGTAGGCGACCAGGGTGACGTCGCTGCCGGTTCGCCGGACTTTCGCCTTGCCGATCGGGGCCAGCCAGTCGGCGAGGTCGGGGACGTCGAACTCGTGGCCGTAGAGCATCTCGTGTTCGAGGAAGACCACCGGATTGGGGTCGCGGATGGCCGCTTTGAGCAGGCCCTTGGCGTCGGCGGCGTCGTAGGGGGCGACGACCTTGAGACCCGGCACGGCGCCGTACCAGGCGGCATAGTCCTGGCTGTGCTGGGCGCCGACCCGCGCGGCGGCGCCGTTCGGTCCGCGGAAGACGATCGAACAGCGGATCTGACCGCCCGACATATAGAGGGTCTTGGCGGCGGAATTGATAATCTGATCAATCGCCTGCATGGCGAAATTGAAGGTCATGAATTCGACGATCGGCTTGAGGCCGGCCATGGCCGCCCCGACCCCCAGGCCCGCGAAGCCATGCTCAGTGATCGGAGTGTCGATCACCCGGCGGGGACCGAACTCCTGCAGCAGATCGCGGCTGACCTTGTAGGCGCCCTGGTATTCGGCCACCTCCTCGCCCATCAGGAAGACCGCCTCGTCGCGGCGCATTTCCTCGGCCATGGCGTCGCGCAGGGCGTCGCGCACGGTGGTCTTGACCAGCTTGGCGCCGGCGGGGATTTCAGCGTCGGCGAGTGTGGCGCTTTGGCCCCCCGCCCCCTCCACCGGCTCCGCCGGTCCCCCTCCCCCGCCTTGCGGGGGAGGAATGGCTTGCTTGGGTTCCTTCGCTTGCAGAGCTTGCGGCGGAGGAGGCGCGGCGGCGACCTCCCCGCCCGCGAGTCGCGCGATCGGGGTGTTGACCTTGACCTCTTCGGTCCCCTCGGGAACCAGCAGGGCCTCGATGACGCCTTCGTCGACCGCCTCGACCTCCATGGTCGCCTTGTCGGTCTCGATCTCGGCGATCACGTCGCCGGATTTGACGGTGTCGCCGACCTTGACGTGCCACTTGGCGAGCGTGCCTTCCTCCATGGTCGGGGAGAGGGCCGGCATCAGGACGTCGGTCATGCGACGGCCGGCAGATAGACGTCGGTGTAGAGTTCGGCGGCCTCCGGCTCGGCGGCGCCGCGGGCGAACTCGGCGGCGTCGGCGACGATCGCCTTGACCTCGGCGTCGGTGGCCTTGAAGGCCGCCTCGTCGGCGAAGCCGGCGGCTTCCAGCTTTTCCCGCAGATGATCGATCGGGTCGCGGGTCTTGCGCACCGCGTCGATCTCCTCGCGGGTGCGGTACTTGCCGGGATCGCTCATCGAATGGCCGCGGTAGCGATAGGTCTTCATCTCCAGGATGAAGGGACCCCGGCCGGATCGGGCGTGTTCGGCGGCCTTCAGGCCGGCCTCGCGCACGGCGACGACATCCATGCCGTCGACCTCGGCGCCGGGAATGTTGAAGCTAGCGCCGCGCCGGAAGAGGTGGGTCTGCGAGGAGGAACGGGTGACGCTGGTTCCCATCGCGTACTGATTGTTCTCGATCACATAGACAGCCGGCAGGGACCACAGCTCGGCCATGTTGAAGCTCTCATAGACCTGGCCCTGATTGGCCGCGCCGTCGCCGAAATAGACGAAGGCGACGTTGTCGTTGGCCCGATAGCGGTTGGCCAGGGCCAGACCGGTTCCCAGGCTCACCTGCGCGCCGACGATGCCGTGACCCCCGTAGAAGCCGGCCTGGGTGGAGAACATGTGCATCGAACCGCCCTTGCCCTTGGAGACGCCGGCGGCGCGACCGGTGAGTTCGGCCATCACCGACTTGGCCTCGATGCCCGCCGCGAGCATGTGGCCGTGCTCGCGATAGCCGGTGATCACCTGGTCGCCGGCCCGCTGGGCGGCGTGCATGCCCACGGCGATGGCTTCCTGGCCGATGTAGAGATGGCAGAAGCCGCCGATCAGCCCCATGCCATAGAGCTGGCCGGCGCGCTCCTCGAAGCGGCGGATGAGGAGCATGGCGCGGTAGAAGGCGAGCAACTGGGCCTTGTCGGGCGCCTCGGCCGCCGGCTTGGCCACGCCCTTGCGGGATGCCGATTTGGCCGCAGCCTGACGCGCCATGAATGCCTCCCGGACCGTGACAAACCGCCGGATGGCGACGTGTTCAGCCGCGATCCGGTGTCTCGCGGATCACATAGTCTCTGGGATCGGCAAAGCCTAGCAGGACGTGGGCGCGCTCCTCCAGCAGGTCGGCGGAGAGGCTGTCGTCGCGCAGGAAGCGCACGCGGGTTTCCAGTCCGGCGCGCTCGGCCCGCAGGTGCTTCAATTCGGCCAGCTTCTCGGCCAGCACGACACGGCGCTGGCGCGACAGCAGTATGCCGCGATCACCGGTTAGGGCGTGGAAGCCGAAATAGAAGATCAGCACCGCCAGGGCGGCCGTGGGGATGTAGGTTTGGAGACGCGAGAACACCAACGACTCAATGCCTTGGAGCGAGGAACCTCATATTCGCGCTATCATGCTTAACGAGGTGCTAATCGCGCCTCGCGGCGCGACCTTTCAGGGTGGCGACTCCCGCATAGACGGCCTGGTCGTCCAGCTCCTCCTCGATGCGCAGCAGCTGGTTGTATTTGGCCAGGCGGTCGGACCGGGAGAGCGAACCGGTCTTGATCTGGCCGCACCCGGTGGCGACGGCGAGGTCGGCGATGGTGGTGTCCTCGGTCTCGCCCGAGCGATGGCTCATCACGCAGCTGTAGCCGGCCTTGTGGGCCAGATCGATGGTGTCCAGGGTTTCAGACAGCGTGCCTATCTGATTGACTTTTATCAGGATGGAGTTGGCCACGCCGCGCCGGATCCCGTCGGCCAATCGCGCCGAATTGGTGACGAAGACGTCGTCGCCGACCAGCTGCAGCGTGTCGCCCAAGGTCAGGGTGAGCTGCGTCCAGCCCGCGAAATCGTCCTCGGCGCAGCCGTCCTCGATGGAGACGATCGGGAATCTGGCGGCCAATGCGGCGAGATAGTCGACCATGCCGGCCGGATCGAGCACCTTGCCTTCGCCGGTCAGCCGATAGCGGCCGTCCTTGAAGAACTCGCTCGCCGCCGGGTCGAGCGCCAGGTGGAAATCCTCGCCGGCCCGGTAGCCGGCGGCCTCTCCGGCCGTCACGATGAAGGCCAGGGCCGCCTCGGCGCTTTCGAGATTGGGCGCGAAGCCGCCCTCGTCGCCGACATTGGTGTTGTGGCCGGCGTCCTTGAGCGCCTTCTTCAGGGCGTGGAAGATCTCCGCGCCCATGCGCAAGCCTTCCGAGAAGCTGGCCGCCCCGGTCGGCATGACCATGAATTCCTGGATGTCGATGGGATTGTCGGCGTGGACGCCGCCATTGATGATGTTCATCATCGGCGTCGGCAGCAAGTGGGCCGAGACACCGCCGACATATTTGTAGAGCGGCAGTCCGGCCGACTGGGCGGCGGCCCTGGCGGCCGCCAGACTGACGCCGAGGATGGCGTTGGCCCCCAGGCGGCTCTTGTTCGCCGTGCCGTCGAGCTTGATCATCAGGGCGTCGAGGCGGCGCTGATCCTCGGCCTCGACCCCGCCCAGGGCGTCGAGAATCTCGCCGTTGACCGCCTCCACGGCGCTCCGGACGCCCTTGCCGCCATAGCGCGCGGCGTCGCCGTCGCGCCGCTCGGCCGCCTCGTGCGCGCCGGTTGAAGCGCCGGACGGGACGGCGGCGCGTCCGAAGGCCCCGTCTTCAAGCCTGACATCGACCTCGATCGTCGGATTGCCGCGGCTGTCCAGAATCTCGCGGGCGAGAATATCGACGATTTCAGTCATGTCCGCACGATGCCTAGAGTCGGCTGGAAAGCCGCTAGTCGATGACGGGAGCGCCGCGAGATCGAGGCGCCCTCCCCCGCGAGGCCGTCATGGCCGGGCGTCAGTCCCGGCCATCCAAGGGCGCGATGGCCGGGATTGGCCGCGCCCGGGCGCGGCCACGGCACATGTCGGCGTTCCTGGATCGCCGGGACTTGCGCCCGGCGATGACGGTGAGGATGGAGAGAATTCATTCAACCGGCGGACGCTGGAGATCTCGCTTCGAACATCTTCCCGAGAGCCTAGTCTTCCTTGGGAGTCAGGACCTGCCGGTCCCGGTACATGCCGGTCTTCAGATCGACGTGGTGCGGCCGGCGGAGTTCGCCGGTCTTCTGGTCCTCGATGAAGCTGTTCGGCTTCAGCGCGTGGTGCGAGCGGCGCATGTTGCGGCGTGACGGGGAGACTTTTCGCTTGGGGACGGCCATGGTCGGGCGCCTTTGACGGAATGAAAATGGAAGCGGCGGCCATTCGGCCGCCGACGCGAGCGGCGTCTATGGCCCAAAACCCCGGCCGCTTCAAGGCGGGGTTCGGAGCCTTCTGGGCGCAATCCCCGACCAGGCGAGTTGAAGCAGCATCTTCAGGAGGTGCTCGTCGCATTGCTCGAAGGCGACGAAGGTCGAACCCTTGCGGCCCCAGTAGCCGGGGACGGGCTCGATGACGCCAGGGTGGCCTTCGGCGAGATTGCGCTGATCCTCCGGATCGAGCTTCACCATCATCCGCGGACGATCGAGGTGAAGGGTGCAGAAGATCTTTCCGCCCACCCGGAAGGAAGGGATGCCGTGATGGTCCTGCTCCAGGCTTTCGGGCAGCGACAGGGCCATCCGGCGGATAAGCTCGCGGTCGATCATCGAGATCAGTCAGCCCAAATTCCCTAGAGGCGCAGATGAACCCGAACCCGGCGGAAGTTCAATTGTCCGGATTCCTCGCCAAGTTCACACCGGAGATTGCCCTCGACCTGCGTCTCATTTGTGATCCTTCAGCTGGATCAGGTCGCAACGATTGCCATCGAGATCCTCGAACACCGCGACCGTGCCGTAGTCCGCCTCCCACGGCGCCTTTGTGAAGACAACGCCTTTCGACCGGAACCTCTCGTAGTCGGTCCAGAAGTCGTTGGTGTTCAGAAAAAGAAAGACCCTCCCGCCTGTCTGATCGCCTATGCGGCTCGACTGATGGTCATCGACCGCGCGGGCCAGCAGCAGTCGTGTTTCGCGAGATCCAGGCGGGGCGACGAGAACCCAGCGCTTCCCGTCCTCGAGCGGGGTGTCCTCGATCTCTTCAAACCCGAGGATCCCGACCCAGAAGGCTTTCGCCTCGTCATAGTCGCGGACGACAACGGTGACATAGGCCAGGTGTTGGCGCGTCCTGGTCATTCGTCGCCCGGCCTCGATCGCCTCACACCAGCCGGCTCTGCTCCACCGCCGCGGCGATGAAGCTGGCGTAGAGGGGATGGGGCGCGAAGGGCCGGCTCTTCAGTTCGGGATGGAACTGGACGCCGATGAACCAGGGGTGATCGCGGCGTTCGACGATCTCGGGCAGCAGGCCGTCGGGTGAAACCCCGGAGAGAGTCAGGCCGGCCGCCTCGAAGGCCTCGCGGTAGGCGATATTGACCTCGTAGCGGTGGCGGTGGCGCTCGCTGATCGCGGTGGCGCCATAGATCTCGGCGATCTTCGAGCCCGGAGAGAGGACGGCGTCGTAGGCGCCCAGCCGCATGGTGCCGCCCTTGTCGTCGCCCTCGACGCGCAGCTCCCGCGCATTGCCCTTGGTCCATTCGGTCATCAGACCGACCACCGGGTCGCGGGCGGGGCGGAATTCCGTGGACGAGGCCCCGGTCAGGCCGCCGACGTTGCGCAGGGCCTCGATCACCGCCATCTGCATGCCGAAGCAGACACCGAAATAGGGCACGCCCCGCTCCCGGGCGAACTGGGCGGCGCGGATCTTGCCCTCCGATCCGCGCTCCCCGAAGCCGCCGGGAACGAGGATGCCGTGAACCCCTTCGAGCCGGGTGGCCGCGGCCCCGTCGTCGTCCTCGAAAGCCTCGCTTTCGACCCAGTCGAAGTTGACCTTGACGCGATTGGCCAAGCCGCCGTGGATCAGGGCCTCGATCAACGACTTATAGGCGTCCTTGAGGACGGTGTATTTGCCGACCACGGCGATGGTCACCTCGCCGTCGGGATGCAGCATGCGCTCGGAGATCTCTTCCCAGCGGCCGAGATCGGGAACCGGCGCGTCGGCGATGCCGAACACGTCGAGCACTTCGGCGTCGAGCCCCTGGCGATGGTAGTCGAGCGGCACGGCGTAGATGTTGGGGGCGTCCATGGCCTGGATCACGGCCGACGGCCGCACGTTGCAGAACAGGCCGATCTTGCGCTGCTCCTCGGGCGGAATGGCCTGCTCGCAGCGGCAGAGCAGGACATCAGGCTGGATGCCGATCGACCGCAGTTCCTTGACCGAGTGCTGGGTGGGCTTGGTCTTCATCTCGCCGGCGGTCTTGATGAACGGCAGCAGGGTCAGATGCACGAAACAGGCATGGCCGCGGGGCAGATCCTGGCCGAGTTGGCGGATGGCCTCGAAGAACGGCAGGCCCTCGATATCGCCGACCGTGCCGCCGATCTCGACCAGGACGAAGTCGACGCCCTCGCCGGGATCGGCCATGACGAAGCGCTTGATCTCGTCGGTGACGTGGGGGATCACCTG
>Ga0182024_10017102_pt1 | contig 13669 bp, 10 predicted proteins | sample P32metaG_FD_120480 | JGI IMG/M metagenome (GOLD analysis project Ga0182024, IMG submission 120480) | Permafrost microbial communities from Stordalen Mire, Sweden - P3-2 metaG (Illumina Assembly) | ecosystem: Environmental > Terrestrial > Soil > Wetlands > Permafrost | place: Sweden: Stordalen... | reverse complement strand
CTCGTCTTCCTCGTGTACTGCTCAAAGCCAGTCATCATCGCTAGGGTCCTCTGTTTCATTTACTCAGACACTCTAACTTGACCGCTTGTGGAAAGCAGAGAGCTTAATCAGAGTCTCCCTAGACGGTAGAGATTAGAATTCCATGATGGAAGTGTTAATGGATAAGATTCTTCTTCCGGTTGAATTTCCGACCACCTCTCTGAGGGTGGTTCGTCAGGCCGCGTTTTTGGCTCGCCATTTCCATTCCGAAATTATATTGCTGCATGTGGTAGCGCCAATGAGCTATCCAGTCGGAATGATCGAGCTTGGGTATGAACTCACCGGGGGTTTGCATGCGGAAGTCGTCAAACGGGCGCAGCAAGACCTGGACCAATCGCTGAAGCAGGAGCTCGATGGGATTGCCGTTAAGCGCTTGTTGCTCAACGGCGATCCGGCCCGCGAGATCGTGCAGGCAGCGCGCGACGAAAAAGTGAACCTGATCATGATGTCCACGCATAGCCGTGGAGTGTTTTACCGCTTTCTGCTGGGCTCGGTGGCGGCGAAAGTGCTACACGACAGCGATTGTTCGGTTTGGGCCGAAGCGTACACAGAAGAAGCGCCAGCGCGCGAATTCGCAATCCGGAACGTCGTTTGCGCCGTCGATTTGAGCCACCACGGCCGCAATACCGTGGCACGGGCCGCGCAGATAGCCGCTGAGTTTGAGGCGCGGCTTACGCTCGTTCACATCACCGCCGGGGTGGACATTTACGGCCCTGGAGGGCCCCGTATCCTTCCTAGGTGGAAGAAGGAACTTGTCGACTACGCGGCCAAGGAAATAGCCAAGCTTCAGCAGGACGTGGGCACCAAAGCCGAGGTAATCATTGATAGTGGCGATGTACATCAGCTATTGAATCGAGCTGCAGAGCAATCCAAGGGTGACCTCCTCGTCATCGGGCACTTTGCACCTGGCGGTCATTTGGGAGCCAACCACAGTGGCTACGGGATCATTCGCGAGTCGCACATCCCAGTGCTGAGCGTGTGAGAACGCAGGCAGAGAAGTTTCAGGAGTTCCCCGTGCATGGTAATGGAATCGCTTCGTCGGGAAGTTGAATGTTCCGAAATGTCATGGACAGGACGGGCGCAAGCCCGCGCCTATCGGCCAGTCGATGTATCCGCGGGTCCTTGAGCTGGGGTCGCCCGACGTGCAGGGAATGTCTGACCGGGAGTTGTTCTGGCTTATCAAGAACAGCGTCCGGTTGAGTAGTTGAGTGGGATGCCAGGCCTTGCAAAGATCGAGCCTGACGAACAAATCTGGGAGTTGACGTTCTACGTGCGTAGCTTCGGAGAGCAGTAGAAACTGCTAAGTTACACCGGTGAGTGAGGCTAGAAGGACTCTCAGAAATCTCTGCTTTTCAACTTTGCAGCAGCAGCGAGCATACTCACTCCGCTCGGACTTGCCCGCAGACTTACCGCAGCGGGTCTGTGGCCACAAATTGAAATGTGGTCCTTATTGCACAGAAATCCTTTTCCTCAGTATCTACGATTCCGTCTTGGATCAGAAGTTCTTGATCAAGGTAAAACAAACAACAGTTCGTCCCGCATATCGCATTGATTTGCGCTGAGAACTTTTACCTTGGCGAACTGAGTTGCGGTATGGAATCAATCTATTGGCAGCCGTTCACCGTAGCGAGTCAAAACTGTGGAGGAGGATAACAAATGTTGAAACGCACTCTGATCGTCACAACGCTAACTCTGCTCGTAACTCTAACTGCTGTCGCCTCGGATCGCGAGGATGATGTCAGTCGCACCCAGAAAGCTGCCCAGGTCTTCCAGGAGATCATGAACACGCCCGATCAGGGCATCCCTTCGGATCTTCTGGAATCGGCGAAGTGTATCGCCATCATTCCAGGGGACAAGAAATTCGCTTTTGTATTCGGCGGAAGCTACGGCAGGGGACTGGCAACCTGTCGCACCGAGCATGGCTGGAGCGCGCCCTTGTTTGTGGCCATTGACGGTGGAAGTGTGGGTTATCAGATCGGGGGCTCTTCGACCGACCTGGTGATGCTCTTTATGAACGATCACGCCTTGCACAGCCTGCTCAGCGACAAATTCAAACTCGGGGCCGACGCTTCTATAGCAGCCGGGCCGGTGGGCAGGAACGCCGCTGCGGGCACCGACCTTAAATTGAATGCGGAGATTCTGTCTTATTCGCGTTCCAAAGGCGTTTTCATTGGAGTAAGCCTGAACGGCGCCGTGGTGCAAGCCGACAAGAGTGGAGACAAAGCCATGTATGGCGACGACGTAAACCGCCACGAAATTCTTGACGGCAAAATTGCCGTTCCTGAATCGGCGCAAGCGCTGCTGCACGAACTTGGCGGATACGTCCACGCTCGATAGTGGTCTCCATGCAATGGAGACGGAAGTTGCTCCTATCTCAAGGGTGGGGTGCAGCGAGTTTGAGCCCGACAGGACAAAACACTTTGCCGTCTGACCGCACAGGTGAAGGGTTGGTGGCTTGCTTATCGGAGCAAGAACCCAACCGTCGTTCTGAAGCCCGCTCGGAAGGGCTTCGCTCATGGCGGTGCGGTGATTGAAGTCGTGGACGGCCAGCAGCGGCTCACGACACTTGCGATTTTGCTGAAGGCGGTTCGTAAAGGAATGGACCCCGAGGCATCGAAGGATGAGGCTAAGTACGCAGCAGAAATTGACGAGTTGCTCGTCAAGGGCGATGAGCTATCGCTCCTGTTGCTCAACCATGCCCCCAAACACACGTTTACGGACTATCTCCGCGACGGCGTAGTACCTGCGGAGAAGGCGAGGTCCGTTAACAGTTCCTGAGAGTCCCTTACAACGCCAAAGGTGGCTGCCAGTGCCGTTGAATGTCAATCAGTTACCGTTGAAGAGGACCTTGACACGGTAGAGGCCTAAAGTTTCGTGTCCATTTGGCTTTTAGCCCGTGCCGTTTCCGTGCCTTTAACACAAAACTAGACCGAATTAGCCGCGATAGATGCCATCTGCCGCAGGCTAACCACACCCTCATGTCTTCCACGTCCCAACCACAAGGGAGTTAAGCCTGTCTTGCCGCGTCTTGGCCCATCGCGCGTAGGATTTCCGCGCGGTCTTGAGGACGCCGGACTAGCAGGTAGCGCTTTGCATCCGGCGACCTTACGCGCGCATCTTTCTCGGCTGCGTTGACCGGAGCATCGTGCGCCGGAACTTCGCGCAATCGTGCCGATGGAATTGGTCGAGCACTTTTGCCGAAGGCTTGCTGGGGTCTTCGCGCGGGCTAGGATTCTGTAAAACCCAGTTGCACGCACTGCAACCCCACGCGGCGAAAGTGCTATTTTCAAGCCAGGTCAGCTCTCTGGGCATGGGCGATTTTATCCACAAACGCGCCGGACGACAATACCTATGGGATTAGTAGAGATTGAGAATCCGCGCGGACCTGGCACTTCCTGCGCTCTATCTGCGCTCTGTTTTGATTGCTCAACCGGCTGCACCTTCACAACGAATGCTGCCTCAGTGCTCGCTTTAGCGTGCCGGAAATTCCGCAAAGGAAAAAGCCCCATCCCGGAACCTGAGATGAGGCTTTAAAACCAGGGACCTACGTGCAGTATTGCCAAACACGATGCCCACCCAATTAATACCCATGGGATTATTGCTGAAGGTCCCGAGCGTAGACCAGAGATGGATGTACTGATCGGAGGCTCGCTCCGCGATCTTTAGCTTGAGTTGCGTCCAGCCGCCAGCCTCGTACATGCCAAGAATCGGAATCAGCAACGCGCCCGCCCAAATCAGGAAGAACTGCAGGACTTCATTAAAGATTGCCGATCGCAGGCCGCCCAGCGTTACATAAATCGCGACCGTCAGCGAAGAAACCCAGATGCTGAAATTAATGTCCCATCCGAGCACGATCTGCATGACCTTGGCCATGGCAAACATGTTGACTCCGCTCATGAGCACAGTCATGAAGGCGAACGAAACCGCGGACAGCGCGCGGCTGGGTTCGCCGAAACGCAGTTTCAGATATCCCGGCACCGAGTGCGTCTTGGAAATGTAATAGAACGGCATCATCACCAGCGCCAGAAACAACATCGCTGGGATAGCTCCCACCCAATACCAGTGCGTGGCCAGAATGCCGTACTGGTAGGCCGATCCGGCCCATCCCATGAGTTCAAGCGCTCCCAGATTGGCGGAGAGAAAGCTCAGGCCGGCGACCCATGCCGTCATCTCGCGCCCCGCCATGAAGAAGTCTTCGCCAGTGTTGGCGCGCCCTTTTAAGTACCAGCCGATCGCCAGCACTAGAATAAAGTAGAAGATAACGATGACCAAATCGACCGGCGATAGGTGCACCAGTCGCTGCGGAATCATCAGAGCCAGAGCGATCATGTTTGCGGATCTCCGTCCGGGTTACAGACGGCCTTTCCTTGCCGCGTCAATGGACTGAAAACTTGTAGACCGTTTGCGAGTTGTACAGAGCCGGCGGCCTCAAAATAATCGACGGAAATGTCGGCTGATTCACGGCGTCGGGAAAATGTTGTGTCTCCAGACAGAAGCCCGAATGCTTGCCATACACGACTCCCCACTTACGCTAAGCGTCCCGTCCAGAAAGTTGCCGCTATAGAACTGGACGCCAGGTTCGGTCGTCCACACCTCCATCTGCCGCCCCGAGGCGGGATCGGAAACGCGCGCTGCCAGCTTAAGCTTGCCCGTGACTCCGTTCAGCACGAAGTTATGATCGTACCCTCCGGGATTTCCACTCATCTCGGCCATGTGCGAGCCGATGGCAATGGGACGGCTAAAATCGAGCGGCGTTCCTTTCACGGGACGGATTTCACCGGTTGGAATCAGAGTGGCATCGACAGGCGTATACTTCCCCGCGTTGAGTTCCAGCACTTGTTTTAGAACATCCCTCTCGCTGTCGCTGCCCAGATTGAAATAACTGTGATTCGTGAGATTGACAGGCGTCGCTCTATCGGCCTTGGCCGTGTATTCAAGTTGCAATTCATCGTCATTGGTCAAACGATAAAGAACCGTTACCACAAGGTTTCCCGGGAAGCCTCCCTCACCATCCGGACTATTGTAGGTGAAGCGAACCGCGGCTCCGTTCCGCTCCGGAACCGGTTCCGCCCTCCAAACCACATGGCTCAAGTCTTTTGAGCCGCTGTGTAAACTGTTGGGCGGATCGTTAATCTCGATCGAATACTCTTTTCCCTCCAGTGTGAACTTGCCCTTGGCAATGCGGTTCGCAACTCTTCCAACCGTTGCCCCGAACCAGGGATCATTCTTGCCAAGGTACCCCTGAATGTTGTCAAAGCCCAGTACCACGTCGGCGGACTTTCCGGATCGATCCGGAATCCATAGTTCGTTAAGGGTAGCACCATAGGTAATGACCTTGGCGCTGGCGCCCTTCGCACTCTTAAGCGTGTACGATTCGATCCGGGTACCATCTTCCAGACTTCCAAACATGCTCGTTTCCACAGATGCCTCCGAGCCTGGTCCGGTCGGCTTCGCCGCCTCCACGCAGATCGACAACGTACAGATCAGAAAGGTCACCCCGAAGCGTTTGCGCGCAGCTTCAAGTTTCATCGCATCCCTCTCCCGTGCCTGTGCGTCGACTGGCACCGCATTACCGTAATCGTTTCCGGTGAAACAAAGCAAGCCCCAGTTGGTTGAAAGACGTTTTCAGTGCCCCATCCAGCTGCAGTAAGGTTCGGCGTGGGCGCCCACTCCTCGCTCCCAAAAAGGCTTGCAATAAATGGCTTGGCGTTGCAATCCGCAAAACCTGCGCCCCGCGATTTGACAATGATCGATCACAAATGACAGAGTGTGAACCCGAAATGTTCACAGCTCTGCTCGTAATCGCTTCCGAAAGACGCTGCAAGCAGCGCCTATCGAGAAAATCGCGCCCGCTCCTCTGCTTGGGAGCGCACATCGCTTGTTATCTCACATCGAAGATCGGAGCTTTCTCCATGTTGACTTTATTTTTCCTTCGAACTCTTTACTTCGGTATCATTGTTTCCATCGCCGCGTCCGCCCAAACTCCAGCGGGCAAGCCGATCCCCACTCAAATTCCCGGCCAGAACGCCATCCTCATGGGCGATGCCTGGTATCCCGAACAATGGCCCGAATCACGATGGGAAGAAGACTTGCGCTTGATGGAAGCGGCCGACTTGAAAGTCGTGCGCATCGCGGAATTTGCCTGGAGCCGTATGGAGCCCTCCGAAGGCCATTACGACTTCGACTGGCTGGAGCGCGCCATCACTCTCGCCGGCAAGCACCACATCGTATCCGTCTTAGGCACGCCGACCGCGACTCCCCCGGCATGGCTCACCCAGAAATATCCCGACACCCTGCGCGTCGAGTCCGATGGCCAGCGCGTTACCCACGGTAACCGCGCTCACGCTTCTGCCACCTCTCCCCGCTATCGCGAATTCTGCCGCCAGATCGCCGAGCAGATGGCGACCCGCTTCGGCCACAATCCCAACGTCGTGGGCTGGCAGATTGACAACGAATACGGCTACGCCCTCATGTCCTACGACCAAGACACGCGCCGCCAATTTCAAGATTGGCTCAAAGCAAAATATAAAACGCTCGATAATCTGAACGCTCGTTGGACGACTTCTTACTGGAGTCAGACTTACGACAACTGGCAGGAAATTCCGATCCCGATCGGTGGCCACAATCCTGGTCTCATGCTCGACTGGAAACACTTCATCACTTACGTATGGACGTCATACCAGCAAAATCAGATCGATGCCATCCGCAAACACGCCGACCCGCGCCAGTTTACGACCGGCAACTTCATGGGTTTCTTCGATGGTTTCGATCACTATACGATCACGGAGCCGCTCAGCTTCGCCTCTTGGGACGATTATGTCGGTACCGGGCATGTTGACCCCGCGGCAAACGGCCTCGCTCATGATTTGACCCGCGGTTTCAAGCGCCAGAATTTTTGGGTCATGGAGACACAGCCGGGCGCTGTCAACTGGTCCAAGCTGAACAACTTCCTGAATCGCGGAGAAGCCCGTGCCATGGCCTGGCAGGCGATCGGCCACGGCGCCGACGACGTCAACTACTGGCAGTGGCGGAGCGCTCTTAACGGACAAGAGGAAATTCACGGCACGCTCGTCGGCCCCGACGGCACCCCCGTTCCTTTCTATGACGAAGCTTCGCAAATGGCGCACGAGTTCGCAAAAGTTGAAAGCAGTTTCCGCGATACACAACCACTTTCAGAAGTTGCCCTGCTCTACTCCTACGACAGCCACTGGGCACTTCAGTTTCAAAAGCACACCGAGAAGTACGATGACATCAAGTTGTTGGAGAGCTACTACCGCGCACTGCGCCAGATTTCCCAATCGGTCGATGTGGTCAGCGCCTACGCTCCGCTGAGTACTTATAAACTTGTGGCCGCGCCCAGCCTCAACGTGTTGCCAAAAGACCTCGCCGATCACTTGCTGGAATACGTGCGCAACGGCGGCCATCTCGTTCTCGGTCCGCGCTCCGGCATGAAGGATGAATTCAACGCGCTCTTGCCGCAACGGCAGCCGGGTTTCCTCGTGGATGCCCTCGGCGCGCGAGTCGAGCAGTATTACGCGCTCGAAAAAAACGTGCCAGTTTCGGGTGCCTGGGGCGCCGGAGAAGCCTCTATATGGGCTGAGCAACTAAAAAGTCAGGCGCCCGACGACGAAGTTCTTCTGCAATACGGCAAGAGCAACGGATGGCTCGACGATCTGCCGGCCGTCGTCACCCGCGTCTACGGCAAGGGTCGCATCACCTACGTGGGCGCAGTCCTTGATGACCAGACGATGGCGGCCGCCGCTCAATGGTTGACCCAGAAATCCGGCGTTACGCCCGTGTTCGGACCCGTGCCCGATGGCATCGAGGTTAGCCGTCGCGTCGGACCGGGCAAGAAAGTTTTCGTGATCGTCAACTATGCGCCAGTAAATCGCGAGGTCGCGTTGCCTCGTTCGATGAGTCTTGTGCTCGACGACAAGCAAGGCCAAGTGGTGCAGTTGGCTCCTTACGGCGTGGCCGTCGCGGTCGATAAGTAACTGGAATCGTGAGCGTAAAGATGCGTTGCCGTTTAGTACGACGAGCCGCACCCGGCGAATTAGTTATTCCCGGTTGATTGCCGGGCCGCCGGTTCTTCCCGATCTGCCACTCTCAGGCGAAGCGCAAAGCCGTGCTTGCAAGCCGCACTCTGCGGCAACTTCACATTGAGCGCCTCCGTGGTTTGGAGCCACTGCACTTCATCCCCCGAGCCGAGCAGGCTGACATCCTGAATCCGCACACCGCCGCCGTCGCCAGCCAGACCGAAGGCGTGCACCGCGGCAGTTCCATCTTCCGGACAGGCGAGGCTGATCACATAAATATTGTTGCCCCTGCGAGTGAAACGAAAATCGGATGCGGTGTATGGTTTCGTATCCTGATCGCGTCCAAAACCACTCTGAATCTGAGTTGGGCCTTCCCCAAAAATCTTCCAGGGCTCGGTTGCGTAGATGGCTTCGCCATTGCGATCAAGCCAACTTCCCATTTCAAGCAGCGTTGCACGCACTTCATCCGGAATCGTGCCATCCGGCCTCGGGCCGACGTTAAGAAGCAGATTGCCATTCTTGCTGACGATGTCCACTAACTGGTGAATCAGGAAATCCGCGGATTTTAATTGGTCCTGCTGCATGTAGCCCCAGGAGAGATCACTGATCGGCGTATCGGTCTGCCAGTGCTGCGCTTCAATACCAGAACGCAGGCTCCGTTCGAAATCCCGTGCTCCGGCGCTCATGTCCATCGAATAGTCTTTGAAATTGATTACCGCGGGAATACCGTTCCGGCTGGCGAAGTTGTAGTAGAAGCTGGCGAACTCTGTGACGCTCCGTCGAAAGGCCGGATGACCGATCCCGCCGTCGAAATAGAACACTTCGGGGTTATATTTCTCGGCAAGTTCCACCGCGCGCGCGAGCCAGTCGCGAGTCCAAGCTTCGCTCACCCAGGACCATTCGTTGTAGGCAATGAAGTGCGGGTCGTTCAACCAGGCGTGGGCCGGCCCATAAAGCGACGCGTACTTCCGATCGTTCACGTCCGAGCGAATACTGCGGCCTTCATCGAAGTAGTAGTTATGTTCGGCGCGATGCGAGGAGAGGCCGAAATGCAATCCGGCGCTGCGCACCGCTTTGGCGAGGTCTCCAACGATATCGCGATGTGGACCCATCTTCACCGCGGTCCAATCGGAAAGCTCGCAGTCGTACATCGAAAAACCGTCGTGATGTTCGGCAACCGGGATCACGTACCGAGCGCCCGCGCTTTTGAAAAGCTTCGCCCAGTCGACAGGATCCCACTTCTCGGCGCGAAACTTCGGAATCAGATCCTTGTACCCTAGATTCTCTAGGGAGCCATACGTTTTCAAAAAATGTTCGTACGCCGGATCGCCGGCCTTATACATATTGTGCGGGTACCATTCATTCACCGCGCCGGGCACGGCATACACACCCCAATGTACAAAAATGCCGAACTTGGCATCCTTGTACCACTGCGGAATCTCGTAATGGCGAAGCGTCTCCCAGTCGGGCCGGTAGGGGCCATCGTGAGCCTGCCGATCGGCTTCCTCAATCAGCTCATTCCTCCGCGCATCGTACTTCACAACCGACATCTGCCATTCCCGATCGATCTCCGCCGCCGACTTCACGCCGTGCGTTGGCGCCAGCGGGTCGACGGGATGTTTCCCATCCTGACCCGCAACCGCAGGCTGTAGCGCGCACAGAAGTGCGAGAAATAAACCGGGAAATGGCTTCCGGGATATCATTGCGTTTCGCGGCATCATAGCAGACCGGTTCTGGCTCGGCTCTCGGCGCTCGGCAGGGTTCGCTCAGCTGTTCGCAACGACGCTCGCACCACATTTCGCTCGACAGGAGAGATCGATGCGTTTGCTTCGCTTCATACCGCCAATCGCAATGCTTGCCCTCGTACTGGCAGCATCTGGCGTCCCTCCTTCGCGGCTGCTTGCTCAGACCGCCGCGCCGACGCCGACGCCTTATCTCGATCCGTCCCTGCCCATCGATCAGCGCGTGGGCGATCTTGTCTCCCGCATGACACTCGAAGAAAAGGCATCGCAGCTCGTCAATCAGGCGCGCGCCATTCCGCGCCTGCAAGTCCCGGCCTACGACTACTGGAGCGAAGGTCTGCACGGCGTCGCCGCGGCTGGTGTCGCCACCGTCTTCCCGCAAGCGATCGCGCTTGCAGCAACCTGGGATGCCCCGCTGCTCCACCGAGTGGCCACCGTTATCGGCACTGAAGCTCGCGCCAAGCACCACGAAGCTGTCCGCCAGGGCCGCCGTGACATCTTCGAGGGTCTTACTTTCTGGTCCCCCAACATCAACATCTTTCGCGACCCGCGCTGGGGACGCGGCCAGGAAACCTACGGCGAAGACCCCTTCCTCACCGCCCGCATGGGGGTTGCCTTCGTCACCGGACTTCAGGGCGACAATCCCAAATACCTGCGCGTTGTCTCCACACCCAAGCACTTTGCCGTGCATAGCGGACCCGAGTCCCTGCGTCACAAGTTCGACGTAAGCATCTCCAAACACGATGAGGAAGACACCTACCTTCCCGCCTTCCGCGCCGCCATCGTCGAGGGCCACGCCGCCTCCATCATGTGTGCCTACAACCGCGTCAACGGCGAACCCGCCTGCGCCTCCCGCTTTCTGCTCCAGGACCAGCTCCGCGGCGCCTGGCGATTCAATGGCTTTGTCGTCTCCGACTGCGGCGCAGTAATGGATATCTGGTCCGGCCACCAATTCACCAAGACCAAGGAAGCCGCCGCTGCCCTTTCTCTGCACAGGGGCATGGACAACGAGTGCATCGACTACACACGGAAAGTCTCCGACAACTCCGATTATGTTAAGTACCTCGACGCCGTCAACCAGGGGCTGCTCAGTGAAAAAGATCTGGACATTGCCCTGCGCCGCCTTTTTCGCGCGCGCTTCCTGCTCGGCATGTTCGATCCGCCCGACACAGTTCCCTATGCGCAGACACCCTACTCGGAAAACGATTCGGAGGCGCACCGCGAACTGGCGCTCACTGCCGCCCGCGAGAGCATGGTGCTGCTCAAGAATGACGGCGTCCTGCCCCTGATGGTTTCGCCTAAATCGATCGCCGTAGTCGGCCCCCTCGCAGACAACACACGCGTCCTCGAAGGCAACTACAACGGCACTCCATCGCGCTCCACCTCCGCGCTCGAGGGCATTCGCAGGCAATTCCCCGCTTCCGAGGTTACATTTGTTCCCGGAACCCATTTCCTTCGCGATGCCAAGCCCATACCAGCAGACTGGTTCACCACTCCCGAAGACAAGCCCGGCCTTCATGCCGAGTATTTCAAAGGCATCGACCTGAAGGGGGCGCCTGCTGTCACTCGCACCGATGAGAATATCGACTTCAATTTCATTTCCGCTCCCGTACCAGGTCTTGCCTCTGGTGCTTTTGCGGCAGACAACTTTTCCGCGCGCTGGACCGGCTTTTTGACCCCAAAAGAATCCGGAGCCTACCGCATCGGCGTGAAAGCCGACGATGGCTTCCGCCTCTGGATCGACGGCCAACTCATAGACAAAGACTGGTCCACACATGGCATCAACACGAAATTGGTTGACTTCCGTTTGCAGAAAGGCCGCAAGTATGCCATCAAGCTGGAATACTTCCAGACCACCGGCGACGCCATCGTCCAGTTTGTCTGGACGAATGACGTAACCAGGGCTCCAATCGACGACGCGGTTGCGGCGGCAAAAAGAGCCGATGTAGTGATCGCTGTTGTGGGCATCACCTCCGACCTGGAAGGCGAGGAGATGAACCTTCAGGTTCAGGGATTTCAAGGCGGCGATCGCACGAGCCTCGACTTGCCCAAGGAGGAAGAAGAGCTGCTCGAAGCATTGCACGCAGCTTTGCAGAAAACCGGGAAACCACTCATCGTCGTCTTAATGAACGGCAGCGCTCTTTCCGTCAACTGGGCCAACCAGAACGCCAATGCGATTCTCGAAGCTTGGTATTCGGGCGAGGAAGGAGGCACGGCCATCGCGCAGACCCTGGCCGGCGTCAACAATCCCTCCGGCCGCCTCCCCGTTACTTTCTATACGGGCGTCGACCAGCTTCCTCCGTTTGAGGACTACTCCATGTCCCATCGTACTTACCGCTACTTCACCGGTAAGCCGCTTTATCCCTTCGGTTACGGGCTTAGCTACTCGAGTTTCGAATACAGCGACCTCAAGCTCTCTTCAAATCGCTTAACGGCCGGCGACTCGCTCTATGTCAATGTCGATGTGAAGAACACCAGCCCGCGCGAGGGTGACGAGGTCGTCGAGCTTTACCTCAACTTCCCCAAGCTGCCCGGCGCACCTCTCCTTGCACTCCGGAGCTTCAAGCGAGTGCATCTTAACCCTGGCGAACTCGACCACTTCTGTTTCACTCTCGATGCGCGAGATCTCAGCCATGTCAACCACGCCGGCGACCGTATCATCGTGCCCGGAGCCTACACTCTGTCGATCGGAGGAGGAAATCCAGGTACAGGCGCGCCCGTCGCTGAAGCCGTCTTCTCTATAACCGGCGAGGCCCACCTCCATTGATGGGCAGAGTGATGGTTTGCGGCTCGCCAAGGTAAAGAGGTTCATGGTATGCCACCACAAGAATGGAGCCATCATTTCCATGAATTCGAAATCCGGCGTTTCGGTTATAAGCCAGCGCGAAATTGCAGCTTCGATGTTTATTCTGGACAGACGCAATGCCCTCCCGAAAAACGAAGAACAGATAACCGAGACTAGATGTGAGGGCCTACGAAGTCGCCTTTGCAGCCTGGATCGAATAAATGAGCCGCAGTTTTCGGATGAATCTGGTAGCTACCCAGATAAGAATCACCACGGCGCCCAGAAGGCCCATCAGTTGCCACTTCAACTGACTCACAAACTGACGGACAATTCGTAACTGGTCGAATGAAGTCCATTCCTCACGAATCTTTCCATCGACGATGCGCCACACCGTGATTCCTCGTTCCTCTATCTTTACGCCTGTTGCCGGCAATGCGCCCGCGCGACCGGTGTTTGTTCCGCGTATCGTCCACACAACTGTGACCAGGTCCCCCTCCGCCACCATCAGATCCACGGTCATGATCAGCTTCGGAAAAAGCTCTTTCTCCCAGCGAGCCGCTGCTTGGTCCTCTTGCAAATCGTAATTTCTGTGCAATCCATGGTTTACGAAATCCTTGGCGTAAATTTCGTCCGCAACTTGGAACTTCCCCTGATTGAAAATCTCTTCAAACACTCGCCGGGCAATTGCTTTGTTTTGGTCCTGCTGAGAGGAGTCTGCTGGCAATGGGGGGGCCATGCTCGTTGCGAAAGCCGCGGGCAGAGGCGCGAATATTAGCAGCAGGATAGCCATGACTTTTTTCATAGTCGTTCTCCCCGATATAATGTAACATTCGTTACACTAATTCGCAAGGGAGACTATCATGGCCAGACTGCCGAATCCCCGCATCCGCGAAAGGCTCCGCGATCAAGCCGTCGATTACGTCCTCTCTCACGGAGTGGGAAACCTCACGCTTCGCCCCTTGGCGAAGGCTCTTCGGACCAACGCTCGTATGCTTATCTACCACTTTGGCTCGCGGGAGGGGCTCATGCGTGAGGTCCTCGCGCGTCTGCGTGAACGCGAGGACGCT
>Ga0182024_10017101_pt1 | contig 13670 bp, 17 predicted proteins | sample P32metaG_FD_120480 | JGI IMG/M metagenome (GOLD analysis project Ga0182024, IMG submission 120480) | Permafrost microbial communities from Stordalen Mire, Sweden - P3-2 metaG (Illumina Assembly) | ecosystem: Environmental > Terrestrial > Soil > Wetlands > Permafrost | place: Sweden: Stordalen... | reverse complement strand
GTCGTCACCGGAAATCGTGCCGACGACCTCCGGCCAGTGTGCGGTATCTATCGCGACGGCGACACTTTGTGCCGCGCCTACCGTGGTCTTCAGCACGGTGATGTTGGTTCCGGCGGTCAGGCGCGCGCTGACGAATTGCTTCAGGGCGGAAAAGTCGCTCTTGGCCGGCACCGCGTTCTCGGGCAGCACGTAGCGGTCGCCCATCTTGGCCACGCCCAATTCGCGCAAGTCGCGGCTCACGCTCGACTGCGTCGCGATGTGCCCGGACTTGCGCAGCAGCGCGACCAATTCCGTCTGCCGTCCGACGTTGCCCTCGCGAATGATCTTCACGAGCATGCTGCGTCGCGCCGGCGCGCTGCTGTTATCGGTTGCCGCTCTGAGCATCTGAATTCATGGCTGCATAAAATTGCGCGCATCCTGCATAAAAATGCAAGCCTTGTCAATGCGCAACATCGAGAAATGCGCGCATTCTCGCCAGTTCCGCCTCCAGCGCCTTGCGGAACGCCGGCGCGCGCGGCGGACGGCCCTGCAAAAAACCGAACGAGGATTGCAATCGGCCCTGCTGCACGGACAAGTTACCCCAGCCGATCATGCGGTCGTGCCACAGCAGGGGCAGGGCGTAGTAGCCGAGCTTGCGCTTGGGTGCCGGGGTGTAGGCTTCGAATCGATAGGCCCACCCCCAGAAGATCTCGAAGCGGCGCCGATCCCAGGCAATCGGATCGAAGGGCGTCAACAACCGAACCTCATCGTCCGGCTGCCAGCGCCGTGAATTTGGCGATTCTCTGGATGGCCAATACCATTCGTTGCCGCCCACCCGTGCCTTGCCGAGGCGCGCCTTGGCGCGAGCCAGTGCGCCGCGCCGGTGCTTGTCCCATTGCGGGGCGGCGGCCCGCAATCGGTGGACCAGTTGACCCAAAGTGCTGCCCGGGAGCGGCGCGTACTTGCCGACGATCAGGTCCACCAGCGCGTCGATGCGCGCATCGATGTCGGTGGTTTCCGGGGGAAGTGCCGACTCGCGCACGGCGTAGACCCGGGTGCCGCCCTCGCGCCGCGCGACGCGCAGCAAGCCGCGATAGTGCATGGCATCCAGCAATTGGGTGCTCACATTGGAAATTCCGCCGAACCAATTGGTGGTTTTGCCGTGGGCGAAATGCGCTTCGACCTCGCGCGGATGGACGATACCCCGCTCGGCGATGAAGGCCAGGACCGCGTCTGCCTGGCGAGTGCGGGTGGGAGTCCACTTGTGGCGCGAGGTGCGGGGGTGCATCAGCGCGTGATGGGCGCGCGGCAGGAAGCCGTACACGGTAAAAAAGTCCTCCTCCAGCGCCATCCTCGGATAGCGCCGCTCCAGATCGCCGGCCCGATAATTCACCACCCGATGACGCAGGGTCAGATCCTGGGCGCGAGCCGGAGCGCGGATCGGGTCCGCCTGCACGAAGCCGAGCTTGGCGATGGCGCGTCCCAACGTGGTTGGCTTGAACAGCGAGCGGGCGATGGCGTAGCGGCGCAAATGCTCGAGGGTAGTGGCCATGCCGAATGATATCGGCAAATGTCTGTGGTGGCGGTGCCGCTCGCCGGCGCCGGGGACGCCCTACGCCGTGGACGCGTTGTCTAGTACATTAGGCAGCATGTTGGAAACCATTGAAGTAGAGACCGCGCCCAAACCGGACGCGGCAATCATCTGGCTGCACGGCCTGGGCGCCGACGGACATGACTTCGAGCCCGTCGTGCCGGAGTTGGTGGCGCGCGGCGAACGGGCCTGGCGCTTCGTGTTCCCGAATGCGCCGGTGCGTGCCGTGACTTGGAACGGCGGCATGCGCATGCGTGCGTGGTACGACATCAAGGGTCTGGAACGCGGGGCGGCCGAAGACGTGGCCGGATTTCGCGAGGCTGACGCAGCGATCCGCCAATTGATAGCGCGGGAAGTGTCGCGCGCAATCCCCACGACGCGCATCGTTCTTGCCGGATTTTCGCAAGGGGGAGCGGTGTCTTTGTACGTGGCGCCCCGCTTCGAGCAAAAGCTGGCCGGCGTGATGGCCCTGTCTTGCTACCTACCTGGCGAGGGCAGCTTCCTGGCGCAGAGGGCGGCTGCGAATGACACAACACCCATCCTCGTGGCGCATGGCCAGGTCGATCCGGTCGTGCCCATGGCGCTGGGCATCAAATCCCGGGATTTCTTGAAAACCCATGGATATTCGGTGGAGTGGCATGACTACCCCATGCCGCACTCCGTCTGCCCCGCGGAAATCGCCGACATCCGCGAGTTCCTGCATCGCGTGCTGCCGATGACGCCGGCGCGTTAGGGCGGGCTGGGAACCACGCCCGGGAACAGAATCGCGATCAGGATCGCCAGGAAGAATGCGGCCAGCACCCCGAGCAGCTGTCCTGCCACCCAAAGTCCGATTGCTTTGCGCACCCTTAAGCCGAGAATTTCGCTGAACCCCATGATCTGCAGCACGACGCTCCAGAACAGGAGCAGCAGGCTCGCCGCGAATTGCATGCGCAGGATGATCCAGACGAAGCCATCGACGTCGCTGCCGGGGGCCGCGGCGAAGGCTGCATCGCCGACCAGCAGGAACGTCAGCGCCCAAAGCAACAGTGTCGCAACTACCGGCAGGCCGCCATAAGCCAGAACATGAAATACTTGGTTGCGGGTGGAATGGCCGCCGATGCGGGCGCCCAACCGTCCATATATCAGCGAGAACAAGAACACGCCGGCGACACCCGCGATGGGACCATAGCGGATCGAATTGGCGACGATGTCGGAAGCGCTCAAGTGGGATTCCGGTGCTTGGGATTGATACAGCATCAAGTAATTGCCGATGCCTTGCGCGGCTGCCAACACGTAGTCCATCACTCCGACCGGCAGCCGAGCCAGGTCGCGAAATACGCGTCGCGGTCTTAGCCAGACTTCCTTCAGCGGGTGAACGGGTGCGGTAGGGATCACTTGAAGCAGCGTACTGAATACGAGTGACCGACTCCAGCCTCATGCACAGATGACAGCGGACTTTTTCAGGGCTACTCTCACAGCGAGTTCGAACGATCTCGAGGAGAAGATTGATCATGGCAAAGAAGAGCAAGTCGAAGAAACGTCCAATGGCAAAGGCCAAGAAAACCGCCGCCAAGAAGGGCGCCGCCAAAAAAGCCAAGCGGCCGGTAAAAGCTAAGCTTAAATCGAAGACAAAGGCGAAAGCGAAGAGCGTCAGGGCAAAGGTCGTCAAGGCGAAGGTGGTGAAGAAAGCCGTCAAGGCGGCGCCGAAGAAGGCGGTGGCGAGTAAGCCGGCCGCGAAGAAGCCGAAGCCCGCGGTGACCATGATGCCCGAGCCCATGGCAGCGCCGCCGGTGATGCCGGTGTCCGAACCTGAGACTCCGGTCATTTCGAGCAGCGAACCGACTATGTAGGACGGCGCGGCGGTATCAGGCGCGTATCAGCCCTTGCAGGGGGCGCGCGCCGCCGCTGTCCGGAAATACGCGGGCATCGAGACTCTTTGCATCGACATGCAGGTGCTCGCCGAGCACGGTCTTGAAAACGCTGCGCAGGTCCAGCGTTGGCCGCAGATCGCGGCCGTCCAGCAGCGCCGAGCGGGACAGACCCGGCCAGTCGGTGATTACGCGCCCACCGCGCACCGCTCCCCCGGCGAGGAAGGCGCAGCCGCCCGTGCCGTGATCCGTGCCGCGGGTGCCGTTCATGGCAGCGGTTCGCCCGAATTCAGTCACCACCAGAACCGCGGTCTGCGTCCAGAGAGGTCCCAGTTCCTCCGATAACGTGCGCAGCCCTTTGTCGAGCCCGCCGAGACGCTGTGCGAGAACTCCCTTGGCGCCGCCTTGATTGGCGTGAGTGTCCCAACCGGTGGCCTCGAAAACCGCGACTTGCGGGCCGCCCTGGCTGCGCATGAGCGTGGCGGCCATACGTGCCAGCGGCGTAACCCGGTCCGCGCCGGCCGCTTTCGCCGCCATCATGGCCGGGGCGGCAGGGTCGCCGGCGGCGCCGTCGGCGAGTTTCTCGGTCTGCCGCGCCTCGCTCAAGCGAGCCGAGAACCATTCGTCCTTGGAATAGAGGTCTTGCAGACGCGCCAACAAATCCTCGTCCATGTCGGGCGTGACCTGGGGAGACTTCGAGATCACCGGCGCATCGCCGCGCAAAATCAACGGTACGTTTTGACTGACGGCGACCGCGGCATCTGAGGCGCGGGCATACCGTGGCAGGGCGGCAATGGCGCGGTTCAACCAGCCGTCCGCGGTGCCGATCGGTTTCGCCAGCCCGTTCTCGAGAACGTTTTGCCCGTCGAAATGCGAGCGATCGCGGTAAGGCGAGGACACCGCCTGGAACACGATGAGTTCGCCCGCGGCGTAGCGTTCCCGTAGAAAACTCATGGACGGATGCAGACCGAAGCTGCCATCCAGCGCGAGGGCGCCGTCGCCGGCGCCCGGCGCAGCGATCGCGAGTTCACGATGCAAGCCTGCATAGTCCGGGTCAGCGTAGGGCGGCACGGCCGCCAAGCCATCCAACGCGCCGCGCAAGATCACGACCACGAGTCGCGACGTGCCTCCGGTGTTGGCGAACACAATTTGGGGCAGCGCCGCGCTCGCGGCCAAGGCGCCGCTGCCAGCCAAGAACCGGCGGCGGGTGATCGCATGGTCGAGGGAGCGCATGAGTTATCTCCGTTGAAATTCCGGACTCATCAGCAGCAGCGCCAGCGCTTGACCGGAGGATGCGGCGCGGCGCAGCGCCGTCAACGTCTCGGGACGCGCATAGCTGCCCAGGCTGGAGGAGGCCAAATCCACTGGGTCTAATCCCCGGTCGAACTTGTCGGCAAAGCGCGCCGCCCACAGTACGCGGTGCATCAGCGCGTCAGAACCGTCCCAGCTCTTGGCGTTATCCGGCCAGCCTGCAGGGGAGCCGGGCGTGTATTGGCGCTGCCCCAGCAGTTCGAAGCTGCGCACCACTTCGTCCGGGCGCTGCGGCGAGACGTTCAACGCTCTCAAGCTGGAGAACACGAATTCCTGCGGCGTCTTGAACTTACGGGCCTCCGGCTGCCACGCCTCCGGTGATTCGATCAGCGCTGCATAGACGTGCGGCAAATCGCCCCCGGACTTGAGAAACGCTTTTGCCAGGCGATCAACCGCCTCCGCGGGCGGATCATCGGCAATGAAATGCCGCACCAACTTCGTTGCGATGAAATGCGCGGTCGCCGGGTGCCGCGCCAGATCGGCCAGCACGGCCTCTCCCTGAGCCTGGCCTGATTGGCCGTAAGTCTTGCCGAGGAATGTCTTGGCGCCGGGCTCGTGCAAATTGTCGCGAAAATAGAACTGCCCGGGCGCGCCGCCGGCTAGTCGTCCATTGCCGCCGCCGATCGACCAGCCGGTGATGATTTGCGCGAAACTGGTGACGTCAGCCTGGCTGTAGCCGCCATTCACGCCCAGGGTGTGCAGTTCGAGGATTTCCCGGGCTAGATTTTCGTTGATGCCGAACTGGCGCCGCGGATTCACCGCTTCGAAACGCCGCTCGGCGGCGCGCTGCGCCTTGCGCGCAGCCTCGGAATCCTGGCCAACCGAGTATTGGTTGTCGAGAAACGCGATCATCGCCGGGTGCTGCTCGACGGCGGTCAGCATGTCGAGAAAACGGCCGTTGACGTGCGGGCGGATGGCCTCGTTTTCTAGGGTGCCGGCCAAGCCGAACACCACCCCCTTGTCGGCCGAGATGGCAAAATGGTTCGACCAGAAGTGCACCAGGCGTTCCGCAAAGGGCCGGTCGGTGGCCGCGGCGCTTTGCGCGCGCGCCAGTACCTGGGCGCGATATTGCGGTTGATAGACCTCGCGCACGGCGTTCAGCGCCTTGGCGGCGTCAGCCTCGCCGGCGTTGGCTTGCGCCGCGACTCGACGCTGCATCTGCTGCTCCTCGCGCGCTGCCAGCAGCGCCGCGTAAATCGTGTCGGAGCGAGGCAACGGCTCGGCGGATACCAGCGGCACGGCCCCTGAGATCTGTTGCTTGAGCCAACCCTTAGGGTCCGCGCCGGCGGCGGACAACTCGCCAGGCTTGGCACCCAGCCCGAATCGCAGCACGGCTATTTCGGTCTGCATGTAGGAGCCTGTTTGAGCATTACCAGTTAACGGCACAGATCCGGGCTGGTTGACCTCCTCAAGGTGTGGGCGGCGGCTGTGCCGTAACTTGGGGCAAGGCGTCGTCGAAACACGCCCAGCCGGGCGCCGACGCCGTCCAGATCGTCACCGCCGGCGCGACGCGGTTCGGGTCATCGAGCGTACCGGCACGCGCAATTGTTAAATGCGGCCGAGCCTCGGATTCGCTGAACACGGGCGTTCCGCAAGTCGGACAGAAGCGCCGATGCATGACATTGCCGCTATCGGCAAGGCTGCGGTGGTCGCCGAGTGCGCCGGTTACGGTCATGGCGGACCTCGGGAAAACGACGTTCACCGTGCCGCTGCCCGCCCCTAAATACTGGCAATCGCGGCACCAACAGACGCGCGTCATGAGCGGCTCCGCCGTGACCCGATAGCGTACGGCGCCGCACAGGCAGCCGCCGGTGTATTCCACGCCGTGGCCGCTCATCGCGGCGTCCACACGATGTGCACCACCAGCGCCAATGCGACCAACGCCACGATCAGATTCAGTGCAACTCCCGCCTGGGTCCAATAACCTGGAGGCACGACTGCCGGGTCGAGATTCTTGGCGAACTGGCGAAACTGGCGCGCCGAAACCAAGGCCACCGCGGCACCCAGCACCATCAGCGCCACCCCCAGCAACAAGGAGAAGTTGCGCTGTCCACCGAAAACCGTCTGGTGCGTTTGCATCTCGAGAAACAGCCCAAATCTCTCGACCACGAAGCCGAAGCCCATCAAGGCGATTGCGCTCCGTTGCCAGGCCAGCAGCGTGCGCTCTGCGGCGAAAAGTACTCGAGGGTCTGCGCTGTAGGTCATGTTTGTCTCCATCGGGCGACTCTAGATTTCCGTCAGTAGAATCTGACAAATTGATCAGGAAGCCCCCGATCGCGGCAGTCGATGGATTTTAGCGAAACTAGCATGGTCTTAACTTTGGAATTTTTATAGTGAACATCCCCACCTTGCGGAGTGTAATTTTGAATCCGGCGGGTGCAAGCGCGCGCGCAGCGCAGGCCGCCGAGGACACTGAGCGCGAACTCGAACATCTGCGCTCCATCAACGCTCGCCTGCGGCGCGAGCTGGCGGCGCTGCAGCTGCGCGAGGCCGAGGCGTTGCGGCTGGCGGATCGCGATGGTTTGACCGGCTTGTACAACCGCCGCCGGATGTTCGAGCTGCTCAACTCCGCCATCGCCGAAGCCGCTCAGCAGGGTCAACACGTGGGATTGCTGTTCATCGACCTGAACGGCTTCAAAGCGGTCAACGACTTTTACGGGCACGCGGCCGGCGACCGGATACTTACCACCGTCGCCACACGCATGTCCGCCAGGGTTCGCACCGGCGACATCGTGTGCCGCTACGGCGGCGATGAGTTCGTGGTGGTGTTGCCCAGCTTGCCGGACGTGGACTGCTTGACGCGCATCGCCGAGGCGATAGCGCAGCGCGTGGCGCTGCCATACTGGATCAAGGGCCAGGAGCAGCATTTGAGCGCCGCGGTCGGCGAGTCGATCTATCCACGCGATGCTGCCGATGCCGAAGCCTTGCTGCATCGGGCCGATGAGAACATGTATCTGGTCAAACACGGCGCGCTGCAGCCGGGAACTGCGGCCGCCGAATCCGGAGCCGGGCCGCGGCCTTGCCGCCGCCGCAACGACAAATCCTAACGACAAATCCTAGAGGCTTCGGCGATGGTGATCCGCAGCTCAGGGCGCTATGCTTCAGGCCCTTCACATGGTTGTGGTCATGAATCAGCGTAAATGGATCCGTGCGGGTTTGCTGGGAAGCTTGATCTTGAGCACGGCGCTCTGCGGCTGCGTGATGGCTCCCGATCAGAGCCACTATTCCGGCGGCGTGGTGATGGTGGCGCCGCCGCCGCCGCGCGAGGAAGTGATCGGCGTCGCGCCCAACCCCGACTATGTGTGGTTCCCTGGTTATTGGAATTGGGTTGGCGGCCGGCACGAGTGGGTTGCCGGCTACTGGCATGCACCCCGGGCCGGCTATCACTGGATTGGTCACGCGTGGGTGCGTCAAGGCGACGGCTGGCACCTGCGGCCGGGCCATTGGCAACGCGGCTAGCGGATCACATTCCAGGCCGTTTTTGCGATCAGCCCCGATACGATCGCGATGTACACGATGCGGACGAAGCCGCTGCCATGTTTGACCGCGGTGTGGGTTCCCAACACGCTGCCGGCGGAGTTGCATACGCCCAACGCCAATCCGAACGTGATGCTGACCTGTCCCAGCATGGCGAACAGCAGCAAGGCGCCGGCGTTGGTCGCCACATTGATCATGCGCGCGCTTGCCGAGGCGCGTAGGAAGTCGAAGCCGTAAAGTCTGACGAACAGCAGCATCAGAAAGCTTCCGGTGCCGGGCCCGAAGAATCCATCGTAGAAACCGATGACGGCGATGCCAGCCAACGCAAGCGCGGCGCGGCGCCGGGAGAATGCCGCCGGCAGGTGCTGCGCGCCCAGATCCTTGTTGACGAGGACATAGACCAGCAGCGCGCTCAGCATGATGGGCACCAAGGGCCGAAACACGCGCGGCGATACCAGGCGCACGCAGTACGCGCCGCCGCACGCGGCCAGACACGCAGCGAGGGCCGCGGGCAGCAAACGCCGCCATGGAATGCTCACGGTGCGCTGGTAGCGCAGCGTGGCGCTCGCTGTTCCACAAATGCTGCCCAGCTTATTGGTGCCCAACAACAGCGGCGGCGGCGCTGCCGGATAGCCGGCCAGCAACGCCGGCAATTGAATCAATCCCCCGCCCCCGACGATGGCGTCGACGAACCCGGCGAAAAACGCGGCGCAGATCACGAGCCCGCTGGTAAGGTTCGCCTCTAGCGCGATGCCGGCCAGGTCACGGCTCCGTGAAGCTCACGCAAGTTCGGGCCGCCGCCGGCGTCGAACCAGTTTTCGATCAAGCGAAACGATATCGAAACGTTGGGAGGAATTTTGGGATGGCCGGCGGCAAGTTCGGCGCGCGTAAACCAGCGCGCATCCTCCAGCTCTTGGTCGCGCAGATGGATCTCGGTCGTGATGGCATGCGCGGTAAAACCTAGCATCAAGGACGAGGGAAACGGCCAGGGCTGCGAGGAGTGGTATTCGATCAAGTCGACTTGGACGCCGGTCTCCTCGAACACTTCCCGGGCCACGGCATCCTCGAGCGATTCGCCGGGCTCGACGAATCCGGCAATGGTGGAATAGCGTCCCGCGGGCCATGCGGCTTGCCGCCCGAGCAGCGCTCGCTCGCCGTCAGTGATCAAAACGATGATGGCCGGATCGATTCGGGGAAAGCTCTCATGGCGGCAGATGGGGTTGGTGCAGACCCGCACGTGGCCTCCCCGGGTCGCGACGGTTTTCGCACCGCAAGCGCCGCAGAAGCGGTGCTGGTGCCGCCAGAAAATCATGGCCCGCGCGTAGCTGAGCAAGCCGGCCTCCTCCGCCGGCAGCAGTGCCGCCACCAAGCGCAAATCCTCGAAGCGCGTGCCGGGAGGCGGCAGCGGCGCCTCGGCTCCTTCGAATTCGAAAGCGAACACGCTGCGTGCGCCGAAGCGGCCGAGAAGGATCAGCTCCGATCCATCGCGGTTGGCCGCGGGCAGTTGCGCCAACTCGAGAAACGCTGCCTGTGGGGCGTCGCCTTCGGTCACCAGATTGCGCGAATTCCAAACTGCCAGTACGCGGCTCTCGGGGTCCGCCAACCCCGCGGCAAACCAGGCTGGATCCGCGCGCAAATGCGATGCCCGGTCCAGATATGGACCGGCGAGAACATTTCTTCCATGCATGCGTCGATTCTAGCAGGGCATACCCGGCGGGAGACCATCGCAATTCGCGCAAGTAGGCTTGCGTCTCGCCTAATACGCCGTCAACGGCATCTGCGTGACCGGCGATACGGGAACACCGGCTATTCCCGCGAACTGAATTGGAACCGACACATCCTCAAGGCCCGCATTTCTGATGACGGCGAAATGCAAGTGCGGACCTGATGTGAATCCGGTATTGCCTGAATCGGCGAGATATTGCCCACGCGCCACATGCTCGCCCATGCGCACGCGAATCGAATCCCAGTGCAGGTGCCCGTAAACAGCGATGGTCCCGTCAGAGTGAAGTATCTGTATGAAATTGGCCTGATCGAGCATCACCGGGGCCGGCGCCCCTCGGTAGGAGTCGTGCCGGGTGTTGATCACGACGCCCTCTCGCGCCGCGTAAACGGGCGTCCCGTCGGGCAAGGCGATGTCGACGGCGTATTGACTGTCGGCGGTGGTGTGAGTGATTCGCACTGGGTATGCCTGAGATATCAGAAAAGTCGAACCGACCCCAAAGGGAGCCCGATAGGGCAGCGCGGGATTGTGCACGGCATCCGGGGAGCCGAGAGCGACCTTCCACACGAAACGCAGATCTACGTCGTCAACGCCCGTGCGTGTCGCCCGCAGGAGAGTCTGTCGCGTGCCAGGCGCTAACGTTGCTTGGTAGCTGGCTCCGTTTGCGATGGTGGCAAAGCCGGAGTGGACGATGGAGACCTGAAAGGTGGCAGGGCAAAGGCAATCATTGACCGCGATGAGTTGCGTCGACTGGGCATCGTCATTCCGATCAACGGAGACGTGAAGTGCGTTGTTCTCATGTCCGAGACTGAAGGATTCGCCCGACTCTGCCGAAGGCCTGGCCTGATCCGTAAAAACCCATTGACCGTTCGCATCGCGATACTTATAAGCCGTTTGCGCCATGAGCATTGTGCCCGGCAGGGTAAGGATGAGGACGGCTAGCGCCCGCCACAAGGCGCTCACATTCCGCACGCCGCATCCATAGATTGTCGGGCGTCTTCTCGCTTGGCGTTGGCATCCGCGTCGGTGTAGTAAATGCGATTGCCGTCGGCGTCCCGGTCGTAGATCCGCCGCGCTTCCTTCAGCGCGTAATAGTGATTGCGGGCAGCGTCACATTGGACCTGTTTGGCGTGGTCTTGCTGAGCCTTCTTGGCATCATCGATGAGCTTTTGCCGATTGCGCTGGAATTCCTCGGCCTTGAGGATCTCCTGCTCCTTGCCCATCCGCGCGACTTCTTTTGCATCGGGCCGATCGACGTTTACGACGGCCTTCTGTGCTGTCGAAGTCTCGGGCCGGTCCGAATAGACGACGTGTCCTTGAGCATCGATCGATTTGTACACTTCATCGGCTCGCGGGAAGCAAGCCGGCCATGTAAGCAGCACACACACCACCAGCAACGTGCTTTGATGAGCAAAACCTGCCGTCCTCCGTGAATGTCGCACGCAACCTCCCAAATTGAGCTAAATCTACTGCGATTCGCTTGAGCGTACCCGCGAGGCTCGTCACAGAAAAAGAACCGCACTGTCCGCGAGTGACCCTGCTTCTTGCCGAGCGATCTCAAGCGCCATGATGCGTGGAAAGGAGGAGACGGTTTGCCGGCTATTCCGGCATGCCGGCGAGCTTGAGCGCGGCATAAAACGGCTGGAAATCGGCGAGCGCATCGGTAGGGTATACCCATTTGCGCAGCGCCGTGATCGACTGAATGCCGGGAGCGGCCGCATAGAAGTCCTCGAGCGCGTGCCGCGCGCGGTCGGCGCTTCGATCATTATCGCTACGATCCACCGACCAAAAGGTCCTTTAACGAGGCTTGAACTGCCGCATCATATTGCCCTGGATTCCGGGTATTGAGGGTCCAGAGTAGGTGTTGCGGTAATAAAGCGCCTTCAAGAAGGCTAGATCGCCTGCTGTCATCGCCGTAGGCATTTCACGCGCGCGGCAGCTCGATGACATCAAGTCCAGAATGCTCGGCAGTGGATCGCAATGGTCTGGCAATTGCACCAGCGATAAGGTCAACATCGCCAAGTAATCCGCGATCGTTCCGATGGTGGAGCCCACCACCTTCGTTGTGTCGATGATTAGGATGACGACGCCGATCCCACGCACACCACCACCGCCCAAATGCGATCCTGTTATTGTGTCGCTTCCGACGTAATTCTGTGTGATCTGCGGCCAAATTGGCAGAACGTCAAGGTTCGCTAATGCCAGGTCGCTATTCAAGCCACCGCCCATCAAGTACCAGCCCTGAATCGCATGGTCGCTTCTAAATTTGATCAGATCCCTCATCCCTCCCGAGTACCTGTTACGAAAGTAAACCGTCGCCCATTTAAAGACTTCATCCATTTTTTCCTGGGGATTGTTCGTGAACAGAATCGCCACGTTGTATTCGCATTGCGGGCCCGGCTGCAGGGGCGCGCCAACGTACGCGGCCAGCGCGCGAAGTCGCGCCGTTACAAAGGCGTTGTATCCCGGGCTGAGGCCAACAGTTAGCGGGCAAATGCTTCGCCTGCCTCCGATCCAATGCGGAACGTTGCGCCGAAGGCTGCCCGTCACATCCAGGTTGCCCGCTGTGGCGTGGTGCACAATGAATTGATGCAGGCTATCCCCGGCTAATTCCTCATCGGTAGGCGGTCGCGGGGCCGTCACGGTCGCATCGGGAATCTCTGTCGATGCGCTCGCATTTGCGTTGGGGACGGGCGGCGTGGGCTTGGGCGCGGGAGCGCCCTGGTCAAGCAGGTCGTCTGCGCGCGCAATGCCAAGCCACGCAATCATCACCACAGCAATCATCACTACGACCGCGGGGAGTACGACCGGCGGCACCAGACGTTTACTCCTGGGTACCATCGCCAGTTCGTGATCTAACAAGTATTCCACTGTCGGCATGGTCCACCATTTCAACCGCATGTACATGTTACGTTCGAGGGTGGAAAAGCGGAACCGCCGAGGCGGTAGCGACAGAACTCCCCGCAGCGCAACAGTGGTATGTCCACTAAAGCCGGGTTCAAGTCCCAGAAACACGGTATTCCCCAATGCTCGTCATTGACGAGAATGCCAACTATCTTGGCTTCCCGATAGCCGACAGCCTCGGGCTGTCAGGGAACCTGGGCTTCCTGCGATCTGAGTGCGCGTCAACAGCCGCTCAGCACGTTGCCAGGCGTGCTCGAAGGAGATGGCCGCCGGGGAGTGCAGCTCCCGATACGCCTCGTAGCCACCGCAAAGCAGCGCGCCGGATTCGAGCGAGCCGACCCGGTAGCTCGACTCCACGCCCCGGGAAGTTGCGCGCAGCAAACCGTACAACACGAACAGACTTGCTAGATTCGCCGCATGGAACTTGAGCTCCGGGCTGCGGAAGAAGAACGCTGCCTGGCGCGGCGACTTGCCGCGATGGCGCAGCACGGCGCGAGCGTTGCCGTTGCGCCCGTCTTCATGCAACACGTAACTTCGATACAACTTGGTGTTCTGTTCAGGTCGCACATATTTTAACAGTGCGTCTGGAGCTGCCCGGCCAATGCCGGGAGGCGTCGTTAAGCCCAGTGGGACCAGGACCACCGGCTATCGTTGCCGCCTCGAATCGATAAATCAGTGTGAGGCGGCAATCGGCCACTGCGGCCATACGGGCACTCAGAATGCCTACCCGATAGCGGACATTCCAGTCTGAACTTGTCCCGCAGTGAACGACGCCCCTGGTGGTGCTAATCTACGCCACTGCGGATTGCAGGTTCACAAATGGGGCATGCCAGTG
>Ga0182024_10017100_pt1 | contig 13670 bp, 10 predicted proteins | sample P32metaG_FD_120480 | JGI IMG/M metagenome (GOLD analysis project Ga0182024, IMG submission 120480) | Permafrost microbial communities from Stordalen Mire, Sweden - P3-2 metaG (Illumina Assembly) | ecosystem: Environmental > Terrestrial > Soil > Wetlands > Permafrost | place: Sweden: Stordalen... | reverse complement strand
TTCGCGGAGCTTTGGGTCGAGCTCTGTCTTGTTGCGAAGCTCGCTGCCTATTTGACAGAAGCGGCGCAACAGGTTTGGCGTGTGCGCCAGCGCGCGGAAGATGTTGCCGACGCTGCCGCCGCGCTCGGCGGCAAGGTTGTCGAAGATCACGCGGTCGGCTTCGGGCAGGTCTTCGCGATTCAGATACGGTACGCGCGCCGCCATGTGGCACCTCCTACGTTTTCGGTCCCAGCCAGCGTCCGCAAGCGTTCAGCCGGAGACAGAATCTTGAATCGCGCGCGAAACCGCGCGCTGTATAAGGACCCTCACCTTCGATCCTCTCCCTTGCCGGGAGAGGGGAAAACGTTCAGGCGAACAGCATCTCTGACATTGCGCCGCCGGGGGGAATCATCGGCATCACCGCTTCTTCTTTCGGGATCACGACGTCGATCAGCACCGGGCCGGGCGTTGCGAATGCTTCTTTCATCGTCGCGACCAGGTCCTTCGCTTTTTCGATTCGGAAGCCGTGCGCGCCGTATGCGTCGGCCAGCTTGACGAAGTTCGGCACCGACATCGCGGAGTAGGAATACCGTTCGGCGTAGAACTTCTCCTGCCATTGGCGAACCATTCCGAGGAAGTAGTTATTCAGAATGATTACTTTGATATCTACATTGTATTGAACTGCAGTACCCAGTTCCTGGATGTTCATCTGTATAGAGCCGTCGCCACTGACTACTACTACTTTCTTGTCGGGGGCGGCGAAAGTCGCACCGATTCCGGCCGGCAGTCCGTAGCCCATGGTACCCAGTCCGCCCGAAGTCAGCCAGGAACGAGGATGCTCAAACGGGAACATCTGCGCTACCCACATCTGATGCTGTCCGACGTCAGTGGCTACTATGCAGTCGCCCTTGGTGATGTTGTGCATCTCGGCGATAACGTCGTGCGGGGAGACACTCTCGCCGCGCGGAGTGTTCTCGTAGAGCGGTTTCTCCTTCTGCCACTGGAGGATCTGCTGATGCCACTTGGTCCAATCGGCGCGGCGCTTTCCGATACTCTCGCGGCCCTTGATCGTAGTCAGCATGTCAGTGAGGACAGACTTGATATCGCCGACAATAGGTATATCGACCTTAACGTTCTTCGAAATCGACGACGGATCGATATCGATATGGATAATCGTTTCGGCTTTCGGCGCGAACTGGGAAATCTTGCCGGTGACGCGATCGTCGAAACGCGCGCCGACTGCGATTAGGCAGTCGGTGTTGCAGACTGCCGTATTGGTACCGTACGAGCCGTGCATCCCGAGCATGCCGAGCCGTAGCGAGTCGGAGGCCGGGTACGATCCCAGTCCCATCAGCGTCTCGGTAACCGGAATACCCAGTCCTTTAACCAGTTCGCGTAATTCGGACGCCGCGCCGGACCATTGCACGCCGCCGCCGACGTAGAAGAGCGGCGTCGAACTTTTCTCGATCGCTTCGATCGCGCGCTCTATTTGCCGGGGATTGCCGCGAATCGTCGGCTTGTAGCCGCGCAGTTCAACTTTTTCGGAAAGGTGAAAAACATGCTCGGCCTGCTGCACGTCCTTGGGCAAATCGACGACGACCGGGCCGGGACGTCCGCTGCCGGCGATATAAAACGCTTCCTTGATTATGCGCGAGATGTCCTTGACGTTTTTGACCAGGAAGTTGTGCTTGGTGCATGGACGCGTGATGCCGACGAAGTCCGCTTCCTGGAAAGCGTCGTTGCCGATCATCGTGGTCGGAACCTGGCCGGACAGGACCACCATCGGCGTGGAATCCATGTACGCGTCGGCGATTCCGGTGACGGTGTTGGTGGCGCCGGGGCCGGAGGTAACGAGTACGACTCCCGGGCGTCCGCTGACGCGCGCATAGCCTTCGGCCATGTGGGTCGCGCCCTGTTCATGACGGACGAGAACGTGCTTGATCTTTGAGTCGAGCAGCGCGTCGTAGGTCGGCAGGATGGCGCCGCCGGGATAGCCGAAGATTACATCGACGCCTTCGGCGATCAGGCTCTCGATAACGATTTGTGCTCCTGTAAGTTTTTTCATTTACCCGATTTTGTGCGTTTTTCCCTTGATTCGAGCCTACAAAGGTACACTACGCGCGGATATCGGCACAACTTGGGTTCTTCCGCACATGGCGGCCGGTGTTTCGCCATTGCGAATCCCGTACTCTCGACGCATGAAAGTCCGCACCCTCGAACGCGTCCAGATTGTGCCGCGGCCGCTGGCCGAGACCTTCAGATTTTTCTCCGATCCGCACAATTTGCAGCGGCTTACGCCGGCATTTCTGAATTTCAGATTCCTCGCGCCGCCGCCGGACGTCATGCATCCCGGAACCGCAATCGATTACCAGATTCGGCTGTACGGCGTGCCGGTGCATTGGCGGACGCGGATTGAGATCGTCGAGCCGCCGAAAAAGTTTGTCGACGTGCAGGAAAAAGGGCCGTATGCGCTATGGCGACATAGCCACATTTTCAAGGACATCGGCGGCGGCTCGACCGAGATGAAGGATCGCGTCGAGTACGCGATGCCGCTGGGGCTGCTCGGCGAGATTGCTTATCACTTGTTCGTCGCGCGGAGTCTCGCGCAGATTTTCAAATTCCGCGAGAGCAAGCTCAAAGAGATTATGGGGAGTTAGATCCGGTTGCGGTCGATGCCAGCAACCTAACCCCTAGCCCCTTCCCTCGAGGGAAGGGGAACAATCGCGTTGAGCTCTCTGCCGCGGCGATCTAGTAGTGCTGGGCGGGGGCGAAGTTGCCGCCGCCTGGCTCTGTGCCCATCACTTCGTAGGTCTGATTGTTGCCCGAGAACATTCCGCGCACGGTCAAGGTCTCGCCCGGCTGCATTTTCGCGAAGGTGTCTTCGCCGAGGCCGGTCACATTGAAGTTAGGCTTGTACTGACGGACCAGCTCCCAAACATCCGGCCAGTGGATAATGCCTCTCGGGTCGTCGACGTAGGCGTCGTTCAGCAGGAACTTGTAGGTCTTGCCGCCCACGCCCATCGTGACCACCTGCTTGTCACCATAAATCGTTCCGGGCGCGGGCTTGGTGATCACCATCGTGGTGGTGAGCGGAATCATCATCGGGCGCATCTGCGCTTCTCCGCGAGTTGAAATAAATACGACCGCCGAAAGCGCGATCGCGAACATGGCGGTTGTGAAAATGGCTGGTTTCATACAAATGACCTCGGCTGCTTCTGCTTAAATCATAGGGAGCGTGCCCATGACCGATCAAGCAAGCCTTTTCGCAGCCAGCCTAACTGATGTAAGGTACTGCCGAAGCGCCAGGTCGGCGCTGCCGCACCATAAGGAGTCTTATGCGACTGTTACCCTTGCGAATCGTGGCGGGAACCTTGTTGGCGACGATGCTGTGGGCGTGGACGCCGGCGCAAGCCGTGGTCAAGCCCGGCGATGTGATCACCAAGGACAACGCGAACAAGGTCATCGAGCTGGTCAGCCCCGGCAACTACGTAATGGTCCGCGAGGGCATGCAGCTCAGGATCGTGCCGACCGACAAGCTCGATTGGCCGCCGCCGTTCAAGGCCGCGACCGAGAAGTATTCGCCCCAGGTTCAGCTCAACTCCGACGGCACGCTCAAGGGTTACACCGCCGGGCAGCCGTTTCCGCTGCTCGATCCGAACGATCCGCAGATGGCGACCAAGGTGATGTGGAATTTCAGCTACCGGCCGCTTTACAGCGACGACATCGACATGCGCTTTCCCGAGGTCGCCAGCTTCGACAAGCACTCCACCGGCTCACCGCTGAGCTACTACACGGTCGGGCACTTCGCGTTCTACAACAATATCGGCCGGATCGAAGTGCCGCCGATACCGACCGATGCCAATGGCTTAGCCAGCGGCATTCGTTATCGCTTCGGCTTCTACCCGTTCCTGGAACCGTCGTCCTTGCGCGGCTACGGGATGGTTCGGCAACGGCATATCGATCCCAAAATCGAAGACAACGTCTGGGTGTTCAATCCGCAGACCCGCAAACTGCGTCGTGAATCGGCCGATGTGCTCTCGGACAGTATTGGGGCCCTGCCGGGATTTGGCGGGGGCGGCGGCGGCGGTTACGGCGGCGGCGGGATGGGAGGAGGCAGCGGCTCCAGCGCTTACGCGAACACCCTCGATCCCGATTCGTACTTCGGGTTCTCGGCGAAGATTGAAGATTTCAACTACCGGTTCCTGGGCGAGAAGGAGATGCTCGCGTCGGTGCACGCCGAGCATTCGCCGGAGGTGCAATGCCCTTACGACGGCGGCAGGACAATTTGCCCGGAAAACTGGGAGATGCGGCATCTCTACGTGATCGAAGCGGTGGTGAAGCCGGGCCGCGATGCCACAATCCCGAAACGAATCTTCTACATCGATTCAGAAGGATGGTTCATCACGGCGTCGGATCAGTACGATCGCGACGGCAAGCTGTGGAAAACCCTCGCGACCTTCAACACTTATCGCGACCGGCCGGTGCCCGACGCGAAGGTCGCCATTTATCCGTACAAGCGGATATTCCAGTTGGGGCTGGTGGACGAGGATCTCCAGACCGGCGCCAGCTCGGTCGTCTATATGCCCGGAGCGACCGCGCAGGATCGTGAATGCTGGTATATCGACATGGGAACGGTTGACAACTCCTTCTTTGCGCCGCAAGCGCTGGAGCGAGAGGGGCACTGAGCGGGAGCGGTCGCTTACAGCTGCAGGACGAAGCGGATGTCGCCCAGGCGCAAGTGGCTGCCCGAGCTCAGGAATGCGGAGCCGCGTATCTGGCGATCATCAACGTAGCTGCCGTTAGTCGAGTTCAGATCCATCAGCTCGAAGCCGCCGTCACGGCGCATCAGGCGCGCGTGCTGTCGCGAGACGCTGGCGTGCGGAATGACGACGTCGTTGTCCTCGCCGCGGCCGATCGATATTTCGTCCTTCATCAGCGAGTATTCGGCGGGTACCGGATCGATCCGATCGACAGCGACGAGCCGCGCGCCTTGCGTATTTCCCGCGCCGCGGGGCGCGGTGATCGGTGATGGCGGCGGCGACGATCGTGCGGGCGCGCGCTGCGCCGTGCGGGCGGCCGGTGCAGGTGCAGCCAACGGTATCCGCAGGGAAGGTGCGCCCTGCGCCTCGACGATCGCCTTCAGTTCGTCGGCCGGGAGCCCGAACCTCATCCGCGAAAGGCCGAACAGCCCGAGGATCGCGATCAACGGCACGGCGCCGTTCCACCAATTGAACGAGAATTGCTTGAGTCCCGTGCCGGTCGAGTTTCCGCCGGGCGCGCCTTCGTCCGCGGGGACGTTGATCGCGGCGCCGCCCAGGCCGCGCACCTGGTATGACGTCTCGGCGTCGCCAGATTCGCTGTTGTAGTCGATCTTCAGTTGGACGCTGCGATTGGTGCCGTCTTCGATCGGCCGCGGCGTTCGATAGGTCAGCGAGTACTCAGTCGCGATCGAATGTCCGATTTCGCGCACCAGCGACGCGAACCGCCCTTCTTCCGTAATGATGTTGTACGAGCGGCCGTGCGTCGCGTCGACGATCTCCTGGTACTCGGGCGCGATGAACGGTGGCGGCACTACCCCATACAGCGTGATCCCGTTTTTCTTCATCAAGTCCGCGACCTTGGTGCCGGTCAGATCGGTCACCTGCTGGCCGCGAGTGTGATGGTCCCAGAAGGCCTGGTCGTGCGCCGAGTCGGCCGAGCCGTCGCCGTCATGATGAGGGGGAGCGTCGGTGACGATAATGATGATGCCTTCAGCCTCGGGGCGGAACGGAAACTTTGCCGCATAGGCGAGCGCGTCGAGCTGATCCTCGGGGATGTCGCCGCCGCCGCCGGCATGCAGGGTGCCGACCCAGTCGGTGAACTGCTTGACGTCGGAGGTAAACGAGTTGCGATAGGCGCAGTTGCAGTCGGGATACGCCGAAACCACGTAGTCCTCGAAGGTCACCAGGCCGAGGCGGTAATCGCGGCTGTTGGACTGGAGGTCCTGCGCAAAGGCGATCACGTTTTGCTTGACCGCATCGATATACGGCTGCATCGATTCCGTGACGTCGAGCACGAACACGATATCGACCGGACGACCCTGGCCGACGCCGCGAAAATCCAGAATTTTGGCTTCCTTGCCGTCCTCGAAAACTTTCACGTTGTCGGGGCGAAGGTTGCCGACCGGATTGCCGTTCTGATCGGTCAGACCGAAGTCGAGCTGCACGCCGCCGTCGGTATCGAAATGCTCGAGGCCCGGATTGCCGGTGGTGATTTTCAAGCTGGCATCGGCGGATGTCACTCGAAACGCGAAACCGAACAGGAGCAAAAGCGTAAACAGACAATGGCGGGAGATTCGATTCGACGATTTCATCGACGGCAGTGGTAATTCTCCGGATTGGGAAGACGATCAGTCAAGCTCCGTGATCCATTTGACGATCAAATGATCGATAGTATTCTTGCCTTCACCCACCCGTTAGGTTATCCCAAACCCTGACCGAATTCTTCATTGATGGATTCCGAGTGAAAGATTTTTTTGTGTATCGGATTGCGCTCCGCCTGACCCTACCCTTCATCGTCGCGATTTGCGTGCTAATCGGCGGGACCACGTCGGCGATAGCCGCCAAAACGGCGAGGGTCCAGATTGGATTTTTGGGTGTCCCGCCGGCGGGCTTTCAAAATGTTCTACTGAACGTTGTTGCGGTCCGCATCAATCCCCATGCGAACGTAGCTCCGACCAACGGCGGCTGGCAAAAAATTCCGGCGCCTCCGGGGATTGGCGGTGGCTTTAACGCGGAACTACAGATCGATCTCAACTCTTCGCAGAACGTTCCCCAGCTCTTCAACACAGCTGGCGTGCGGCCCGGCAACTACAGAATCGCCCAGCTCATTCTCGATTCAACCAATCCGGGCAGCCTGATTCCCAACTGCCCCGGCCCCAGCGCTGACGGATGCATCAACTACCCCATCCAGTTGGTTAACGCCAACGGCATTACCTTGTCCGCCACCCCTGGTGGCCCCCCGCTCATCACTACGGCAAATGGAACGTTGACGTCGTTTGTTCTGCAAGCGGCCGTGACGATCACCAAGTTCCCTACTGCGCCCGGCGGCGCATACACGGTATCAATCGTGCTGACGCCGACTGCAAATGTCGCCATAGGTACTGTCACCGGACAGGTGACGGTGACGCCGGGCATGGGCTCAGGCACGTCAACCACGGGAAAGGTCCGCAAATTGACCGTAACTGCCCAAGCGATCGGAACCAACACGACTATCGCAACTGCGCCGGTCAAGGCAGGGATCCTCAACTGCACAGCAGCCTCCCCGGGCGGATGCTTTACCCTGCAACTTCCGGCGGCTGGACCCCCGCCGCCATCAACCGCGCCGTTTGGGACATTGTACGATCTCGCGGTATCCGGCGGAGCAGATACCTACGCTGCCGCGCGGTTGCAGCCGTTGTACCCAAGCGGATCGATTACCGCCAATTTCGCGGTTACAGGGAACCAGACGCTGGGCAATATCACCGGTACGGTCAGCGACGGATGTATCGCCAGCACGCCCCTTTCCAGTGCGACCTTACAGTTGCTGGTTCCTCCGGATCCCATCGCCAAAACGAAGCCGTTGCCAACCTTCTGCATTACTTCCCCGGAACAATGTATCTCTGTCGCGACCGCGAATACCGACCCCGCCGGCAACTTCCCGCTGCCCGGCACGGCCACGACTCCTACGGCGTTCGCCAACGTTCCGATCCTGGCGAAAAGCTCCAAAGGCTATGTGATGGAGGTCACCGCTCCGGGCTACGATCCTTTGTTCGTCCTGGCACAGCCGGGCACCGGCTCCAACAAGAAGGGCGGCGGCACCTGCAGCCTTGACGGGGGCGTCACATTCAACGCGTGCAACCTCTTGATGACGACCGGGTACATCGCCGGCGCGTTTGCGATAGTCCCGCCCAATCCGGGGCAGACCGCGCTGGTCCAGGTTTTCGCCGAGGATCACGACACCAACAATATCGAAAGCGCGCTGCCGATGGGGATTAAGGTCGGTAGCAACCCGAACGTCACCGGTTGCTCGCCACCTGCCGGGTCCGTCTGTGCGAATTTCAAGTTGAACGTTCCGCCCTCGATTCCGATTGGCGCTTTCGACCTGTTTGCTGCGACAATCGATACCTATCAGGGCGTTGCCGATCCCTACCAGGGCCACAGTATTGTCGCGATCAGCGACGTTCCGGCTCCTGCCGCATGTGCGACGGTGACAGTTCCCACAACCACCGATCCTAACCAGGTTATCAGCTGCGTCGGTCATGGCAGTATTATCGGGAACGTTGCTAACGCGGACCTTGGCGCGTCGGTCGTCCTGGAAAAGCTCGATCCCGAGGGTCCGACGAACGACAACGAAGTGCAGATAACGAGTTCCCTCGTACAGAATCAGTCGCCCACTGACTCCGATGCGACCAACAGGTACTCGTTCTGCGCCCCGGCGGATACTTATCAGGTGCAGAAATTCCAGATACCGAGCCCTGTACCGACCGTGGTGCCGAGCGCGTCGCCCACCGCTGTACCGGAAGGCACGCCAGTCGCTGTGACGATTCCGCCGCCTCCGGATGCGGGTGGCCCGAGTCCGACGCCGACGCCGGCGATCAAGTGCCCGACCAGCTGCTCGCATCCCGACGGTACCTGCCCCGGTATCTGCAACTTCGTGAACCAGCCACTATGATGACGCGGAGGAAGATGCGGCAATTCGTGCGAACTTTGTTGATGAGCGCAATCGGAGCGGCGATCGCCGTTTGCGTCGCGGCCTGCAATAGCCAGACTGGATTTTCCGGGAGCGTCGGCAGTACTCCGAACGGTCCGAAGCTGCCGGCGTACCAAATCCTTGGCACGACCGGGACCCCGTTCACTGCGACCATCTCGGACTCCCGCTCGTTCTGGACGCTGCAGGGAAACGTCCCGCTCTTCATCGCGATCTGCAACCCTCCTTCGGCGGAAGCGCAGATGACCGTTACCAAGACCAGCGCCGACAACAGCCTGCTGAGCGCCTTGATAATAACCGGCAATCACATCAAGGATACTCAATCGACAACGGCGCCTTTTGGCACCGTAACGGTGCAGATCGGTAAGCAGACCTCGGTGCCGTCGGCTGCGAGTCCTGATCTCCGAATATTCCTGAGCGGTCCGCTCAAAACGAAATACCAGGCGCTGGTCGAGGACATCGATACCGGCTTCATAATCGGGTCAGTGCCGCCGACGCTAATCGTCTTCGACACGCCCAACGGCAAGGTGGACGCTACGTTCTTCGGACCAAACAACCACACCACCTTCACCGCTGACATGACGCTCAACGGAGAGGTGGTAGTGCCGACCACGAGCGGAGGTCCCAACCTGACGATCCGCCAGCCATGACTCACGTGATGTGTTGAGTCAGCGTTCCGCGTAGCTGCGCGATCCGTTCGGGGACTCGGTTCGGTCCGATACGTTTGACAGCCCGCCGCATTCGTCATACTTAGCCTCTGTAGCAAGTGAGCGATTCGAGAAACGCACCTGGATCTCCCCGCCTCTGAAATCATTGTATGAACTCGCAGCTCGTACGCCGGGTACTATTGGTTGTGGTGATTGTCGCGGTCGCCGCCGCCGCGATTCCCGGTTTTCACTACTATCGCTACCTCGAGAGCCACGTCAGCACCGACGACGCCTACGCTGACGGGACCGTCGCGCTCGTCTCCTCGCGCGTGGCCGGAACTGTCACCAATGTTTACGTCGAGGACAACTGGACGGTTAAGGAAGGGCAGTTGCTGTTGACGCTCGACCAGCGCGATTTCGAGGTCAAGGTCGATCAGGCAGAGGCTCAGCTCGAGCGCGCGAAACAATCCGTCGATGAGTTGTACGCGGGAGTGCAGGCGGCGCGGTCGGGCGTATTGCTGGTACAGTCGCAGCTCAAGCAGGCGAAGATCGATTTCGATCGCGCCAAATCGTTGAAGGACCAAGGCATCGTTTCCACCGAGCAATACGATCAGGCCAACACCGGACTGCGCATCGCGATGGCCGACGAATCGCTGGCCGAGCATCAATTGACGCAGGCCCAGGCCGCACTCGGGCCGCAGCACGACGACCAATCGGCCTACGACCGTCCAATCGTCAAGCAGGCCGAGGCTGCTCTGGAAGCCGCCAAGCTCGATCTCGGCTACACCAAACTGACCGCACCGTTTGCGGGCGTCGTGACGCACAAGACCGCACACGCCGGCAATCGGGTCCAGGCCGGAGAGCCACTGCTCGCGGTCGTCCCGCTCGGCAAACTGTACGTCACGGCGAATTTCAAGGAGACCCAGCTCACCGACGTGCGCGTCGGGCAGAAGGCGGAGATCGTCGCCGACATCTATCCCGGCTACACCTATAACGGGCACGTCGATTCGATCAGCATGGGCACCGGCGCGGCGTTTTCGCTGCTGCCGCCCGAGAACGCGACGGGCAACTGGGTCAAGGTCGTGCAGCGGGTGCCGGTCAAGATTGTAATCGACGGACCCCGTCCCGAAGACAAGCCTCTGCGCCTCGGATTGTCAGTCGAAGTCGCAATCGATCTCGGCGATCGCAGCGGACCTCTACTCTCCTCGATGGTGCAGCAGCATTACGAGAAAGACGGCCAGACGCTCCCCAACGAGACGCTCATGATGGCGCCGGAATCGCCGTCGCCAGCCGAGCCCGCGCCAGACACCGGAACGCAGCAACACTTCATGAATCCGCTGCACTAGCCGCGCTCGACCTGACACCTAATGCTCGACCCTCGCGACATCGCGCAACGCCTCTCTGCCTATCTCGACGCGCCGATCGCGCGCTTGAGCATCCTTGCGAGCGGATGGGAAACGACGGTCTTCGAGTTCACGCTCGAAGCGGCGTCGAAGTCGTGCGCGTCCATTCCGGTCGGCGTTCCGATGGTTTTGCGCTTCTACCAGGGCTCCGCCGCCGACGCCAAAGGCGCTCGCGAACACACGACGATCGATCGCCTGTTCGCCGCGGACTACCCCGTACCGCGCCCTTACGTCTTCGAGGCCGATCATCGCGCGCTCGGCGCACCGTTCCTGATCATGCAGCGGCTGGCGGGCGGTCCGCTGTTCGCCGTGCGCAGCTTTCCGAGCGCGTTCAAAACTTTCTCGATGGCTTTTTTTTCATTCGTCCGCACGCAGTCGCGGCTGCACAAATTGGATCCGGCCGGCGCGGGCCTGCGCGAGATTCCGCGCGCGTACGCTCCGATCGGCGACGCCGCCGCCGACTCGCCGCTGCTCGATCGAGTGCTCGCGATCATCGCCAATCGCGTCGAGACCGGCCCACTGCCCGGCCTGCGCGAGGCGCTCAATCTTGTCACCGAACGCGCGCCTAAATTTCGCCACAATCCGGATTCGCTCGTGCACATGGACTACCATCCGCGAAACGTGATGGTGCAGGGCGTGAGCGTGACCGGCGTGATCGATTGGGTGAATACCGACGTCGGCGATCGTCATCTCGACGCCGCGATGACGGCCGTTATTCTGTCGTCGTCGGCATTGGAGAACCCGCGGTGGATGCGCGACAACATCGCCGGCAACGGGCTGCGCGCGAGCTTCGCAGCGCTCTACCTGCCGCTCTACCATGCGATGGCTCCGATGGAGTTCGAGCGCTTCCGCTACTGCCAGGCGGTCGCTGCTCTGCTGCGGCTCTCGATGATGGGGATGATGCGCGCGCGCGGCCCGGAAGCCGTCGGCTTTCGCCGCGAGGCTATCGACGAAGTCACGCCCGGGGTGGTGAGATTGCTGAGCCGCTATGCCACGCGCAAGAGCGGCGCGTCGGTGCGCCTCGAGGCAGTCGCGCCGCAGCCGGCATGAGTCGCGCACGCGCGCCTATCGCATTCGGCCAAAAAAATCTGTAACTGATTGGTCATGCGAAAGTGCTATGCAACCGCGTTGGTGTTGATTAGCTGGTTCCTGATGCTGCCGCCGCCGGTATATCCGCCGGTAAAGGACGCGTCGGGCAGCTACAAGATGAACAGCTCGGCGCCGATGTCCCAATGGCTGACGTTCAAAACGCTCAAGTCCGAAGATGCGTGCAAGGCGAAATTGAAGAAAGTGCAGCCCTTCTACAAATGCGTTTCAAGCGACGACCCCGCGCTGAAGAAACACACCCCAGCCGCAGCTGGCGCCCCGAGCATCTCGACGCTTTCCGGCGCTGCCGCCGGCCACATGCAGTAACACCGACCGCTCACGCGCGAATCAGCTCGCGGAGCACGAACGGCAGGATCCCGCCGTGCCGGATGTACTCGACCTCCTCCGGCGTATCCGCGCGCATCGTCACCTCGAACTCTGTAGTCTTGCCACTGGCTTCCGCGCGCACCTTCAACGTCTGCCGCGGCTTGATTCCCGCTTTCAGTCCTGTGATCGAGAAGACTTCCTGCCCAGTGAGCCCGAGCTTCTGCCGATTCTCGCCGGCCTTGAACTCCAGCGCGAGCACGCCCATCCCGATCAGATTGCTGCGATGGATCCGTTCGAAGTTTTCCGCGATCACCGCGCGCACGCCGAGCAGTTGCACACCCTTGGCAGCCCAATCACGCGATGAGCCCGTGCCGTATTCCTTGCCCGCGATCACGATCAGCGGGACCCCATCCTTGCGGTAGCGCTCCGACGCATCGAAAATCGTCATCTTCTCGCCGTCCGGCTGATGCGCCGTGAAGCCGCCCTCGACGCCCGGCACCATCAGGTTCTTGAGCCGGATATTCGCGAGCGTCCCGCGCATCATCACTTCATGATTGCCGCGCCGCGCCCCGTACGAATTGAAATCCTTGGGTTGCACGCCATGCTCTATCAGGTACTTGCCCGCCGGGCTGTCCGCTCCAATCGATCCCGCTGGCGAAATATGATCGGTCGTCACACTGTCGCCAAGCACCGCCAGCGCGCGCGCGCCTGCGATGTCGGTGAACTCGCCGATTTTTGCCGTCACGCCATCGAAAAACGGAGGCGCCTTCACGTACAGCGAATCCTCCGCCCAGCGAAACAGGTTGCCCTCCGGCACCTTGAGGCTTTTCCATCGATCATCGCCCTCGAACACCTGGCCGTACTCGCTCTTGAACATCGCGGCGTGAACCGAGCCGGTCACCGCCGCCGCGACTTCCTCCTGCGACGGCCAGATGTCGCGCAGAAACACCGGACGCCCGTCGGAGCCGGTGCCGAGCGGCTGATGCTCGACATCGATATCCATTGTGCCCGCGATCGCGTACGCGACCACCAGCGGCGGCGACGCGAGGTAGTTGAATCGCACCGCGGGATTGATGCGCCCCTCAAAATTGCGATTGCCGCTCAGGATCGCGCAGGCCACCAGGTTGCCCTGCTTGATCGCGCCGGCCAGCGCCTCGTCTATAGGCCCGCTGTTGCCGATACACGTCGTGCATCCGTAGCCGACCAGGTTGAAGCGCAGCTTTTCGAGCGACTCGGTCAGCCCCGCGCGCTTCAAGTACTGCGTGACGACCTTCGATCCCGGCGCGAGACTCGTCTTCACCCATGGCTTGACCGTCAGCCCGCGCGCAACGGCTTTCTTCGCGAGAATTCCTGCGGCGAGCATCACCGAGGGATTCGAGGTGTTGGTGCAGCTCGTGATCGCGGCAATCACGATCGAGCCGTGCGTCAACGGAAACTTTCCCGCCTCGTAATTCACTTCGACCTTGTGGGCAATATGGCCGAGTTTCGCTTCGAGAATTTT
>Ga0182024_10017099_pt1 | contig 13670 bp, 13 predicted proteins | sample P32metaG_FD_120480 | JGI IMG/M metagenome (GOLD analysis project Ga0182024, IMG submission 120480) | Permafrost microbial communities from Stordalen Mire, Sweden - P3-2 metaG (Illumina Assembly) | ecosystem: Environmental > Terrestrial > Soil > Wetlands > Permafrost | place: Sweden: Stordalen... | reverse complement strand
TCTTCGCCAAACTCAAACTGTTCCGAGCCATCGCCACCCGTTACGACAAAACAGCACGAAACTTCCTCGCAGCCATCCACCTCGCAGCCGCAACCATCTGGCTCATTTGATGACACCCCCTAGCCCCTCCGCGAATTTCACTTTATCCTTTATGGAGTGCGGGTATCCGGCCAGTTATTGAAGAACCCAGCCGCAATACTTAACCTCCTATTAACCCTAACCCACTCGCACGCGGGTCGAACGGTCGAACGGGGAACGGCGACGGCACGAAATGACCGGCGGGCATAACGCTAGACAGAGCTGTGAGGAAAGGTACGCAAAGCCAATGAGTCAGACACTGGAAACACCGGAGCAGATGGTACGGGCCCGCTCCGAAGAGCCGCATGTCTACGAAGCCGGAGATTGCTGGCGTTTCACCTGGGAAGGTCACAACAGCGGATCCTTCGACACCGAGCGCGACGCTCAAGCCGCCGCCCACCGCCTCAAGCAGCAAACCATGATGAAACTGGCCGCCGCCTCCCTCCATCTCCGCTGAGTCCTTCGCATACGCGCCGCGAAGACTGGGTACTCCATTCATGTAGCTTCATCGCATGAGTGGGTCTGTCCCCAGCCACGGTTTTCAAGATGATCTTGCTGAAGCCTGGGCGTCGTCCTAAGCTACGTTCCTCAGCATATCCATCGCCCGCGTCCGCAGCAGAACCTTCTGCTGCATCAGCGGCAACTCAAGCTCCTGCGGTCCGTCCAGAGCGATAATTCCCAGTCGTTCCGAGGTCTGGTTGTTCCAGATCAGCCAGCGCGCAAAGTCCGCGCAATCCGGCCTGTGGTCCGCGCGGTATGGCTCGAAGGTTTCCACCACGGATTGAATCGCATTCGTAAGCTCATCGGTGATGGCGGTGATCTGTTCCTGATGGCTCATGGCGCAACCCTCCTCCACCCAGACTATGATGCATGCCTGTGCATCGGGGAAATCTCGTGCGAGGAGATATTGCCGTTCTAGGCACTCCCGCATGCCCCGCAAAGTCGGCTGCCTGACAGACTCAGTCCCCCTTCTGCCGCCCGACCAGGGCGTGATCCACTTTGAAGTCCGCCCCGCCCCATATCTTGACCGAACTCCACGCCGCCGCCGCTCCGCTCCAGAAGCGGTCCGCAGTCGGGAGCCCAAGCGGCAGAAACGCCGTTGTGCATAGGTACAAACTCCCGGTCGAGATGTACACCTCGCCCAGCGAAGGCTGGTGCCCGGCCAGTCCAATCTGCAGCCATCCCTTCGTGTCGAACGTCCCCACCGGGGTCAGCGTCCGCCGCATCACCGCCGTCAGCGCCCCGCGCACCTGCTCCGGCGACACCTGCACCGGCAGCGCCCCGCGTAGCGCCGCATCCGCCAGCAGGTGGAATGCCCCGCAGCGATACGAAATCGACCGCCCCACCACCGGATACGTCCCGTCCGGCGCAATCATCCGCTCCTGGATCGCTGCATACCGCCTCGCGCGCTGCCGTATGTCCGCCGCCATCGCAGTCCACGCCGCGTCCTGCTTGCCCACCACATCCATCAGCATCAGCAGAAACGGCTGGATCACGAACGAGTTGTAGTAGTCCTGGTGAAAGACCGGCCCGTCCCCGTACACACCGTCGCCCACATACCATGCGGCGTGTTCGCGCAGCGCGTAGTCCACGCGCATCCTGTCCCAAGGCTCGCCCAGCGCAAACAGCGCCGCCTCGATCATCGCCGCGAACAGCAGCCAGTTATTGAAGCCCGGCATCTGCGCGCGCGTCGCCCGCAGCGCGTCCGCAAGCTGCGCCCGCACTCCACTTGGTAGCATCTCGCGCAGCTCATGCGGAGCCCGCAGCATCGCCAGCGCCAGAAACGCCGCATCCACAATCGTTTGCCGGTCGCCGCCAAAATCCATATAGTCCGGCGAAGCCTTATCCACCCCCGCGGCAATCGCCGCGCGCGCCCACGCGCAGTACTTCGCTCGCATCTCGCCTTCCGCACCCGTCGTCGCGCCGTGTTCCAGCCACGGAGCCATCCCCGCCAGTGCGCGCCCTAACGCCTCCAGGTAAGTCGTCCGCCGCCGGTGCTCCTGCTCGCCCGCGTAAGCTTCAACCGGCATCACTGCCTTCAGTCGCCGCTGGCTCAGCGCCTCGAACACAGGCTGGCAGATGAGGTCCAGCATCGCCACCCAACTCGCCCTGTCATCCGCAATCTGGCTCTCTGCATTCAAGCCCAACTTACCTGCGCCGGAAACCTGTGCCTCGCCGAGCGCCATGCGCTGCAAAGACAGCGCCGCCGCCAGGCCCGACTTCAACATCTCGCGTCGCTTCATCTCGCTCCATCCAACTCAATCCCCTCAGATTTTATGCTCCGGCCTCACCGCCTGGCCCACCCTGCCGCTGGCCGCCCTCATTCGCCCCCGCGAACGCACTCGCCAATCCACGCCAGGTACTCCCTCGACCCGCCCGCGATCGGCACCCGCACAATCTCCGGCGTCTCGTATGAGTGGTTCGCCCGGATATGCTGCTCCAACTCGACATACTTCGCATCCGCAGTCTTGATCGCCAGCAGCCACTCCGGCTCCGCGCACACCTTGCCCTTCCACCGGTACACGCTCTGCACCGCCTGAATCTGCACGCAGGCCGCCAGCCGCGCCTCCACGATCGACTGCGCCAGATCATTCGCAAACTGCTTCGTCCCCACCGTGGTCAGCACAACGATATAGGTCTCTTCCATGGCGATTCGCTCCCCATCAGATTACAGACCCTCGCCCTTCTTTGCGTACAGATAAAGACCGCAAGCCACCAGCGTATGCTGACCAGGCTTGCGGTCTGTTCTTGTTTCGGAAACGAACTGCTGGGGTTACTTCCTTTCACCCTTGCTGCCGGTTACATTCCCGCGTCCATCGCGCTCTTCGTTGCCTTTGAAGGCCTGCTGTGTGGCGTGCGCATCGGCCTTGTCGCCGGCCTTCGGCATGCTTCCCTTGTAACCGTGCTGCGGGTCGTACCGGTTGTTCACCGTGCCATGGAAGTCGCTCGCGCCATGGAACCACGGACCCACCCCGATAAACGCGCCGCCCGTGAAATACTGTGGCCCGTAGTAGCCGCTGGGGCTGCAGCTATACGGCGCATAGTCATAGTAGCCGTAGGGGCACGAAGGTGCCGCGCCAATGCTGATACTGACTTGGGCTTGAGACACGACAGGCGTCGCTGCCAAAGCGATTCCTGCTACTGCAGCTAATGCAAACGACACGATGGTACGCATAGAATTAATACCTCAAGGGTGTTTGATGCTATTGAATTAAAAGGAGTTGCACTTAGGTCTGTATTGACCATCCGAGATCTGTACCTGCCTGCAAGCAAGACCCTGATCACCTCTTCTCCGCCGTCCGAAGCTCCGCTCAGATCTTCTCCAACGCCCGAGCCACCCATCCCCTGCTCGCCGCCACGCCTCCATCGCAATGGAAAACCCGCCGCAGGATCTCCCGCGGCGGGCTTCGAAATCGAATTGTCCTGGTCGGATGAAGTGTTAGGCCGCAGCGTCCGGCTCTGCAGGAGCCTCGCCGCCTGGATTCTGCTCTTCCAGCTGCTTCGCCAACTCCTCACGCTTCTTCGTGCGCGCTTCATCCCGCTTCTGCCGCTTCTCATCCAGCTCGTGCTCTGCGCCGAGCAGCTCGATGTACGCCATCTCCGCCGCATCGCCCTTGCGAGCGCCGCTACGTGTAATCCGCGTATAGCCGCCGTTGCGGTCGCTGTAGCGCGGTGCCACCACGCCAAACAGCCGGTCCACCGACTCCGGCGTCATCATGAACGCCAGTGCCTGCCGGCGTGCATGAACCGTCCCACGCTTGCCGAGCGTAATCATCTTCTCCACCAGCGGCTGGGTCGCCTTGCACTTGGTGACTGTAGTCTCCACGCGATCCATCAGAATGATCGAGGTTACGAGATTGCGCAGAAGTGCGCGGCGGTGGCTCGGGTTGCGGCCTAACTTGAATCCTGCATTGCGATGACGCATGGTATATCTCCTTCGACCCGGCTTTTGCCGTCGGTCGGACTACAGCTTTATTTCGCCTTGGCGATTGGATTTTGCGAACACTGCCAAGCTTCCCCTCAAACACGGGGGGCCGCCGCAGGTTTCGCTTCTTTCGACCAGGTCCCTTTACCAAAACCCGTCTTTTTTCAAAGGATTGGCACTGCCGGCGATTGAAAAGCAGGCTGACTCAGGCCAAACCACGCGCCAGAATCGCAGTTTCTCCATTGTAGCCCGCCGAGCCCAACCGGTGTCAAGGTCACAACCCCCGGTTAGTGGTATGGACGGCCATAATCTTCGCACTGCTAAACTGACTGAATTGTTACACGTCCCATCTAACCGCCTATGGCAGTCGTTCAACTCGATCATGTTCGCAAGGTCTACGACACCAAGGTTGCCGTCGAGGGACTGTCCTTAGCCGTCGAGGCCGGAACCATGTTCGGCCTGCTCGGTCCAAATGGCTCAGGCAAAACCAGTTCCATCCGCATGATGATTGGCATAACCGTGCCCGACTCGGGTTCGGTCTCGCTCTTCGGCAAGCCGTTTGCCCGCAGCAGCCTCGCCCGCGTCGGCTACCTGCCCGAGGAGCGCGGCCTCTACAAGAAGATGAACGTGCTCGACCAGCTCATCTTCCTCGGCCGACTGCACTACATCCCCGCCGCCGTCGCCGAGAAGAGAGCCCGCGTCTGGTGCGAAAAGCTCCAGATCGCCGAAGCCATACCCAAGAAAACCGAAGACCTCTCCAAGGGCATGCAGCAGAAGATCCAGTTCATTGGAGCCGTGCTCCACGATCCCGACCTCATCATCATGGACGAGCCCTTCAGCGGCCTCGACCCCGTCAACGCCCTCATGCTCATGGACACCCTTCTCGAACTCCGCTCCCAGGGCAGGGCCGTTCTCTTCTCCACCCATCGCATGGACCAGGTGGAGAAGCTCTGCGACAACATCGCCCTCATTCACCGCGGCAAGCTCGTGCTCTCCGGTTCCATGGGCGAGATCAAGTCCAGCTATCCCCACAACCGCGTCCACATCACCTTCGAAGGCGATGACTCGTTCCTTCGCCACCCCAGCATCGAAAGCATCAAGCGCTTTCCCGGCCAGGCTGACATCAGGCTCCATCCCTCCCCAACCCTCGCCGACGACGCGCAGGCCCTTCTTGCCCGCGCACTGCAGCATGCCCGCGTTACCCGCTTTGAGGTGACCGAGCCCACCCTCGAGGAAATCTTCATCGAGAAGGTGCGCGAGACATCCCCCGACACAAACGGCCCCAACCTCTCCCCGGCCCAGCTCGAAGAACCTGTGGGGAGCTACCTCGATGCCTAGGTTCGGAGCCGCCTCCATGCGCAATGTCTGGCTCATCGCGCATCGCGAGTACACCGACCGAGTCCGCACCCGCGGATTCCTGCTCACCACCATCATGATTCCCGTCATCATGGCAGGCTTCGTCGTCGGCAGCAACTTCCTCGGCGTCAAAGGCACCACCGACATCCGCATCGCCGTGGTATCCTCCGACGTCCAACTCGCCCTCGATCTGCAGGACGAACTAAACCGCATGCAGGACCAGAAGGAACAAACTCAGTCCGAGTCGGATGCCAGCCAGAACATGCCGAGTGCGCCGGCAAGGCAGCCTCGCATCATCGTCGACGCAATCGATCCCGGCCCCGACACCAAGGCCGAACTCGACGAGAGTCTCGACTCCGGCGATAGCGACGGCTACCTCTGGATCACGCCTGCCTCAGCCCCCGGCGGCCGCCCCACCTTCGTGTTCACCCCCCGCTCCAACTGGGACGTATCCATCAAGAACACACTCGCCTCCGCCCTCGACAAAGTCCTCATCCGCGAGCAGCTCACCCACCGCGGAATCGTCGCCGCCGATGCTGACACCATGCTGCAGCCGGTCCAGATCGCCGCCCCCGCGAACCCGCACCATGACGACGACAAATCGGCCGAGATCAGCGTCTCCGTCCTCTTCTTCGTCATGTACCTCGTCATCATGCTCTACGGCATGAACGTGGCCCGCTCCATCATCGAAGAGAAAACATCGCGCATCTTCGAGGTGTTGCTCGCCAGCATTCGCCCCGAAGCCATGATGGCGGGCAAGATCATCGGCGTCGGTTCGGTCGGGCTCACCCAGGTCGGTATATGGCTCATCGCGGCGCTCACGCTCGCCGGAGCCTCCGTGGCCCTCCATCTGGGAGCGAACGTCTACCACGTCTCGCTCACGCTGACCCAGATCATCTTCTTCTTCATCTACTTCATCCTCGGCTATCTCTTCTACGCCTCCATCGCCGCTGCGCTCGGCGCGATGACCAACTCCGAGCAGGAGCTGCAACAGCTCAACATGTTCCTCGTGCTTCCGCTGCTGTTCTGCTTCATCATGCTTGGCACCCTCCTGACCACGCCCGATAGCACGCTCGCGCGCGTCCTCGCGCTGGTCCCGCCCTTCACTCCGCTGCTGATGTACTTCCGCGTCTCGCTCGGACATCCCGCCGTCTGGGAAATCGCCCTTTCCCTCGTACTCACCTCGGCCAGCATCTGCGGCCTCATCTGGATCACCAGCCGCATCTACCGCGTCGGAGTCCTCATGTACGGCAAGCGCCCCAGCATCTCTGAAATCTTCCGCTGGCTCAAGTACAGCTAGTGTGGTATCCCAAAAGCTAACTGCATAAATGAAGTGTCATCCTGAGCGGAGTTTGGCGCGCATTTGTGCCGAACGGAGTCGAAGAGCCTGCCCTGAGCTTGCCGAAGGGACCTGCGTTTTCGCCGCTGGATTTTTATTAATGAGCTTCTGAGACACCGCACTAGCCTCCCTGAGAAAGCTCGTCATCCTGGCCCTGAGCCTAGGCGAAGGCGAACGACGCCTGTATTTCCCTACCACCAACGAGGGATGCCCGAACCGTGCCTGAAACCTCATCCTAGCTGTACGGTCATGGCGCTCACCTCCGCAACCTGCAAACCGGTCGAGGCGAAGGATCCCACACTCCAGGAGATTCTGGCCGCACTCTCGTTCGCCCTCGATCTCACCGGAGGAGCCGTCCCCGGCCACGCCATCCGCTCCTCTCTCCTCGCCGTCCGCATCGCCCACGAGATTGGCCTCGACCACGCCGCCGTCTCCGACCTCTACTATGCCTCGCTGCTCAAAGACGTCGGCTGCAGCAGCAACTCCGCGCTCATGTGCCAGATCGTCGGCGGAGACGATCGCATCGTCAAGGCAGGCGTCAAGCTGGACGACTGGACCCGCCCCCTCACACCCAAACCCTCCACCGTCAAGCTGCTCTGGCAGCAGGTGTTGCCCGGAGCCTCGCCGCTGAAGAAGGCCGCCCGCCTCGCCAAAATGGCCGCCACCCAGCATCGCAACAACCGCGATCTCATCGCGCTGCGCTGCGACCGCGGCGCCATGATCGTCCGCAAGCTGGGCCTCGGCATCCCCATCGCCATCGCCGTCCGCCACCTCGACGAGCACTGGGACGGCGGCGGCTACCCCAGCGGCCTCAAGGGCTCCGCCATCCCCATTCTCTCCCGCCTCATGTGCGTCGCCCAGCATCTCGACGCCTTCTGCATGCAGCACGGCCCCCAGGTCGCCCTCGACACCCTCGTCCGTCGCTCCCGCCGCTGGTTCGATCCCCAACTCACCGCCGCGGCCGTCGCCCTCGGCCACTCCAGCCGCCTCTGGACCAACTGCCTCCCCGATGATCCCGTCCAGGAAACCCGCACCGCAATCCTGCACCTCAATCCCGAACGCCAAACCCACCTCTCTGCGCTCGACATCGACGCCATCTGCGAGACCTTCGCCGACGTCGTCGACGCCAAATCCCCCTTCACCTACAGGCACTCCCTCGGTGTCATGGACGCAGCCGTCGCCATCGCCCACGTCCTTGGCCTCGCGCCCAGCCGCATCCGGTTGATTCGCCGCGCGGCCCTGCTTCACGACGTAGGCAAGCTCAGCATCTCCAATGCCATCCTCGACAAGCCCACCCGGCTCACCGAAGCCGAACTCACCCTCGTCAAAGCCCACCCAGGCCTCAGCGCGGAGATACTCGGCCACATCGCCGCCTTCGGTGAAATCGCCCTCGTCGCCGGAGAACACCACGAGAAGATCGACGGCTCCGGCTATCCCAACCGGCTTCGCGGCCCCGACCTCTCCCTCGAATCGAGGCTCCTCGCCATCGCCGACATCTTCGGCGCGCTCTCCGAGAAGCGCCCATACCGCGAAGCCCGCAGCCCCGCTGAGATCACCGCCATCATGGACCGCGAAGCCATCTCCCAGCTCGACCCGACCTGCTACGACGCACTCCGCACTGTCATGGCAAGACTCGCTCCCCTCGATCAATTCGACGAGGAACCCTCGGACGAGCGCCAGCTCCTGCCCGGCTTCGACATAACCGAAGCCTATATCTGACCCTCCGCCGCTCGCCGTATGCCACAGGCGCTCGATACCGTTGGCGAAAACGCCATCCAGTTCATGAGTTCATGTAAGCCGCGCGTTCTTACTTACCACTTAACCCTGATCACTTACCACTTATTGCTGCAGCACCACCTGCTGCCCTGCAGTCAGCCCGCTCAGTATCTCCGTCACCGAGCCGTTCGATAGCCCCACCTTCACCGCCGCCGCCCGCGTTCCATCCTTCTGCTTGCTATCCGGAACCTGCACCGTCGCATTCTTCTGCGCGTCATAACTCACCGCGTTCTCCGGAACCGTCAGCACGCCCTTGTGCTCGTCCAGCAGAATCTCCGCATTCGCCGTCATGTTCGCCTTCAACTCCCCTCCCGGGTTGTCGATCGACACCCGCACCTCGAACGTCGTCACGTTGTCCTTCTCCACGCCCAGCGGCGCAATCTTCGTCACCTTGCCGTTGAACGTCCGGTCGCGGAAGCTCTCCACCTTGATCCGCGCCGGCTGTCCCATGTAAACATGCGCAATGTCCGCCTCATCCACCTTGCCCTGCACGTACACCTGGTTGATGTCGCCTTCCGTCATCACCAGCGTCGCCGTCGATCCCAGCACCAGGATCGAGCTTACCGCATCGCCAATCTCCACATCCCGCGACAGGATCACGCCGTCCATCGGCGCCACAATTGTCGTGTAGCTCAGCTGCTCCTCCAACTGCTTCAAACTCGCCTCGTTCTGCAGCACCTGCGCCTTCGCCTGCTTCAACTTCGCGTTATCCACCCCAATCTGAGCCCGCGCCGAATCCCGCCGCGTCAGCGCCGCAAGATAGTCCTTGTTGGTATCGTCGTACGCCTGCTGGCTCACCAGGCCTTCCTTCCTCATCTCCGCGTTGCGATCCAGCGTGGCCTTATACATCGGCAGATCCGGCGCCGCCGCATTTACCTTGTCCTGTTCAATATTCGCCTCGTATGACGTCACATTTGCCTCGGCCGACGCAAGCTGCGCCTTCTGCGCGTCCACCTGCGCCTGGATCTCCTCCTGATCCAGCTGCGCCAGAGGCTGCCCCTTCGTCACCTTGTTGTTGATATCGACATACAGCTTCTCGACGATGCCCGAAGCCTTGCTCTTCACCTCTACCTTGGTGATCGGCTGAATCGTCCCGGTCGCAACCACCGACCGTGCCACATCCCCGCGCGTCACCTTCGCCAGCCGGTTGGGGTCAATCGACCCGCCCTTCACCAGCCGCGCCAGCCCCACCCCTGCCATCGCCAGAATCAAAACCACTCCGACACCCAGCCATACCCAGAATCGTTTGCTCTTTCGCGACGCTGCCACCAAAACCTCCAATACGCACAGAAAGCCGGAGCCGTCTCTTTGCGCAGCACATCAATGCTATAGGTATACAACTCTCGCAGCGGTCAGTCTCAGCCTGCTGCTTCCTTCTACGCAGCCTGCCCCCGCCAGGTTCCCCGCCATTCCCACAATCCGCAGGGGAACCGCAACCCTTCCCGCCGCGTATCATTCTCACCAGCGCCCTCCTCGCTGCGAACCGCTATGCAGAGTTTCTCCGACATCCTCGGCCAGGTCTTCCGCGCTATCGCCGCCAACAAGCTGCGCAGTTTCCTCACCATGTTCGGCATCGCCTGGGGAGTCGGCTCGCTCCTCGTCCTCGTCGGCCTCGGCGAGGGCTTCCGCTCCGGTCAGCACAAGCAGCTCTCTACCCTCGGCAACGACATCATCATGATGTTCAACGGCACCATCCCCGCCGTCGCCAACCAGCACACCGGCATGCGCCCCTACGAACTCACCTCCGGCGACGCCGAAGCCCTCGGCCATCTGCCCGAACTCCGCGCCGTCATCGTCGAACTCGGCCGCTCCGACCTCTACGAGGTCAGCCAGTGGAGCAACACCTCCAGTCGTGTGATGGGTGTGCCATCCAACTACGCCACCGTAAAACTAATCCCCATCGTCCAGGGCCGCTTCCTCGACGACACAGATCTGGCCGACCGCCGCCGCGTCGCTTTCCTCGGCTCCAAAGCCGCCACCCTCCTCTTCCCCGGCCGCCCCATGCTGGGCGAGACCATCACCATCAACGGCACCGCATTCACCGTCGTAGGCGTCGCCAAAAAGATCAGCCGCGGCACCAACGACAATAACGACCAGAAGCTCTACATCCCCATCTCCACCATGCAGGAACTCTTCGCCCTCAAGGGCGACAACGTCCCCCGCGATTCGCTTACCTCCATCCAGTTCCAACCCACCCACCGCGGCGACTCGGTAGCCGCTCTCGCCGCCGCCGACCGCGTCATCGGCGAGCGCCATGGCTTCGACCCCTCCCTCACCGACGCCTTCGACCAGTTCGACTCCATCCAGGAAGAAAGAATGGTCGGCGCAATCTTCAACGCGATGGACATATTCCTCGGCGGCGTCGGAATCGTCACCCTCGGCCTCGGTGCCGTCGGCATCATCAACATCATGCTCGTCTCCGTCACCGAACGCACCCGCGAGATCGGCGTGCTCAAAGCCATCGGAGCCAGCAAACGCAGTATCGTCGCACAGTTCTTCTGGGAAGGCCTCCTGCTCACCGGCATCAGCGGCATCATCGGCATCGGCGTCTCGGCAGCCCTCATGTGGCTCCTCCAGCAGCTTCTTACCGATAAGATGCCCGGCTGGGATCCGCCCCGGCTGGTACCCTGGTCCGCAGCCCTCGCCCTCGGTTCGCTCGTGCTCTGCGGCATCGCCGCAGGCCTCTACCCAGCCAACAAAGCCGCACAACTGGACCCCATAGAAGCCCTCCGCCGAGAATGATTAGCAACCAAACACGCAGAACGTACGGTCTTTCGGAGTAGCGGCGGCCTTTAGCCCGCGGAAAGCAGACAAGAAAAACGGGGTTTCAGAGGATGCTGAAAAGCCGGTTCCTCGTTAAGGGCACGGCTTCAGCCGTGCCGTAAACGCCGCGAACTCAATGACGGCTTTAGCCCCTGAGGTACGCTTTACGCGGCGATACCTTTTCATCATGCTCTTCGGCCCCGGGCACTCACTCAACGGCCGCAAAGGTCAAGCTTCTCGAACCTCGAACCCAAAGGCACTTCACATGTTCAAAGACATCCTCAATCAGGCTTGGGAGGCGATGCTCTTCAACCGCCGTCGCACCATGATCACCATGGTCGGCATGGCCTGGGGTGTCGCCACCGTGGTCCTCCTGCTCGCCTACGGAGCAGGCTTCAGCCGTGCCATCGAGGCCATCTTCGATGAGTGGGGCACCCACACCATCGGCGTCTTCCCCGGCCGCACCAGCGAGCAGGCCGGAGGAGACAAAGCCGGCGTCAAAGTCCGCTTCACCCTAGACGACGTCGATCGCGCCATCGCCGCCGTCCCCGGAATCGGCGTCATCTCGCCCGCCGACTACAAAGATGTGCCCGTCCAGGACGACCTCCACACCTACACCTGGAGCGTCAACGGAGTCCGCCCGCAGTATCAGGACATCATGAAGCTCGGCACCTCGGATGGCCGCTTCTTCAACGGCGCCGAAGACCAGCAGCGCGCTCATGTCTGCGTCATCGGCTCCGAGGCCAAGACAAAGCTCTTCTCCGGCGGCTATGCCATCGGCGAAAGCATCCGCCTCAACGGGGAGCCCTTCACCATCGTCGGCGTCCTCCTCCCCAAAATGCAGGAGACCGACGATGACGTCAACCGCCAGATCTACATCCCCTTCAACACCATGAGCGACCTAAAGGACACCCAGTACCTCGATGGAATCTGGTTCAGCTACACCGGCGACAACGAAATGGCGGAGAAGGCTCTCCGCAACACCCTGGCGTCGGCCCACCACTTCACGCCCTCCGACCACAACGCCATCTACGTCGCCAACCTCATGACCGAGCTCAAACAGTTCAAGATACTCTCCATTGCCCTGCAGATCCTGCTCTCGCTCGTCGGAGCGCTCACCCTCGGCATCGCCGGCATCGGCCTCATGAACATCATGCTCGTCGCCGTCCAGCAGCGCACCCGCGAGATAGGCGTCGAAAAAGCCCTCGGAGCCCGCAAAAGGCACATCCTCACCCAGTTCCTCGCCGAGGCCATGACCATCACCGGCATCGGGGGTCTCTCCGGCATCGCCCTCGCCTACCTCATCTCCGCCCTGGTCGGCCGCATTACCTTCTACAGCGCCCTGGCCAAGAACGCCAGCGCAGCCGACATCCAACTCCTCATCTCGCCCACCTCGGTCATCGTCGCCACCGCCATCCTCGCCCTCACCGGCCTCATCAGCGGCATGATCCCCGCCTTCCGCGCCGCCAACCTCGACCCCATCGAAGCCCTTCGCTACGAATAACCCACCGCCGCCAGATCCAGCGCACTTCCCCAGTGGTGGCATTAGAGTCGATTCCGCATCGCTGGAGAACTCGCCGTCGCGGGCCAAAGGTCCGCGCTAACGTAGCCTGGGGCAACGCCCCAGGACTACTGCAGGACTACCTCAAAAACTCAGAATCCTTGACACCCCGACTACAATAGATAAAGGGGGGAATCTCAAAATCCAAGTCCGTTCACCTGCCGGATCCGCGTGCGCGGGCACCGCTAACCACAATGGATTGAAGATTTTGGAGCTAAGTCACATGAATAGAAGATTTTAGAAGGATGGTCTAGATCTAAGTCTTCTGTTTTGAAGATTTTGACACTATTTAGGGGGGAGGGGGTAGACATGCCGAAGCTACATATTCTACCCTGCCACCGCACCGCGTCGCGCTCCGCCGAATGGCCGCAAAACTATTTTGGTCGGCACTCAGCAAAGCCGATGTCAGCTAGAATTCAGAGGCACAAGAAGGAGCAGCATCGTGAGTGTAGTGGCAGGGGTCGACTTCGGCACGCTAAGTGTACGTATCTCCATCTTCGACAAGGACCGCGGCAAACTTGGCTCCGCCGTCGCCGAATACCCGCTGCACAGCTCGCCGTCCGATCCGCACCTCAAAACGCAGTCGCACGACGACCAGATGAACGCCCTCGTCCGCGCCATGCACGACGCGGTCCGCGTCAGCGGCATCGACGGCAAGGAGATCCGGTCCATCGCGCTCGACACCACCGGATCGAGTGTGATTCCAGTTGGCGAGAACCTCGTCCCGCTCGGCGAGTACTACCTCTGGTGCGATCACCGCGCCGCCGGCGAAGCCGCCGAGATCACCCGCGCCGCGCACGCCTTCCACGGCGGCACAGGCTTCGAGGGAATCGACTGGTGCGGTGGTGTGTATTCGTCCGAATGGGGTTGGT
>Ga0182024_10017098_pt1 | contig 13671 bp, 14 predicted proteins | sample P32metaG_FD_120480 | JGI IMG/M metagenome (GOLD analysis project Ga0182024, IMG submission 120480) | Permafrost microbial communities from Stordalen Mire, Sweden - P3-2 metaG (Illumina Assembly) | ecosystem: Environmental > Terrestrial > Soil > Wetlands > Permafrost | place: Sweden: Stordalen... | reverse complement strand
GGGCTCGGCGCGCAGTTCGCGGCGTCGAGCCGTTACCTGCACATCATCGCCGCGCTCATGCTTCCGTCGCTCGCCGTCGCGGCCGACGCGCTGGCCCGGCGGCGCCGCGCGTTCGGTGTCGTCGCGATCGCGTTGTTTCTCGTCGGCATTCCCGGCAACGTTGCCGACATCAGCCACAACGTCGGGCCTGCCGCCCGCTACCGCGAGGAACGTCGGGTCATCGGCGCGCTTTCGCACATGGCCCTCGCCCGCGACGTCCCCGCCTCGTTGAACCCCACCCCGACGTTCGCAGCCCAGGTCACCGTTGGCTGGCTGCTCGACGGGGCGCGAAACGGTCGTATCCCGCCGAGCGGTCGGGCGACACCGACCGAGCGGGCGACCGACACGTTGCGGCTCTCGTTGGAACAACTTGACGGCATGCGAGCCTCGACGTGTGTGCCGCTTGTCGTCCCGATCGAGCGACGGCTGAACCGAGGCGACTCTTTCGGTCTGAGAGGTGCGATCGCGGTGCAGGCACTTCCGATCGACGGCACCGTGAGGTCGGAACCGCTGACGTTCGGGACGTCGCTGCTCGCCACGGCCCGAACTCATACGGTACGCGACGTCACCGGGCCGCTCTTCGTGCGCATCGCACCGGTCCTCGCCGCCGCGCTCTGTTGAAGGACCGGTACCGTTCGAGTGTGGTGCAGCAGCGATTCTTCTACGTGCACGTGCAAAAGGCTGCGGGTACCGAGCTGCGCGAACGGTTGAAGCGTCATTTCCCGCCCCAGCGGATGTATCCCGACCCAACCGACGGCGACATCTTCGCCGTCGCTCCGCAAGTGTCGGTGCGTCAGCTGCTCGCCCGCTGGGAGCAACGCAAGGCGCAGATCGAGATCATCACCGGGCACTTCCCGTACTCGACGACCGAGCTGCTCGACGCCGAGTTCGTGACGCTCTCCGTGCTGCGCGAACCGGTCGAACGGACCCTGTCCCATCTCCGCCACCACCGGAAGATGAACCCGCAAGCGCAGGGTGTGCCGCTCGAGACGATCTACGAAGAGGTGTTCCGCCCCGCGTTCTTCGCCAACCACATGGTGAAGATGTTCTCGCTCACCGCGCAGGAGATCGCAACGTCGGCCGCGAAAGACACGTGGGCGATGGTGATGCACATCGAGTTCACACCCGAGCGCCTCGCCCGCGCGAAAGACCAAGTCGGGAACCTCGACGTGCTCGGACTGCACGACCACTTCGACGATTTCTGCGACGAGTTGCACGCGCGATTCGGCTGGCAGCTCGGCGAACCCCTGTACGCGAACCGGACCCCCGCCGAGGAGGTCACGCCAGGTCTGCGGGCACGCATCGCGGCCGACAACGCGATGGACGTCGAACTCTTCGAATACGCGCGTGCGCTGTATCGCGACCGCAGACGCGAGCACTGAAGGGCACGATCTCGCGCGCTGCCGTTTAGCGCCCGGTGAGGCCGCACAGGGCAGGTCCGAGCCGTCCGGTGCGCCCTCCGGGCCCGATACGAACGGTGAGCGGTCCGGCGACCACCTCGAGGGTGTGCGCGAGCGACGGATTGAGCAGCCCGACGCCGAACGGGACCGGCGCTGAGCGCCCGGTCCGGTCGGCGACGAGAATCATCAACGTCTTGCCGACAATTCCGAACCGGTCACCTCGGTTGAGACGCACCTCGACCGGCGCGTCGAGGGGACGACACGCCAGTCCGCTCGGCTGGTCGAGTTCCACGAGCGAGAGCCGCAAACGGTTGGTGAGCGCTTCGGTCGGCGTCGACGGACGCGTCTTCGGAACCCGTCCCGACGCCACACCTTCGAGCAGCCACCCGAGGGTCAACGTCGGCGCCCGGCTCGGATCCGGCCGCAACCCTGGCGGCACCTCCCGGGCGAGTGGCGCACGTGCAATCGAGAGCATGATCTGACGGGTCGCGTCGTCGACGGGGCGTTGGCGGCGCGCAAAGTCGTTGGCCTGCGCGACGTTGCCGGGGATGCCGACCAACAGGGTCGCCATCGCCACGACTCCCAGCAGACGCCAACGACGGGCCAGCGCGTCGATGGCAACCGCGATCGACGGCAGCACGAGCGCGGCGACGATATGCAGGTACCGGCTCAGCTTGGCGGCCGAGGCGCCGATGCCGCTGCGGTCGAACGCGGCGATCAGCAAAAAGGCCGCCGCGCCAATCAGGAGCGCGCTCGGGAGCGCCAGTCGTCCGTGTGCCCCACCCCCACCCGACTCCCGCACCGCGACGACACAGCCGACGACGAGCATCGCCGCCAGGACCCAGCCGACGCCCCACACGGAGCCGAGCGCACCGAACACGGCGGCCCCGCCGGTCAAACACCAGTCGAAGATCTGACGGGCGGAGCCCACGAACGAGTGAACTCCCTGCGAGTACCGAAGCCACCAGACGCCGTAGACGACGCCCAGCGGAACGGCGTGCAGTACCGCCACGCGCCATGATCGACGCAACAACGCGGCGACTCCGACCACGATCACCATCGTGACTGCGACCCCTGAGCACATCAGACCCAGAGCTCCGGCGACAAGGCCGAGCCAGTCGCGACGGTCGACAGGTCCGTCGTGGTCGACGAGCAGCAGGTGCACGAGTCCGAACACGAGCGCGCCCGTGAACGTGATCTGAAACGCCCACAAGATGTCTTGCGCACCGGCGCCGAACAGCACGAACGTCGACGCGGCCAGGGTCGCGATCCACGGACTCACCTCGGCACGCCGCATCACGACCCACAGCAGCACCGCGGCCAGGAGGTGCAGGGCGATCGCGACGCCGACGTACGGCAAATAGCTGCGCAGGCCCACGACTTCCCAGAGCAGGCGGTACACGAGGATCGGGACCGCGACCCAGTGTCCGTAGTGCGAACGGAGGAGGTCCGACGGATTGACACCACGCCCCGACAGGAACTCCCACTCGTCGGCGAAGAACCACTGCGTACGCGCGAGGACGAGGTAGAACACGAAGGCTGCGACCTCGACGAGCACGAACACGGCCAGCGGTGCCCGCTTCGAACGCCCCAAATTCAACGTCGTCGACGATTCAGGTTCGCCGCTGATCTCAGATCCTGTCGTCGGCCACCGCAGCCGCGACCCACGGAATGACCTCGTCGAGCATGTCACTCAAGTTCGTCTTCGCTTCGAAGCCCAACACCCGGCGGGCCTTGTCGGTGGAGGGAACACGGCGTTGCACGTCGTGCTCGAACGGCGTGTCGGACACCCAGCGGAACCGCACGTCGTTGCCTTTGAGTTTCTTCCAGATCAGTTCGGCGAGCTCGAGCACCGTCGTCGACTGGTCGGTCGAGAGGTTGAAGTCGTCGTTGATCGCGTCGGGGTGTTCGATCGCGGTTGCGATGCCGTTGGCGAGATCGCCGCCGTAGGTGTAGTGGCGCACTTGGGTGCCGTCGCCGAGAAGGCGCAGCGGGTCCTGGCCTTTGACGATCTTCTGCACGAGGTCGGGTACCACGTGACTCATCGCGAGTTTGACGTTGCCGCTCAGCACTTCGACTTCACCGAGAGCCCGCGCTTCGCCGACGCCCACGCAGTTGAAGGGACGTACGATCGTGTACGGCAACCCGTACTGGTCGTGCGCGGCTCGTGCGAAATATTCAACTGCCAGCTTCTGGAACCCGTACGACGAAAGCGGCGGTGGGATCTCGCGCTGCTGGCCCTCGTAGGACGGCCACGTGGGCGCCGACTCGAACACCATCGACGAGCTGACGTAGGTGACCTTCTGCAAGCGACCGTCGTTGAAGGCTTTGATCGCCGCGTCGCACGACGCGGCCATGATCCGTTCGTTCGTCGCGAGCAGGTCGTACGCGTACGCATGAAAGTAGGAAATGCCGCCGATCAGCGCAGCTCCCGCGACGAAATGGTCGGCGTCCATGAGCAGCCCAGTCATGAGGTCCACATCGCGCGCGTCGCCTTCGACCAACCGATAGCCAGGATCGTTGTCGTACGACCGGGAGACCGGCCCATACTTCGAGTGGTTGTCGATGCCAACAACCTCGTGTCCCCGCGCCAGCAGCTCCTGCACGAGATAACCGCCGATGAAGCCGGCCGAACCGCTGACGACGATCTTGCTCATGATGACTCCTCGGCGACAACCCGCGGTCCGAATGCGTGGAAGTACCAGTGGAAGTAGCGCGGGAGCCACTTCCACATCTTGAAGTTCGACGCGCCCTGCGTCCGCTCGAGCCAGATCGTCGGCAACTCTCCGACCGGCAGCCGGCGCCGTCGCGCTTTGGCCACCAGCTCGATCGCGAGTTCGAAGCCGGCGTCAGACTCGATGCCGGCCGCGTGCACGAAGGCCCGGTCGTACGCCTTAAACGAACTCGTCGCGTCGTGGGTGCCGACCCGAGCGAACCAGTACAACGTCAGACCGGCCCACCTCGAGAACCTCGACTTCAGCCACGGCGCCCCGATTTGCGCACCGCCGGGCATGTACCGGCTGGCCGCCGCGATCACCACGCCACGCTCGACCAGACGGGTCAGCTCGTCGACCTGGGTCGCGTCGTCAGATCCGTCGGCCATCGTGACCACCACGACCGGCGCGGTCGCCTGCTCGATGCCGGCTCGGATCGCGAACGCCGGACCGCGACCCAACGTGTTCAGGGTCGGAACGACTCGAGCGTCGTCCAGGGCGTACTTCTCGGCGTACGGTCGTGTCGTGTCGTCGAGCGAGTCGTACACGACGAGGAACTCGCAGGACAGCGTGACCGCATCGACCAGCCGGTCGAGGCACGTGATGATGCCGTCACCCTCGTTGTAGACGGGGATGACAACCGAGACTCGCGGCGTCACACGCGCTCGCCGTTGCCCAGCAGGTTCCACACGTCGACCACCGGGACGTCGACCTTGATGTCGCCATACTGGCGGTGCGGTGTCGCGATCACGATCAGATCAGCCGCGGCGAGCACCTCAGCGAGTGGCGAGAGGTCCACGTCGTGCTGGGCGTAGGGGTCGGTGCAAAGTACTCGTGCCGCGCGGAATCGCAGGAGGCGCTTGAGTTTGTACGAGAGGCTCGAACGCGTATCGTCGGACTCGGCTTTGAACGACATCCCAAGGATCCCGACCGTCATTTCCGACAGGTCGTACTCCTGCTCGAGCCGCGACACCATGTACAGCGGCAGACCCTCGTTGATCATCATGCTCGCATGGCCGAGCGTGAAGTTGTTGTTGTTGAACGCGGCGAGCTGCATGGTGTCCTTGAGCAGGCACGGTCCGGCCGCCAGACCCGGGCCGGGCATCCCCGCAAGGCGGGGATAGTCCTGCTTGAGCGCATCGCGGATGCGACCAAAGTCGAGGCCGAAGTCGTTGGCGATCATGAACAGCTGGTTCGCCGCCGCGAACTGGATGTAACGCCACGTGTTGGCGAAGAGCTTGGCGAGTTCGGCCTCTTCCACGTCGAGGTGCACGATCGAGGGTGCGATATTGGCGAACAGACCTTCCGCTCTTTGCACCGCGCGTTGCGTGCGACCCGACACGATCTGGGGAAGCGTCCGCAGCTCCTCGAGCGCTTTGCCCTCGGCGATACGTTCAGGACAAAACGACACGTCGACATCGCGCTTCGCGGCGACGAGCAGCTTCTCGACCATGGCGGTCACGCGGGGATACACGGTGCTCCGCAGCACGATGTGCTGTCCGTCTCGGAGCTGATCGAGGAGGCCCTCGATCGCGGACCGAACGAACTTCGGATCTGGGTTGAGATGCTCATCGACGGGAGTACCGACGACCAGCACGACATGCTCAGCTTCACCGACGGCTTTCGGGTCGACCGTCGCGTCGAGCCGGTCGGTCACGATCAGCCGTTCGAGCATCTCGTCGGCGTCTCGTTCCCAAAAAGGCATCTTCGCGGCACGAACCCGGTCGACCGCGTTCGCGTCGACGTCGTACAGCGTGACCGACAGGCCGGCGTCGGCGAGCACCAGCCCGAGCGGAAGCCCGACCCGGCCGCAACCGCCGACAATCACCACGTCCCGAGAAAACGACATGCTCATGTCCGCCTGCTCATGTCCCGCCGTCCGATGCTGGCCGTCCGTTCCCGACCGGCCGAGCCCGTCGCCCCGCTTTCACTCTCCGTGAGATCAACGATCTTACCAGCGGGTTCGAACGCCTGAAAGGGGCCCGGCGGGACAAACGGTTCGGCTACGCGGGCGTCGCGAAGATCAGGAACTGCTTGCCCTGCAGCGGCCACAGTGCCGGCATCCGCAGGTACATGCGGGTCATCGCGGGCGATGCCGGGAGCCCGCTGCGGAACGAGAACGGCAAGAACCGCGCCACGACGTCGGTCACCGTGTAGCCCGAAGCGAACAGGAGCTCCTGCACGGAGACATGCGTGAGCGCGAGCAGGTGATCAGCACAGTCGAAGTAGTCGCGGGCGCAGTACTTGAAGTTCGGGCCCATCAGCGCGAGCACACCGCCCGGCGCGAGGGTTTCGCGCATACGGTCGAGGAACGCCGCAACTTCTTCCGGCGCGTGGAAGTGTTCGAGCAGATTCGACGCGAACACACCGTCGAAGTACGAAGCCGGCAGCTCGATTTCGAAGAGGTCGCCGATCACGATACGGACGTGCGGGTCGGTCTGGCGCTCGGGATAATCGACGACATCGATCAGCCATCGCTCGTCGGCGGGCACCGCGTTGACGAACTCGCCGCGGCCTCCCGCCGGATCGAGTACGCGGCGGGGCCGCCCCATCCGCTCCCAGATGTATCGCGCGATCTCGTTCCATACCAATTGGCGCGCGTGCTGGTCGACATCTTTGAATCGATATTCGTACAACCGCGAGTAGTCGAGCGCTCGCATTTTTGCGGGGGGTTCCGGTTCGACCGAGCGCGCGTCCATTGCCCGTAATGTACCATTGGCGCAGCACGTTCGATCATTTCACGATCACGGTCGCGCTCGCAGACCAGCGGTGGATCAGCCATGCGCAAAGATGTCAACCGAGCGTCGCTCATCGCCGGTGTACGCGCCCGACATCCGCGTTTCTTCGACGCGTTGATCGCCGACGCGCAGATGACCGCGACCTATCGAGCCGAACGATCAGAGTTCCGAAGCCGCGCGGATGCCCTCACGCAATCGTTGCGGCTGATGTGGGTCAGCGATGCGTTTCTCGCACAAGCCTGCTACCGGGCCAAGGCGCGGCTCCAGACACTCGGTGTCCCGATGTTGCCGCGAATCGCGCACCGCTTGGCGATGATGACCGCCCAGGTCTGCATCGGCGATCCGGTCGTGGTCGATCCGGGCTTGTACATCGCGCACGGCCAAGTTGTGATCGACGGCTTCGTCGAGGTGAGCCGCGGCGTCGTCATTTTCCCGTGGGTCACCATCGGGCTCCGGGCCGGCGACCTGCGAGGGCCGACGATCGGTCGTGACGTCCACATCGGGACCGGAGCGAAGGTCATCGGCCCGATCACGGTCGGCTCGGGAGCCCGGATCGGCGCCAACTCCGTGGTCGTCGATGACGTCGCGCCCGGGATCACGGTGCTCGGAAGTCCGGCCCGCCCTACGACCGTGCGCTAAAGGTCGGCGCCAACACGTTTCGCAGCCGTCGCCATCGACGCGGGCAGCCGCCTGCCGTATCCTGTGCCGTCGCCTGCTGGGGGTGGGCGCGAAGAGAGGCAGCCTTGCGCATGCGGGGGTTCGCGCGACAACGACGCGTCGCTATCGCGGTCATCGTGGTGGCGATAAGCGTCGCCGCGCCCGAGATGGCCGCGCCGGCGGGGGCCGCCGCGGCGCGCAGTGCGGACCGTTCCGAGCTGTCGGCGCGGCCGGCGACGCGTCCTGCACTCGCCGCGAAACGCAAGCGCCGGGCGCGCAGGGTCGTTCGGCGCGCGCCGCTGAGCGCGGCACAGAAGCGGGCTCACCTCGTCAGTTACCTGAAGGCGCACCCGGGCACGGTCAAACGCAGGCTCGCGGCGAAGGCCGCGACGGTCAAGCATCCAGTCGCGAAGAAACGCAAGCCGGCCCGGAAACTGCCCAGACGCGCGTTCCTGGCGAAGAAACCGGCGAAAAGGCGCCCGGCGGTCCGGACCACCGCGGCCGCCAAGAAGAAGAAGGCGGTGAAGAACCACGCGTTGGGGATGACCGGCTGGTCGGAGCTGTTGATCCTGGCGCTGTTGCCGTTCGGTGCGGTCGGAGGGGTGCTGCTCGGCACCGATCGTGCACGCCGGCCCCGCGAGCCGCGTGCGCCGTCGCCGTCCAAACGGCGCCGTACGCTCGTGATCACGCCGATGAGGGGCCGCTGACCAGACGTTGCGGGTCCGGTAGCGTCGCCACGACGAGCAGCGTGTTCTCTGCCAGGTGACGCGGCAGCAACGATCTCACGACGCCCGCCACGAACGCACGCCCCCGGCCCGGAGTGCGATGCGGCAGATACGACACCTCCGTGACCTCGTACCCGTGGCGTCGGAGCAGCTGCGAGAGCGTGACCTCGTCGTACCAGCAGGTGTGGCCTTTGTTGATCCGGGGACGCCCCCCGATGCGATACACGAAGTTGGAAATCGCGAACGCGTTGGGCGTCGTGATCACGAGCCGTCCGCCGGGTCCGAGATGATGCCGGGCGGCGTCGAGGAATCCACCCGCGCACGACAAGTGCTCGATGATCTCGCCGGCCCACACGACGTCGAATGTCCGTCCCAGATTCAGTGTCTGCGCATCGGCCGCGACGACGTTGTAGCCGCGCTCACGCGCACGGGCTGCCAGCCCGGCATCGATCTCGATCCCGACCGTCTCGGTCGCGACGGAGGCGACCAACGCGTGCATCCAATCGGGCCGGCCGATGCCGGAACCGGCACCGACGTCGAGCACGGTGCGACGCTCGAGATAGCCGCGCACCCGTGCGAACCGTTCGGCGTGACTCCCCGATGTCCAATCCTTGGGTTGAAGCGGATGCCCCGTCGTCACCGACTGGAGCGTAGGAGACGGATCGTCGCCGCCGTCGCCGTCGCGCTCGTCGCCGCGGCATGTTCCGGACCGGGCCATCGCGCATCGTCGACCGCACCACGGGAGGCGTCGACGGTCGGCCCAACCCGGCCGGCTGCGACCACGTCGGTCGCCTCGTCGACCGCTCCCCCACCGACACAGCCGTCGGTGGCGGCACGGCCGACCGTCGTGACGACACCGGTGACCGATTCGAACGGCGACCTGTTGGGCGTTGTCGCAGCAATCGACGGCGACGGCGACGCGACCGTCTCACTCCCGCCGAACGTCGGCCTCCCCGCGATCGTGCACGCCCAATACCGCGGCGTGGCGAAGTTTGTCGTCACCGCGGTCGACGCGAACGGACGGTTCCTGTCGATCGTGGCCCAGTCGCTCGGCAACTACGACGGGACCTTCCCCGTCGGGTTCGTCGACCAGCACAACGCCCCCACCCGGGGTCTGAGCGTGGCGACAACCGGCCGTTGGCACCTCGATATCACCGAGGCGACCTTCGCTCCGCGGCTCCCCCGGCCGGGCGTGAGCGGGCTGGGCGACGCCGTCTTGTCCTATACGGGGCCCGCGGTCCGGGCCCTGGTGACCTATCCGGGAACGTCGACGTTGACGATCGAGACCTTCGCCAACGGGGTCGTGAACGTGCTCACGGACGCCGCCGGTCCCGTCCGACGCCTGATCGTCCTTCCGTCAGGTCCTGCCTTCATATCGGTCACAGCCGCCGGAAACTGGTCGATGAAGCTCGAGTAGAAAATCGAGCCCGGCCCGTATCGACTCCGGAGGGTGAACGATAGGCTGGGGAAAGAGACATTATGGCCGCTATTGATCAGCCTTCAGGGCAAGCCCTCACGATTCGTGAGGCCGCGGCCGCGTGCGGTATCAGTCCGCGGACGATCCGTCGCAAGCTCAACGCCGAGGCTTTCCCGAACGCCTTCAAGCTCCGCCCTCGAGCCGGCGAGACCGAAGGCGTCTGGAAGATCCCGGTTGCCGACCTCGAAACGGCTGGCCTCGCACCCACGTTGTTGCACCCGACGATCACGAACGGCGCGAACCCGGCCCCCGAACCCCAGTCTGATGGTCCCACGGTGCTCGAACTGGTGCGGTCAGACCGGTTCGGCCGACTTCGCGCCGAGCTCGCCGAAGCCGTCGCGGCGGCCGAGATCGCGCTGTTGCGAGCCGAGGCCGAGCGTTGGCGCAGTCTCGCCGACGAGCGGGCCCAGGCGCTCGACCGTGCCGATACTGCTCTCAAGGCGCTCACCACCGCGATGGGTTCCGGCACCGCGCGCGCCGGCGTTTCGCGCGGTTCGGACGAGGAGGCGCCCGCGCAGGGCGACATCGTCGCGGTGCCGCCGCTCGTGCGCGCGGAGGCGATGCGTTACACCGCGACCTTGCAGGCGCTCCACGAGCTGCGCAAGCAGCAGAATCGTTGGTGGCAGTTCTGGCGCGGGTAGCAGGCGCGTTGCGGTCGGACCCGAGCCGTCCGTCTGGCTGACGCTGGTTGCAGCTCGTCGGCGAACGTCGCCGGACAGCGCGGTCTACTTCGGCAAGGTCACACTCAGGAACGACTTCGGACGCCGATGCACGCGGGATGCACGCCGGATCTTGCGCTGCGGATCCATCACCACGAGTGCGCCCCCGATCAGGATCGCCTCGAGCGCGACCAGCGCTGCCACCCCGCTGCTTCCTGTGAACGCGAGCGTCCCGGTCGGGAACTTCTCAACGACCAACGTGCCGGGATGTGCGCCGGGAACGATGACCTCGATGGTGGCCGGCGTCGTCTTCGTCGTTGTCGCAAGGGTGGTCGGAGTCGTGGTCTGGGGAACAGTCGCCGGACTGGTACTGGGCGTGGTGGTACCGGTCGGGACGGTCGTCGTCGACGCGAGCGTCGGTGACAACAGCTGATAGCTCTGAGTGTTTGAGAAGACGAGCTGCTGGAGCGGATTTCCGGTGCTGCAGTTGATTCCGCTGCCGTTGAAGACCTCGGTGAAACGGACCCAGGCGCTGACGATGAGACCCTGGAACCCGCCGGACGTAATCGAGCCGGTCACATACTGTTTTCTCGGTTCGTTCGCCTGCGGGTTGACGGTGAGGAACGCAGTCGAGGTTTCCCCATCCGCCCAGTCGAACTGCGCGACCCCACTCATGGCGAGGTTGGAGCACGTGGCTTGTGACATCTGGAACGACGCGGTGAACTGCGCGCCGCCGCCCGCCTTGTTGCAGCCGTACAGCTTTCCGTGAGCCGAGACGTTCTGGTCGGCCGGGCTGTTGTCGATGCCCGGCGAGATCGTCATCCCGTCCTTCCAATGCATGCACTTGATGACCGCCGGGCCGCTGCCCGTCTCGGCGACGCCGTGAGCGACACCCGACGCGACCGCGAACGAGAACGGGAGCGCGACCGCCAGCGTCACTAGCAGCCGTCCGATGACGCGCATCCCACCCCCCAACCGCAACATCGCCCCGCGATGGATTCTAACTCTCCGCGCGAAAACGTTCGAGGTCGCGACCCCGCCCGGATACCCCTACCGACCTGGCGGTTCTCCCCAAACCACTCTAAGCGGACGGAGTGTCCGCTGTCGATGGCGCGCACTCCGACAAACTCCAGGTGATGGGTCCGGACCATACGAGCCTCCAGAGATGAGCTTCTTCGGCGGTGCGGTCGTCGGAGGGGTGCTCGGGCTCGGCGGCGGCATGTTGTTGGCACGGCGCCAAAGGCCTGCCGGTTCGAATCGGGGCGACGTCGCGATCGCGATCGCTGCGTTGGCGCTCATCGCCTCGGGCGTCGCGATCGCCAGGAGCGACCGTCACGACGCGACGAGCGTGCTGGCAGGTAGTCCGAGCCCATCGACGACGAGTCCTGCCGTTTCGTCGACGTCGACCACGACATCGAGCCTGTCGCTGGGTGCGACCGTGTCCGTTCCGAATGTGGTCGCGCAGTCGCGCGCCACGGCCATGGCGACGCTCGACAATCTCGGTCTGAAGGCGACCGTCGAAACGCTCGCGCTGGCGAACGTCCCGGCAGGCTTCGTCATCTCGCAAAGCCCGCTCCCAGCAGCCGTCGTCACCGTCGGGACCTCGGTGTCATTGGTGGTGAGCAGCGCGACGTAAGCGACGCCGGTCACGCCTCCGGATCGTGCCGACGCCGACGCCTGCGCACCACCAACCCAATCGCAACCACCACGCACGCAGCTCCGATCAGCGCGAGCCACAGGGTCAACCCGCGGCCGGAGCCGGACGTCCCGGGAGCCGGAGCGGCGGATCCGGGCGTGTTCGGGACGGTCGTGGTCGACCGACGTGGTGTCGTCACCCGCGGCACCGTCGTTGGTGGCGAACTGGCGCGACCGAGCAGCGACGGAACATTCGGGACCGCGAGCGCGGCACCACAGCGCACGCCTTTTTGACGTACCGCCCCCGTCCCGAATTGGTTGCTCGATACCTGCGCGCCGCAGTCGTCGGCGATCAACACTCCCGGCTGCTGACCGGTGACGCGCTGGACGTTCCCGCTGACATCGAGACCGTCGATGCCGGAAAAGCGCATCGGGCGGCTACGCACCGTCGTGTTGGAGACATTGTTGGTCACGACCCAGTTCGAGCGACGCGTCCGCCCCGGGGCCACAACCTCGATCGTCAACGGATGACCGACCAGTCGATTGCCCGAAATCACGATGTTGTTCACCGGGCCCTGACCCTTCGACGCCACGAAGAGCAGGCGGCCCACACCAACCGTATTGTCGAGCACGAACACGTTCGAGACATGCCAACTGCGCCCGTTGGGTTCGAGATCGATCGTCGAACGTCGCGTGTCGTCGAAGGTGTTGTGTTCGATGATCACGTCCGTCGCCGCGGTCACTGCGATCCCCTGTCGGCCGTTGCGCAAGAATGTCGAGTCATGGATCCACACGTTTCGCGACGGCACCCGACGCTTGTCGCGACCGAGATACACGAAGTCGCCGTACACGTCCGTCACCCGAACGTGATCGAGCTCGGCGCCGTCGACCCCTTCGAACTCGAATCCGGGCTGCGTCGCCAACTTGGGGACGTACGCGTCGTTGCCCACACCCGCGTTGGGATTCGCACCCTTCACGGACAGATCACGAAACACGATCTGCGATCCGTCCTCGATCCACCACTGCGCGCGGTTCGGCCCGCCGCGCGTCGTCGCGAACACGAGCGCGTCTTCGCCGTCGAAGGTGAGACGGTGACGATTCCTCAAAAACAGGGTCCCCTCGACGCGGTAGCGTCCGCGGGCGCGGAACTGAATGACACGGCCGTTGGGGACCTCGTCGAGAAACGCCTGCAACGCCTTCGTGTCGTCAGTGTGACCGGTCGCGTCGATCGAGCCGGGCACGACCACAACCACGGTGGGCGCCGTTTCTCGGGTCGTGGCACCCTGCGGCGCCGTGCCCGGCGGGAGCGTCGAGCTCCGAATCGGGCTCGATCCGGCGTGCTGGCGACGCGCCGACCGGCTCGACGAGCCGCTGCACGCCGCAGCCAGCACCAAGATCGCGACGACCGCGGCGGCCAGCCACAAACGACTCCAGGCTCGCAACCATCGTGTCGATTCAACCGTCATGGAGGCAGCCCAATTCTATCGAGACGCTCCAGCTTCCTCCGATCGCCCCGCGCCCGTTAGTCGGACCGATCTCGAAGCGCGCGTCGCCGAGCTCGAGCGCACTGTCGCGGCGCTGACCGCCCTGCACGATGAGCGCCTCGTCGATCGTCGAACCGAACGTC
>Ga0182024_10017097_pt1 | contig 13671 bp, 15 predicted proteins | sample P32metaG_FD_120480 | JGI IMG/M metagenome (GOLD analysis project Ga0182024, IMG submission 120480) | Permafrost microbial communities from Stordalen Mire, Sweden - P3-2 metaG (Illumina Assembly) | ecosystem: Environmental > Terrestrial > Soil > Wetlands > Permafrost | place: Sweden: Stordalen... | reverse complement strand
GAATACATAGACCACTCCTTGCGCGATATCGAGCAAGGGCGCCGCGGCCGGCTTGGCGATGCCGAGATGGGCGATCAGCCCACGCGCGGTGCCGCCATGCGCGGTGACGACCGTGTCGGCCGCCAGGCTCTCGTACCAGTCGCGCATGCGCGCCGACACCATCTGGTAGCTCTCGCCGCCCGGCGGCAGGAAATGCCATTTGTCGTGCTCGCGCTGCGCGATGCGCTGCGGATCGCGCGTATGCAATTGCGCGATGGTGTAGCCCTCCCATTCACCGAAGGCGATTTCCGCAAGCCGCTCGTCGCGGCGATAAACTTGCGCGCCAAGACCGAGCGCCGTGCGCGCCAATTCCATGGTCTGGCAGGCGCGCGCCAACGGGCTTGAGACATAGTCGAGGCTTTCCGGATCGCGGGATTCTCGTACGAACAGGTCGCGCAGGATTTCACCGCAATGGGAGGCCTGCGCGCGGCCGCGCGCATTGAGCGGCACGTCGTGGCGGCCTTGCAGACGGCCGGCGACATTCCAGTCGGTCTCGCCATGACGGATGTAATAGAGTGTCGGCCGCAGCTTTGCCGATGCAGCCATACGTTAGTCTTCGAGTTTACCCACCGCGAGATCGGGCGCATCGGGATGCTTGATGCCGACGATGTGATAGCCGGCGTCGACATGCGCGATTTCGCCGGTCACGCCGCTCGACAGGTCGGACAGGAAAAATACGGCGGCCTTGCCGACGTCGTCCAGGCTGACGTTGCGGCGCAGCGGGGTGTTGTATTCATTCCACTTCAGAATGTAGCGGAAATCGCGTTGACGCGGATATTCTTGACGCCGAGATCGGCGGCCAGATAACGCACCGAAGCTTCGAGCGCGGCCTTGGCCAGCCCCATCACATTGTAATGCGGCATCCATTTCTCGGCGCCGTAATAAGTCAGCGTCAGCAGCGAGCCGCCGTTGGTCATCAGCTTTTCGGCGCGCTGCGTGATGGCCGTGAACGAATAGCAGGATATCTGCATGGTCTTGGTGAAATTGTCCTCGGTGGTGTCGACGTAGCGGCCATCGAGTTGGTTCTTGTCGGAAAACGCGATGGCGTGCACGACAAAGTCGAGCGAACCCCAGGCCGATTTGACGTTGGCAAAGACCGCGTCGAGAGACGCCACGTCGGTAACGTCGCAGTGGCCGACAACCAGGCCGTCCACCTCCTCGGCCAGCGGCTCGACGCGCTTCTTGAGCGCCTCGCCCTGGTAAGTGAAGGCGAGATCGGCGCCATGGTCGCGGCAGGCGCGCGCGATGCCCCAGGCGATCGAGCGGTTGTTGGCAACGCCCATGATCAGCCCGCGTTTGCCGCGCATCAGGTTGGAGGTTTCCGCCATTAACTTTCCCGTCACGCCGGCGGGCGCCGGCCGCTTTCGTATGGCATAGGGTCAGGGGGCCATCAAGCAATGACCCCGGCCCCGGCCTTTGTCCGTGGTAATTCAATTCGAATTTGGGAATATGACCGCGATTGCGGGGTTTTTCCTGGTGATGGCGCTGCCGGAAGGCAGGCAGGTTAGCGAAAGGAGCGTGATTGGCCACGTTCGGAAAACAGGTCGAGACGACGATCCCGGCGCTGCGCCGTTATGCCCGGGCGCTGACGCGCGATTCAGACATCGCCGACGACCTGGTGCAGGACACGCTGGTGCGCGCGCTGCGGTCGGAGCACCTGTTCCACGGCGGCGAGATCCGAAGCTGGCTTTATACGATCCTGACCAACCTCAACCGCAACCGGTTGCGCTCACTGTCGCGGCGGGCGCTGCATTCGCCGCTGGAGGATAACGACGCGCCCGATCTGGCGGGCCCGGAAGCAGGCTCGCGCGACATCGAACGCGCCCTGGCGACTTTGGTGGAGGACCAGCGCAACGCCTTGCTGCTGGTGGTTCTGGAAGGACTTTCCTACCGCGAAGTCGCGGAGGTGCAAGGTGTACCGATCGGCACCGTGATGTCGCGACTGGCGCGCGCACGTGTCCAAATTAAAAGTTTCCTCGACGGCGAGCGCCCGGCGCTGCGCCGCGTGAAATGAGAGAGAGGTTGAGACCATGATCGATCGCGATTCACCCGTGACCGAGGAAGAGTTGCACGCTTTTGTCGACGGCGAATTGCCGGCCGATAGGCAAGAGGCCGTCGCCGCGTGGCTGTCCGCGCATCCCGAACAAGCCGCGCTGGTCGCGGCTTGGCGGGCGCAGGCCGAGAGCATTCGCGCCCGCTACGGCGCGGTCGCCCAAGAACCGGTGCCGGATCGGTTCACGCTCGATCGTTTGATGCGGCAAGGCCGCGCCAGCGGCGGCCGGTCCTGGGCGGCGCTGGCCGCCGCCGCAGCCGTCGTCGCTTTTCTCGTCGGCGGCGGCACCGGATGGGTGGCGCGCGGCGCGACCGCCGCGGCACCGAACGGCTTCGATGCCTTCACCGCCGACGCGCTCGACGCCTACAAGCTTTACGTGGTCGAGGTGCGCCATCCGGTCGAAGTGCCGGGCAGCGAGCGGCCGCACATGACGCAGTGGCTGTCGAAGCGGCTCGGCGCCGAGCTGCGCATTCCCGACCTGCAATCAATCGGCCTCAAGCTGGTCGGCGGCCGGCTGTTGCCGGGACCGACCGGAGCGGCGGCCTTCTACATGTATGAAGGTCCGTCGGGCGAGCGCTTCACCATTTATTGCGCCAAGGCGGTGTCGCCGGAAACCGCGCTACGCTTCAAGGAGGGCCAGCGCGTCGCCGCGTTCTACTGGGTGGACGACAAGGTCGCCTATGCGGTGAGCGGGCCTGCCGACCGCGACCAGCTCGAAAAGGTCGCCAAGACGGTCTACGAGCAGGTCGACCGGAGCGGCGCGAAGAGGTCGTAAGGCGCCGATCGCAAACCCGTTCGTCGCCGCGTAAGCGGGCACGAACGGAGGATGGGCGTTACTCCAAATCGCTGCGCGGATCGTAGGGCTTGCCCTCGCGCCACTTCTTCATCAATTCCGCGAACTCATCATCGCTGCGTTCGGGCAGCATGATGCGCACGGTCGCCAGCAAGTCGCCGGCGCCGCTCTTCGATTTCAGGCCTTTGCCTTTGAGACGAAACGTGCGGCCCGAATTGGTGCCGGCGGGGATCGCCAATTCCACCGCGCCATCGAGCGTGGGCACGCGCACCTTGCCGCCGAGCGCCGCCTCATACAGCGTGATCGGCAGATCGAGCCGCAGGTAGGCGCCGTCCGGCTTGAACAGCGGATGCGGCGCGACGTGGACCGTAATCAGTGCGTCGCCGGCTTTGCCGTTCGCGATCGGCCAGCCTTGGCCCTTGAGCCGGATCGACTGACCGTCGGTGAGCCCCGCCGGAATCTTGGCCTCGACGTCCTTGCCGGTCGGCAGATGCACGCGGGTCTTGGTGCCCTTGGCCGCTTCCGGCAGGGTAATGGTCATCTCGGCATGCAGATCCTGGCCGGTGCCGGGAGTCGCGAAATCTTGCGGCTCGAACTGCGAGCCGAAGCCGCGCGCACCGCCGCGCGTTGCGCCGCCGAACATGCCGCGCAGGATGTCCTCGAAGCCGCCCTGGCCGCCGCCGCCCGCGCGCTGGAAGCCGTCATTGCCGAAGTGGAAAGTTTCGAAATGGCTGGCGCCCGGCCCAGCGCCGCCGCCGGGCTGGCCGCGGAAACCTTCGAAGCCCTGAAAGCGCGGCTTGCCCTCGGCGTCGATCTCGCCGGCGTCGAAGGCCTTGCGCTTCTTTTCGTCGCCGGCGATCTCATAGGCGGCGTTGATCTCGGCGAAGCGCGAGGCCGCCTTGGGATCGTGCTTGTTGGCGTCGGGATGCAGCTTCTTGGCAAGCCGCCGGTAGGCGCTCTTGATCTCAGCCTCGCTCGCACCCTTCGATACCCCCAGAATCTCGTAGGGGTCGCGCATCCGTCAAAACTCCCGTGAAAAGCCCCTGCCCGCCGGTCGAATGCCGGCGACTCGGCCCTCAATGTGGGGTTCAAACGGCCCGGATGCAACGCGGCCGGATCGGCAGCTTGAGCGTTACGAACGCTTCCAGGGCTTGAGCGCGCGGATTTCCCAGATGCCCTTGTCCTGTTTGCAGGCTTCGCCCTGCATCCATGACTGCGCGCTGCCCTGGACGTAACTGGCCAGGAAATCGCGGCAGGTCTGGCCGTCCTGGGTATAGGCGGTCGCGATCGGGGTGACGGTGCCGCGCGCGCCGGTGCGCGGGTTTTCCCACGGCGCGCTGGCATCCTTGCCGCCGCTGGCGAGCACGTCGGAGGCTGCGGCCTTGGCATAGGCGAGATCGCCGTCGGGCGGCATTTCGCGGACCGCCGCGGCGCCGGCCGGCGGCGTGATCGAGCCGGTATTGTCGGATTTGTCGGCGGCTTCGAACAACGAGTCGAATCGGGACGAATTGAGGCTGCAACCGCCGCCGGCAAGCGCCAGCGTCAGCCCCGCCGCCAGCGGCAGGGCGCGCCATAGGCGCGCGCGCACGCATCCATTATAAGGGCGGCAGCGGGAATAATGAGGTTCGGCGACAGCCAAGCAGGCGCTCCAGAAACTATGTCTGATACAGCCCCAATAGAACACCCAAGTTGGTTAACGGGTGGTGATTTCACCGCGGCGGATGAGCCGTTGCGGCTGTTTGCCGCTTGGCTCGGCGAGGCGACCGCCGCAGAACCGCGCGATCCGACCGCCATGACGCTGGCCACCGTCGACGCCGGCGGGCTGCCGAATGCCCGCATGGTGCTGCTCAAAGGCGTCGCTGAGCGTGGATTCGTGTTCTATACCAACGTAGACAGCCAAAAAGGGCAGGAATTGGACAGCCACCCGCAAGCCGCGCTGGTATTCCACTGGAAATCGCTGAACCGGCAGGTGCGCGTGCGCGGCACGGTCGAGCGCGTCACCGAGGCGGAGGCCGACGACTATTTCGCCACCCGGCCGAAGCAGGCGCAGATCGGCGCCTGGGCCAGCAAGCAATCGGCGCCGCTCGAAAGCCGGCTCGCCTTCGAAAAAGCGGTCGCGCTCTGCGCCGCCAAATACGCGCTCGGCACGGTGCCGCGGCCGCCGAACTGGTCGGGCTACCGCATCGTTCCGCTGCGCATCGAATTCTGGCACGACCGGCCGTTCCGGCTGCACGACCGCATCGAATTCGTGCGCGAAAATCCGGGCGCGCCGTGGAGCAAGACGCGACTCTATCCGTGAGGTAGCATTACATGCGCAATGTCTAAAGTTAGCCAACCGCTTAAGGACGCAATGCCGAACTCGCAATCGAACCAGCCGCGCCGGACACTGCTGCTCACCGGGGCCAGCCGCGGCATCGGTCACGCCACCGTCAAGCGGTTCTCGGCCGCCGGCTGGCGCGTGATCACCTGCTCGCGCCACCCGTTCCCGGAAAATTGCCCGTGGGACGCCGGCCCCGAAGATCACATCCAGGTCGATCTCGCCGACGAAGCCAACACACTTTCCGCGATCGAGGAGATCCGGCGGCGTCTCGACAGCCACGAACTGCACGCGCTGGTCAACAATGCCGCGATCTCGCCCAAGGGCGACGGCGGCAAGCGGCTCGGCTCGCTTGATACCTCGGCCGAAGTCTGGCGCCATGTATTCCAGGTGAATTTCTTCGCGCCGATCATGCTGGCGCGCGGGCTGGTCGACGAACTCAAAGCGGTCAAGGGCTCGGTAGTGAACGTCACGTCTATTGCCGGCTCGCGCGTGCACCCGTTCGCGGGAGCTGCCTACGCCACCTCGAAGGCGGCGCTCGCCTCACTCACGCGCGAGATGGCGTCGGACTTCGGCCGCCTCGGCATCCGCGTCAACGCCATCGCGCCGGGCGAGATCGACACCGCGATCCTGTCGCCTGGCACCGAGAAGATCGTCGAGCAGATTCCGATGCAGCGCCTGGGCACGACCGACGAGGTGGCCAAGATCATCTATGTGCTGTGCACGGAGACGAGTTCTTACGTGAACGGCGCCGAGATCCACATCAACGGCGGGCAGCACGTTTAGTCGCCCTCGCTTTACCGATTTGATTTTCAAATTGCCATTTTTGCCGTAACGGCAGCGGCGCAGTCGCCCGTGCCTTATAGCCACTTCTTCCACTTGAAGAACACCAGCGGCACCACCGCCGCCACCACCATGATCAAGATCAGCGCAAACGGATAGCCGAACCGCCATTCGAGCTCGATCATGCCGCTGTGGAAATTCATGCCGTAGATCGAGGCGACCAGGGTCGGCGGCATGAACACCACCGCCGCGATCGAGAAAATCTTGATGATGGCATTCTGCTGGATATTGACGACGCCGAGCATGGCGTCGAGCAGGAAGGTAATCTTGTTGCTGAGAAAGCTGGCGTGATCGGTGAGCAAGACGACATCGCGCTGCATGGATTGCAACTGCGTACGCATGTCCTTGCTCCATTTCATCACTTCGGCTTCGTGCGCGAGAAACGATAGTAGGCGGCCGATCGAGACCTGGCTCTCGCGCACCTTGGAGGTGAGATCGCCCTTGCGGCCGAGCGCCTTGAGCACGTCATTGTAGGACGGCCTCACCGCCTCGTCGTCGGGCTCGAAGATCGACTGCGAGATCTGGTCGACCTCGGCGCCGACGCGCTCCTGGATGTCGGCCGAGCGGTCGATCACCGCGTCGAGCAGGTCCATCAGCACCGTTTCGCCCGACACCTTTGGGCGAGCAGCCGCGCCAATTTGTGCTCGACGATGGCGAACGGGCGCGGTTCGTCGTAGCGCACGGTGACCAGTCGATGGGAGGAGAGAATGAAGGTGACCGCCGTGGTCTTCGGCGTCGCGGTATCCGCCTGGCACATCAGCGTCGCGGTCATGTAGCGGCCGCCGTTCTCGATATAGAGGCGGCTGGAGACCTCGATCTCCTGCATTTCTTCGCGCGTCGGCACCGCGATACCGAGCAGCGCCTCGACCAGCTTGTCTTCCTGCACGGTCGGCGTGATCAGATCGATCCACACCGCCTCCGGCGGCGGCGATTCGCCGGGCGCAACTGCAATTCGCTCGAGCGAAGTGCCACACGGAATGTAAACCGTGAGCATCGAGTCACGATCTTGCGCGTGACCTTTGCCGAAAACCGGTGTCCATCCCGATCGGGATCGAGGACATGTTTTTCGGGATCATGCGTCGATCAGGTCGTCTCTCATGACCCGATCCAGCGGCGGCGCGCAAGACAATACATGGCGCGGCCAAGGCGGCCGCGCGCGTCACGGATTGCGGTGATGCAAAGGAAGGTGCCTGGCCGTCCCAAAGGGCGGCCGGCGCAGTCCGGCAGTTCAGTCACTCTCGTAGGGAATGTAGCGGGACTCATTGTCGGCGCGCTGCTCGCCCTGATGGCGAACCGCGGCGGCAACCGCCGAAATCCCGATCTTGCCGTAACGATGGTCCAGGCCTTTATATTGGCGCTGGGAGTCTTGGATCTGCTCCGTCGCCCTTGTCGCATTCATTGTCTTAACTCCAGTCCGTCCTTGGGGTTCGTCAGAGGTTTCACTTTGCCCACCCCACTGGGGCAAAATTGAGCGGCAATTCGTGTCCTATCGTGGCAGTTGCCAACGCGTCGAAGCATTCGCTTTGATTTCGATCATATTCGGGCCGTTACGGTAAAGCTTCCCTTAACACATTGGCAGCAAAGTTATTTTTCGCTTAGCCATGCGCGCAAAGGCAGCCGTCGCGAGCGGCCCGCGGCAAGTGCGGCATTCATGCAACAGCTTGCGGGAAGCTGATGTGGATAGCTCGGAAAGCATGGCAAAGACTCGGATTTTTCGGTTTATTGCCGTTGAATAGCTTTAGCGCAGTCGCCCTTTTTGGGGTGCCGAAGTGAGGATGAAATGTCGGTAAGGGGGTTGTGGGTAGCGCTGTTCGGCGTAGCGGTCCTGCTCGGTGGTTGTATGCAGTCCACGATTGAGCCGGCGTCGGAAGCGAACCTGACGGTTCGGGACAAGAAGTTGCTCGCGGCGGCGCCCTACGAGAATGTGGCCCTCCCCGAGCCCTATCGGCGGCATATCGTCGAATATCACCGCAAGGAAGCGCCCGGTACGATCCTGATCGATTCCGACGCGCGCTATCTCTATTACGTGCTGCCCGACAGCAAGGCGATCCGTTACGGCGTTACCGTCGGCGAGGAAGCCATGGCTTGGTCGGGCGTGGCCAAGGTCGAGCGCATGACCGAATGGCCGTCCTGGACGCCGACGCCGGGCGAACGCGTCCGCATGGACGTGCCGGCCTTTGTCAGCCCCGGCCCGCAGAACCCGATGGGCGCGCGCGCCATGTACCTGTTCGAGGGCAACAAGGACACGCTCTACCGCATACACGGCACCAACCAGCCGGAATATATCGGCCAGGCGATTTCCTCGGGCTGCATCCGCATGACCAACGAGGACGTCATCGACCTCTACAAGCGGGTGAAGACCGGCACGGTCGTGGTGGTGCTGGCGCCGCACCAGGGCGACTCGCCGTTCAATCCGCGGCTGGCGTCTACCGGCGGCGTGTTCCGCTAAAAACTTATACGGGGGCTGAGAAAACGGCGCCTTCGGGCGCCGTTTTTGTTTTTTAGGTGCCAAGCTCCGAGCGTGACCCGCAAGATTTCCGGCGGCACGCCGAGGCGCAGCGGAACCTTGCTGCAGCCGAGCCCGCCGGACACGATCATGTGACGGCCCTGCTCCACGATGTGGCCATAGGCGAAGCGCGCGCCATACTCCGACGGCGTCCAGAGCGGCGGCAGGAACGGCAGCACGATCTGCCCGCCATGGGTGTGACCGGCGAGCGTCAGCGCGACGCGTGGCGGCACCTGGGTGAAGATATCCGGCTCGTGCGCCAGCAGGATGACGGGATCGTCGGTGGTGATGCGCGCGAGCGTACCCGGCAGATCGTCGACGCCCTCGAACCGGCTTGGCCCGAGCCGGTGCGCGAGCTGATCGCCGAGGCCGGCCAGCCAGAACCGGCGGCCACGATCGTCCAGCAGCACCGCGTCGTTTTCCAAAATCGGGATGTGCACCCCGGCCAAGGCATTGCGCACGCCAGCGACGTCGTACCACCAGTCGTGATTGCCGAGGATGGAATAGACGCCGAGCCGCGCCTTGAGCCGCCCGAGTTCGGCCGCCCAGGCCGCATGCGGCACGTGTTCAGTGATGAAACGATGGGTGGCGAAATAGTCGCCCATGATCACGATCAGGTCGGAGTCGAGCGCTTGGGCGGCGTCGACCACCTGGCGCACGCGCGCCAGACCCATATTGGGGCCGCCGGCATGCAGGTCGGCGACGACGGTGATCGTGAGCCGGTGCGCGTCGGGCCAACCAAGCGGCACCGGCCGGTAATTCGTGACGACGAGATCCTTGGCGGCTTCCACCGCCGCGTAGGCCGCCGTGCTCGGCATTACCAGGCCGGCAACCCCGGCTAGCCCGAGCCCGCTCGTGAGCAGGCGGCGGCGGGTCAGGCCGGACGGCCGCGCCGGTTGGACGAGCGGGCTGGAAGCGTCAATGGACATGCCGGAGAGCTAACCCCGGAACTATGGTGCCGAAATGGAGCCGCGGCCGGAGTTTGCCGGCATGCTTAATAGGCGTCGGCGGCCGCCGGCCGCGGCGTTGGCAGCGGAACACGGACGCTGGCGATTTCGACCGGTGGCGGCTCGCGCACGTCCCACTCGCAGACGCGGTAGCCGCTCCGGCGCTCGGCGATGTCGAGATGGATGTGGCCTTCGTGATAGCCGTCCGAGCCAGGCCCGAGCACGGTGGTGAAGCTTCGGCAGGCGCTGGCGCGCAAGCCTAAGCGTAAATCCTTGGGCACCGTCATGTCGGTCAGGCCGATGACGCGGCCGTCGGCAAGCGCGAACGAGCGCACGTCGACGGCATTGCCCTTGCCGTGTTCGCTGACCTTGGCGCCAGCCACACGGTTACGGCCGCGGCATTCGAAGGAATCGTAATTGTCGATGCTACGCAGGACGGCGCCGGCCGTGCTCAAGCGCGGTGCCGCTTCGTCACGCACCCAGGCGGCGAACGTTTCCGCCATCTCACAGCGCAGCACCGGCGCCGGCTTGACCTCGACCCGCGTGCGGTCGGCGAGCAGCACCGCATCGAGCTGCACCATGTCGCCGCCGCCGCAGGCGCCGGGCCCGATCAGGCGCGGCAGTGGCTCGATCGCCGCGACCTTTTCGAGCCGCAGCCGGCAGTTGGACGGTTTGCTGGTGACTTCGGCGGAATTGAAATAGGGGCCTGCAGCCTGCCGGAACGTCAGCGGCTGCGACCAGAGCGGCGGGCGCGTCCGAGGCAACGGCACGGCCTCGGACGCGGCCAGGCCGCAGCCGAAAGCAGCGAGAAAGACAGTGGCTCGGATCGCCCGCACGGGGGGCGATGATGGGCACGAATGCGGCATTTATGCGAGACTTTTCCGGACATGAGACCATTGCGCCGCCCGGTGCGCCCGCTAACCTGGCGCATGATCGCAAAAAGCGGGCACCGGTTTTCGGATAAGGTCATGCCCAAATAAGAAGATCGGCTGGCAAGGGGCGCCGGCCCAAAAAACAAGACGTCCAGGAGGGGAATGCCATGCTCGGGCTCATGCAGGATTGGCCGTTGCTGCTTCATCGCATCATCGACCATGCCGCCCAGTTTCACGGCGAGCGCAAGGTCATCACCCGATCGATCGAAGGCCCGATCGTCGAGACCAACTACGCAGCGATCCGCGCGCGGGCCCTGAAAGTGGCGCAGCGGCTGGCGAAAGACGGCATCAAGCTCGGCGACCGGGTGGCGACGCTGGCCTGGAACACCGCACGGCACCTCGAAGCCTGGTACGGCATTGTTGGTATCGGCGCCATCTACCACACCGTCAATCCACGGCTGTTCCCCGAGCAGATCGTATGGATCGTCAATCATGCCGAAGACCGCATGATGTTCGTCGATCTCACCTTCGTGCCGCTGCTGGAAAAGATCGCCGACAAGCTCCCCACCATCGAGCGCTACATCGTGCTCACCGATGCCGCGCATATGCCGGCGGCGACTCTGAAGAACTCGCTCGCCTACGAGGATTGGATCGCAGAAGTCGATGGCGACTTCGCCTGGAAAAAGTTCGACGAGAACACCGCTTCCGGCATGTGCTACACCTCCGGCACCACCGGGCACCCGAAGGGCGTGCTCTATTCGCACCGCTCCAACGTGCTGCATGCCTTCATGGCGGCGCTGCCGGATTCCAAGGGCATCGCCTCGCGCGACGTGGTGATGCCGGTGGTGCCGATGTTCCACGCCAACTGCTGGTCGCTCGCCTTCTCCACGCCGATGGTCGGCGCCACGCTGGTGATGCCGGGCGCCAAGATGGACGGTGCCTCGATTTACGAGTTGCTCAACACCTACAAAGTGAGTTTCACCGCCGCGGTACCGACGGTGTGGCTGATGCTGCTGCAGGACCTCGAGAAGACCGGCGGCAAGCTGCCGCACCTCAAGCGCGTGGTGATCGGCGGCTCGGCCTGCCCGCGCGCCATCACCAAGACCTTCCAGGACACCTACGGCGTCGAGGTGGTGCATGCCTGGGGCATGACCGAGATGAGCCCGCTCGGCACGCTCTGCACCATGAAGCCGGAATATGCGCAGCTTACCGGCGAGGCGCAGCTCGACGTGAAGATGAAGCAGGGCCACCCGCCGTTCGGCGTCGAGATGAAAATCACCGACGATGCCGGCAAGACGCTGCCGTGGGACGGCAAGACTTTCGGGCGCCTGAAGGTGCGCGGGCCGGCGGTGGCGCGCGCCTATTACAAGGTCGACAACGATCCGGTGTTCGAGAAAGACGGCTGGTTCGACACCGGCGACGTCGCGACCATCGACCAATACGGCTATATGCAGATCACCGACCGCGCCAAGGACGTGATCAAGTCCGGCGGCGAATGGATTTCCACCATCGACCTGGAGAATCTGGCAGTCGGTCACCCCAAGGTGGCGGAAGCCGCGGTGATCGGCGTCGCGCATCCGAAATGGGATGAGCGGCCGCTTCTTGTGATCGTGCTCAAGAAGGGCGAGAGCGCGACCAAAGAGGACATTCTTGGATTCATGCAGGGCAAGACCGCCAAATGGTGGATGCCGGATGACGTAGTGTTCGTGGATGAAATCCCGCACACGGCAACGGGGAAAATCCAGAAGATCACGCTACGCCAGCGCTTCAAGGACTACGTGCTGCCGGGCGTGCAGGCGGCGGAGTGACGTCGCATTCGATTTCGGGCGTTGTGCATTGCAAGAACAACCCTTCTTTTCGCGCTTTCGCATGCTATCGTACGAAACCCGGACCAATTCTCCGGTGTTGTTCCAGCGAAAGCACACCGATGTTGCAGAAATCCGCCCCGGCATCCGAAAGTCCGAGCCAATCCCAAATCTACAAGGTTGCGCTGGCAAGCATCGTCGGCTCGGTGATCGAGCAATACGATTTCCTGATCACCGGCGTGATCGCGGCCACCGTCTGGGGTGAGGTTTTCTTCAAGCTGCCGGGCCTCGCCGCCGTCGCCGCAGCGATCAGCGTCTATGGCCTCGGCATCATCATTCGTCCGGTCGGCGCCTATATCTTCGGGCATCTCGCCGACCGCAAAGGGCGCAAGGACGCGCTGGTCTATGCGCTGGTGCTGATGGGCGTCAGCACGCTGGCGATAGGACTGACACCGGCCTACGACAGCATCGGCGTCGCTGCGTCCGCGTTGCTGATCGTCTTCCGGCTGTTGCAGGGCATCAGCTTCGGTGCCGAGTTCGGTACCGCCGCGACCTGGGTGGTCGAACAAGCCGCGCACTCGAAACACCGCGCTTTCTGGGGCGCCTGGGTTGGCTTCGCAATCCCGATCGGGCTCCTGCTCGGCTTCGGCTCGGTGATCTTCACCAAATCGCTGATGACGCCGGAGCATTTCACGGCCTGGGGCTGGCGCATCTTGTTCGTCATCGGCTTCCTGGTCGCGATCGTCGGCCTCATCATCCGCACGCGCACCGAGGACAGCTTCGTGTTCAAGCGGCACCAGGCGCAGAGCGAAATTCTCGCTAATCCGGCGAGTCAGGTCTGGCGGGAGATGTCGGGCACTATTCTGCGCACCTCGCTGGTGAACGCCATGTTCGGCGGCGCATTCTTTCTCTACTTCGTATTCGGCACCAGCTACATGAAGGCGGTTGGCTTTAAAGGCTCGACGCCCGAGTACATCGGCCTGATCGCCGCCGGTTTCATGCTGGTGTTCATGATCATCGGCTCGCTGCTCGCCGACGTGATCAATCGCCGGACGATCCTGCTGACCGCTGCGATCGTGTTCCTGGTTTTCGCGATCCCGTATTTCTACATGGTCAACACCGGCAGCTTCCTCCTGGCGACCGTCGCCGAAGTGATCGGCTTCGGCTTTGTCTTCGGATTCGGCTACGGCGCGATCCCGACGTTCTATACGGAGAATTTTCCGACCCGCTACCGCGCTTCAGGCGCCAGCGCGGCTTATCAAATCGCGCAGGTCTATGGCGGCGGCCTGATCCCGATCGTCGCCGGCCTAATCCTGAAGTCCTACGGCATTCACGAGGCGTATCTTTATATCGGCGGCCTGGTGATGCTTTACGGGCTGCTGGCGATCTACGCGATCATCGCCACCCCGGAAACCAAGGGCACCAATCTCGAAGCGTGATCGGGGGCCTGAAAATGTCGATGCCCGGCACAAAGGCCGGGCATGACAGGTTTGGAG
>Ga0182024_10017096_pt1 | contig 13671 bp, 11 predicted proteins | sample P32metaG_FD_120480 | JGI IMG/M metagenome (GOLD analysis project Ga0182024, IMG submission 120480) | Permafrost microbial communities from Stordalen Mire, Sweden - P3-2 metaG (Illumina Assembly) | ecosystem: Environmental > Terrestrial > Soil > Wetlands > Permafrost | place: Sweden: Stordalen... | reverse complement strand
TGCCGCTCAGGCGCTCGCCGTACACGGAGGCTACGCGGTGCGCGTGAGGCGTGCGCGTCGCCGGTTCGCGCGCGACGCCGCCATCGCGCTCGCCGGGGGTCCCGTGGAGGGGTGGCCTTCACATCCGGCTAAGGTTGCCGGAACTCTGGCGCATCTCGTTCGGGCCGAGGTCGACGTGAGAGAGGCGCTTCTAGCGATGGCCTCTCTTCCGGAGGTCCACGCTGTTCCATGGCACGCAGGGCAAGTGGCGGCCGCTCTGGGGCCGGATGCGCCAAAAGCGCTGTGGCGCGCGTGCGTGCGCGATCTGGCCCGTCGTCCGTGGGCGCCGTGGACGCTGATGGCCGCGACGCGGAGAGGCGACCATAGGGTAGTGGAGCTCTCGGCGCGTGCCCTGGTCGATTCGGTGCGCGCCGCAGCGCCGCACGAGGGTGGCGTGGGCATCACGGAGGTACCCGAGGTAGCGCTGACGGCCTTGACCGTGGAAGCGCTGCGCGGCGTGCCCGCGACGCGCGACGTAAGGGCGGCGATCTTGCGGGGCAAGGAGTTCCTCAGGAAATGGCAGATCAAGGAAGGGCACGTGCCGGCGCCATTCGACCCGATCGCGAGCGTCGGCGCCTTCCGAGGCTCGCCCATTTCGTGCGGTCTCCGCGGGGACGTGAGCGGGCATGCATACTTGGCGCTCGTGTGACGTTACCTGTGCGGCGCAAGGAAGCGTCACGCAGGGTGGCAGCTCGCGTTGATAACCGAGTGAGGGCGCGGTACGCTGCGTACCTTGCGAAAACGGACGGCGGTCACGCGGGGCGTGTCCGTGCTTGCGGTCTTCATATCCGCAGGCTGCGGGAGTGCCGGGCACGCATCGGACACCTCGGATGCGGTGCCTGAAAAACCCGATCTATCCAGGGAAGACCAGCCGCTCGCGGCCACTCCGCCCATGGGGTGGAACAGCTGGAACCGATACCGGGCTACGGTCGACGACGCCGTCATTCGGAGCACCGCAGCGGCGATGGTCTCGAGCGGAATGGCGACAGTCGGTTATCAGTACATCGTTATCGACGATACGTGGCAAGCCAGTCGCGACGCGAGTGGAAACATCGTGCCCAATCCTACCCGCTTTCCCGATATGAAGGCGCTGGTCGGGTACGTGCACGCTCTGGGCCTTAGGTTCGGGCTCTACTCGGATCGCGGTATCAAGACTTGCGCCGGCTACCCGGGCTCCTACGGATACGAAACACAAGATGCGCAAACGTACGCCTCTTGGGGCGTGGACTATCTGAAGTACGACAACTGCACGGCGTCGCCTGCGAGTCCGGGAATTCAGCACGACTACGCAACGATGGCCAGCGCTCTCAAAGCGACGGGCCGCCCCATCGTGTACAGCATCTGCGCGTGGCAATTCTTCGATTGGGCGCCGACACTCGGCCAGCTATGGCGAACGTCCCTCGATATCGAGGACAAGTGGCCCAGCCTCCTCGCCACGATCGACCAAAGCGGGGGGGACACGGGCCGATACCCGAGCTGCACATGCTCGGGCGGCACCTGCTCCACGACCGCCGAGGTATCCTGCTCGGAAAACGATCCGGCGGCGAGATACCCAGCGCCCGGGCTGGTCTCTTATGCGAGCCCAAGCCATTGGAACGATCCGGACGCGCTCCAAGTCGGCAACGGCGGCATGACGGACACGGAGTATCGCTCGCAGTTCAGCCTTTGGGCGATCATGGCCGCGCCGCTCATCGCAGGAAATGACTTGACCACGATGTCTCAATCGACCCAGGAGATATTGACCAACGCAGAAGTGATCGCCGTAGATCAGGATGCGCTAGGCAGGCAGGGCCGGCCAATCAGTACGAGCATATCGCTCGAAGTATGGTCGAAGCCGCTTGCAGAAAAGGGCACCTACGCCGTGGTGCTGTTCAATCGAACGGCCGACGCGGCCGACATCTCGTTGACCTGGGATACCCTCGGCCTTGACTCCACGTCCGCTGCGGTGCGCGATCTTTGGAACCACGCGGATCTTGGCACCATGGAAGGAGGGTACACGGCATCCGGCGTCGCGAGTCACGGCGTCGTGATGTTGAAGGTGAGTAGTCAATGATCTGCGGCCGTTTCCATTGGCTAGGAACTTCTCGTGTCGTCTTGGCGGTGCCCCTCGCGTCTTCGCTCGCCTGCGCCAGTTCCAACCACGGGGCATCACCGAGCGAAGGGGGAGCCGATTCGGGTGTGTCCGTCCTGCAAGAGCACCTGCACGCCAGCCGCGACGGATTCTATACTGACCCGAAGGTGACTCGGGCCGCGGCCGCAGCCTTGCACGTGGACCCGACCTTCAATGCCGCATACGACGGCACGACGACGGCCGAACTGCTCTACGTCGACGGTTGGCAGCCGGGCGTGGATGCGTTGTTCGTCGTGTCATGGTCGAATCACGTCACGGCTCTCGATGCGGCCACGGGCGCGCACCTTTGGGACACGGTGCTCGGCCCGGTCGTCCCCGCAGCGTCGTTGCCGTGTCCTCAGCCGCCGGTGGCCGATTATGGCATTCAGTCCACGCCGGTCATCGATGCGGCGACGCGCACGCTCTACGTGGAATCGTTCCAGGTGCCGGCGGGGGGAACCCCTGTATCCACGACCCTCGTCTACGCGATGAGTATCGATGACGGATCTATCCGCACAGGTTGGCCCGTCGACGTGGGCAAGACCGTGAAGGGATTCGACTCGACCGCCCATCATTCCCGCGCTGGGCTCGCTCTCCTTGGCGAGACCCTATACGTCGCGTTCTCGAGCCTCTACGATTCTTGCAAGGACTATCACGGCTGGGTCGTCGGAATTTCTACGACGGATCCGACGAAGGTGAGTGCGTGGTCGACCTCGGCGAATCGAGGCGGTATTTGGGGAGGGATCGCGAGCGACGGCCAGAGCATTTTCGTATCAACCGGAAATACTGCAGTTGGAACGAAGACCTGGGGAGGGGGCGAGGCTCTCATTCGCCTTCCGCCGAATCTAAATACTATCGTCGACTACTTCGCGCCGTCGAATTGGCAGACGATGGATAATGACGATCTCGACCTGGGCAGCGCGAGCCCTCTCGTGTTCGACCTCCCAGGCAACAAGCATCCGGCCCTGATTGCGGCGATCGGCAAGGAGGGGGTGCTGCATCTACTCGACCGTACGGAGTTGGGAGGCATCGGCAAAGGAGATGGCGGAAGCGGCGAGGGCCTCTACAGTCAAGCCGTCATTAAGGGGCAAGGGGTACACGGGCGTGCGGCGACTTATGTAACCGCGCGAGGACGCTATATCGTGGTCCGCGGCTATGGCACGGGTATCTCGTGTCCGAAAGGTATGAGCGGCGATCTCGTTTCCGTTCTCGTCAAGAACTCTTCTCCGCCCGAGTTCTCGACGGCCTGGTGCGCCGAGTCTCACGGGTACGGTTCACCTATCGTTACGACGACCGACGGCATTTCGGAACCCATCGTGTGGGTGCCTAGTGCGGGCACGACCAACCGGCTTTTTGGCTGGGACGGAGATACGGGCGCCGTTGTCTATGGCGGAGGTGGAGCCGCCGACGAGATGACGACGCTCACGCGGTGGGTGAGCCCCGTCCTCGCGAAAGGTCGCTTCTACATTGCGGCTCAAGGGAAAGTCTACGCGTTTACGTCCCAGTAGCGAGGCGGATTGCCCGGGCACCTGATCCACGGAATTGCGGCGCGCGGGCAAGGGGTGCATCTTGGGCGCCAGTGTCCCCTTCCTCCGAGCCCCCCCCGGGAATCTCGTCGGGCTTGCTCCGACCCCCTCTCATTATCATCGCCGACGACGATCGGATCACCCGAGAGCTTCTCGCCTCGATCCTCCGCGCCAACGCGTACGACGTCGAGGTCGTCTCGGACGGACAGGAGGCGGTCGAGCGCGTGGCAAAGGGGAGCGCAGACCTGTTGCTGCTCGACGTCATGATGCCTCGCATGAACGGTCTGGAGGCCTGCCGCCTCATTAAGGGAATGACGGCGGACACGTTTCTTCCAATCTTGCTTGTCACCGTGAAGACCGACCCCGCGAGCCGGGTGGAGGGGCTCAAAATCGGCGCCGACGACTACGTCTGTAAACCGTTCGAAGAAGGCGAGCTTCTCGCGCGCGTACAAGCAATGCTCCGCATCAAGCACCTGTACGATGACGTGCAGCGTGCTCGCACCAAGCTCGAGAGGGCAAGCGTCCACGACGAGCTGACCGGCCTTTACAATTACCGCTACTTGAACACGCGCCTCGGCGAGGAGTTCAAACGAGCGGAGCGGAGCCACGAGCCGCTCGCCTGTGCGGTCATCGACCTCGACCGCCTGCGGACCTGGAACGAGCGAGGGGGACGCCAGCTCGGCGACGCGATCCTTCGATCCGCTGCAGAAGTCATCCGCCGGACAGTACGCGAGGCGGACATCGTCGTAAGGTATGGGGGTGACGAGTTCCTGCTCCTCTTGCCGGCGACTCATTTCGCCGGGTCCGTCTCGGTGGCAGAGCGGATCTGGCGGGAGGTCGGCGCGCGCCCATGGAGCCCCTCCGGCGACGGGGAGCGGATGACGTTGTCGGCAGGCATCGCTCTCTACCCGAGCCGAGACGTTCGCGGGAAAGAGGCGCTCGTAAAGTCTGCAGAGATCGCCTTGCACCGCGCCAAGCGCGACGGCATGAACCGCATCTGCGTGTTCCAGCAGGACGGTCTCATTTTCTCGCCCACGATGAACCCAGCCCCAAGCGGGCCCCAGCCGCGCGAGACAGGGGGGAACGCTTGAGCGGGTTCTCTTCGCGACCCCTGTCTGCGGCTCCGCCGCCCTTGCCTATCGAAGGCGAGGTTCCGGTGCACGTGCTCGTCGTCGATGACGAGCCTGCCCTCCGAAAAAACCTAGGACGTATTCTTGCGCTGCGCGGCTTCGTCGTGGGTACCGCGGCGGACGGGGAACAAGGCCTCGAATATATCGAAACCAAGGCACCTGACGTCGCGCTCGTCGACGTCATGATGCCGAAGCTGAACGGACTCGAAGTCCTGACGCGCGCCAAACACAAGGGGCTCGCTACCGAGTTCGTGATGATGACGGCGACTGCGGGCCTCGACGAAGCGGTGGCGGCGGTAAAGCTCGGCGCGTACCACTTTCTGACAAAGCCCTTCGAGTCGAACGAGGTGGTCACCGTCACCGTCGGTCAGGCGGCCGCGCATAAGAAGCTTGTCGATCGCACGAGGCGCCTGGAGCAGAGGCTCGAGGCGCAAGAGCGGTTCGGCGAGCTGATCGGCACGTCGACGAGGATGGCCGCGGTCTACCGTTTGATCGAAGGTGTGGCGACGGCGACGTCGACCGTATTGATCACCGGCGAGAGCGGCACGGGGAAAGAGCTCGTCGCGCGCGCGATCCACCAGCGGTCCGCGCGCGCTGGCAAGCCGTTCGTCGCCGTAAACTGCGCGGCCATCCCGAAGGAGCTCGTCGAGAGCGAGCTTTTTGGCCACGTGCGTGGCGCCTTTACCGGCGCGCAGAATGCGCGCGCGGGTCTCTTCGAAACGGCGCACGCCGGAACGATTTTTCTGGACGAAGTGGGCGACCTACCGCTTGCCGCTCAGGTGAAGCTCCTGCGAACGCTTCAGGAAGGAGAAGTGAAGCGCGTCGGCTCGGACGAGATGAAGATCGTCGACGTGCGCGTCCTCGCTGCAACGAACGTCGACCTCAAGTCGCTCATTGAAGCGGGGGCATTTCGGACGGATCTCTTCTACCGGCTGAATGTCATCGGTATCGCGTTACCGCCGCTTCGGGAACGCAAGGACGACATCCTGCTCCTCGCTTACCACTTCATAGACAAGTATGCCCGCCGGATGGGGCGCGACCCGAAACGCCTCGGCGCGGACGCGGCGCAAGCGCTCACGGAGTATCCGTGGCCGGGCAATGTACGCGAACTCGAGCACGCGATCGAGCGCGCAGTCGTCCTCTCTCAGGCCTCGACGATCGCGGCGCGCGACCTGCCCGCCGAGACCCATCGCGAGGGTGCGGTCTCCTCTGTCCCTCGCGTTCCTTCGACACCGAGTCCCCTTGCCATCTCGGCGCTGCTGGCCGATCTCCCTTTCGCCGAGGCCAAGCGCGCGGCGATGACTCAGTTCGAGGAGGCGTACGTCACGGAAGTCATGCGGCGCGCCGACGGGAATCTCTCCGAAGCGGCACGCCAGGCAGGCGTCGATCGGTCCAACTTCAAACGGATCTTACGGAAAGCGAAGACCTGAGCGCACGAGAGGCGTAGCGGTGCAGCTGAAAGCCGCGGTAGTGTCGGCGCGCGATGCGAAGGCGACAAAGCCCCCTCGTACGTTCGTTCGTGTACGCGCTGCTGCTGGCGGGGCCCGCCCGAGCGGGGCCTCTCGATATAGACGACGCACCTGCCAAAGCACCCACGAGTTCGGCCCCCGGCGCGGGTTTCGGTACCTACGCGCCACCCCCCGTTCCCGCGGTCAAGGGGCACTCGTACACGCTCGCGGAATGCCTCACCTTGGCCGACAGAAACCACCCGAACCTTTGGGCGGCGCGCGCGCGGCTGGCCTACGTGCATGCGCAGCTCGAGGAGATCAAATGGGTGCCCTTCTCGCAGTTTACGGCCAACGTGGGCGTCGGAGTGCTGCCTCCGCTCACGGGCACGTCCTCGCTTTCGCCGTCGCTCACTTCTGGTCGGAACCTGACCCTCCTGCAGAGCCTCGATCCAGCTATCCACTTCGACATGAATGGGATCGTGCCACTCTACACGTTCGGCAAGATCTCGAGTGCCAACGAGGCGGCCAGGGCCCAGGTGCGCGTGGACGAGTGGGATCTCGAAAAAGTTCGGCAACAGGCCCGCATGGATGTGCGCCGCGCTTATTTCGGGCTCATGCTTGCTCGCGACGCCCGCTACCTTGCCGATGAGGTGGTGCGCGAACTCGACAAGGCTCTCGACGGCATCACGAAGAAGATTGCGCGCGACGATAAGTCGGTCGGCGAGCCAGACCAACTCCGCCTGGAGATCCTTCGCGAGGAAATCGTCGCGCGGAGCGGGGAGGCCGGTAAAGGTGAGGCGCAGGGCATGGCCGCGCTCCGCTTTCTCACGGGGGTTCAAACGGGCTTCGACGTGCCGGACGAGCCGCTTAAGCCGCCGGACGTTCCGCTTGCCCCGGTCGCACGCTACTTAAGTGCGGCGACTCTCTTTCGCCCCGAAGTGAACATGGCCCACGCGGGGATTACGGCACGAAAGGCGCAAGTCGACCTCGCCCGGGCTCGACTCTTTCCGGACATCGGTCTTGCCATGGGAACCGATTACACGAGAGCGCCAGGCGCGACGACGCAGCAGAACGTCTGGGCCTTGGACCCGTTCAACCATTTTTACTACACGATAGGCTTGGGAGCGCGGTGGTCGCTCGACATTATGCCTGGAGTCGCGCGCGTCGCCGAAGCCGAGTCACAGCTCGCGGAAACGAGAGCCCTCGAGCGGTTGGCGCTCGGTGGGCTCGGGGTCGAAGTGGAAAGCGCGTACGCCGCGGTCGTCGAAGCGAAAGGGCGCGAAGAGTCGTGGTCGCGAGCGGAGCACAAGGCAAAGCGCTGGATCGCCACCGTTCGGGACCAGATCGATCTAGGTACCCAAGACGAGCGCGCGCTGACCGAACCTTTGCGCGCCTACGTCAACGCTCGCGCGCAGCACCTCATCGCGATCATGGACTGCAATCTGACACAGAGTCAGCTCGCGCTTGCCAGTGGGTGGGACTCTGCCGCGCCGCTCGGTCAGTAGTTCGAATTCGCACGCACGAAGGCTTCTACCGCGGCGAGCACCGCGTCCCAGACGCTGTCTTCGGATTGACCCGATCGCTTGAGCACCTTGAAAGAGTGATCTCCGTCGCCGACGCCGAATACCGTCACCTTAGGGCGTAACGTCGCCGCGATCGCTCGCAACTCTTCCGGCGTACCGAACGGGTCGCGCGTACCGTGGACGAAGAGCATTGGAACGGAGATCTGCGGGAGGTGGCGGTTTCGAAGCTGCTCGGGCTTTCCTGGAGGGTGAAGCGGATATCCGAGGAAGACCAGGCCGGCGAGGTCGCGCTCGCCCGTTGCGGCGAGGTGCGAGGCGACGCGTCCTCCCATCGACTTTCCTCCGAGAAAGATGCGCGCGCCGGGACTTCTGGTGCGCGTCTTTTCGACCACCGCGCGAAAACATGCTTCGAGTCTCGGGAGTGGGTCGGGAGGGCGACGCTTCTCCTCCGTGTAGAGAAAGTTGAACGTGATGGTTTCGATGCCGCGTTCGGCAAAGCCCGTTGCCGCGCGCACCATGAACGTATGGAACTGGTTTGCGCCTGCGCCATGGGCCAGGATCAGCGTTGCCGTGTCGCGCGTCTTGGCCGGGTAGTGAACTGCGGTGATGCGTTTCTCGCCGTCGAGGCTCACCTCGAATCGTTCAGCCATTGCCGACACGCTAATGCTGTTGCTTGGCCCTGAGCTGCTCGAACGTGAGCGCGAGGGAGAGCTGGCGGCTCGTCTCTTCGAGGCCGACCTTCATCGCATAGGCCAGCTCGTCGAACGCGATGCGGACACGCTCGCACAGCTCTACGCGCTCCTGCGCTTCGATGCTCCGCCGAGCCATCTGGCGGAACCACTCGCGATCCACTTCCGGGATCTTGGCCATGAGATGTTCATTGGCGAGAGCGGCGGCAAGCTTCTCGTGGTCGAGCTCCCACTCTTCTTCCGTATCCGCCGCCTGTTCGTCCGCTTCCTCCTCCCTTGCGTTGATTTCGACGCCGTCCTTCACACTTTCGTCTTCGAGGGCCGTTTCCGGGTCATCGCCGGTCTCTCTGCCTTGTCCGCTTGCGGCGATCTCGCCGGAGACTGCCGCTGAAGACGAGCTGTTTCGCATCGACGGGGCGACGAGTTCGATGGGATCGATGATCGGCGGAGGATCGTTGAGGCCGGGAAAGAGGCCATCGATCTCGCGCAGGATGGAGACGATGCGATCGCGCGCCCGCTCGCACCTCTTGGGGTCGTGCAGCTCGTCGTGCGCGAGGCTTCTGGCGACGCCAAGCAGAGATTCGGCTTCCCGCACGCGGTGTCGCAAGTCTTCGATCGTGACTGGGCTCAGCGGCGAGATAGGGCTCGTCATGTCCGAGATATGCCCTTAGAGCTCCCAAGGGTGGGCTTGCAGGGCAGGATCGGACGAGCCGCTTGCGATCGGAACTTCTTGGGCGTCTTCGATGACGTGCACCTCTCTCACGTTGTTGAGAGGGGTTACGAACGTGAGGTCGAGCACGACGAAGCGCCCCTCTTCGCACCGGAACGGCACTCGCAAATTGTGCGCATCTCGAGAAAAGCCGGCCTGGCCGTGCGGCCGAACGACTGTGAGCTCACCTTGTGACGAAAGTGGGTTCGTGGGCCACGGAGCGCAGGACGGGTGGTCGATCGTGATGCCGCCCTGAGGCTCTCGGAAGACGCTCGCGTACGTGGGCATCCCAGGATGCGGCGGGATGTCTGCGTGCACGGTGATGCCCGTGAAATCACGCCCCGCCGGCAAGAGCACGCGCTCCCCGGTCGAGGTCCAGGCCTCGACCCACACTTGGTGCGGGTCCTTGACGAAGACGTGCGTAGCGTCCTCGTGGGCGCCACATCCAAGCGCTCCAATTAGGGCTGCCGCAACCGGGAAGACGAACCGCATGTCTCAAGCAAAGCATGGCGCGGGCCTCCCTTCAACGTCCGCCCATCACGTTTGCCCGGTTAGTCTTTGTGAAGCCTGGCCGCGCGTCGCGCTTCTCCTGCAGCTTGGGAAGCCCGGAGCTCATCCGAGTCAAGCAAGAGCGGAGGGACTGATACAGGTTGCCCGTGATCGTCAATCGCAACGAAGACCGCGAGGGCGTGGACGCACGGCCACGTGCGCCCCGTCCGGCTGTCTTCGCCGCTGACGACCACCTCGATCTCCATCGACGTGCGGAAAGTGGCGACGACGCGAGCGGCGAGGCTCACGACCTCGCCGACACGGACGGGGAGCCGAAAGCTTAGGTTGCCGATGAAGGCCGTGACCGCCAACCTCCCCGAGTGGCGTTGCGCGCACATGGCTGCGCACAGGTCGACCCACGCCATGATCTGCCCTCCGAAAACACCGCCGAAGACGTTCGAGTGTTGCGGGAGCACGTACTCGGTCATCGTGGTGATCGAGGCCGATTGCGGACGTGCGGCCAGGTCGATCATGACGCGCTCCACGCCGGGTGCACCCCAGAGAGCCACGCCTGTGCGAGTGCTCGTTGCGTCCCAACGGCGTCCGCCAGGGCCGAGATGCGGATCTTCTCGGGTCGCGCCTCCTCGAGGCGAGCTTTCCGGGTGAAGATACGCCCGTCGCGACCGATGGTGATGTCCACCTCTTCGAGCGGCTCGTATGCGCCGAGAGCCGCATCGAGAGATCCCGTCTCGACGCGCCGTCCGCCAATCGCGATGATCTCGTCTCCGGTGTCGATCCCCGCAAGTTGCCCGGCCCGACCGCGCGCTACCACTGCGACGATCGCCCTGCCGCCCTCGCTTCGCGCCCGAACTCCGAGCGTGGCCCGCGGCTTCTTGTCAGCGCGGTCCTTGGGGTCGCGGCGCTCGCGATCGACGCGCATGCCGACGTGCGCGAGCGTCTTGTCGTAGTCGATTTCGCCCGGCGAACGGATCCACGTGTCGAAGAGATCTCCTAGCGCGAGGTGGGTGGCCTCTTCGAAGATCGCTTGGATGCGGTCTTCGGGCACCGGCGTCTGGACCTTTCCGTAGTTCTCCCAGAGATGCAGGAGGACGTCGTCGAGCGACGCCCGACCCGACGAGCGCGCGCGAATCTCGATATCGAGCAGGGCGCACACGACTTCACCCTTCCTATAGTAGCTCACACTGCTATTTTCGGTGTTCTCATCCGGGCGGTAGAGCTTGATCCATGCGTCGAACGACGCCTCTTCCAGCGCCTGAACGAGCCGTCCGTGAACACCGTCGACGGCTAGGATTTCGCCTGCGAGGTGGTCGAGGTATTCCTCCACCGTACAGAGTTTCGAGACGCGCAACGTGCGCCAATCGTAGTAGCTCGTCGCGCCTTCGAACCACCAGAGAAGGCGCGTGTAGTTCTCCTCTTGATAGCGATACGGAGAGAGACCCGCCGGGCGGATGCGCTTGACGTTCCACGAATGGAAGAGCTCGTGCGCGACGAGAGATAGAAGGTCGAGGTAGCCCTCCCGAGTAGCGAGGCCGCTCGGGTTGGCGATGAGGGAGGCACTCGAGCGATGTTCTAGCCCGCCGCGTGCGCGCGGCGAAAGGTGCAAGAGAAGGGTGTAGCGAGCATAGGGGAGGGAGCCGCCGAACCACGCGGACTCGGTCTCGATGATCGTCGCGAAGTCACGGAGGAGTGCCTCGACGTGCGCGTCATCGGCGCGGTGTGGAGGCCAAAGCGCGACGTCGTGCGGTACGTCGTGGACTTGGATCCGCTCTACCCGAAGCTCGCCGAGTTCGATCGGCGAGTCGACGAGCATATCGAGATCTCGAGCCACGAGCCGTACCGTGCACTCGCCCTCCCACGTGGCAGGACGAGTCGGGGCCTGCGGCTCGAGAGGATGACGCGCACCCTCGAGCGGCGTGATGAGCTGCCACCCTCGAGGAACCACGACGTCTAAGGTAACCGGAGCGGCTTCGTGGCCGTCGATGGCGAGAAACACCGCGGCACCGTTCAGAAACGCGTGCGACTCGTCGATATGATTCGTCCGCACCGTGAGCTCGTTGCAGTATAGGCCGTAGCGAACCGAAATCTCGCGAGCGCCCACCCCGCCGACGCGCCAGGCGTTCTTACGTATTTTGACGGCGGAACACGGAACTCCGTCGGCGTGGCCGGTGAGACTTTCGACGTGCCGGGCATACTCGCGAACGAGGTACGAGCCGGGCGTCCACACGGGCATGAAAAGCACGAGCGGCGCCGGCAACGCGATGTCGCATCGAATCGTCGTCTCGACCGAGAGAAGATGAGCGTGCCGATCGGCCACAGTGAGGGTGTGATGAAGAGTAAGAATCATGGTCGAGACTCCCTAGCTTAGGCGCTCGCGCGGTTGCGACGTTTGCCGAAAACGAGCTATCGTTAGCGATTGGAGTTCTTAGGATGAAAACCGGGCGGTGGTTAGCGCTGATAGGGTGCGGCGCGCTGTGGAGTGTGGCGTGCGGGTCTTCTTTCAGCTCAGAGGCCGACGGAGATAGCGGGCCTAATGATGGCACCGTGGCGCGCGGCGACGTGGGAGCGGCCGACGCAAGACAGGACGCGGGCGGCGGCGCAGGGGACGGCAGCGAAGATGGCCAAGGTGACGACGCGAGCAACGTCGACGCGTGCGGAGCGAACGCCACGGCCCCGGTCTGTCTGGCGGAGATGAGACACATCGCGGCCTGCAGCGGAGGTGCTGTGCCGTCCTGCGAGTGTGCGTACTTGAACGGGAGCTGCGCGATGTTCGCGGACAACCTCTCGGATGCCTACAAGACCGCCTATCTAACGTGCGCGACGACGCCATCCTGCGACCCTCTCGCCGTCGACGATTGCGTCTACTATTCGCTGGCCGATGCGGGGCTCACGTCGCCGCAACAGAAGCTCCTCCGCGACTATTGCGCGACGTGCGAGCCGACGAACGCAGAGTGTGCAGCCGCGAGCTACGGCGTCCGTCTCTTCGCCGCGGAGTTCACGAACGCCGTGACTACGATCCTCGACAACGACTGTGCGACGCAAAAGGCGCTGGCGCCCTACATTGCTGCGGCTTGCGCCTCCACGACGGACGTAACTTCCACTTGTTGCCTCGACGCGTTCAAGACGTGTGAGGCCGATCACGGCCTGGCTCCGACGGATGATTGCGACGGGGGGGGCTCGCTCGACGCCGGCGCCCCGCGCGAAGCGTCGTTGCCGCCCGATGCGGGGTCGAAGCCGCCCACCGACGCCTCTTCGTCACGGGACGGTTCCGCGCTCCACGACGCCGCCAAGGATGTCGAGAAAGACGCGGGCGTCGAGGCAGGCAAGGACGCCATCGTGATCCTGCCCGACGTCGTCAGCATCGGTCTCTGACCGAGACCCGCGATGCGGGGCCTACGTTCAAGGGTAGAGCTCGGATACGAGCCTCTCGAATCCAGTGGCGCCGTATAGCTCGACCCCCACAATCGCCGCGTCGACGTGCCCGTTCAAAGCGCGGAGATCGTCTTCCGGATTTCGTCCCAGCGACGATGACTCGGCCGGGCCGGCTTCCTCCGACGAGAGCCACGCGACCACGAGGAGCCGCGGCGATCCGGCGAGCTGCTCCTTGATCGAGGCGACGCTGGGCCCCTTCGCGACGACTGCCCGCGCCCCTTTTTGTACTTCTCGCGCGACTTCTTCGCGCGTAGTTGTCAGAGATAACACCATCATACGGACTGAGCGTGCGCTGTCCGCGATCCGTTTCCTCTCGTCCTCCGCCGTTGTCGGATCGACGATGACGGCATCGGCGCCAAACGCGCGCGCCGCGAGAGCCTCGTCTCGCGACCGGAGGAGACGGAGCGACAACATCGGCAGACGCGTGGCGCGCGACGCTTCGGCCATGGAAAGAGAGGCTTCCGACATCGCCAACGCGTTCACGCCTGCTTCCGCCAGTCGCAGTGCCTCGCGCCCCGCATCGACGGCGGAGAGGCAAGGCACGAGCGCGAGCCCCTC
>Ga0182024_10017095_pt1 | contig 13672 bp, 16 predicted proteins | sample P32metaG_FD_120480 | JGI IMG/M metagenome (GOLD analysis project Ga0182024, IMG submission 120480) | Permafrost microbial communities from Stordalen Mire, Sweden - P3-2 metaG (Illumina Assembly) | ecosystem: Environmental > Terrestrial > Soil > Wetlands > Permafrost | place: Sweden: Stordalen... | reverse complement strand
TTTGCTCCAGAACCAGACGAAACCAAATGAGATTCACAACTGAAATCGGCCGGATGGCCGATCAATCCGGCTTCCAGCCGTAATCCGAAGCCACCGCCTGTTAGGCGGTGGAGCATTCACAGGAGAACAAGATGAACACGACAATCGCGGTGACGAAAGAGGTCGCCACCCTTATCAACATCTTGACCGTCGAATGAATTCATTGCAAACCTTTCGTTCTTTTTCTTTCTAAAGAAAACATTCTGTCCTTCTTGCTGGTAATTCAAGCGTACTACCGGGGATACAAGAGGGCATTGATAACTTGCTCTCAGTTCTGATTCAATGACTATCCAAATGGATCCAGTGATAAAAGGGCTTTATTATCGCGGCACGGTTTCAAGGCCCTTCCCGGAAACGATGAACACATCTCCCAGGGAGCGATCCGGGTACGCAACCAGTTCGATGACCGCCGTGGCGACAATGCATGAAGTTGGCGGCGCAGCCATGCTCTGAACGAAATCAGTTGCGGAAATCCCAAGATAACGCGAATAGCCCGCGATCGCATGAATTCCCAGCTCCGTGTCCGGAATGATGCGCGGCGCAATGGCCATGAATCGCAGGCCCAACCCCAGCCGGTCCGATTCCTTCTGACAGTAGTTTGCCAGAAAAATCTGCGTGCGTTTGGCGCCGGCATACCCTCCCGTAATCGGCGACCCTGCAAGAGCGGCGCCGCTCGATACGATAACCACCGAAGCTCCCGCGGGCAGCGGGAGCGTAAGCGCCGCTTTGCAAAAGTTGAATGCAATCCTGACGTCGCTCTCCCAGTTCGCGGAGAACTGCCGCCAGTTCTGCTCGTGAATCGGCGCAGTGGTCGGAAACGCGCCCCCGCCCAGAACCAGGATGTCAGGTCGGAGAATTTCAAACACCCTCGAAGGTGCACTTTCGTCCGTTGCATCGAGCGCCAGAATTTCCACGCCGGTCACTTCTTGAGCCATTTGCCGCAGCGGCCCCTCCTGCCGCGCCACGGCAAGCACGCGCGCGCCATTGCGGACTCCGGCTTCAACAATCTTCCGGCCCACGCCTCGGCTGCCGCCGATCACAACCATGTTTTTCCCTTCGAGTGAAATCATGATGTTCCCCTTGTTTACAGCCTTGCAAGAAACTCTCTCACCAATGACATCACTACGTCGGGTTCCTCGACATGACCAAACGTTCCGCTGCGTTCGAGCATCACGAACTGAGCTTGTGGGCAGAATCGCTTGAAATCCATCTGAAGTTTGGGATAGAGAGCTCGGTCATGGCGGCCGGCAAGAATCAGAACCGGCATTGAGAGTTCTTTCAACCGCGATCTGAAGTCGGGTATCTGGGCAACCTGTCCGCCTATGATGAAGTCCACATCGACACCCGTGAACGCGAAATACAGCTCTGGGTTTCGCGCGTTAGCTTCGGTGGCCAGTTTCGCAGCATTCTCCGGGTTGTACCAGCGGATAAGAGGTCCGTGCTTTACGAAGAAACTTTGCAGCTCCGAGTCTGAGGTGAGGCGTCCTTCGGCGCGTAATGACTCGATCCTTCCCCAAACTTCAGGATATTGATTATCGAGCTCGCGATTAATGTTTTCATGATTTCGCTGCCACATTTCCGGACCATGGAGTGTGTTTGCCAAAATGAGGTGCGCCACATGACTTGGATACTCAAGAGCATAGGCTTGTGCTATCAACCCGCCATACGAGAATCCATACAGACTGATCTTTTCAAGTCCAAGCTTTTGGCGAAGAGCTTCGAGATCTTCTACATCCCCTTTGAAGGTGATGTCGTTGACATTCTCTGATCGATCACTGCGGCCTCTTCCGCGATAGTCGTAGTAGATGATTCGGCGTTGGTCGGCAAGAACGGAAAAATACGGGTGGAAGCAGACATGCGAGTTTGCAGGACCGCCCGGGAGAAGAATAAGCGGCTCACCTTGACCTTCTGTTTCCACCCACAATTGGGTGTTGCGAACTGAGACAAGATTGCCCCCTGGATGCTCAAAACTGATTGCTGCCGGGCTGGAAGTTTTCATGGGAATGCTCCGATCCTCGTTATGTTGCGGTTCGACTGAATAATTGGCCAGATGGAATTCGTCCTTAGCAGCGCGCTCCACGAATCTCCGCCGACGCGCCAGAATCATGACGCGAGGGATCTCTGCCTCCAACTGCTGGAGCGCCTCGTCCTGTCGCGGCCTTCTGGGCACGAGGATGAAGTATTGGCCGGCGCGCCTTAGCGCCCGCCGGTTCCCAAGTCATCCGAATATTCGGCCTGCACGCGGGGCCACTGAGCGATGGGGCGTCCACCCGGCCACTCTGGTTCCCAGGTGGGCGAGCCGGTTTTAGATCGTGTGATAGCGCACTGTCGCGGCCAGCCCGTCGGCGAGTCTTCCCACGGCTCCTGACGCCCGTAGACGGTCAAGTCGAGCAAGTGGTAGTTGTTATCCATCACCTCGACACCGCGGCTCGTCGTCCAGTACGTCTCGAAGACTTTGGATCCTTGCCGCAGATAGCACACGAGGTGCATCCTGCCCACTCGGTGTCCAACCAGGAGAGTCTCGAACGACTCCCGGGGGGCCGAGTACCAGGGCATCTCCCAGCCCATAAAGTTGCGGTACCGGGTGCTCTCTTCGTAGGGACCTTGGCAAAACGTGGCGTAGGTGACGTCGCGAGAATGAATATAGGCGAGCTCGTGGACCTGCGCGGTAACCCAGGTGCACCCCTCGCACTGCTCCGGCGCAGGGTGGCCGTGCCACATGAAGTAGTAGGCGATCCGCTGCCTGGGTCCCTCAAATGCGTCCAGCAGTGTCACCGGACCCTGCGGGCCATTCAGCGTTGTAGCGCCATCCACCTCGACCATGGGGAGCCGCCGGCGGGCTGCCGCGATCGCGTCACCCTCGTGGGTATGCACTTTTTCTCGAACGCGCAGTGCGTCCAACTCCGCCTGAAACATCGCGCGATCGACGATTCTTGGAGCTGCAACTTCATCTCTCATGATGTTTGTCATGGCTGTCTCCTCTGCTGCGCAGGCTTTTCATTGCGACGTCGTGCTCATTCGCAGTTACATCCTTTGGCCTCTGCCTCGCGCCTTCTGACGGCGGCTCCGGCAGGGTCGGTGATGATATCGACCCACTTCGGATCAGGCGCGGTCTCGGCGTCGTAGTTGTCGTGCCAGTTCCACCATTTGTACGGCGGGGTCTGCGGGTAACCCTCTGGCGAGTCTTCCCACGTCTCCTGGCGGCCGAGCGCCGTCATATCGAGGTAGCTCCAGGTTGTCCCCATCGCCTCGTCGCCGCGGCTGTTGATGAAGTAGGTGCGGAACACTTTGTCGCCGTCGCGGATGAATGCATTGTGCCCGTGCCACTGGTCCACGCCGAAGTCTACGTCGAAGCTGTCGGTCATGGTGTACCAGGGCATCTCCCAGCCCATGCGCGCCTTCAGGCGCGCGATATCCGCCTGCGGCGCGCGTGAGGCATAGACGAGGGTGGTGTCGCGAGCATTCAGATGGGACAAATGAGCGACCTGATCGGCGCCCAGGGAGCAGCCGCGGCAGGCATGCTCCGGCCACCCGAACACCCCAGGCTCGAAGAATGCGCGGTAGACGATCAACTGGCGGCGCCCCTCAAACAGATCGAGCAGGATTACCTTGCCGTTGGGTCCGTCGAACTCATACTTCTTCTCCACCGCCATCCACGGCATCCGCCGGCGTTCGGCGGCCATCGCGTCACGAGCGTGCATCAAGGCCTTCTCTTTCACGAGCAGCTGCTGGCGCGCAGCCTCCCACTCCTGCTGCGATACGATCGGGGGTGTCTTCATCGCGAGTTGCTCCTTCCCTTGTTCCCTGTCACTCACTTTGCTCGTTGTCATCTTATCTCTCCCTTGTTTTCTGAAACAGACCGGGACGATTCGCTGTGAAAAATCTCTTGATCTTGCCGATGCACACCGCCAGAATTCCGCCCGTAGTGCCGGCTCCGGCGACCATCGCTGCTGCGTTTGCGATGCATACTGGGCACATATAGACCTCCTTTTTGGGGTTCTCGTTCCTTACGTTTGGTGCTCGATAACAGGTTTTGCCGCCTCGCTCTAAACCATTTCCACGGTTTCCTTCGGGTTGGGCGAGCCCTTGCCGGTTGCGATCAGGCTCTTCAAACTGCCGCGGATGTACGAGCCCCAGGCGTCAGAGCAGACGCCGTAGCACTCGTATGCGGGGACCAGGCCTTCGTGCGTGAAGTGGATCTCGGTCTTCTCGCCCTTCTTCGCGATGTCGAAGACAACCTTGGTGCCCTTCCACTCCGTCTTGTCTTCGACGAAGTTGAAGTAGTTGTCGGTCACCAGCCAGGCGACTCGCTTTTCGGGCACGAGCTCCACGAGCTTCATGGTGCACGTGTGAGCATCCCGGTAGTGATACTTGAACTCGTCGCCGACCTTGGCGGTGCTGCCTTCAATCTCTTCTGACCACCATCCGCGCACATTCCGGATGGCATCGAAGGCTTCCTTCGGCGATTGGTCGACCGAAATGGTTGCGCTGTAGTTTTGATTCGACATGGCTCCTCCTTTGCGTTGTCGATTCGTGGATGTCATCGACGTGCCCCGGTGACCGCACGACGCATGGATCTTTTCGCTCTCTTACGCGAACACATCCGGCTGATTCTTGCCCGTTGTAATTAACTTGCGCAGGTTGCCTTCCACGAGCGCGCCCCAGGCGCCTGAGCAGCCGCCGTAGCACTCGAATGCAGGAACCAGGCCCACATGCGTAAAGCTGAGCTCGGTCTTGCCGTCCTTTCGCGTGATCTCAAAGACAATGTCGGTCCCTATCCATTCGGTCTTGTCCTTGACAAAGGTCAGTTCGGCGTCCGTAACATGCCACACAACTTTCTTGCCGTGAACGAATTCCGTCACTTTCTGGGTGGTCTTGTGCATGTCTTTGTAGCGGTAAGTGAATTCGGCGCCGGGCTTATTCGTTTCGCCCGTGACTTCTCCCGACCACCATCCGCCCACGTTGTTGATGGCGGCGAAGACCTCATCGGGAGTCTGCTCAACCGTAAACGAAGCTGTGAATCCATCCTTCTTCATGATCCGTACCTCCATCCACTCTTTTTGTTGACTGTCGGCATTGCGTGGTGCGCGGCGCTCTTACAGCGCCACGCTCTGCGGCACGAAACTCGCGTACTGGCGTTCGAACTCCTTGGCCACGCCCCTACGCCATCCGTCCGCGATGGACTGGGACAGCGGATCGGGGAAGATGTCCTCTTCACCGTTCTCCAGCCCGTCAAAGATGCCCTTCGCGACGGACTCGGGCGAAGCCTTCGGGATCTCGAAGCCGCGGGTCATGTCGGTGTCGACGGGACCCAGGAAGACGCCCTGGACCGTCACTCCCTCACTTGCCAACAGCGCCCTCAGGGACTGCGTCATACTCAACGCGGCCGCCTTCGAAATCGCGTAGCTGGGCGTAAGCGGCAACGGAGCGAGCGCCATCAGCGACAGGTTGTTGACGATGGCTCCTTTGGAGCGCTTCAGCATCGGCAGGAATGCCCGCGAAACCTTGTACATGCCAAAGAAATTGACGGCTAGGGTTTGCTCGATGACGGCCGGATCACTCAGATCATCATAGGGAGCGATTCCGGAGTTGTTGATGAGGACGTCGAGGCCGCCGACCTGGCGGACTGCCTGTTCGATCTGCTCAGCGTCGGTCACGTCGAGCATCAGCGGGGTTACACGCTCGTCGGCGATGTCGAGCGGTCCGCGGGTTCCTGCATACACCCTCTTGGCTCCGCGCCGGAGGGCTTCCTGGACGAGTGCACGGCCGATTCCGCGATTGGCGCCGGTAATCAAGACTGTTTTCTGTGCGATGTTCATGATGATCTCCCTTTGGGGCTGACATTGGCCGGCCCGATCTTGCCTCTCTACTGGGTAAAACCGGCGTGGGCGCCAAAACTCATCGGTGCCTGGAAGATTTTTTTGCTTTTTGAGTGGGTTTCCTACACGACAACTACCGGATTTACTGCGATTTCAAAGAACATCCGTGTCGCTTTGTGAATCAGATCGACCATCGAGCTCCAGCCAACATACTCGACGAATCCAAGCATGGCGTTTACGGCAACTGCAGCATCGACCGCCGAGCCGCCACGTTTGAGCATTTCAATGGCAGCTTGTGTCGCAAGAGGATGAGCTGTGCCGGCGGCTCCCGAGCAGCCCAGCGCAGGCGATCGCGAAGCAAAGCTGGCGCCGGAAGGCCGGTCGCCTGCGTGAACGTCTGGGCGAATAAACCGCTCTTCGCCGGGAGACTGAAACTGGGCAAGAGTGGGCGTGGCGTCGCTCGTCGACGTCGCCTGCACCTCTCCTTCGTTGTAAATGGAAATTGTAGACGCTACCGCGGCTGCAGGAAGCGTTCTGATGAAGGTGCGGCGGCGCATGGCGATCTTCTCGAGAAACGTTTTACCGCAAGTACACTGTTCTACGCCGGCCCTGGTTGAGAGTATGCACTTGAGAAACTCTCAAAATACGAACTTCCCGCTGATTTGCAGCTGACGCGAAGATCCGCCATCGCTCACTGCGAAGCGGGTTGAGGATACTTGACCGAATGTCGACGATTGAACATTCCCGGAAGGCTGTCCGAAATTGGGATGGTTGAGGATGTCGAAGGCATCCACACGGAGATTGAAACTCAGACGCTCCGTGAGCTTTGTATCCTTCTCTCCCGACATATCGAGATCTGCGTAGCCTGGTCCCGTGATAGCGTTCCGTTGAATGTTGCCAAGACCCGTGTAGATGCCGGATGTTGGCGTCGTTTCAAGGGTCTCGAAGCTGCAAGCCGGCGTAATCGTCGATTCGAAGCAGGTGGTCACGTTCGGAGTGGAATGGATGAATGTGACGTTCGTCAATCCTGAGGTTTGCGTCTTCGCAACCGTGACGGGTCCAATCAAATTCGGACGCACGAGGCCGGTAATGCCGTTGAAGCTGCTGCTGCCCGATGTGATGTTCACGGGATTCCCGGTCTGGTATTGCATGATCGTTGAAAGCTGGAATCCCGCAACAAATCGGTTGCGTTTGAAAGGCAAGTTATAGATCGCCGTACCGGCATAGTGCAGGCGCACATCGAAGTCCGACAAGCCGTAGTTTTCTGAAGGGTTGTTGCTATCCGGCAGCGCATAGGTGCCTTGCGATCCGAGTGAGTTGATGTCCATCGATTTCGACCACTCGAAGTTCATGTTGAACTCGAGTCCGTTGCGCATGTTCTTGCTGAGCGCAGACCAAAAAGCGTTGTAGCTCGAATAGCCGATGCTGTTCTTCTCGGCGATGTTGGAAGCAATTGCGCCACCGGGATCGACGGGGCTGTTTGTCGCAAGCTTGGTGAATGGATGCACCTGCGTATTGCTCGCTGTGCCGACGACCTGGTTGGCGTTGGTCTGAATCAGCAGATGGCGGCCCACCGAACCATCGTAGTAGAGCGAAGCGACCAGTCCCCAGGGCAGCGCCTGCTGCAGGTTCAGGTTGTAGCTCTCGACGTAGGCGTTCTTGAAGTCCGGATTTACGTAGGCAAGCGAAATGCCGGAAGCCTTGGCGTCGGCGTAAAGCGAAGAGACGGGAATCGCAGCGCCGTTGTAGGAGACGGCCGTGCTGAATGGGGGATTGGAAGCCAGCCCCGTCACTAAGCCCGAAACAGGCTGGTCTACCAAATAGGCATAGCCTCCGCGCACCACCGTCTTCCCCCTCCCGCGCCAGTCCCACGCAAAACCGACGCGCGGCTCGACGTTGTTGTTCTGGCCATACTCGGCGTTCTTCGCGAGGCCGTTGGTTCCAACCTGCGAGAGCGTTACGTTGGCGGGATTGAAAAGAGTGAAGCGATTCTCTCCTTCGACCGGAGTTCCATTCCACTCGTAGCGTACGCCTGCTTCGAGCGTCAAGGTATGCGTGAGCTTGTAGTTATCCTGGACGAAAGCCCCAACCGAGTTGGCATACACCCGGCTCGAAACAACGTTGGGTTGAACGCTGAAGACTGTTGCGGTGTCAGTTTGAAAATTGCTGGTCGGCGTTGTCGAAGTCACGAAGGTCAACGAACCGATGTTTCCCGCGAAACTGGCAACAAGATAACGTCGAAACTCCCCGCCAAACTTGATCGTGTGTTTGCCCTTCAACAGCGACAACGTATCTGACAAGACTCCGGTTGTATCGAAGCGTCCTTGCGGGAATCCCGATGGACCACCGAAGGTGAGGCCAATATCGGAGAGCGTGGTCTGGGGCAGACCGACATTACCGGTCAGACCGTCCCCCATTCCAACGCTTGTGGGGTTGGTCAGATTCGCTGGATCGAAGGCGATGGCAATGCGATTGAAACCGAGTCGCGCTTCATTCACCACATTGGGGCTGAAGATATGCGTCTCACTGAACGTGCCAATCTGCCGATGCGCATGCCGATGGTCGCCCCAGCCCGGAATGGTATCGCCTTGGAGCGCCGGCTCTGTGCGTACATCCTGCTGGAAGGCATAGAACGCGTGCGCCGCGTCGGTAGAGCTGAACTGCTGCAAAAGATCGAGAGTGTACTGATCTATTTGCACAGGCCCGGGCGTGAATGCGACGTAATTGTTTCCGCTGTTCGGCAGTGGAATCAGCGCAGCCATGGCAGCTGCTGCAGGCTCGTTCGTCTTATTCGCGGCAATCGCTGCTTGATTGGCTGGCGAGATTACGGTGCTGTTCTGAAGAATTCCCTGGTGCTGGCGCAGACCTTCATAGCTGCCAAAAAAGAACGTGTGATCTTTCCAGATCGGACCTCCAAGCGAGCCCCCGAAGTTATCTCGCTTCAGCGGCGCCTTGTCACCCGCAGCGCCTAGCGAAGCGCCCGTCGCCACACTGTTGCTGCGGTTGAAATAGTTGCGCGCGTCGAGCGCTTCATTGCGGAAGTAGTCAAAGGCTTCGCCATGGAACTGGTCGGTTCCGGAGCGGGTCGCAACCGTGACGATCGAGCCGTCACTGCGGCCATATTCCACGCTGAAGGTCGAATTATTGATTTTGAATTCTGAAGTAGTGCTGATCGATGGCTGGAACGTGATCTGGTTTTGACTTATATCGTTCAGGTTGATGCCGTTGATCTGGAAGTTGACCGAGTCTTCCCGGTTTCCGGCGGTGAGAAATGAATTGGCGCCGAGGCCGCGACTGGGCGAAGTCAGGCTGCCCGCGGTGTCCGCTACCACGCCGCCCGGGGTCAACACGGTCAGGTCGAGAAAGTGACGCCCGTTGAGCGGAAGATCCTGCACAGTCGTCTTATCGATCACCTGGCCCACTGTGATCGTCTCCGATTCGACCTGCAGCGCTGTGCTGTCCACCTGCACCGTCTCGCCCGCCGTCGAAACCGTGAGTTGCATGTTCACTGTGCTCGCTCGATCCACGTTGAGCGTGACCTTCTGCACGGTGTAGGTGCCGAAGCCCGATGCCGTGGCGCGCACCGAGTAGTCGCCGGGCTGCAACGAAGGCACCACGTAAAGCCCGGCCGCGTCTGTGTCGATCGTCCGGTCAGCGCCAGTCGCCAGACTATGGACGGTTACATGCGCGTGTGCGACCACGGCACCGCTGGGATCAGTAACCGTTCCGGAAAGACTGGCAGTGGATTGTCCCCATGCTCCGAAGGCACAAGTTCCAAACATTACGAAGTGAGATAGGAATCGAACGATTTTCATTTGAGTCCTCCAAAGGGAATAAGCAAAGGCCCGAACCGCTCTTGCAAAAAAAAGCGATGCAGTGCGACGCAGCAGTTTTCAATCGCCTAGTGACCTGCTTACATCAGGACTTGTTTTTTTCGTTCTTGCTTGCTGTGGAAAGACCGAACCCGGCGCCCGCGGGCAAATGAGTCCCAGGATTGCTTCTGGAAACATCGCCCACCATAACAATTTGGCGTGCGCCAAGCGCATTCGATCGGGAATCTTTGGGAAATCGCGCGCGGTCCGCCAAAATGCCACTACTGAAGCGGGTGGTCGGAGTATACAAAAGTATCGTTTTCGCTGCAAATTGCCAAGGGTCTAGGCCCTTGTTGGAGGAGAAAATGAGAATAATCCGACTCGGGTTGGTTCCAATTGGCTTGAAGCAGCCGGCTAATCGTTTCGCTCTGAAATTGCGGGCACCTTCTCTTCATGTCTGGCGACGGGATGCGCACAGATTGCGAATCGCCGAACAGAGAGTTGGTTCTCTGCGTCTCAGAGTTGGCAGAATCTCCTTCTTTCAAGCAGCGAAATGATTTCCTGTGTAGACCCTGTCTCCCCGACACGAGGGAAGACGTTCCTGATGCTGTACTCGTGCGCCTCCTGGCGGGTATCGGTCATCGCATCGAGTGCGAGCGTCACGTTCAACCCCTGCTCGTAGGCCTGCCGCGCCGTCGCCTCAACGCCACCCGATGTCGCCACTCCGGTCACAACAACCTGGGTAACGCCTCGCGCCTTGAGCTGGCGTTCAAGATCCGTCGTTGCGAACGCGCCCCAGCTTCGCTTCGTGACGACGATATCGCTCGGTTGTTGATCCAGTTGCGGCAGAAGATCGGTCCACCCCTCCGAAAACGATATGCTGCTGCGCGGACCCTGTTCCGTCCGGCCCGGCGCCCGTCCCGCCACATTGACCAGCACGAGCGGAAGGTTCTTCGCACGGAAAACATCGATCAAGGCGCGCGTTCGGTCGATGACCTCGCCGATGGGATGAATGAAACTCCCGTTGACGAGGCCCTTCTGCAGGTCAATCACGATCAACGCGGTGTTGGGGTCAAGCGTAGTAAGCGGCATCGGTTCTTCTCCTCGGATACAAACTTGCGTGGGAAAGAAGCAGGACACACCGGGTTCAATCCTCAACAAGCCGCGTAAGCAGTGCGAGTGCCGCCTGAAGCTTCTCCTGCTCCTGAACAGAGAGCTTCTGCGAGATCCTCGTGGTGAGCCAGTCCTGTCTCGCGGCCCTGCCCTCCTGAAGCAACTTCAGGCATTTGGGCGTCAGAGACATCAGAGTTTGCCGTCCGTCGCTCGGGTCAGGTGCACCTCTCACAAGGCCCGACTCCTGCAGCGGAGTCACTACAGCGCTCATGGACTGCGGACGCATGCCCTCCGTTCGCGCCAGGCTTGAAACTGTGGCCGAACCGTCCTTCTCCAATCGAAGAACGACAGAGATCTGTGACGGCGTCAGATCGCTGTGCCCCCCATGCTCGCGTAAACGCAGCTTGAGCTTGCGGAATACTGTACGCATCTCGGCAGCAAGCGTCGAAGCGGGCCCGGTCTGAGTAGAAGACTTTCGATTGCTCATCAGGTCAATATCTCATATCTACAGATAACCTGTAAAGCTTGCCTGTACACATGTTCCGCCGCCACCTTGGTAGTGCTCTCACGCGCATGGCCGGTCTGGGACGCTGTCCTTATAAAGGACGATGCAGCCGGGAGGGATTCTCGCTTCAAGCTAAATCGCCAACGCGTATTTCGAGCGGAGTTGGGCGTGGAAACGTGATTCGGGCTGTATGCGGAAAGTGAGAAACACTCGAGGCATGGACCATGCGGAAGCGCCGAAAAGTTCATAGGCCCTTCGAATCAAGTTTGGTATGACCGTGGGGCAGGTCATCTAGAATGGGCGCTGGTGTTTCCCTTCTTTAACCAAAAGAGAGACGAGGCCGCAGGTTGGCAATCGATGGTGGCTATGTGCGTTCTTTGCGTCTGGTGGTGTTTCCTGTTCTCCTCGCAATTCTTGAAATTGGGCTCAAAGCCCAGAAATCCACCGTCCCACGCTTGGAAGACTTCGTAGGAACGTACGCCGATACACCGAGCCATCCGGTGGAGATTGTGAACGGAGACAAGTTTTTTGCAGTTCAGGACGAGGCCAAATATCACCTGATTCCGAAGGGTGTGAATGCATTCTCGACCATGTACGGACCAAAGCTCTCGTTCCAGCGCGATGCCAATGGGACCGTGACGGGCTACGAACAAAACGGCAAGTTCCATCCACGAGTTTCGTCCGCCGTCACATCAGAATCTGCCGCACTGGCGTGGCCACGGACCAAAGGGCAGGAGCCTTCGAACTATCGGTACAAGCCGCCTGTGGATATGCATGACGGTATTGCTGTTGGAGATATTGCACGCTCGCTCCTCGGACCCGTGACGGCCAACGCGATTGTGCGCGCCATCCTCGATGGCATTACAAGGATGTGCACAGCGTACTTCTGTACCAGGATGGAAAGCTCGTACTGGAGGAGTACTTCTACGGCTACAACGCGCAACGTCCACATCAACTGCGGTCTGCAACCAAGTCTGTTGTCAGCGCACTTGCGGGAATCGCGATCGATCGACGTGCCCTCTCCGGAATCAACGAACGAGTGATGCCGGCGATGAGCTACTCGAGCTATGCCAACCCCGACCCACGGAAAACGGCGATCACTGTCAGCGATTTCCTCTCCATGAGCTCAGGGCTGGACTGCGATGACCATAGCTCTACGTCCCCGGGGCGTGAGACGGTGCTCGATGACTCGCCCGACTGGGTAAAGGCAACGCTCGATCTGCCCATGATCAACGACCCGGGAACCAAGGGGTACTACTGTTCCGGTGGCGTGTCCGTTGTGGGTCGAATGACGGAGAATGCAGTCCATATGCCGCTGCCGGAGTTCGCGCAGAAATACCTCTTCGGGCCTTTGGGAATCGCGCGTACCGCTTGGGCCTGGAACTACGATTTGACCAACACCGACAAGGAATATTCGCAGATTCATCTGCGGTCACGCGACATGCTGAAGCTGGGGATACTTTTCGAAGACGGTGGCCGCTGGCATGGACGGCAGATCATCTCCGAGTGGTGGGTCAGCATTTCCACGGCCGAACACAGTCAAGTTGACAACGTCAGCTACGGGTACTTCTGGTGGCGTCACATGTTAACGTGGAGATGCCCGGTGGCGCGCAGCAGGTTGTGGTGATTGCCGCGCAGGGCAACGGCGGGCAGAAGATTTACATTGCGCCTCAGTATCATTTGGTCGCCGTTTTCACAGGCGGCGGCTATAACGCCGATTCCACTCCGCCAAACACAATCATGGAAAAACTCATCCTTCCCAGATTGATGCAAGCTGTGAATCGCGCCAAGACATCATCGTCCCAGAAATAGCCCAAGCTGAAATGAGGAGAACGCCGAATTGTGTCGGCGAGTCGTCACTACAGCGATGGCGATCTGCGGATCATCCCGCCCGCCAATGCGCGTTTCCAGGCGCTGCAATTCTGGAAACGCGCTAAGGGCTATTATTATCGTCAACCCAGGATCATGTCGGCTTATGTCCATTCGTTCCAATGCTCCTCGAAAGAAGGGGACCGCGATTACATCAGACATGGACCATCCGGCGGTGCGATTCTCAAAATGCGGCACATGTCTCGCGCCCCGGCACCGGCCGCCGAAACACCCACGCCCGCTTGCCAGACTCGGTCTGCTGATGGCCAGTCAGCCTACCGCGGGCATAGCTGCGCCAAACCCACGAAGTCCAATGACATTTTGTGTGTGGAGTATTCCTGACTGGAATTATGCGCGCGCGCCGGAATCCATAGCGCGGCATTCTGCGCAAAGCGGTTTCCTTTGGCAGGGATCGCTGGCCGGGAATGGCGCGGCGTTATGCCTGCACATAAAGCCGGGGGAAAAAGACCTCCAGTGAATCAGTTGGGAAGCGGAGCGAGACCGGGCCCTTCTGT
>Ga0182024_10017094_pt1 | contig 13673 bp, 11 predicted proteins | sample P32metaG_FD_120480 | JGI IMG/M metagenome (GOLD analysis project Ga0182024, IMG submission 120480) | Permafrost microbial communities from Stordalen Mire, Sweden - P3-2 metaG (Illumina Assembly) | ecosystem: Environmental > Terrestrial > Soil > Wetlands > Permafrost | place: Sweden: Stordalen... | reverse complement strand
GCGGACACTTCTGAATTGCCGTTTTGCGCGAGCGCCGGCAAGGACAGCAGAGCCAGAGCCGCAAACAGCAGACCTATCTTGATTCGCATTTCCAAATGCCTCCGTTGTTTTTTTGATTGGTCCGCAGCGCGGTACCGAAATGGGCACACCCGTAGCGTTGCAGGACCGTGCGTTTTTTGTTTTGAGAGCTATCGGCGAACTACCAGCGCGTCTGAGCCCGCGGGGTCAACACCCATCACGTGAACACTGAGGAGCTCCAGTGCGTTGGACGGTGGAGGCGGGATGTGGGTTGCACCAATGGTGGGCAACTGCGGAGAATATCTTTGGAGATTTTTGGAACTTTTTCGCGGCGGCGGAGCGCGCGGCGAGAGATTTCATCTCTTGTAATTGCCTCGCGGCTGCCGCCTGGTTGATTAGTTGTGATGGGCCAGGGCTTGGGATAAGCGATCGGCGAGCGCGGCGCCGAAAGAGGATTGCTGCGCGGAATTTTCGCGGCCGGGATGATCGAAGGGCTTGCCGTCATGCAGGATCAAGCGGTCGGCCCAAGAATTGTCTTGGAGAAGTGAAATTACTGGCTGCAACGCAGCGGCCACCGGCGCTACGAATTTTGGTTTGTAGGAAACATTGAGGCGCAGAAGGACGGTGGGAGCGAGGCGAGTGACAGCGGCGGCGAGTCGTTCGGGCGATTCGACCGGGCACTCGACCGCGTAGGCGAGATAAAAGCCCCGGCGCTGAAATTCCGCGAGCGCTGATTCTTCGGTCAGCGTCTCGCCGGGCTCGCAGCCGACGCATTTGGTGATTTCGTCGAAGAATTTTTGCGACTCGGTAGAACGCGGCACGGGACTTGCGGCACGGTAGAAATAATCTTCCTGCGCTGATAGCGGCGCGGCATCCAGAAGCACCACTTGGATATGGATGGGGCGGAAGCGCGTGGCAAGTTCGAGGCGCTCGATGCGGCGGCGAATGTGGGGTTCGTCAACTTGAGCGCCGCATCCATCACAAAGTGCCATTCGGGAATCTCCGGTGCGTGAGATGGTGAAGGGTAAGGATGACATGCGGCGCATACGCGGTGCAAGGTGCGCGAGGTTTCGCGGCGACGAATTCGGCAGCGCAGGACGTGGAGAACGTAGAAGCGATCCAGAGAGCGGCTGCTGGGACTGATGGTGCAAGCGGCAGAAAGCTAGCGGTCGAGCTTTTCAGTTTGGTTGCTGGCCTTGGCGTCGGACTTTTGGATACTTGGCGCGGCGTCAACGGAGGGGGCGGTTGGATTATTTTGCGCGGCGGCGCCTAGTTTGCTGCGCAGACACCCGACCAGTTCGGGAGCCATTTCGGAAATGTTCATCCCGTCGGACACCAGGAATTTGCAACTCAGGATCGGGCGCGCCTGATCGTCGTCGGAAAGCTGACAGCTCACTTTGCAATACTGGCATTCCTGATTCCAACAGAAGCGCCCATAGGGAACGGTCTCCGGGCTGATGAATTGAAACGCGCGCAGCAGCGAATTCTTTTCGGGGACGAGAAACGTCTTGCCGAGGATGGTGATTTCAACCAGCTTTTCGTACGGCCGAAAGATCTCATCCATTAGAGGTATGCTCACGTCTGCCATCGGATTGCTTTCCCCTGCTATCGAAACTAAAGCACGGAGAGAGCGAGGGCAATCGAAACAGGGGCGTGAGGTGTTCAATGCTCCAATGGGGAAAGGATTGCGAAGCTGGTGGCGAGGCGCGGGATGGGCTGAAAACGCGCCGCCCGCGGGCCCGGGTGGCGCCGAAAGTGGCGACGGTGAAGTTTCCCGATGCTGCGATGCTGAAGCTTAGGAGTTGCGCGCGCCTGTGGCCGGCACGAGCACGACCAGAGTGAAGGCGCCGAGGGCGATCCCTAGCGGGCCGTTGATCAAGCCGAAGAAGGCTGCGACGAGGCCCAGATTTCTGGCCGATGTTCCGCTCGAGATCAGATTCAGCCCGGCGATTATTGATACAACGCCGGCGACGATTCCCAGCAAGATCGCGAAGAGAAGAAAACCGTGGAACAGGTCCATCAGGGTGAATGGATTTGGCACGCGGGTGAGCAGCGCACCCCACATTAGAGTTAGCGTGCCGCTGTAGAAGAAAATTCCGAGCGCGCCGACGAGGCGCAGCAGACCGTACAGAACCCACAGAATTCCAAGATTTCGCATGAATGCCTCCGGACGCTTCGCCTTGACGGCCAACAATCGAATAGGACTACATGCCAGTCGAGGTGTCAAGGAGCGTGGGGAATTTCGAAAGCCTCGCCAGAGTCCGCGGCGAAAGCCCTTTCAAGACGCCGCAGCTATTTGCTCGTACCCGCGAGCGGCGTGCCCGGGTAGCAGTATGACAAGCGTGTAAACGCCAATCGCAGTCCCGAACGGAATGCCGATCACGCAGATGAAAGCCGCGACGATAGCCAGCACGCGCGCGCTACGATTACGTTGCAGCAGCGCGACCCCTGCGAAGATTCCGAGGATTCCTGTGGCAACGCCGTAGACCGCGGTGAGCGCATAGAACATATGCATGAAACGAAAAATTGGAAACGGAAAGGGAGTGTTAGCGCGCGAGAAAGCTTCCTGCATTGCGGGGAGAAAGTAATGGCTGAACGCCAGCGTCCAGACCGCCATCACGATGTGCAAAATGCTGTACACGAGCCAAAGGATACCCATGACCCGAACGTGATTGCTGAGAACTTGCAGAGGGCCCGGGGCGACGACTTGCGGTGTAGTCGCCGGCGCGGGCACTACGTTGCCGCAGCATTTGCAGAATCGCGCGGCTTCATCGAGGGCGTTTCCGCAGGACTGGCAGAACATTGGATTTCTCCGTCGGAGAATCTGGCGCGGCCCTGCTGACTCATATCACAAAATTGTGATCTATGCGAAGAAATGGCCCATGCGGCGGAATTTTTCGTAGCGCTGGTCCACGATCTGGCGCGAGGAGAGTTGCGACAGTTCGGCGAGCGCGCGGGTGAGGAATGGATCGAGCATCTTTGCGGTGGCTTCGGGGTCGTTGTGTGCCCCGCCTTCGGGTTCCGGCACGATTTCGTCAATTAATTTCATTTCCAGCAAATCGGGGGCCGTGATTTTCAAGGCTTCGGCGGCGATTTCCGCTTTGGTGGAATCGCGCCACATGATGGAAGCGCAGCCTTCTGGAGAGATGACCGAGTACACGGAATTTTCGAGCATGTAAACGCGGTCGCCGACGGCAACGGCCAGCGCGCCGCCGGAACCGCCTTCGCCAGTGATGGTAATGATGATGGGCACGGGCAGGCGCGACATCTCGCGCAAATTGTGCGCGATGGCTTCGGCCTGGCCGCGCTCTTCGGCGTCCACGCCGGGATATGCGCCGGGCGTATCCACAAAGACGATGATGGGGCGGGAGAATTTCGCGGCGAGTTGCATAGCGCGCAGAGCCTTCCGATAGCCTTCGGGCTTGGCTTGGCCGAAATTGCGTGCGAGACGTTGTTTGGTGTCGCGGCCTTTTTGGCTGCCGACGATCATCACAGGCTGGCCATGGAATTTGGCCATGCCGGTGATCAGCGCGGGATCGTCGGCGAAATTGCGGTCGCCGTGGATTTCGGAAAAGTTTTCGAAGAGCAGGCGGATGAAATCGTCGGTGTAAGGGCGCTGCGGATGGCGCGCGAGCAGCAGGCGTTGCCACGCGCCGAGGTGGATGTAAAACTCGCGCTTGAGTTCGTCGACTTCCTTGCGAATGCGTTCGATTTCCACCGCCTGTTCGCCGGTGGGGGCGGACAGGCGGCTGAGGTCGGCGACGTCGCGTTCGAGAGCGTCAATTTCGCGCTTTTTCATCTTGTCAATTTCGCCGGGAGTAATGACAGCGGCGGATTTCTCAGCGATTGGTTTCGCGACTTGCGAAGGTTTGATCCCCGCTCTCAAGGTGACTGTTGCTGGTTTTTGAGATTGCGGAACAGGTTTCACCGGATTCTGTGCGGCGAGCTTGGCGGCAGCTGCTTGGCGGGCGGCACGGCGCGCTTTCTTGATCGCGCGGAATTTCTTCATGCGCTCTTTGCGCTCGCGGCGTTTGCGCAGCTTCTCGGCGAGAATCTGGCGCTTGCTCACTGGAGTACCATCGTTCAATTCTCTTCCCTCTCCTGGCTTCAGGCGGCTGACGCTTTGGGCCGCGGCGAGACTTAGCCGGCCCGACCATTTTATTTTAGCGCAGGCGGCCTATTGCAGCAGCGCCACTGAATCCGTGCCGCAGATTTCGCGCACACGTTCGACGAGGTCGCGATCCGCAAGGACGGCGCTCCCGGCGTCAAGCGTGGCGGCGCTGCCGTCGTCTTTGATCAGCTCGAACGATACTTTGCAGCGGCCCGGGCGGCTGGAAAATAGTGCCTTCAGCTGATCCAGCGCGCTGGTGTTCACGGTGCTCAGGTCCATGCGAACGCGCAGCATGCTCGGCGGACGATCCGCGAGCTGATCGAGCAAGCGGGCGTCGGCGACGATGAGGCGCGTGCCGACGTCTTCCACGGCGACGCGGCCTTTCACGAGCAGCGGCGTATTGGATTTGAGAATGCCTTCGAGTTTGCCGAACGCCTCCGGAAAAACCAGGGCTTCGATCACGCCGGTGCGATCTTGCAGCGTGAGGATGGCCCAGCGTGCGCCGCGGCGTGAACGCATCGGACGAATTTGCACGATGATGCCCGCGACGACCAGATCTTCGTTGTTCTTGCGGCTTTCCATCGTGGCCAGCTCGGAAGCGTTCAAATCTCTCAGGCGGCCAGCATATTTATCGAGCGGGTGGCCGGAAATGTAAAAACCGAGGACGGAATATTCTCCAGCGAGTTGCTGCTCTTCGGACCAGTCCTCCGCTGCGGGAAGTTCGGTTTCTTGCCACGACTGGCTATCATGCGACGCATTTGGCCCGGCGAGAAACAGGCCGCCCTGCCCTACCGTTTTTTCCTGGTATTTTTTCTGGCCGCGCGAAATGGCTTGATCTATCGCGGCAAAGAGACGCCCGCGCGAGCCGCCGGTGCAATCGAGTGCGCCGGCTTTGACGAGACTTTCGAGGACGCGCTTGTTCAGGAATTTGGGTTCAATGGCTTCGCTGAATTCGAATAGCGTTCGGAAACGGCCGTTGGTACCGCGCGCTTCGCAGATGGCTTTGGCGGTGTTCTCGCCGACGTTTTTTATGGCGGCGAGGCCGAAGCGAATATCGTCGCCGACGGGCGTGAAGTAGAGGCCGCTTTCGTGCACGTCGGGCGGAAGCACGCGAATGCCCATGCCGCGGGCTTCGTTGATATATTTCACGACTTTTTCTGTGTTGCCGGCTTCGGAGCTGAGCATCGAAGCCATGAATTCCACCGGGTAATGGACTTTCAGATACGCGGTCTGGTACGCGAGCAGCGCATAGGCGCAGGCGTGCGCTTTGGGAAAACCGTAGAGGCCGAATTCTTCCATCAGGTCAAAAATCTTGGTGGCTTTTTTCGCGGGGACTTTTCCCGCGGCGCAGCCAGCCAGAAATTTTTCGCGTTGCGCGGCCATCACGTCTGCTTTTTTCTTGCCCATCGCGCTGCGCAGGATGTCGGCATCGCCAAGGGAGTATCCAGCCAGGCGGTTGGCGATCTTCATTACCTGCTCTTGAAACACGATGACGCCCCAGGTTTCTGAAAGAATTTCCTCCAGCTCTGGCAAGTCGTAGGTGACTTTTTTCTTGCCCTGTTTGCGCCCGATGAATTCGTCAATCATGCCGCCCTGGATGGGGCCGGGACGATAGAGAGCGTTGAGCGCGGTCAAGTCTTCGATTTGCGTGGGCTGGTAGCGCTTGAGGATGTCGCGCATGCCGTGCGATTCAAATTGAAATATGCCGGTGGTGTCGCCGCGCGCGAAAAGGGCGTAGGTGGGCGCGTCGTCGAGCGGGAGCGTGGTCAGGTCCAGGTCAATGCCGCGGTTTTGTTTGATCATGCCGACGGAGTCGTCGAGGATGGTGAGCGTGGTGAGGCCGAGAAAATCCATTTTCAGCAGGCCGATGCGACCGAGCGCGTTCATATCGTACTGCGTGGTGATTTCATCCTTGTTCGACTTGTAGAGCGGAACGATTTCTGTGAGCGGGCGCGGGGAAATCACTACGCCTGCGGCATGGGTGGAGGCGTGGCGCGCGAGGCCTTCCAGACGCAGCGCCACTTCGATCAATTCCTTTACTTGGCCTTCCTTGCGCGCGGCTTCGAGTTGCGGCGATTGTTTCAGCGCGTCCTCGAGAGAAATGTTCAGCGTCGTGGGAATCATTTTCGCCAGGCGGTCCACGTCGCCGTAGGGCATATCGAGCGCGCGGCCTGCATCTTTCAGCACGGCTTTTGCGGCCATGGTGCCGAATGTGATGATTTGCGCGACGCTTTCGGCGCCATATTTTTTCCGGACGTATTCGATCACTTCGCCGCGGCGGCGCATGCAGAAATCAATATCAATATCCGGCATGGAGATGCGCTCGGGATTCAGGAAGCGCTCGAAGAGGAGTTCGTACTGCATGGGATCGACGTCTGTGATCCGCAGCGAGTAGCTTACGAGGCTGCCGGCGGCGGAACCGCGGCCGGGTCCCACGGGCACGCCTTGCGCCCGGGCGTAATGAATGAAATCCCAAACGATCAGGAAGTAGCCGGCGAAGCGCATCTTCTTGATCATTTCGATTTCGGCGGTGAGGCGGGATTCGTAATCCGTGAGCGGGTGGCGCAGGCGGCCTTCTTTGGTGAGGCGCTCGATCTGCGGAGCACGGGACGCAAAACCTTCGCGCACGACGCGTTCGAAGTACGAATCGGTGGTGTGGCCTTCGGGAACGGTGAATTCGGGGAACGGATTGCTGACGCGCTGAATTTTCACGTTGCAGCGCTCGGCGATCGCCACGGTGCGCGTCACCGCGTCGGGCAATTCACGGAAGACGTGCGCCATTTCTTCCGCCGTCTTGAAATAGAACTGGTCGGTGGCAAATTTCATGCGCTGGGTGTCGCTCATGGTTTTGCCGGTCTGGATGCACATCAGGACTTCTTGCGCGTGGGAATCGGCTCGCGTTAGGTAGTGGCAGTCGTTGGTCGCGACCAGCGGAATGCCGGATTCTTTGGAGAGACGCACCAGGTCGCGATTGACGCGGATGTCTTGTTCGAGGCCCTGGTCCTGCACTTCAAGGAAGAAATTTTGTTTGCCAAAAATATCGCGCAGGCGGTAGGCGCTTTTTTGCGCTTGATCGTACTTTTCGGAGAGCAGAGCGTCCGCTACTTCGCCGCGCAGGCAGGCGGAGAGCGCGATGAGGCCTTCGCTGTGTTTCGCGAGCAGTTCGTGATCTACGCGGGGCTTGTAATAGAAGCCGTCGAGATATCCGGTGGAAACCAGCTTGATGAGGTTTTGGTAGCCCTTTTCGTTTTCGCAGAGCAGGACGAGATGATTGGAGCGCTCGGCGCCGGTGCCACGATTTTTGTGATTGTCCGGCGCGACGTACATTTCGCAGCCGATGATGGGTTTTACGCCGTGGGTGGTGGCTTGATGATAGAAATTCGCGGCGGCGAAAAGGTTGCCGTGGTCGGTTACGGCGACGGCGGGCATTCCGCGGCGCGCGGCTTCGGCGGTGAGTTCGCCGATTTCGCAAGCGCCGTCCAAAAGAGAGTAGTCCGTGTGCAGATGAAGGTGAACAAAGTTCGAGGCATCCATGCGAAGTTCATTCTAAACCAGCTTGATGCTGGGTGTAACAGCAATCTGAGCCTGAATTGGGCGCTGCGGAGTCGCGCTCCTGCAACGCTGCGCGGTTTACGATTAGCGCCGTGACTTTTTCGCCGGACGAGGCTTCGATTTCTTTCCGGCGTACGCGGCCTTGTCATCGTGCGCGGCTTTATCGTGCTTGGCTTGGGCGCGTGCGCCGATTGCTGCGGCTGCGGATTGCCCTGGCTTTGCCGGCGGGGCGGGGGCTTTTCCTGCGGGCGCGGATTTTCCATTGCTTGCGGGAGCGGGCGCGGCTTTGCCACCCGCGGCTGCGCCTTTGAATTTGTCCTGCGGCTTCCCTTCCGCGTGCGGCGGCGCTTCCGGTCCGCCTTTCCGCTTCTTTTTCTCTTTTTCGGGCTTTTTGATTTCGTCTTTAATGCCCGCGAGATTCTTCAAGATCTTCGTGCGGTCTTCCGGGGTCTTGCCCTTGCCGCGCAGTTGCAGTTCGAAGAATTGTTCGACGATCTTGTCGAACTTCGGTCCGCGCTCGACGCCGAGCGCCTCGAGTTCGCCGGCAGGCGACGCCATGCGCAGCGGGCGCCACTTCTGCAGATAATTGCGAATCTTGGATAGCGCGCGCGGATTGGGTATTTCCACTTCGATGAAGGCGAGAATTTCCGCGGGCAAGGACGCCAGATAGTAGTAGGCGTCTTTCGCTGCATTCGTCTTAGCGCTCTTCAGAACCTTCACGGCTTTCTGCGTTTCGGGAACCAGCTCCGCGGCTTCTTCAATTTCCGCGGCCCGGTATTCCAGGTGGCGCAGGGCTGCGGCGGCTTCGCGCGATTTCAGGCGGCCCAAAGTGTAATAGGCGACGGCCAAATGCAGCCGCGGTCGCAAACCCGCGCTATAGAGATTGAAGCGCACGCGCGCGAGCTTGTTGAGGCTGTCGTAATCCGGCTTTCTTTTTTGCAGCGAGGGATGAATCAGCGCGAGCATATCGTGCGATTCCCAAAGTTTCAGCGTCGCAACGGGATTGTCTTCGCGTGCGAGCGCGCGCATCTCGTGGCCGACCTCGGCGCCTTCGATGCGATCGGTGACGCCGCGTTCGATGGCCAAGTCAAACCATTCTTGCGTACGCGGATCCATTTTGAAGCCCATGCGTGCGGCGTAACGCAGAATGCGCATCAGGCGGATAGGCTGATTCGTGAAAGCGTGAATGGAGAGCGCGCGCACTTCCTGCTTTTCCAGGTCCGCGAGGCCATTCATGGGGTCGAGCAGCAAGCCGCGCGATTGCGTGTTCAGCGAAATCGCGATCGCATTGATGCCAAAATCGCGGCGGCGTAAATCCTCCATTACGCTGGAGAAGCGGTATTCGGGCTTGACGCCCGGGCGCTCGTAGTAATCTTCGCGCGCAGCGGAGATAGAGCCGTCCACATCGCCCGCGAAAATCATTTCATGGTGGCGAATTTTCTCGCTTTCCCAGACGACGCGCGCGCCGCCCTTTTCCAGCTCGCGCACCATCTTCACGGGATTGCCTTCGAGCGTGAAATCCAGATCGCGAATGGGCATGCCGGAGATCAGGTCGCGCACCGCTCCGCCCGTGAGATAAACATTTACTTCCTGCGTGCGCGAAAGTTCCTGCACGCGCTCCATGACGGCGCGTTGCTCCGGCGACAGCCGGCTTTCCAGCAAGTACATGTAATCGGGCATGAAGTTTCCGCCTTCCTCGAATTTTTGCGCGCGGCTTACTAGGCGCGCGGATGATGCGCTTTATAAACTTGTTTCAAACGTTCTTCGACTACGTGCGTATAGATTTGCGTTGTGGCGATATCCGCGTGGCCCAACATCATTTGCACGGAGCGCAAATCCGCTCCGCGATCCAGCAGGTGCGTGGCAAAACTGTGCCGCAGCATATGCGGCGTGAGGGGCTTGCGCAACCCCGCTTTGCGCCCGTAGGCACCCAGAATTTTCCAGAACGCGATGCGGTTGATGGCTGTGCCGGTGCGGCTGGGAAAAAGATACGGCGAAGTTTTCTCTCCCAGGATTTCCATGCGCGATTTCTTCATATACTGGACTACCAACTCCAGCGCGGCGCGGCCGACAGGCACCAGCCTCTCTTTGTTGCCTTTGCCGAGGCAGCGCAGGCAGCCGGCTTCCAGTTGGATATCGGCGGCCTTCAGCCCGCAGAGTTCGGAGACACGCAGGCCGGTGGAATAGAGCAGCTCGATCATGGCTTTATCGCGCAGGCCGAGGGTGGAGTTGACATCGGGCTGGCGCAGGAGGCGGTCCACTTCCGCGACGCTAAGAAATTCGGGCAGCGAGCGGCGGAATTTCGGCGCCGCGACGTTGGCCGCCGGATCTTCGTTGATGATTCCTTCGGTGAACGCGAAGCGGAATAGATGGCGAATGGTGACCAGGTGGCGCGCGACGGTGCGGCTATCCAGCTTGCGCAGATAGAGCGTGCGCAAAAAATCGATCACGGTGCTGTGCGTGAACTGGTCCAGGGTCAGGCCGAGCTTGGCCGCAAAGAGCGCGAACTTCGCGAGGTCCCGGCGGTAGGCGTGCAGAGTGTTCGTCGAAAGACCTTTTTCGACGCGTAGGTAATTTAAGAACGCTCGAATCTCCGCTTCCAATGCACATCTCCCGATTTGATGCACCGGAACATTTGCTCCGGCAGAATCTTTGCGCCCGACGGCAATTGCGGGCTACGAAACTTCGAGTCCGCCCGTTGCCGCAGTGGGCTCCGCGCGCCGCAGCAGCAAAAATAATTCCGGCAATTCCTCGCAGCGCAGCACCCAGGCCAACCCGAAATAAATTCCTACTGAAACGGCGATGATTCCGGTGAGCCATGCGGCTTTCGCCAGAAAATGCTCGAGCGACGCCAGATGCGAATACCTGACCGCTGCAAAACACACCGCCGACATCGCCACAGCACAGAGCGCCATTTTTCCGAGCGAATTAAAAATGGCTGAGCCGCCCAGGCGGCCGTAACGCCCGCGGAAAACCATAAATAACGCCGCGAAATTAAAATACGCGGCGAGCGAACTCGCCAGCGCCGGACTGGCGTTCCACAAATAACGCCCGAATCCGAAAAGTAGGACGAAATTCAGCGCCACATGCAGAACCAGCGAATACACTCCGACTCTCGTCGGCGTCAAAGTGTCTTGCGTCGAGTAATACATCGGCGTGATCAATTTGATAGCCGCGAACGCCGGCAATCCCAGCGAATAAAAAAGCAGCGCGTGTGCCGTCAGCGACGTGGAACGCGCCATGAACTCGCCGTGCTCGAACAGAACTTGCGTAATCGGCACGCGCAGCAGAATCAAACCCACCGCCGCCGGAATGGTGATGAACGACACGACGCGCAACGCAAAACCGAACGTCTGCTTCATCTCGTCGTGCTTCCCTTCCGCCACCTGGTGCGACATCGTGGGAAGCAGCGCGGTGGAGAGCGCGATCGCGTAGCTGCCCAGCACCAGCTCCATCAAGCGATCTGCGATGTACAATGAGCTGATGCTGCCCTCCGGCATGCGCGATGAAGCCGCAAAAATCGTATCCACGAAAAAATTTACCTGAAACACTCCCATCCCGAAGAAGACCGGCACCATCAGCTTGCCGACCTTTTTCACTCCCGCATCGGCGAAGTTGACATCTGGGCGGAAGCGCATGCCCAGCTTCGCGAGCGCCGGGAGCTGTATTACCAGCTGCAACGCCGCGCCGACGACAATTCCAACCGCGAGCGCCACTGCCGGGGTGCGATATGCCGGCGGCGCCCAGTTCATAATGGGCCGGTAAACCACTCCGAACGAAAACGCGATGAACACAACGTTGAAAAGAATTGACGTCGAAGCCGGAAGCCCGAAGCGATGAAAGCTGTTCAGGATTGCGCCGGCCAGCGCCGCCAGGCCCAGAAAGAACACGCACGGAAAAATAATCCGATTCAGATAAATCGCCAGGTCCCAGCGGACGTGACCGACCCCCATGACCGTTAAGCTGCCGACAATCTGCCTGGAAAATACGCATCCCAGGGCCGCAATCACCGTCAGAATCACGGCGACGTCCCAAAAGACTCGCTGCGCGAATTGCCAGGTTTCCGTCCGCGGTTTTCCCCGCAGATACCCGGTAAATACGGGTATAAAGGAAGCTCCCAGGGCGCCTTCGCCGGTCATGCGGCGAATCATGTTGGGAATGCGAAACGCCAGGATAAAGGAGTCGGCCGCCGGCGAAGTACCGAGTAAAAGAGCTACCCGCTGATCTCGTAAGTATCCGCAAATCCGGCTGATAACGGTGGCTAGGGCTATTACCGAAGCAGACTTTAGGATCTTGCCCTTTTCGGTCAATCGGCGGTGACTCCGATGCTAACCCTTTAAGCACCAATAACTTGACGAAAAACAGGAGCAAGAATAACATAACCCTTGGGAACTTAGCAAGATTCTCCCCCTAAAAAGGTCTCAAGATCGTGAAAGATCGAGCTCCAGCCTCGACGCGCAAGAAAGTGGTGATTTTGCTCCTCGACCGTAGCCATTTGAAGGGCTACTTGAACCCTTTGACCCTGGCGCGGGCGGAGGCTCTGGATCTGTTGACGCCTGATGGGGAGCATATATCGGTCGCAATGGCTTCGGTGAAGTCGGTGTATTTCGTGCGCGAGTTTCCGGAAACCTTTCAGCCCGAGCGGAAGGTGTTTTTGAGCCGGCCGAAGCTGGATGGGTTGTGGGTACGGCTGCGTTTCCGTGATGAAGATGTGATGGAAGGGATCGTGGCGAACGATCTGCTGGACCTGCTGGACAATGCGGTGCAGCTGACGCCTCCGGACCTGCATGGGAATACGCTGCGATTGTTTATTCCGCGCTCCGCGCTGGCGGAGATGAAAGTTCTGGGCGTGGTGGGTGCGGCGCGGCGCACTCCACGTGCTACCGGCGCTGCGGCATCTTCGCAATCCAAACTTTTCAACGAATAGCTGTTTTGAGCGCCTTGCCGCAGCCGTTCCACTCTGCGAGAATTCCCCCTTCGGGTCATCCCGATCCCGCAGGCGCGGGAGAGGGATCTGCTTTTCCCCCAGACCGAATTGGCGACGGCCGCGACGTATGCCTGATTGCGTCTCTGTTGTACATTCATGCTGAGCAATAGCGAGCGTCAGGAGAATCCGATATGAGATTGGGTGAGATCGCGAAGCAACTGGATTGCGAAGTGGATGGCGACGCTAGCCTGGAAATTACCGGAGTGGCGGGGATCGAAGAAGCGGGGTCCGGCGAGTTGACGTTTCTGGTCAATCGCAAGTATCGGCCGGCGCTCGCGACTACGCTTGCTTCGGCGATCTTTGTCGCGAAGGATGCCGGGCCAGTGCGCATCGCGGCGCTGCGTTCTGCGAATCCGTACCTCGATTTTGCGCGCGCTATCGAGCTGTTTCATCCGTTGCCGCGCTTCACGATGGAGATTCACCCGACCGCTGTGATCGCGCAGACTGCGAAAATCGCTCCGGGCGCGCACATCGGGCCTTACTGTTTCGTGGATGAGGACGCATCGATCGGGCGCAGCGCGGTGTTGCACAGTTTTGTGACGATTTATCCGGGGGCGAAGATTGGCGACGATTTTTTTGCACATTCGCACGTGACGGTGCGCGAGAACTGCCGCATTGGCAATCGTGTGCTACTGCAGAACGGCGTGACGATCGGCGCGGATGGATTTGGTTTCGCGCGGCGCGATGATGGCGGCTGGCACAAGATGCGGCAATCGGGGATTACGGTGATCGAGGATGACGTGGAAATTCAGGCGCACAGTGTGATTGATCGCGCGACTGTGGGCGAAACGCGGATTGGGCGCGGAACGAAGATCGATAATTTAGTGCAGGTGGGTCATGCGTGCAAAGTAGGTGAGGATACGCTGCTGTGCGGACAGGTGGGGCTTGCCGGAACTTCCAAAGTGGGGAACAAGTGCATCCTCGCGGGGCAGGCAGGCGCGGCGGGACATTTGGCGATCGGTGATGGTGCTGTGTTGACCGCGCAGTCGGGAGTGCCGGGCGACG
>Ga0182024_10017093_pt1 | contig 13673 bp, 12 predicted proteins | sample P32metaG_FD_120480 | JGI IMG/M metagenome (GOLD analysis project Ga0182024, IMG submission 120480) | Permafrost microbial communities from Stordalen Mire, Sweden - P3-2 metaG (Illumina Assembly) | ecosystem: Environmental > Terrestrial > Soil > Wetlands > Permafrost | place: Sweden: Stordalen... | reverse complement strand
CGCTTGCGACCATAGACCGCAATACCGGCCATCCGTTCGCTTCGCTCGTTAACGTCGCGACCGACATCGACGGCGCGCCGTTGATACTGATTTCCCGCCTTTCGACCCACACCGCCAATCTGGAAGTCGACGGCCGGGCCTCGCTGCTGCTGGCGGCGACCGGCAAGGGCGACCCACTGGCGCACCCGCGGCTTACACTCCTCGGCGCCTTCGCGCAGCTGCGGCGTGACCATCGTGACGAGCCGCGCGCGCGGCGGCGCTTCCTGGCGCGCCATCCGAAGTCGGAATTGTACGCAGGCTTCGCCGATTTCTCGTTTTGGCGACTCGACGCGGTCTCGGCGCATCTCAACGGCGGGTTCGCGCGGGCCGCCGATCTGACCGCCGCCGACGTGCTGACGGACGTCGTCGGCGCGGACGATCTGATTGCAGGCGAGGCAGGCGCGGTGACCCACATGAACGATGACCATGCCGACGCGGTGCGGCTCTATGCGACCAGACTGCTGGGCGGCGAAGACGGCCCATGGCGGCTCACCGGCCTCGATCCCGACGGCCTCGACCTCACGCTCGGCGACGTCACACTGCGCCTGCCGTTCGCACACCGCATCGCGACTGCCGAGCAGCTGCGCAAAACCGTCGTGGACCTGGCCGCCCGGGCGCGCACAAGTTAGAAAACCCGCCGTCCTTGCTGCCGCAAATAAGGGCAGCCGGATGTTTTCGACATGCAATTCGGTTGCGCTGCAGCACGGGAACACGGCCGCTTTTTTACAGTTAGGCTTGAGCCGGGATCGGTCTTGGCAGAAGCTAAGCGGCTCGATATAGGGTCGCACGCCCGCCGGCGGGCGGGGTGCTGTCGCGGAGGCTAGGGTGAAAGAAGCGGGTCTGAGGAATGCGGCGCACGGCGCCGATAAATTCGGCTTTGAGGATCTCGCCGCGGTCAACTGGAATTTTCCCGACGCCATTCTGGTCGAACGCGCAGTCGCCAATGGCGAGGGGGCGCTGGTGCATGGCGGTGCGTTCTGCGCCGAGACCGGCGTGCATACCGGGCGAAGTCCCAAGGACAAGCACACGGTCGTCGACGCATTGACCGAGAACACGCTGTGGTGGGACGGCAACCGCAAGCTCAGCCAGGCCAATTTCCAGACGCTGTACGAGGATTTCATCGCTCACGCCCGCGGCAAGACGCTCTACGCCCAGGACCTCCATGGCGGCGCCGACCCGAAATACCGCATAAAAACCCGCGTCTTCACCGAGTTCGCCTGGCATTCGCTTTTCATTCGTCAATTGCTGATCCGCCCTGAAATTTCCGAGCTCGCAAGCTTCGTCCCCGAACTCACCATCGTCGATCTGCCGTCGTTTAAGGCCGACCCCAAGCGCCATGGCGTGCGCACCGATACCGTCATCGCCATCGACTTCACCAAGAAGATCATCCTGATCGGCAACTCGTCCTATGCGGGCGAGATGAAGAAGTCGGTCTTCACCACGCTGAATTTCTATCTGCCGGCACAGGGCGTGATGCCGATGCATTGCTCGGCAAATGTCGGCAAGGACGGCGACGTCGCGCTGTTCTTCGGTTTGTCGGGCACCGGCAAGACCACGCTCTCGGCCGATCCCAACCGCACCCTGATCGGCGATGACGAGCACGGCTGGGGCGCGGACGGCGTGTTCAACTTCGAAGGCGGCTGCTACGCCAAGTGCATCAGGCTGTCGGCGGAAGCCGAGCCGGAAATCTACGCGGCGACCAATCGCTTCGGTGCGGTGCTCGAGAACGTCGTATTCGATCCGCAAACCCGCATCTGCGATTTCGACAGTGACAAGAAAACCGAGAACACCCGTTCGGCCTACCCGGTCGAGTTCATGCCGCTGGCGTCGCGCACCGGCCGCGCCGGCCAGCCGAAGAACATCATCTTTCTGACCGCCGACGCGTTCGGCGTCATGCCGCCGATCGCCAAGCTGACGCCGGCCCAGGCGATGTATCACTTCCTGTCCGGCTACACCGCCAAGGTCGCCGGCACCGAGAAGGGGCTGGTCGGGGTCCAACCGGAATTCTCAACCTGCTTTGCCGCGCCGTTCCTGCCGCGGCCGCCGTCCGAATACGGCAACCTGCTCCGCGATCTGATCAAGAAGCACAATGTCGACTGCTGGCTGGTCAATTCGGGCTGGACCGGCGGCATCTACGGCGTCGGCCGCCGCATGCCGATCAAGGCGACCCGCGCGCTCGTCACCGGCGCGCTCGACGGCTCGCTCAAGACGGCGAGCTACCGGACCGATCCCTATTTCGGCTTCGCGGTGCCGACCTCGGTGCCCGGGGTCGAACCCCACCTGCTCTATCCGATGAAGACCTGGAAAGACAAAGCCGCATTCGACGAGACCGCGCGCAAGCTGGTGCGCATGTTCCAGGAGAACTTCACCAAGTACGAGAAGCACGTCGATGCCGACGTGCGCGCCGCCGCGCCGGAAGCGCGCCTCGCCGCCGAGTGAAGGCGCGAGTCGCTCGACGCTCGGGCCGCTTCGCGGTACCTGGGTGCCGACATCGGGCGTGACGGGAGGCTCGGATCGGGCGCGACGACCTGATAACCTTGAGCGGTCGTTTTAGATAATCTGAGCCTGCTTCAGGGTGAAGCCGTTGGCGCAGACCGTCCCATTCAAGTATCGCGCGTTTCTTTCCTATAGCCACGCCGACTCGGCGATCGCGAGACGCGTCCACGAGCGGCTCGAACGCTTTCGCATCGATAAGGACCTGGTTGGGCGCGAGACCCCGGCCGGACCAATTCCCGAAACGTTGCGGCCGATATTCCGCGACCGCCATGAGTTCAATGCCGGCGGCTCGCTGGCCGAGCAGACCGTCGCTGCGCTCGACAGCGCGGCCGCCCTGGTGGTGCTGGCTTCGCCCAACACGGCGCGCAGCACCTATGTCAACGAAGAGTTGCGGCTGTTCAAATCGCGCCACCCTGACCGGCCGGTGATTCCGCTGATTGCCGATGGCGAGCCGGGCAATCCGGGATGCGAATGTTTCCCGCCGGCGCTGCGTTTCGCGCTCGCCGGCGACGGCGCGATCACCGACCGGCCGGTCGACGTGCTGGCGGCCGACCTGCGCGAGAAGGGCGACGGTTTCGAACTGGCCATCGCCAAGGTGGTGGCGCGGCTCCTTGGGCTTGCGCCCGACGATGTCTATCGTCGGGCCGAACGGGAGCGGCGGCGGCAGCGCCGGCTGCAAGCGGCGGTGGCGGCGGTCATCGTCGCGCTGGCGGCGGCCGGGAGCGGCTTCTACTGGCAATCGCGCCAGAAGGCGCAGACGCTCGCCGAGATCACCGCGCTGGTCGACAAATACTCGCTCGTCACGCCGGCCGCAGCGGACACACCGGGTTCGCGGCAAAGCCTGACGTTGGCGATCAAGAACATCGCCGAGGGCGCCGCTACCGATCCACGCTACGCCCAAGCGCTCGACCTTCTTAAGGCCGGCCAGCCGGCGCAGGCCGAACCGCTATTGCAGGCGGTCGCCGAGGACAAAGTCAAACTCGGCCAGAAGCAAGGCCAAGACGCCGCGGCGGCCTATCGAAACCTGGCGTCGATCACGGCCGTGACGGACCCCGCAAAGGCGCGCGGCTACTATGCGGAAGCCGCGCGGCTTGATCCAACGAATGTCCAGGGCATGCTGCAAAACGGCATCTATCAGGAGCAAGCCGGCCAGCTCGATGCCGCGCAGGCCGCTTACACCAGCGTGCTGGCAGCGACGGCAACCGGCAATGACGACGAAGCGGCGCTGTGGGCGAAGCTCGGCATGGGCGACATCGCGCAGCGGCGCGGCCATCTCGCCGACGCGCTCTCGGCTTATCAGGATGCCGCGACCATCGCCGCTGGCTTGGCGAAAGCCGATCCGAACAATGTGCAATCGCAGCGCGACGTGACCTTTGTCGACGAACGGCTCGGCAACGTCCAGGTGGCGCAGGGTAATCTGACCGCCGCGTTGGCGTCCTATCGGGCGAGCCTCGCTGCCGCCGATACGCTCGCCCGGGCAAATCCGAGCAACGCCAAGCTGCAGCATGACGTCGCGTTCTTCGAGCAAAAGCTCGGCAACGTCCAGGAGTCGCAGGGCGATCGAGCGGGGGCGCTGAGCACTTTTCAGGCGGCGCTCGCCATTATCGACGGCTTGGCGAAGTCCGATCCCTCCAACATGCTCTGGCAAAGCGATCTGGCGGCGGCAACCGGCAATGTCGGTTATGTGCAGCTGCTGCAAAACGACCTGCCGGCGGCGCTGACGTCGTATCGGGCCGGCCTCGCCATCATGGCGGCCCTGATCACGACCGATGCCGGCAACGATCTGTGGCAGCGCCAATTGTCGGTGACTTACAACAATATCGGCAACGTACAGATGGCGCAGGGCGATCAGGCGGGCGCGCTCGCCTCCTAGCAGGCCGGCCTCGCCATCGCGCAGCAGCTTGCGAAATCCGATCCCGCCAATATCGGCTGGCAGCGCGACTTGGCGCTGGCGAACGGCTACGTCGGCAACGCCGAACAGCGGCAAGGCAATCTGCCGGCGGCGCTGCTGTCATATCAGGCCGCCCTGACCATCATGCAGGCGGTGGCAACAGCTGATTCCGCCAGCACGCAATGGCAACGCGATCTCGCGGTGTCGTACAATCATGTCGGAAGCATACAGACGGCGCAGGGCGATCAAACGGCCGCGCTCGCCTCCTATCAGGCGGGTCTCGTCATCGCGCAACACCTGGCAAAGTCCGATTCCAGCAATGCCGGCTGGCAGCGCGATTTGGCGATTTCATATGGCTTTGTCGCCGACGTGCAGGAGAAAGAGCGGGATCTGCCGGATGCGGTGACGTCCTATCAGGCAAGCCTCGCCATCAAGGTCCAGCTGGCGAAAGCCGATTCGACCAACGCCCAGGCGCAACGCGATCTGGCGCTGACCTACGGCAAGCTTGCCGAGCTCTATCGCAGGCTCGGTCAGGCGTCCGAGGCCGGCGATGCGCTTGCGTCGGGCCGCGCAATCATTGCAAGCTTGGCCGGGCAAGATCCGAGCCAGGCGCTGTACCAGCAGGATCTGGCGCGGTTCGACAAGCAGATCGCGGCGCTCAAACAGCCGTAGCCTCGGGAGGCAATGACCATGGCGATCACCATCTATCCGGTCACGCCAGATTTCGCCGCCGAAATCGGCGATGTCGACTTGGCGGCCGCAATCGCGCCGGCCGATCTCCAGGACATCAAAGACGCGTTCACAAAATACGCGGTCCTGATCTTCCCCGACCAGCACCTGTCACAGGACCAGCATCTCGACTTCGCGAAGAACTTCGGGCCGTTGGAAACGACGATCGCGCTGTTTCGCAAGGATGCAAAGCTTCGCGTCCGCCAGGAGTTTGCCGATGTTTCCAACCTCGATCCCGACAACGAGGTGTGGGGCAAGGAGAGCCGGCAGCGCATGTTCCAGCTCGGCAACCGGCTCTGGCACACCGATAGCTCGTTCAAGCGGCTGCCGGCGCGGGCGTCGTTGCTCTACGCCCGCGACATTCCGCCGATCGGCGGCCATACCGAATTTGCCGACGAGCGGGCGGCCTACGATGCGCTGCCCGAAGAAACCAGGCGCCGCCTCGACCCGCTTGTCGTGGAGCACTCGATCTTCACCTCGCGCGCCCGGCTCGGCTTCTCGAATTTCAGCGATGAGGAACGCCAAGGACTGCCGCCGGTACCGCAGGTGCTGGTGCGCGCGCTCCCCGAATCCGGCCGCAAATCGCTGTACCTCGCGTCGCACGCGGGCCGCATCTTGGGAATGCCCGAGCACGAGGGCCGGGCCCTCATCGAGGACCTGGTCGCGCACGCCACGCAACGGCAGTTCGTCTACACCCATCGCTGGCGCGTCCACGATCTGGTCATCTGGGACAATCGCTGCACCATGCACCGCGGCACCGATTTCGACGATCTGCGCTGGAAGCGCGACATGCAGCGCGCCACGGTGTGCGACGTCGCCAATTCTTGCGAGCTGGCAGGCATCGCCATCGCAGCCGCGTAACCACTACCCGGCGGCTTGCATCTCCCGCCCGGCGCGGCGCGCCCAGTTCTCCCAGGCGCGGTCGAGGGTGAAGTCGGTGACCCGCGCGGTGATCTTGTCGACCTCGCCGGGCGTGAGAAATTTGATCTCGCCCATGGCCATGGACTGCATCTGCAGCTTGGCGCCCATTTCGAGATACACCGAGATGAAGACGGCGTGGCGGACGGAGCGGCCGACCACCGTGGCGCCATGGCCGCGCATCAGCGCGCTCGGCCGCGAGGCCAAAAGCCGCGCCAGGTCGCGGCCCATGTCCATGTCGCTCACCAGCAGCGTCGTGTCGCCGAACTTGTCGTGGGAATCCCAGATCGGCACTTCATGGCCGAAGTTGGCGCACATGTGCAGCAGCGGCTTGAGCTTCTTTCCGGTGACGCCGAACGGAATCACGCTCGGCGAATGATTGTGCACGACCGAATGCACATCCGGCCGTGCCTCGTAGATCGCGCCATGGATGAAGCGTTCGAGATAAGGCGAGCGTCCGCGCTCGTCGATTGCGGTGCCGTCAAGCGTATATTCGACGATGTCGTCGCGCTCGATGCGCTCGGGGGCCCGGGCGCGCGACAACAGATAATGCTGCGGATTGTCGGGATGCCGCGCGCTGACATGGCCGAACGAATCGACGATGCCCTCGTTCGCCAGCACCCGGTTTGCGGTCACCAGTTCTTCGACGACGAAATCCAGCCTGCTCATTGCGGCGCTTCTCCCAATCATTGTGCGGCGATCCTATGAGCCGCCGCGCGGTTTGTGAACGGGCCCGGATGGCATCCCCCTTGTATTGCAGCGGCAGTGCGCCGCAAGACTCGGCCGGCAAGCTGCGCTATGCCAGGAAATGCGGCTTGCGCCGGATATTTTGGGGGCTTGTGCCATGGTGAGACGTTCCACCGTCATCGCAATTCTCGGCCTCGCGCTGGCGGCGGCTGCGGCAAGCGCGCAGGACGGCACGGCGGGCTTTCCCGACCGTCCGATCAGAATCATTGTCGCCATGCCGGCCGGCGGCGGCGTCGACGTCGCGACGCGGCTCATCGCCAACCAGGTGCAAAGCGCGCTGGGCCAGCCTTTGCCCGTCGAGAACAAACCCGGCGCGGCCGGCACCATCGCGGCGGAGGACGTGTTCCATTCGGCCCCGGACGGCTACACCCTGCTCGCTTCGCCGCCGGCGGCGATCACGACCAACGGTTTCCTCTACAAGTCGCTCAATTACGAGCCGGCGCAGCTCAAGCCGGTTGCCATCATGGCGCGCATCCCGAACGTGCTTCTGGTGCGCCAGGATTTTCCCGCCCAGTCGGTGCAAGAGCTGGTCGCCTATGCGCTGGCCCATCCCGGCACGCTGAATTATGCGTCGCAGGGCATCGGCACCACGTCGCACTTGACCGCCGAGCTATTTCAAACCCTCACCCATACCAAGCTCGTGCACGTGCCGTACAAAGGCACCGCGCCAGCGCTCAGCGACCTCATCGCCGGCCACGTCGATCTCATGTTCAGCGAGCTGGCGACGTCGATCGAACTGCACAAGTCGGGCAAGGCTCGCATCCTGGCGGTCGCCACCAAGCAGCGTGTCGCGGCGCTGCCGGACATTCCGACGATGGCAGAGGCCGGCGTGCCGGGCTGCGAGTCCGACACCTGGAACGCGTTGACCGCGCCGCCGCAAACGCCGGACGCGGTCATTGCCAAGCTCAACGAGGCCATCAACGCCGCCATAAAGGACCCCGAGCTGCTCGATCGGTACCGTAAGCTCAATCTGCAGCCGGGCGGCGGCACGCCTGCCGAGATGAGCGCCTTCCTCAAGGAAGAGACGCAGCGCTGGGGCGAGGTCATCCGCGCCGCAGGCATCCAGCCTCAATAAGCCACGCTCCCCGATCGCCAAGGCAACCTTTGCAGGATGCAACTGGGGCGCACTTGCACGCCCCAGGGTAGCGTCGTATCGGAGCAGGAGGCAGGCGACGAGCGTTGCGGACGTTCACACGGGCTGATGATTCTCAAGCTGTTCAACGATCAGGACGCCGAAGTGGCCAGCAAGGTCCTCGGCATCTACGTGGTCCTGGTGCTGGCCAACGTGCTGGCCTGGATGTGGGCGCTGATCGCATTTCACGACTATCCGGTGCTGGTCGGCACCGCGTTCCTCGCCTACACGTTCGGGCTTCGTCATGCCGTCGATGCCGATCACATCGCCGCTATCGACAATGTCAGCCGCAAGCTCATGCAGGAGGGCAAGCGGCCGATCACCGTCGGCTTCTTTTTCTCGCTGGGCCATTCGTCGATCGTGGTGCTGGCCTCGGCGGCGATCGCACTGGCGACCGCAGGCCTGCAAGGGCGCCTCGAATCGTTCCGTGTGGTCGGCGGCGTGGTCGGCACGCTGGTGTCCGTGCTGTTCCTGTTCCTTGTCGCGGCGGTAAATTTCGTCGTGCTGTGCTCGGTGTATCGAACCTTTCGCAGCGTGCGCCGTGGTGGCGCCTATGTGGAGGAAGACCTCAACCATCTGCTGGCGCAGCGCGGTGTCATGGGCCGATTGTTCCGGCCAATGTTTCGCCTGGTCTCGCGCAGTTGGCACATGTATCCGCTCGGCTTCCTGTTCGGGCTCGGTTTCGATACCGCGACCGAGATCGCGCTCGTCGGTATCGCCGCGGCGGAAGCCTCGCAGGGCCTGCCGATCTGGTCGATCATGGTGTTCCCGGCGCTGTTCACCGCGGGCATGTCGCTGATCGACACCACCGACGGCGTCCTGATGCTCGGCGCCTACGGGTGGGCGTTCAACAAACCGGTCCGCAAGCTCTATTACAATTTGACGATCACGTTCGTCTCTGTCGTGGTCGCCGTGCTGGTCGGCGGCATCGAGGCGCTCGGCTTGCTGGCGGATCGGCTGGATTTGCAGGGACCGTTCTGGATCTTTATCGGCTCGCTCAACGAGCATTTCGGCAGCCTGGGCTACCTCATCATCGCGATCTTTATCGCGAGCTGGCTGGTCTCGCTTGCGATCTACCGGATCGGACGGTTCGACCAGCTCGACGTCGCGGGAAGCACGGCCGCGCCTCAGGCGTGATGGATCGGCCGGAACTTGCCGGCGACGGCGTTGTTTTCATCCAGGCGCCGGCCTAGTTTCGGTTCCTCCAACGGCGGTGGGCGTTCGAGGTCGTCATGAGCAGTCGAACCGATGCGATCAGCCGAAACGACGATCCCAGCCGTTATTTTCTTGTACTCGGTGCCGCGGCCGCGGCGCTGTGGAGTGATTTGCCGCACCCGCTGCAGCAGGCTCTGTTCAAGCGGGCGGTCGTGCTCGGCCACCAAACCGAGCGCGACGAAAGCCTGCGCGAGCAGTTGGCCAAGTTCCTGCACGACCATCATGGCCGCACTGCCGAGCGCGCCTGACCGCCGCTCATTGTCCCGCTCTCCGCAAGCGGTAAAGGCAGGGGGAGGCAATGCGGCGCTTGTGACGGACTTGCCGGACCCCACATAGGTGGCGGATCAGCACGAAGCGAATATGCCATGACGCAAGATTCCAGCGAGCCGGAACGACCCCGCCTAGAACCCGAAATCATCCCGCCGGAGCAGTGGCGGAGCCAGTCGGGTTGGCGGCGATCGCCAGGGGATACCGCCTGGGGGGCGTACGCAGCTCGTCAGGCGGGCGCGCGGCATCACGTTTTCGTCACCAGGCTCGGGCCGTTCGGCGTCGCGCTTTTATTCCTGATGCTCACCGCGCTGGTCGTGGTCGGCTTTCTCGCCGTCCTGGGCGCCGTGCTGATCTGGATTCCGGCTGTTGCGCTCCTGGTTTTGGTCGCCGCCGTCTTGCGCTTCTTTCGCCGCTAGCTGCCGCGCCCAAAACGTCGCACGACGCCGCGTTTTGCCGCGGCGATAACGCTGCATACACCGGGCGTTAACTTTAATTCTTTATGGATTGATTAACCATACGGAGTTCCCTGGACATGCCGGGCGGCATGGCCTTGATTGCGAATGTGGCGGGCCATCATGCGCAGCGATCGACGGCGCCCGTAAGCGCCGCGTCGCGCACCCTCCAACATCCGTAGTGAAGCGAGTCGAGCGTCGCATGTTTGAAGCGCCGAGTTATATGCCGTCGGCAGCCGTCAGGCGCAGCGACCTTGCTCCGGGATTTGCCCCGCTGGCGGCGATCGATTTCAAGAAAATCTGGCTGGTATTGTGGCGCGGCAAGATCACCATCCTGCTCACGACCATTGCGGCGCTCGGCCTCGCCGCTGCCTTTGTTCTCCTCGCGCCGCGCAAGTACACGGCGACGACGGACATTCTCGTCGATCCGATGGAGCTTCACGCCGTCGCCAACGAACTCACCTCGCCCAATCAACAGAGCGACGCGGCGGTGCTGACGGTCGAAAGTCAGGTCAGCGTGATTACCTCCGACAACGTGCTGCGCCGCGTGGTCGCATCGGAAGGCCTTGACCACGATCCGGAATTCGCCCGCGGCGCACTGGCGCCGGAATATGACGCGCTGGTCGCGCTGAACGAGCTGAAACATCACCTCGTCGTGACCAGAGCCGAACGCACCTACATCGTCAGCATCAACGTCACCAGCGAGGATCCGGCAAAGGCGGCGCGCCTCGCCAACGCCGTCGCGCAGGCTTACCTCACCGAGCAAACCGACGTGCGATCGGACGCCGCCCGTCAGGTTTCGCAGTCACTGTCCGCCCGCCTCAAGGAGCTGCAGGGCCGCGTCCGCGATGCCGAGGAGCGGGTCGAGGCCTACAAGGAAGCAAACAACATCGTCAACGCCAATGGCGAGCTGGTCAACGAGCAGCAGCTGGCCGATCAGAACGGCCGCCTGGTGGCGGCGCGCGCCCGCAGCGCCGAGGCCAAGGCGCGCCTCGATCAGATCGAAAGCGTCCAGCATTCGAAGACCGCAGTCGGCGCCTTTCCGGCGGCGGTGCAGTCGCAGACCATCACCGCGTTGCGCGCCCAATATGCCGAAGTCATGCGCCGCGAAGCCGAGCAGAAAACCTCGCTCGGCGAACGCCACCCGGCGGTCATCGAGATCGAAGCGCAGGCCGAGCGCCTGCTGAAGATGATCGAGGACGAGGTCAATCGCGTCGCGCTTTCGGCACGTTCCGAATACGAGAGCGCCAAGGCCGACGAGGACACGCTGGCCCGCAATCTGGATGCGCTCAAGCGCACCGCGGTCACCACCGACCAGTCTTTGGTGGGGCTGCGCGAGCTCGAGCGCGAAGTTCAAGCCAGCCGTTCGGTCTATGAAGCGTTCATGATGCGCGCCCGCGAAACCGGCGAGCAGGAACAAGTCGATACCAAGAACATTCGCGTGATCTCCAAGGCCACCCTGCCGCTGCGGCGCAGTTCGCCGCCGCCGACAATGATCATCGCGTTGGCGGCTCTGGTGATGGGTGTCGCCTCCGGCGCCGGCATCGTCATCATGCGGGCGGCGTACGCCGAAGGCGCGCCCCGCCCGCGTGAAGCGCCCGCGCCGGCCGGAAGATTGGCGGCGACGGCCAGAAGACTTTTTCCGGTTGCCGCCAAGTCAGGCCGGATTGCGGTGCTGGCGACCCTGCCGGAAGTCGACATCGCGTACGGCTTGAACGCCCTGGAGGACCCGCGGTCCCCGTTCGCCGTGGAAATCAACAAGGTCTACGACGCGGTGCGCGGCAGCCACAGAACGCGCGGCAATCCGAGCGTGCTCGTCGTTGCCTGCGATGACGAAGACGACACCACGGTTGTCGCGCTCAGCTTTGCGGCGGCAGCGGCGGCGACGCAGCGCGTACTGCTGATCGACGCCGATCTCAAGTGCCGCACGCTTTCGGCGATCGATGCCGATCGAGGCGAAGCCGGTCTGGTCGACGTCGCGGTGGGCCGCCGCGAGCTTTCCGACATCATCATTCGCGACCGCGAAACCAACATCAATGCGGTGTCGTTCGTTTCGCCCAACAGCCGGCGCGACCGCCAGATCAGCGACGCCGACATCAAACAGGCATTCGACAAGACCAAACGCTTCGACATGGTCGTCGTCGCCGCGGTCAATCTGAGCAACGATCCGAGCACCCGGTTCTTTGCCGGCCTGGTCGACCACATCGTGCTGGTCGCCAGAGCCGACGACGCCGACCAGCGCGCGGTCGAACAATTCGTGGCGCGGCTGGGGCCCGATACGCGCAAGATCGTCGGTGTGGTGCTGACCGGCGCCGGATCGGCCTGAGCGAAGCGGCCATCGCGCGGTCCGCCGCCAGCAAGGACAGTCGTCGTGGCGAACATCGGCTATTCGCAAGACTTCGCGGCCCGCGCGACCAGCCCGGTCGATACGCTGATCCGCAGCGTTCTGTTCGCCGCGGTGTTTCTGTCGCTATGGTTTTCGTTTCATCCCTTCGCCAGCCTTGCCGAGCCGCTTGCGGTTACCGAAGAGGGCGATTCCGCCAATCAGGTGGGCTATTCGACGCTGTTCCTGCTGCTGGCGGCCTGGTGCCTCTTGCACCGTCCGGAACGGCTGCTGCTCTTGGTGCGACCGGTCTTGATCGTCACGCTCGCATGGTTCGCGCTGTCCGTGACCACGTCGTGGGACCCGTCGCTGTCCGCTCGCCGCTTTGCCTTCGCGATGATCACGATCGGCATTGCCGGAATGGTGCTGCTGCTGCCGCGGAACCCCCGCCATTTCAGCGACGTGATGGCCGCGGTGGTGCTCATCGTGATCGCCGCCTGTTATCTCGGCGTGATTTTTGTGCCGTCGCTGTCGATTCACCAGGCGACGGATATCCTCGAACCCGAACTGGCCGGCGATTGGCGCGGCGCATTCGGGCACAAGAACGAAGCCAGCGCCGCCATGGTGCTGTTCGTTTTCATCGGCGTCTTTGTCGCTCGGATGCGCAGCCCTGCGCTGGGCGCGCTGATCATGGCGCTGGCGTTGCCGTTCCTTTATTTCACCCATTCGAAGACGGCGATCGCGGCGCTTATGCTGGTGTTGATGGTGTCCACGATCATGGCGCACGTGCGTCCGGCCGTCGGCATCGCGGTCGCGCTGGCGGTCGTGGTCGGCCTCAACCTGCTGTCGATCGGATCGATCTATTTTGCGCCAGTGCGCACACTGGTCGATGCAATCATGTCGGATCCGACCTTCACCGGCCGCACCGACATCTGGAAATTCGCTCTCGATCACGTCGCCCAGCGCCCGACCACCGGCTACGGCTTCTCGACGTTCTGGGGTACCGAGCAGGTCGTCTACGGCATGAGCGGCGTCACCTGGGCCAACACCGCGAGCCATGCCCATAACGGCTATCTCGACCTGGCGCTCACCGTCGGCATTCCGGGCTCGGCGCTGGTCACCCTGTGGCTCATGGTGCTGCCGCTGCTCGACTACTACCGGGCGCCGGACGATCCTTTTGGCGCACCGCTGCAGATGCTGTTTTTGCGCATCTGCCTTTTTGCAGCTTACGAATCCTGCTTCGAAACCATGTTCACGCAGGTCGGCGCGCTTTGGCTGATTCTGATTGCTGCGTCGTTCGGATTGCGGTTCTTGGCGGTATCGCGCGTGGCCGATTAGGCTTGGGCGGGACGGCGCCCCGCTCTTAAGGCTAACCGCTGATTAACCTTTATGTTCTGCACCTTAGCACCTACGCTCGGGGCCGAGGAGTGCGCGCCATGCCGGCACAATCCGGCTCGCTTT